>ERZ779885.329-NODE-329-length-54239-cov-9.651355_pt1 | contig 54239 bp, 38 predicted proteins | sample MGYA00511554_ERZ779885 | MGnify/ENA primary metagenome ERZ779885 (study PRJEB29588, sample SAMEA2160998) | human gut metagenome | biome: human gut; feature: human-associated habitat; material: faeces | place: Denmark | collected 2008/2010 ... | reverse complement strand
TGGTGGGCGCTAACGGACTTGAACCGCTGACCCCCTGCACGTCAAGCAGGTGCTCTAGCCAGCTGAGCTAAGCGCCCAATTTTCTGTTGCTCGATTATTATATAGCAAGTCCCCGAAAAATGCAAGTCTTTTTTGCGAAAAAGTTAAAATTAATTTTCCTTTCGTGAATATCACGAAAAAGTGCGTAAAATTTGGTGCACTGTTCGCAGAAATTTAAGGTTTCTTACAAAACTCATAAGAATCGCACATTTCTATTGTTTATTCCTTTTCTATGCCGTATAATGAAAATACCGAAAACTGTGAATAGAATGTGAATGAAAGCGGATGGCGGTTGCGCATTGCGCTTTGAATACGGAGATTTAGACAGAATTGGAAATCTGAAAACAGACGATGACGTTGGTCTTGCACCAAGGCCGGAAAAGGAGAAACCATGAAAACACTGTCATATGTGAACTTTATCATTTCTATTTTATTTATGGCTTGCTACGCGTACCAGGCGGTCTACCTTGCGGCGGCGCTTTTAAAAAAGCAGAAAGTCTTCAAAGCGAAGAAGCTGCACCGCTACGGTGTGCTGATTGCCGCGCGCAATGAGGAAGCCGTCATTGCGCAGCTCATCCGCAGTGTGCGCGCACAGAAGTATCCCGAGGAGCTTATCGATATTTTTGTCGTAGCGGATAACTGCACGGACAACACCGCGCAGGCGGCGCGTGAAGCCGGTGCGATCGTTTACGAGCGCCACAATACATATGCCGTGGGCAAGGGCTATGCGCTGCGTTTCTTATTAGAAAACATTTTTAAGAATTTCGGCGAATATGCCTACGACGGTTTTTTCGTCTTTGACGCGGACAATATTCTGGATGAGAATTTTATCTCCGAGATGAATAACGTTTTTGACAACGGCTACAAGGTTGTCACGTCCTACCGCAACTCGAAAAACTTTGGCGACAACTGGATCAGCGCGGGCTACTCCATTTTCTTCCTGCGCGAAGCGACGCAGCTCAATCGCGCTCGTATGATGTTCGGTACCAGCAGTTGCGTTTCCGGCACCGGCTTTTTGTTCAGCAGCGAGATTGCACGCGAAAACGGTGGTTGGAAGCATTTCCTGCTGACGGAGGACTTTGAGTTCACCGTGGACCGCATTTTAAAGGACGACACGGTCGGTTACTGCGAAAACGCCATTATTTATGACGAGCAGCCCACGCGGCTTGGGCAGTCCTTTACGCAACGTGCCCGCTGGATTAAGGGCTATTTGCAGGTTTTCAGCCGATACGGCTTCAAAATGCTGAAAAAAACCGTTGTGGATGGCAGTTTTGCCTGCTTCGATATGATTATGAACAACATTCCGTGCCTTGTCTTGACCTGCGCTTCAATCGTGTTTAACGCGATTATGGTCGCGGCGGGCGTTGTGACGCGCACGCCGGATATGGGCGTTTGCGTGCTTTCCGTGTGCAGCGGCATTTTCGGTTCTATACTGACGCTGTGGTTCGTCGGCGGCATCACGTGCATCACGCAGAGAAAGCGCATCCGTGCATCGAAAAAAGCGATGTTCTTCGGTTGGCTGTTGTTCCCGCTGTTTATTTTCACCTATGCGATTGCAATGGTTTACGCGGTGTTTACGAACATTGAATGGAAGCCCATTCAGCACAAAGTGGCGCTTAGTGTGGAAGACCTGAACGACACTACCAAAAAATAGCACAAAATTGCACTCAAAAACAGGGCGTGATTTGCTATAATCTATATTTGCTTATAAACGGCACCTGTGATAAAATAGTAAGAGATTACTTTGTCACAAGTGCCGTTTTTTGCGGCAGTACAAATCCTGATTTTTCCCCAGAAGAAAGGAATGGTCACAAACATGGTCACACGCGTATTTGTGGAGAAAAGAAAGGGATTCGATGTTGAAGCACGCCACATGATGGCGGATCTTCGTCAGAATCTCGGCCTCAAGGCTATTGAGGACCTGCGTATTTTGAACCGCTATGATGTTTCCGGTCTTTCCGGCGAGGAGTTCGAGGCGGCAGCCCGCACGATCCTTTCCGAGCCGAATGTGGACAACGTGTACGACGAAAACTACAAGATCAGCAGCGAATATCACGTCTTCGCAACGGAGTTTTTGCCCGGTCAGTACGACCAGCGTGCGGATTCCGCTTCCCAGTGCGTACAGCTCTTGACGCAGGGCGAGCGCCCGCAGGTCGCTTATGCAAAAGTGATCGCCGTTAAGGGCGACCTTTCCGAAGAGGAAATGGAGAAGATTAAGAACTATATCGTGAACCCGGTCGAATCCCGTTTGGCATCGATGGAAAAGCCGGAGACGCTTGACATGAAGATCGACGTGCCGGCAGACGTTAAGCGCGTCACGGGCATGATCTCCTGGAGCGACGAGGAGCTTAGAAAATATTACGGCACCATGGGCTTTGCCATGACGTTTGAGGACCTCGCGTTCTGCCGCGATTATTTCCGCGACGAAGAGCACCGTGACCCGAGCGTGACGGAGCTGCGCGTGATTGATACCTACTGGAGCGACCACTGCCGCCACACCACATTCCTTACGCGTCTCAACAACATCGAGATCGAAAAGGGCAAGCTGAGCGGCGCCATCGAAAAGGCACTCGGCGAGTATTTTGCAGCCCGCGAAGAGCTGTATAAGGGCAAGGACAAGCCCGTTTCTCTCATGGACATGGCGGTCATCGGCGCGAAATACCTCAAAAAGCACGGCATGGTAGACGATCTGGACGAAAGCGACGAGATCAACGCCTGTTCCATTGAAGTGCCGGTCACGATCGACGGTAAGACCGAGCAGTGGCTCGTGCAGTTCAAGAATGAGACCCACAACCACCCGACGGAGATTGAGCCGTTCGGCGGCGCGGCAACATGCCTTGGCGGCGCGATTCGCGACCCGCTTTCCGGCAGAGCGTATGTTTATCAGGCGATGCGCGTTACCGGCAGCGGCGACCCGACTGTTCCGTTTAAGGATACGATGAAGGGTAAGCTGCCCACAAGAAAGATTACCACCGGCGCTGCGGCGGGCTATTCCTCCTACGGCAACCAGATCGGCCTTGCGACCGGTCAGGTCACGGAGCTTTATGACCCCGGTTATGTTGCAAAGCGCATGGAGATCGGCGCGGTCATCGGCGCATCTCCGAAAGCGAACGTCAAGCGCTTCGAGCCGAAGCCCGGCGATATCATTGTGCTGCTCGGCGGCGCAACGGGCCGTGACGGCTGCGGCGGCGCAACGGGTTCCTCCAAGGCGCATACGCTCGAATCCATCGAGGTTTGCGGCGCAGAGGTGCAGAAGGGCAACCCGCCGACCGAACGCAAAATTCAGCGTCTGTTCCGTGACCCGGAGGTTTCCACGCTCATCAAGCGCTGCAACGACTTCGGCGCGGGTGGCGTGTGCGTCGCCATCGGCGAGCTTGCACCGGGCCTTGAGATTGATTTGAACAAAGTCCCGAAGAAGTACGAGGGCCTCGACGGCACCGAGCTTGCGATTTCCGAATCTCAGGAGCGTATGGCGGTCGTGCTCGACCCGAAGGATGTGGAGAAATTCCGCGCCAAGGCGCAGGAGGAAAACCTCGACGCGCAGGTCGTGGCCATCGTCACCGAAGAGCCGAGACTCAAGATGGAGTGGCGCGGCGACCGCGTAGTCGACCTGAGCCGTGCATTCCTCGATACGAACGGTGTGACGCAGAACGCAGACGCGTTCATCACCGCACCGGATGAAACGAAAAACTACCGCAACGCCGTACCGGCTTGCCTTGAGAATAAATCGCTGGACGAGGCGTTCGCAGAGAACCTCTCCCGCCTCGAGGTCTGCGGCCAGAAGGGCCTTTCCGAGCGTTTCGATGCTTCCATCGGCGCAGGCACCGTTTTGATGCCGTTTGCCGGTAAGTATCAGCTGACGCCGGAAGACGCCATGGTTGCGAAGATTCCGCTGCTCACGGGTGAGACCGATGACGCCACCGCTATGGCTTACGGCTATATTCCGGGTATTGCACGCTTCTCGCCGTTCCATGGCGCAGCATACGCCGTTGTGGAGAGCCTCTCGAAACTCGCAGCTGTCGGCGCAGATCCGATGAAGTCCCGCTTGACGTTCCAGGAGTACTTCGAGCGCCTGCACGATAAGCCGGAGCGCTGGGGCAAGCCTGCCGCAGCCCTGCTCGGCGCACTCACCGCGCAGCTGAACCTCGGTCTGCCGTCCATCGGCGGCAAGGACAGTATGTCCGGCTCCTTTGAAGACCTCGATGTCCCGCCGACGCTTGTCAGCTTTGCGGTGACGATGACGAAGGCCAGCAAGACGATCTCCGGCGCGTTCAAGAACGCCGGCAGCTACGCCGTGCTGCTGCCGATTCCGGAGGACAAGGAAACCGAGCTCCCGAACTGGGAAGCTTTGAAGGCATACTACAAGAACGTGCTCGCAAAAATCGCGGACGGCTCTGTTCTTTCCGCACACGTCGTCAAGGAAGGCGGCGCGGCTGCTGCCGTTGCGAAGATGGCGTTCGGCAACAAGCTCGGCTTCAAGTTCGAGAAGACTGCCGAAAACGCAGAGCTGCTTTTTGCCCCGAAGGCTGGCGCACTCGTCGTGGAAGTTCCGGCAGATGCGCTTGAGAGCGTCAAGAATACATTCGACGCTGTTGTGCTCGGCACCGTTACCGATACGGCAAAGATTGAGCTGAACGGCAAAGCGCTCGACTTGGACGACCTCATTGAGACCTGGAACGGCAAGCTCGAAAAAATCTTCGCGAATAAAGCGGAGACCGTCGCCGTAGAATATGATGTGCCGCTCGATAACCACAAGTACACCGGCTCCCCGGTCATCCGCGTCGCAAAGCCGAAGTTATTCATCCCGGTATTCCCGGGCACCAACTGCGAGATCGACACGAAGCGTGCGTTTGAAAAGGCGGGCGCAGAGACCGAGATCCTTGTTGTGCAGAACCTCTGTGCAAAGGACATCGAATACACCATCGACCGCATGGAAAAGGCAATCCGCTCCTCCCAGATCATCATGATCCCGGGCGGATTCTCCGGCGGCGACGAGCCGGAAGGTTCCGGTAAGTTCATCGCGACAACGTTCCGCAATCCGAAAATCGCACAGGCGGTCACGGACTTGCTCGACACGCGCGACGGTCTTGTGCTCGGCATCTGCAACGGCTTCCAGGCGCTCATCAAGCTCGGTCTTGTCACCTACGGCAAGATCGTGGACCTCAAGGCCGACGATCCGACCTTGACGTTTAACACGCTCGGCCGCCACGTTTCCCGCATGGTCTACACTCGCGTGACAAACACGAAGTCTCCGTGGCTCTCCGGCGTCAACGCAGGTGATGTCTTCGCCATCCCGGTCTCCCACGGTGAGGGTCGCTTTGTAGCGGATGATGCAGCGCTGAAAAAACTCATCGAAAACGGCCAGATCGCCACGCAGTACACCACGCCGTGCGGCAAGGTGAGCGGCGACATCACATGGAACCCGAACGGCTCCGTGTGCGGCATTGAGGGCATCACAAGCCCGGACGGCCGCGTCTTCGGCAAGATGGGCCACAGCGAACGCAAGGGCGAAAACCTCTACTTTAACGTGCCGGGCGAAAAGGATCAGCAGATCTTTGAGAGCGGCGTGCGTTACTTCAAGTAATAAAAGGCAGAAACGCCTTATAAAATTCCGGTATGCGCGGGCAAAATGCTGCCCGCGCAGCCGCGTATAAGGACAATTTGGTTATGGACATTTTACAGAAAAGAACATGGGCGCAGATCGACCTCGACGCGGCGGCGCACAATTTTAAGGAAATTCGCCGCTATGTCGGCAACCGGTCGATGGTCTGCTGTGTGATTAAGGCAGATGCCTACGGGCACGGCGCGGTGCGCATGGCAGAGGAATACGAAGCCCTCGGCGCAGACTGGCTGGCGCTTTCCAACATTGAGGAAGCCTTGCAGGTGCGTCGTGCAGGCATCAAGCTGCCGCTGCTTGTGCTGGGCTATACCCCGGCGGAAGCCGCAGACGTGCTTGCCGAAAACGACATTGCGCAGTGCGCGTATTCTGCAGAATACTGCGCGGCGCTCTCCGAAAACGCCGTAAAAAGCGGCGTTAAGGTGAAGATTCACGTCAAGGTCGATACCGGCATGAGCCGCCTCGGATTCTATTTTCAGGACATTGAGCGCGACAAGGAGGCCGTAAGCGTTGTGGCAGAAGCGTGCCGCCGCCCGGGGCTTATCCCGGAGGGCATCTTCACGCATTTTGCCGTGGCAGATGGTGGCGAGAATGGCAAGGCATTTACCTTGAAGCAGTTCTCGTGCTTTATGGCGCTCATCGCGGAGCTTGAAAAGCAGGGCGTCACGTTTAAAATTCACCACTGCGCGAACAGCGGTGCAATCCTCGATTACCCCGAGATGCACCTCGATATGGTGCGTGCGGGCGTGATTTTATACGGCATGGAACCGTCGCTCTGCGTGGAGCATCACGCGGATTTCCGCCCGGTGCTCAGCCTGCACTCCGTCATTTCGCACGTGAAGGAGATTGAGCCCGGATCGGACATCAGTTACGACCGCACATTCACCGCAAAGGAACGCATGCGCGTCGCGACCATTCCGGTTGGCTACGCGGACGGCTACTCCCGCAGGCTTTCGAACCGCGGCAGTGTGCTCATTCACGGCACGCGCTGCCCGATTTTAGGTAAAGTCTGCATGGACCAGTGCATGGTGGATGTTTCCGCCGTGCCGCAGGCGAAGGTAGGGGACACCGTAACGCTCATCGGCCGCGACGGCGAGGATGAGATCACCGCGGCGGAAATTGCCGGCATCATGGAGACAATCCACTACGAAGTGGTGTGCGACATCTCAAAGCGCGTCACACGCGTCTACATGAAAAACGGCAAAGAAGTCAGTGTTCTGGACTGTATTTTGGACAAATATTGATTGTAAAGCAGCGGCTTTTGGCTCCGTTCAGCCGAGTCGCTGCTTTAAATTTATAGTGATTTGGAAGGATGAAAGTGATGGAAAAGCTTTTAAAACTGCGCGATGAAATGAAAGAGGATTTGCTGCACGGTTCTATTTTCCCGTTCTGGGAGCAATATACCATCGATCACGAAAACGGCGGCTTTTACGGCGCCGTGACGGTTGATAAGGTTATTCACAAGGACGCGTCCAAGGGCCTCGTGCTGAATGCACGTTTGCTGTGGACATTTGCGGGCGCGTACCGCATTTTCGGCGACGAGAAGTATAAGGAGCTCGCCGACCGCGCGTTTAACTACATCGTTGAGCGCTTCTGGGACCACAAAAACGGCGGCGGTTTCTGGATGCTGCATGCAGACGGCTCTGTGGAAGACGACACGAAAATGACCTACGGCCAGGGCTTTTTGCTGTATGCGTTCTCCGAGTACGTCCGCGCAACGGGCAGCGAGGAAGCACGCAGATATGCCGATATGACGTATGATTACATCGAAAACGAGTGCAAAGAGGGTAACTATTACCTTGAAAACGCACGCGGCACGGGCAGCAGCAACGGCGCCATTACGGAGGCGGGCAACCTTTCCATGAACACGCATATCCACATTCTGGAGCCGATGACGTGCTACTTCCGTATTCGCCACGATGCCTGCGTGGAGGAAAGCCTTGTGAACCTCATCGAGATCACCGCACGCAGAATTTACGACACCGAGCACCACCATTTTGTCATGTTCTTCAACGATAAAATGGAGCCGCTGCCGGGCGAGGTTTCGTTCGGCCATGACATTGAGGGTTCCTGGCTGTTGACGGAAGCTGCCGAAGTGCTCGAAAAGTACGGCGCAGATAAAGCCCGTGCGGAAAAGCTCCTTGAGGAAGCGAAGGAGGTCGCCATCAATATGGTGAACTTCACGCTGAGCCACGGCATGGATACGGACGGAGGTCTGTTTGACGAGGGTCACGAAGAAGGCGGCATCGCTGTGCCGAATAAGGTCTGGTGGGTGCAGGCGGAAGCCGTTGTCGGCAGCGTGAACGCATGGCAGATTACGGGCGACGAGAAGTATCTCGATTCCGCGCTGAAGAGCTGGGCATACATCAAAGCCGAAATCATCAACGGCCCGGCGGGCGAGTGGTTTGCAAGCGGTAAAAATTCCCCGGACGAGGAAAATTCGCACCTGCTGTGCGGCCCGTGGAAGTGCCCGTACCACAACGCCAGAGCCGCGTTTGAAATTTACGAGCGCTGCGAGGCGCTGGAAAAGTAAACAGCAACAGCAAAGCCCTGCCGAGAAAATTCCCGGTAGGGCTTTTGTCATGCTTAAATTAAATTTAATCGAACCCGTAGTTTTCCACACCCGAAAGCTCGGAGTGCGTTTTGGCATAGCTCTGCGCGGCGGTGTAAAAATCCTCCCAAGTTTTCTCCGGCGCACCGGGGGAAAGCGGATGCAGGTGCAAATTGCTGTCCTCGCGCACGGCGGCATAAGCGTAATCGCTGTAAATCAAAATGCCCGTCACATTGTCGAGCAGGTCGTAGCTTCGCGGCAACTCGTAAATGGTCTCCGTATCCGTCGTTTCGAGCACCTCAAGGTCAAATACGTGCCTGTACTGCCCGGTGACGTACAGAGCGCTGAGGTCGGTGAACCCGTTTTCAAGAAAAACAGGGGAGTCGGCGTCAAAATAGAGCCGCAGCACGGAAACGTCGCCCTCTGTGCCGCCGAATTCGAGTGCGGGCACATCGACCTTGTGCGCCGCGCAGCCGGAAAGCAAGAGCAAAATACTGAGGAAAAAAACAGAGCGCTTATTCATACATTGAAATCACACCTTTTTTATTTTTCAATAAAATATTAACATTTTAAAATTTATATGTCAATAATAATTGTTGAAATTTTCAAGAAAAATGATGCAAACTTAAATTATTAACAAAACTAATAAGAATTTAAAATGTGTACTCAATTTTAAGAATACAAAACGGCCGCTCTCCGAATACTCGAAAAGCGGTCGCTTTCTTATTTATTCAGTAATTCGTCAACCTCGACGGGTTCCAGCTCTTTTAATGCCGGGTGGTCGGTCAGCGTTTTCAGCATGCGCCAACCGAAATGATTTTCTTCCAAATTCTCCGGCACGGGACGGAAGCCGAAATCAAGGTACAGCTTTGCGGCGACCCACGTGGTGGTCTGGGTGGGCACGAACAGCTCTTTGTAGCCGAGCGCCTGCAAACGGTGCAGCGTGTGCGCGATGAGCGGGCGGGAAAGTCCCTTGCCTTGCGCGTCGCGGCTTACGGAAACCCAATGCAGCCAGCCACCGGGCAGCTTTTCATCGAAAAACGCCGTTGCGGTCGCAACCTTCTTGCCGTTCGGGTCGACGATGAAGAACATTCTGTCGGGCAGAACGTCTTCGTGCTTGCCGTAGTAGCGCTGCCACGCGTCCACGCCTTCCTCAAAAGTCGAAAACTCTTTCGCCGATTTTTCAATCTCAATCCACGTATCGCGGTCGCCGCGGGTGTAGGTTGTGAACGAATACCCCGCGGGCAGATCATAATGCGGGATTTCCGTTTCCGCCGGCATGGTCATGAACAGATGGTAGTACTTCAAACGGCTGTCGTGATTATCTAAATGTAAAGAAGCTAAGTCTTTCATAGATTTGATTATGAATTAGGATTCATTTCTGCCGCAGCATTTCTTGTATTTCTTGCCGCTGCCGCACGGGCACGGGTCGTTTCTGCCGGGCTTTTTGCCGTTTTTGCGCACCGGCTGCTTGACGGCCGGCGTATCGGAGGATGTTGTGCCGGTCTCCTTGGCGACGGCTTCACGCTTCGGTGCTTCCGGCGTCTTCAGGCGCACAGTCAGAATCATGCGGGCGGTGTTTTCGCGGATCGTGTCGATCATCGCGTCAAACATGTCAAAGCCCTCTTCGCGGTATGCAATGACCGGGTCTTGCTGGCCGTAGGCGCGCAGACGGATACCCTTCTGGAGCTCATCCATCGCATCGATGTGATCCATCCACTGCGTATCGACGTTCTTCAGCAGCACCACGCGCTCCACTTCACGCATGATCGGCGGGGTGAACGCCTTCTCACGCAGGTCGTAAAGCTTGTGCGCACGCTCCTTGAGAAAATCGATGACCGTTTGCTGCTCGAGATCCTCAAACGCCTGACCCTCATAGTGCAGCTCATCCGGATTGACCATCCAGCCGAGGTAGTGGTCGCGCAGACCGCGGAGATCCCAGTCGTCGTGCAGGGTGTTCTCCGGCAAGAAACGCTTGACATTCGCTTCGATGGCCTGATCGATCATGGACATAATCTGCGGCTTCACGTTGTCGCCGTTCAGCACACGGTCGCGCTGCTCATAGATGATCTCGCGCTGGCGGTTCATCACGTCGTCATACTGCAGAACGTTCTTACGAATGGCAAAGTTTCTGCCCTCGACCTTCTTCTGTGCGTTTTCGATGGTGTTGGAGAGGATAGACGCTTCGATCGGCATGTCCTCGTCCACATTCAGGCGGTCCATAATGGTCTGGATGCGGTCGCCGCCGAACAGACGCATGAGGTCGTCTTCAAGAGAGATGTAGAAGCGGCTCTTACCGGGATCGCCCTGACGGCCCGCACGGCCGCGCAGCTGGTTATCGATACGGCGAGATTCGTGGCGCTCCGTGCCGATGATGTACAGGCCGCCGAGCTTGCGAACTTCCTCTGCCTCCGGCGCAATCTCCGCTTTGTATTTTTTATTGAGCTCCGCAAATGTCTTGCGGGCATTCAAAATCTCTTCATCGTCCGTGTAGCCGTAGGCGGAAGCCTCGCCGATGAGCTCCTCGGAGAACTGCATGCGGCGCATTTCGGCACGCGCCATGAACTCTGCGTTACCGCCGAGCAGAATATCCGTACCACGGCCGGCCATGTTCGTTGCGATGGTCACGGCGCCCTTACGGCCTGCCTGTGCGACGATTTCGGCTTCTTTTTCATGGTACTTTGCGTTCAGCACTTCGTGCTTGATGCCGCGGCGCTTCAGCATGGCGCTGAGTTGCTCGGATTTTTCAATCGTGATGGTACCGACCAGCACCGGCTGGCCTTTTTCGTGGTGCTCGATGATGTCGTTGATAACGGCATTGAACTTGCCCTTTTCGGTTTTGTAAACAACGTCCGGGCAGTCTTCACGAATCATCGGCTTGTTTGTCGGAATCTCTACAACGTCCAGTTTGTAAATTTCGCTGAACTCGGATTCCTCGGTCATAGCCGTGCCGGTCATGCCGGAGAGTTTATTATAAAGGCGGAAGAAATTCTGGAACGTGATGGTTGCAAGCGTTTTGCTTTCGCGCGCGATTTTCACGCCTTCCTTCGCTTCAATGGCCTGATGCAGACCTTCGTTGTAGCGTCTGCCGTACATCAGACGGCCGGTAAATTCATCAACGATGATGACTTCGCCGTCGCGCACGACGTAATCAATATCGCGCTGCATGATGCCGTTCGCCTTGATCGCCTGATTGATGTGGTGCTGAATGGTGATGTTGTCCGGGTCTGTGAGGTTTTCCAAGCTGAAGAACTGCTCGGCTTTTTTTACGCCGCGCTTGGTGAGCGTTGCGGTCTTCTGCTTTTCGTTGATGATATAATCGTAATCCTCGTAGATCTCGTCATTGTCTTCCTTTTCGTTCGTCTCCGCCACGCGGATGGGGCGCAGGGTCTTTGCAAAGCGGTCGGCGACGTTGTAAAGCTCCGTGGACTGCTCGCCCTGACCGGAAATGATGAGCGGGGTACGCGCCTCATCGATGAGGATGGAGTCCACCTCGTCCACGATGGCGAAGTTATGGCCGCGCTGCACCTTGCGCTCCTTGTAGGTGACCATGTTGTCACGCAGGTAGTCAAAGCCGATCTCATTGTTCGTTGCGTATGTGATGTCGCAAGCGTAGGCTTTTTTCTTTTCGTCCGGCTCCATGCCGGGGATGGCAAGGCCTACGGTGAGACCGAGGTAGTTGAACACACGCGCCATCATTTCGCCCTGATATTTTGCAAGGTAATCATTGACGGTGACGATGTGCACACCTTTGCCGCTTAAAGCGTTGAGGTACGCCGGGAGGGCAGCGGTGAACGTCTTGCCTTCGCCGGTCTTCATCTCGGCGATGCGACCCTGATGCAAAATGATGCCGCCGATAATCTGTACCGGGAACGGCTTGATGGAGAGCACGCGCCACATGGCTTCGCGGCACGTTGCAAACGCTTCGGGCAGGATGTCGTCAAGGGAAGAGCCAAGGGAGAGGCGCTCTTTCAACACGGCGGTCTGGCCCTTCAGCTCCTCATCTGTCATTTTTGTGTATTTGTCATCGAGCGCGAGCACCGCTTGCTTAAGCGGTTCAATGCGCTTTAATTCTTTCTTGCTGTAGCTGCCGAACAGCTTTGTGAGTAGGTTCATGGTTCGGGAACACTTTCCTTTCTTTCGCGCGGATTCCCCGCGCGCGGCATATAAATCAGTATAGCATGGAACAGCATAAAAAAGCAAGCGATAGGGGCATATTCATGAAAACTTTATAGGTGATCAAAAAGAAGCGCATTTTAAAACGCAAAAACAGCAGTGCAATTCGAGAAAAACAGCAAAATACAGGATAGCCTTAGCCGAAATGCACAAAAAACTCTTTTTTTCCAAATCATAAACAGCTTATGAACAAAATGTGACTTTTTATTCGGTTTTCTCTTGATTTTCGCAAAATTAGAGGCTATACTATAGGTAACAATTCCTGTTTTTCCGATGTGTGCAAACCATAACTGGTCAAAAAAACGAAGAACAGGAAATTCTTTAATTTATAGGAGAGTGAACATCCTTGGACAAATTCTTCAAAATTTCCGAGCGTGGCTCGAACGTCCGCACAGAGATCATTGCCGGTCTCACGACGTTCTTCGCGATGGCTTACATCGTAGTCACGAACCCGAACCAGATTGTTAGCTTCAACCATCTGGCTCCGGATGCCGACCCGGCCTTCCAGCAGATTTGGAACGCTGTGTATGTCGCATCCATTCTGGCAGCAATCATCGGTACGCTGCTGATGGCTCTGTATGCGAAGATGCCGTTTGCACAGGCTTGCGGCATGGGTCTGAACTCCTTCTTCTTCGTATCCTTCATTCTGCCGGAAATCATCTCCGGCGGCGATGTCATCAAGGGCTACCATGCAGGCCTCGTCATCATTCTGGTTTCCGGTATCGTCTTCCTGCTGTTCTCTGTCACGGGTCTCCGCGTCAAGGTTGCAAAGGCTCTTCCGGACTGCCTCAAGAAAGCAATCCCGGCCGGTATCGGTCTGTTCATCGCTTTCCTCGGCTTCCAGAATGTCGGCATCATCCAGACTAACCAGTACACGCTCGTTCAGTTCGTCGATATCCACGGCGCACTGAAGGCAGGCGCATTCTTTGCGGATGTTGAAGGTGTAAAGGCATTTATGCCGGCCATCCTCGCATTCCTCGGTCTGCTCGTCATTGCAATTCTTGAAAAGCACAACGTCAAGGGCGGCGTGCTCATCAGCATCGCAGGCATTTCCGTTCTGTACTATCTCCTTTCCGGCACGACCCCGACCTTCGACATGAGCCAGATCGGCCAGACCTTTAAGGATTTCGGCTCCATCGGCATCACCGGTGTGTTCCAGGCTGACGCTTGGCAGCGTGCGTTCACAGGCTCTGAGCTCGGCGGCATCTTCTCCGCAATCATGCTCATCGTTACGTTCTGCCTCGTCGATATGTTCGACACCATCGGCACCCTGTACGGCACCGCTTCTCAGGCAAACATGCTGGATAAGAACGGCGATCCGATCAACGTTAACCAGTGCATGACCAGCGACTCCGTTGCAACGGTTGCGGGCGCTGTTTGCGGTACTTCCACCTGCACCACGTTCGTTGAGTCCGCTGCTGGCGTTGGCGCCGGCGGCAGAACCGGCCTTACGAGCCTTGTTGTTGCAATTTGCTTCGCGGTTTGCCTGTTCCTCAGCCCGGTCGCTTCTCTTGTTCCGACCTGCGCTACGGCTCCGGCACTCATCTATGTCGGCGTTCTGATGATGAAGGGCTTCGCAAAGGTCGATATGTCCGACCTGCGCAGCGCTGTTCCGGCGTTCCTCGCTCTCATCATGATGCCGCTGACCTACTCTATCTCCAACGGTATCGGTATCGGCGCGATCGCTTATGTGCTCATCACGCTCCTCACCGGTAAGTACAAGAAGAACGACATCGGTATCACCATTATCGCTGCGCTCTTCGTCATTAAGTTTGTCTTTGTTACGATGTAATTCGTACATAAAACGAACTTTAGCTTGAGATAACATAAGAGGCGCTCGCTTGTGATTTTTCACAGTGGGCGCCTTTTTTCGTTTTATTGCGCGTTTTTGTCCTGCTATACTTTGGACATATCGGACGAGTAAAAGGAGCAGGCGATGAAACAGGCGGATAGTTTGCTTTTAAACGCGTTGAAAGCAGCGATACATAACGAAAAAGCGGCGCTCGGTGTGCCGCCGCAGGAAACACAGACGGAGCTTTTGCGCCGGGCGGTGCGCCACGGCGTGCTGCCGCTTGTTCTTGATGCGTGCGGCAATGCACTGAAAGCTGCGCGGCAAATGGTGTTTTGCCAAACGGCAGAGCAGATTTTGAAAACGCAGGTATTTTTACAGCTTTACAGCAAGCTGCGTGAAATGAAATTGCATCCGCTCGTGCTGAAAGGCCCGGTGTGCGCTGCGCTGTACCCGAAGCCGGAGCTGCGGCTGTTTTCGGATGTCGATTTACTGGCGGTTTCGGGTGAATTTGACCGCACACGCAATGCTTTATTGCGACTCGGCTGCCGCACAGCAGGGGAGAGTGCCGATCCGCTTGAACAGACATTTTACCTGCCCGGCAGTCCGCTCGTTTTAGAACTGCACGGCGCGGCGTTCCCGGAAAACGATGCGTATGGGCGCATGAACGCCTTTTTTGCGCATGAAAAGCTGCGCACGGAAACCGTTTCCGTGCAGGGCGAAGAAATTTATACGTTTGGCGCGAACGAGACGTTTTTGTACCTTTTGTGCCACAGCTTAAAGCACTTTCTGCACGGCGGGTGCGGCATTCGCGCGGTGTGTGATTTGCTGTTGTTTGCCGAAAAGCATGAAAAGGAGCTTGACAAACTGTATTTGCGCCGCTGCTGCGAAAAGCTTTCGGCACTCGAATTTTTGACGGCGCTCTTTGAAATCGGCGAGAAATATCTCGGCTTTGGGAAAACGGAAAGCTTAGCGCTGCTTCGCGTGCACCCTGCGCCGGATGAGACTGCGCTTTTAGAGGATATTTTGGCAGGCGGCGTGCACGGTGCGGCAGAAAAAAGCCGCTTGCACAGTGCGAATATGACGCTGCACGCGGCGACTGTGCAGAATGCAGGAAAACGCGAGTGCTTTTCCGTACTGCGTGCGGCGTTTCCCTCTGCAAAAGCGCTGCATTGTGCGCCGCATAGCTTGCCTGCCGCATGGGGAAGGCGGCTTATACGCTACGGTAAGGAAAACATTCAAAACCGTACGAGTCTTAGAAAAAGTGTCGAGATTGGCAAGCGGCGCGTGGCGCTCCTCAAAACATATCACCTCATAAAATAAGCCGACGGCTGCGCCCAACGCGGGTACAGCCGCCGGTGCTTTATTTTTGATTAACGGATGCGGAACGTCTTGATCTCATACGGCTTGATGGTGAATTTGAATGTATCGCCTTCGACCGGGACATCCGTGAGCGCATTCTCCTGCAAGTCACACTCCGTAACGGAAGCGATGGGGCGGTTCCAATGCAGTTTTGTCGTTGTACGGGCGTTTTCACATTCGTACAGACGCACGATCACGCCGTTGCCGTCTTCCGCCTGCTTGACGGTTTCCAAAATGACGTTTTTAGTGTCCACACTCGCGAGAGAGTATGCTTCGCCTGCTGTGCCGCCTGTGGTGGCGCGCACAGGTTGATTCAGGAAGTACGCCTGCGCTACGGTTTCCGCGCTGCGCCATGTTTCGGCGTGCGGGTAGAGCGCGTAGGTGAATACGTGCATCTCCTGATCGGCAACAGGGTTCGGCTCTGTGCCGGATTTGATGAGCGTCAGCGCCATTTCGCCGTTGTGCACGGAGTGACCGTATTTGCAGTCGTTTAACAGGCTGATGCCATAGTGACCCTCGGAAACATCGATCCACTTTTGGCCGCAGCTCTCAAAGCGTGCCTGATCCCAGCTCGTGTTCTGATGTGTTTTGCGCGTCACGTTGCCGAACTGAATCTCAAATGTTGCTTCGTCCGTGTGTACGTCCATCGGGAAGTGGGCTTTCAGGAGGTGCTGGTGCTCTTTCCAGTCGACCGTCGTCTCAAAGTCGATGCGCGGGCACGCAGCGTAGAAGTGAATTTTCTGGCAGATGACCGAACGGCTGCCCTTGCGCTCAATCTCGAGAGTTGCGCGCACGGGGCCGCGTTCCGTCCATTCCATGCGCTGCACGATGCGCAGACGGTAAAGCTCATCACAAATGCGCTCCACACGTTTAGCGAGATACCTCATAGTTGCAACTCCTTTTCTATAGCGGTTTGGGGTTTCGTAAAGACTGGCGCTTTTGACTTGATTTTAGCATAATAAGGTACAGAAAACAAGATAAAATGCACAGATTCTTCCGGCTTTTCACACATTAGAATTGTCTTTACGCACACGTCGCGTCGAAAATGCAGAAAAACAAGTTATTTATGCACAGAACATAAAAAATAATTGAAAATCAGCGGAAAGTACGCTATACTAAATCTATAAATCAGAGCGTATTTTGAGAAAAGCAACGGTGGCTCAGCCCCGAAAAACACCCGGAAAAGCAGCGGCTTTGGAGTGCCGCATTCAAACCACATCACATAGAAAACAGAGGAAAAAAATATGCGAAAAAAGGCTTGGATCCTTTTGCTTTTTGCCACGCTTATGGCGCTGCTTTGCGCATGCAGCGATACGGCACAGCAACCGGAGACGGAAAAACCGAAAATACGTATCGGCGGCACAACGTATGCGCCGTATTTTTACCGCAATATCGGCGGCCACTATACCGGCATCGACGTGGAGATTGCCGAGGAAGCCTGTGCGCGTATCGGGTATGAGCCGATCTTCGTGGAGCTCGATATCGACAAGGGCTTTGAGCTTTTGGATGAAGACTATGTGGATTGCCTTTGGTGCTGCCTGACGATGGAAGGCAACGAAGATAAGTTTATTTGGGCAGGGCCGTATATGTACACGCAGCGCGTGGTCGTGGTGCCGGCGGACAGCGAGATTGAAACACTTGAAGACCTTGCCGAAAAGTGCGTGGCGGTGCAGGCCGGCTCTATAAGCGAGGAGATCATTTTAAAAGGGCTGAACCCGAATTTGCCGGAGATTACGGACCTTTCCACATTCAGCACGGTGGGCGAGGTGTTTACTTCGCTGCGCAAGGGCTATGCGGATGCGGCCATCGGGCATGAAAGCTCGCTGAGATTATATACGGACGAATACCCGGACGGCTACCGCTACCTCAACATGAACATGTACAGCGACGCCGTGGGCGTGGCATTTAAACCGGACGGCGATGCAGTACTGGCGGAAAAGCTGACGCAGACGCTGCTTGAAATGCGCGAAGACGGCACAACGGCCGCTATTGTGAAAAAATATGGGTTGGATGCCGAAAAAAGCGTGAACGGAGGTACCGAATGATGCCGAAGTTCAAGGGAAAAACAAAACCGAAGCTCCATAAGCCGAGCATGGAAACGGTCATGCGGTGGATTGTCACGCTTCTTCTCGGCTTTGTTGTGCTGCTGCCGGTATTTGCAGGCGTAACACAGTATGAACAGAACAAGGCGAAAGCGGATGTTGAGGACGTACTCGCTTTTATGCAGACGAACTGCCGCAAGTACGACAACTACCGCTTGGCCAATACCACCGAAGCGCTGCAGGATGTTTTGACTAAAGTCAAAACACTGACGGCGTACCGTTACGAAGAGGAAGATGCGCTTTTAAACGAAAACCGCTTACAGAGCTATGCGAAATTTCAGTATTTGACCGGCATTTTTGTTTTGGATGAAAATTTCTCCGTGCTGGCTCATTACGACAAAGCGGGCAAGGATGAAAGTCTGCTGCTCAGCCAGATAATAGGGGACAAAAATGCGACGGATATTTTGAACTATCCGCAGAAAACCTATGCCGACCAGATCTGTATAAACGACAATACGTATAACTACGCCATTTCCGCACGGCAGGATAAACCGGGCCTCGTTATTTGCTATACGGATATCACGCGCTTTCAAAACGATAAAAATGAGCTTTCTCTCTCCACTATGCTGGATGCTGAAATGTTCCGGCAGGATGTGACCGTCGTCATCACGGACGGCATGCGCGTTATCAGCACGAATTGCGAGCAGCTGGAGAACACGCTTGTGCAGTATTATCCTATTGCTGACGTGCTCGTTGGAGGGGAGCAACTTACACCGGACACATTGCTGCAATTAAAAAACGACAGCGGCACATGGTACGGTATGTTCACCCAGTACAGAGATTATTATTTGTATGCCTTTTTCCCGAGTCGCGTAGTCTACGCAAGTCGCCGCGGTTGGATGCTGCTGTTTACGGCAATCTACCTGTTTTGCGGCATGGGGTACCTTATTTGGCGGCAGTACAGTAAAAAGCGCCGCCTGCTGCGTATGGAAAAGGAATACCACCTTGTCAGCGCCATTTCGAGCATCTACCTGTCAAACCTGCTCATTCACCCGCAGGACGATACATGGGAGCCCATTGTGCAGAGTGAGCGCATGAAAGCAATCACAAACGGTGTTTTAAGCGCAAAAGCCGTGCTGGAAAAGTTTAACACCGAGTGCGTAGCCGAGGCGTACCGGGAGGAATTCCGTGCGTTTACGGACCTCGATACCGCTCAGCAGCGCTTAGAGGGCAAGGCTTTTGACGGCTTCACAATGGAAAATGTGGAGGGCAAGTGGTACCAGCTGCTTCTTGTGCCGCAGCGCCGCTTTACGCGCCGGGAAAAGCCGAGCTCACTCATGCTTTTGTTCCGCGATGTTTCGGAGCAAAAGGAGCGCGATATGGAATATCAGGAAAACCTGCGCCGCGCAGCAGAGGAAGCTACCCTTGCAAACGCCGCCAAAACGGATTTCCTGCGCCGCATGAGCCATGACATCCGCACGCCGATCAACGGCATTCGCGGCATGGTACAGATTGCCGACCGTTTCCCGAACGACGCGAAAAAGCAGGCGGAATGCCGCGCAAAGATTATGCGGTCTTCGGATTTCCTTTTAGAGCTTGTAAACGATGTGCTCGATATGAGCAAGCTGGAATCCGGCGAAATGCAACTTGAGGAAGTGCCGTTCAATTTGAACGAGCTGCTGCACGATGTGGGTACGCTGCTCTCCACGCAAGCGCAGGCGCGCGGTATTACGTGTACCCTCACAATGGAAGATAAGCGCGAAAAGCATGTCATCGGTAGCCCGCTGCATTTAAGACGGATCTTTCAAAACATCGGCGGCAACGCCATCAAGTATGGCAGAGCCGGCGGCTATGTACATGCTGCGTGCAGCATCGTTTCACAAACAGAGAACACCGTTCGCTACCGCTTTATCTGTGAAGATAACGGCTGCGGCATGAGCGAAGAATTCCAAAAGCATATGTTTGAGCCGTTCTCGCAGGAAAATTCCGGTGCACGCACTACGTATCAGGGTACGGGGCTCGGCCTTTCCATCGTGAAAAAACTCGTGGATGCCATGGGCGGCACCGTCACCGTGGTCAGCGAAAAGGGCGTGGGCACCACATTCATCACGGAGATTCCGCTGAAGCTCGACCCCGCGGCGTCTGATGCCGAAAAGCCGGAGGAAGAGATCGACACCACCGTGTTCCGCGGGCTGCATGTGCTGCTTGTGGAGGATAACGAGGTGAACATGGAGATTGCGGCGTTCCTGCTTGAGGACAGCGGCGCCGAGGTCACAAAAGCGTGGAACGGCGCAGAGGGCCTGGAGAAATTCAACGCCTCGGCCCCGGGTACGTATGATCTCATCTTAATGGACATCATGATGCCCGTGATGAACGGTTTGGAGGCGGCAGAGAAGATCCGCGCGCTCGACCGCCCGGATTCGGAGACCGTGCCGATCTTCGCCATGACGGCAAACGCGTTTTCCGACGACGCCGCCCGCAGCCGCAAAGCCGGTATGAACGAGCACCTCACAAAGCCGCTCGACCTTGAAAAGATCACAAAAGCGGTGCGCAAATATTGCAAGAAAAATAGCCGATAAAAGCCATAAAACGGCGGTGTGCCTTTAAAAGCGGTTGCGCCGCCGTCTTTTTATGGGCTGCAGTGTGCCTGTTCCTACCAAAACACCAATGTGCAGAAATTTCATAAATTGATTCTGAAAATAAGATGAATTCCTGTGGGAATTTTCTCCGCATGAAGGTTGAAATCATAGTGTTGATATGATTAAAATAATAGCGCGAATTATGCAGAAAATGAGAATTTCAGACGCGGCTTTCGCATTTTAAGCCTATAAAACTGCTCGATTATGCGAAAAGCAGCATAAATATACGAAATACGAAGCTCGGTTTAGAAAGGGAGGACGTTCCATGGCTTATATGCGACTTGGCGATCTGCTGATTGCGGCAGGCGCCATTACGCAGGAGCAGCTTGAAGAAGCGCTGACCATTCAAAAGCAGAAGAAAGAACGTCTCGGCGACGTTCTGATTGAAACTAATATCATCACGGAACGGCAGCTCATTGAAGCACTGCAAATGCAGCTCGGCGTCGATTTCATCGATTTAACGGCGATCTCTATTCCGTTGGAGCTCGCCAAATTTGTGCCGCGCGCCATCGCGAAAAAATACAACGTGGTGCCGGTAAAGCTTGTAAAAGACGAGCTCTTTGTTGCCATGAGCGATCCGTTGAACTTCGTTGCGCAGGAAGAGATTAAGGCCGCTTCGCATAAGCGCGTTGTGCCGATGATCTCCACGCGCCGCGCGACCGAGCAGGCCATCGGCACATTGTACGGCAGCGAAGGCACGGCCCGCGCCATTGAAGAAATGAAGCGAGAGGTCGGCACATCCACACCGGATATCGTGCCGGTGCAGATGAACCAGACGGATGCCGGCAACGCGTCTGCCGCGCCGACGATCCGCTTTGTAAACTCCGTCATTGAGCGCGCCTTTTTGGAGCGCGCGAGCGACATCCACCTTGAGCCGCAGGAGGGCGAAATGGTGGTGCGCATGCGTATCGACGGCATTTTGAGAAAGATTTTGACCGTGCCCGCGAATTTGCAGAGCAACGTTATTTCCCGCCTGAAAATCATGGGTGGCATGAATATTTCCGAGCGTAAGACCCCGCAGGACGGCCGTGCCATGGTGCAGGTGCGCCACCACGAGATCGACCTGCGTATCTCGTCCATGCCGACAATCTACGGCGAAAAGATTGTTTTGCGTTTGCTCGATAAATCCGGGCATACGATCACGAAGCAGTCCATCGGCCTTGAGGGCACAGACCTGCAAAAGTATGATGCGCTGCTCAAAAACAGCAGCGGCGTGATTTTGATTGTGGGCCCGACCGGTTCCGGTAAATCCACGACGATGTGCGCCATGCTGCAGGAGCTTGCGAATGAGGAAACGAACCTCATGACGCTGGAGGACCCGGTGGAATACAACATTCCGGGCGTTAACCAGTGTCAGATCAACGAAAAGACCGGCATGACGTTTGCGGCAGGACTGCGCGCCATCTTGCGTCAGGACCCGGATGTCATTTCCGTCGGTGAGATTCGCGACGGAGAGACGGGCGCCATTGCCATTCGTGCTGCTATTACGGGCCATTTGGTGCTTTCCACCTTGCATACGAACGACGCCGTTTCCGCCATCGACCGCCTGGTCGATATCGGCGTGGAGCCGTACCTCATTTCCAGCGCGCTGCGCGGCGTCATCTCCCAGCGCCTTGTGCGCAAGGTCTGTCCGCACTGCAAGAAGGCGTATAGGCCGGAGGCGGAGGAGCTTGCCATGCTCGGCCTGCCGGAGAATGCCAACGTGCAGTTCTACCGCGGCGAGGGCTGTCAGGAGTGCTACCACACCGGCTACAAGGGTCGCCGTGCCGTCTTTGAAATCTTCATGCTCAACGGGCGCATTCGCCGCATGGTTACAGAAGGCGCAAAGTACGATGCGCTTTTAAGGGCAGCGGTGGAGACGAACTTTGTCACGATGCGCGAAAATTGCCGTAACCTTGTTTTGCGCGGCGAGATCAGCGCAGCGGAAGCCGCGCGCGCCATCAATTCCACAGCGGATTGACATTCTGCTGAAAATCTGTTGAAAATTTGCTCATAACTTTCGGAAAGGACGCAGTCGCCGCGTTTCGGCGATGGTTTTAATATGCTTGAAATCAGCGAAATCATCGCGCAGGCGCAGCAAAAGGGCGCTTCCGATATTCATATTGTCACCGGCCTGCCGGTGAAATGCCGCATAGACGGCAAGGTGCAGAACCTCACGGAGAAAGTCCTCACGTGGGAAGACTGCGAATACTACGCAAAATGCCTTGCGGGCGACCTTTTCCACGAGATCGAATGCATCGGCGAGCTTGATTTGGCGCGGACATTTCCGTGCGGAGCGCGAACCAGAATCAATCTGTTCCGCCAGCAGGGGGCGGTTTCGGCGGCGATCCGTATTTTGGCGGATACCATCCCGGAGATCGAGGCGCTGAATTTGCCGCCGGTCGTTTCCGAATTCCCGGAGTACCGCAGCGGCATCATTTTAGTCACGGGTGAAACGGGTTCCGGCAAATCCACGACGTTGGCGGCGATTTTAAATCGCATCAACCATACGCGGCGCAGCCACATCATCACGCTGGAAGACCCGATTGAGTACATTTACGAGCCGGATCAGTGCATCATCAACCAGCGCGAGATCGGCAAAGACACCAGAAGCTACGCAGACGGCCTGCGGTCTATCCTGCGTGAGGACCCGGACGTTATCCTCATCGGCGAGATGCGCGACCTCAATACCATTGAGACCGCATTAACAGCGGCGGAAACGGGCCACTTGGTCTTTGCCACCCTGCACACAAACTCCGCAGCGGATTCCGTTGACCGCATGGTGAACGTGTTCCCGGAGGGGCAGCAGCGTCAGATTCGATTGCAGCTTTCCACTACGTTGCGTGCGGTGCTTTCGCAGCAGTTGTTGCCGAAGCGCGCGGGCGGCCGGGCGGCGGCGTGCGAAGTCATGATGGTGAACAGCGCCATCAAAAATTTAATCCGCGAGGGTAAGACCCCGCAGATTGACAGCTTCATTACCATGAACGCGCAGGACGGCAGCATTACGATGGATAATGCCCTGCTGAAAATGGTGCGCGAGGGCACCGTAACGTATGAAACGGCGCTCGGCTACGCCAGAGACCGAGAAGCGTTTTCCAAGGGAAGACGCGGCTAAATTTAGGAAGAAAGCGAGGGAGCGGGCTTGACGACCTATAAATACAAAGGGCTTTCCCCGGACGGCGCAAAGCTTTCCGGCGTCATCAAAGCGTATAACGAGTTTGAAGCGGTCGCGCAGCTGCGCGAGACCTGCTCCGTCATCACCAAAATAGAAGAAGTCAAAGAGACGCAGAGCTGGAACAAACAGCTCGGCACGAAGAAAATCAAAGACAAGGAGCTTGCCATCATTTGCTCGCAGTTCGCCATCATTTTGACCTCCGGTCTGCCCATTGTGCGCTGCGTGGAGATGGTTGCGGCACAGGCGCGCACCAAAGAGCTGCAAAGAATGCTGAAAAAGGTCGCGGAGGACGTCTCCGGCGGTTACAGCCTTGCGCAAAGCTTTGAAAACAACGCTACGGGCTTTCCGACCACGTTTATTGAGACCGTACGCGCGGGCGAACAGTCCGGCACACTGGAAGAATGCTTTGAAAAACTACATAAATATTACGATAAAACCGCTAAAATGAAAGCGAAGATCATCAGCACGCTCACGTATCCGGCAATTGTCATTTGCGTCGCCGTCATCGTGTTCATCATCATTATGGTGGTAGCCGTGCCGGCGTTTACAAGCGTGTTTCTGGAGCTCGGTACCGAGCTGCCGGGCATCACAAAGGGGCTCATCGCAACGTCGGATTTTCTCACGAACTACTGGTGGTCGCTTATTTTGATTGTGCTCGCGTTCTTCATCGGCAGGCTTCTGCTGAAAAAGAACGAAAAGGGGCGTGCGTTCCTTGCGGAAAACAAGCTAAAGCGCTCACCGCTCAAAAAAATGCACAGTCTGAACGCCGCTTCGCAGTTTGCAAGCACCATGAGCACCATGCTCACGTCGGGCTTGCCGATTACAAAGGCGCTGGAGGTCACGGCAAATGTGGCAGATAACTACATGTTCGCGGTGTCTATCCGCAAAGTGCGGCAGGGCGTGGAGCAGGGCCGCAGCCTGGTGGACTGCATGAACGAGATTCCGTATTTTCCAAAGCTGCTCACTGAAATGGTGGGTGTGGGCGAACGCTCCGGCAACATGGAAGAAACGCTCACTGTCATCGGCGATTACTTCGATAACGAGGTCTCGGTGTTCACGCAGCGGCTGCTCTCTATGTTAGAGCCGGCCATCACCATTGTTTTGGCGGTCGTCACCGTCATTTTGCTGCTGGCCGTTTACCTGCCGATGTTTACCATGTATGGCAGCATCGTTTGATTTATTTCGCTGTACCCCGTCGGCGATCCAACCCGAACCGGCGGAATACATAAATTTCGATGGTGAACCCCGAAAAGTACGTTTTTGGGGCGAGCAAAATTTCAATGAATTGGAGAATGGTTCTTATGATGAACAAAATGCGTAAGATGAAGAATAAGAAGGGCTTTACGCTCATGGAAATGCTGATTGTTGTTGCAATCATCGCGATCCTCATCGCTATTGCTATCCCGACCTTTGCTTCTTCCCTGAACAAGGCAAGAGTTGCAACCGACGAAGCGAATATCCGTTCCGGTTATGCTTCTGTTATGACTGCTATTTTGACCGATGATAATTATAATGTTGAAGGCGGCACGGCTGATGACAAAACTTTTGTCCTGAACAAGGATGGTTCCGCAACTGAAATCGCAAATAGCTCCGGTGCATATGAAACACAGGGTAAGCCGTCTGGTGATACGGTTAAGATTGCTGGTATTGATGTTTCTACATGGGATAAGGGTGAAGGCGTTACCTATACCTATCATTACACCAGCAACACAGTTGAAATCAAGGTTGGCGAGTAATTTTACCTAACCACAAAAACAACTCATTTTAAATGAACCAGATCTATTGAGGGGGCCGGGGGTTGCAGCTCCCCTATGATCTGTTCTTTTGATTTTTCACTTTAGGTTTTCATAAAAAAGGGGACGTAGTATGCTTTGGGTTTCACCCGCTCTCACGGTTTATATTTGTGTGCTTACGGGGATTCTCGGCGCGTGCATGGGAAGCTTTCTCAACTGCATGGCGTGGCGTATCGTCCACGGCGAATCTGTTTTACACGGGCGCTCGCACTGCGACGTCTGCGGCCACGTGCTCGGCGCGGGAGATTTAATTCCCGTTTTAAGCTACATCATGCACAAAGGCCGCTGCAAATACTGCGGCGCAAAGCTCTCTGCGGGACATGTCTTTGCGGAAGTGTTAACGGCGCTTACGTTTTTGCTGCTCGTGCTAAAATATGATATTTCGCTCCAAGCCCTTGAATACATTTTGCTGGCGTGCCTGCTGCTCGCCGCTGCATTCACGGATTTGGAGGGGTATATGATCCCGGACCGTTTCATCGTGACGGGGATCGTCGTGCGTGTTGTTTTCCTGTTTTTGCAGGGGAACGTGCTCGAAAACCTTATGGATGCGCTGCTCGGCGGCTTCGCCGTTGGCGGCGGTTTACTGCTCATCGTGCTCTTATACGAAAAAGTGCGCCAAAAGGAAGCCATGGGCGGCGGCGATATTAAACTGCTGTTCCTCACCGGCCTGTTTCTCGGCTGGCAGCGGAACATTCTGTGCCTGCTCATCGCGTGCGTGCTCGGCATCGTCTTCGCGTTTATTTTCCCGGAAAAACGTACCACAGGAGACGGGGCAGAGGAAGAAGACGGAAAGCTTTTTCCGTGGGGGCCGTCCATCTCGGCGGCAGCGATTCTCACGCTCCTGTGCGGCAGCGAGATCATCGGCGTGTATTTGAGCTTATTTTAACATAAAGAACAAAAGCTTTACAGCTTGACGGATAGAGATAAAGAAGAAAGCGAGGTGTCTGTACCATGCCCGGACAAATCACGGCATTCGACATTGGTGAGTGCATGGTAAAAGCCGTATGCTTTACAGGCGGCAAACTGAAAAAGGTTATGGCGAAAGAATTGCCGGATAATATGGTCTCCGGCGGCGAAATCGTCTCCATGGACGCCATGGCGGATTTTATCAAGGAAATGGCGAAAGAAAACGGCATCTCCCGCGGTGCGGCGGCGGTCATTCTGCCCGGCACGCTGGTATTCACCCGCAACGTGACCGTGCCCGCCATGACGGACGGCCAACTGTTGTATAACCTGCCGTTTGAATTTAAAGATTACCTGACGCAGGAAAAGAATAAGTATTATTTCGACTACGCCGTGCAGGATACGGTGAAAGACGAAGAGGGCAATGTGAAAGAATTGCAGCTTTTCGTTTGCACCACCTTAAAAAGCACCGTGGAAGAATACCGCGCCATGCTGCGCCGTGCGGGCTTCAATTTGAAGGTCGCCATGCCGGAGGAATGCGCCTACGCTGCGCTGACGGAGGATTACATGCAGCGCACAAATGCGCCCGCGGGCAGCGATTACTGCTTTGTAGACCTCGGCCACAACGGCATCCGTATGCACATTCTGCAGGACGGCAATTTCACCACGAAGCGCTCCGTCGACCTTGGCCTGCGCGACCTTGAGCAGACGATTTCCGATGTGCGCGGCGTGGATATTCACATGGCACACGCACACATTTTGTCCGATTATAACGACGTGCTTTCCGAAGACGTGAGCGCCGAGCTTTTCAACCGCATGGCAATCGAAATCATGAAGGCCGTCAACTTCTATAATTACAATAACCGCGAGCGCTCGCTCCGGAGAATTTATCTTTGCGGCGGCGGTGTGGCGGTAGAGCAGATCCGCGCGGCCATCTGCCGTGTGACGGATCTGGACGTACATAACGCCGAGGAGCTGCTTCCTCAGCACGACGCATTGGAAGCGGCGTGGCTTTACATCAAAGCGATCGGCTGCGCGCTGCAAAAGTAAGGAGGCGTTGGAATGAAGCTTGAACTCGGCATGGGGAACGGCGCCAAAAAGCCCGTAAAATATCCCACCAAAAGAACCGTCAACCTCGCAAAGCGCGAGTCGCACTCCCAAAGCGTCATGACGCTTTCTATCGGCACGGCGGTCATTATCGTGCTTGTGGTGCTCGTCGTGAAATTCGGCGTACTTGACCAGCTTGCGCGCCAAAGTGCCGCAGAAAGTGCTTACAACACCGTGCATGCCCAGTATACCGAAATGCAGAGCGCCGTGGAGAAATACCCCGAGGTCGAAGAGGAGTACCGCACCTATTCCAGAAAATGGATGCAGCAGGAGGATTCCGGCGCGTTTGTTTCTGTGGACAGACAGGAAGTGCTCGACCTCATGGAGAACTACCTGCAGCCCTACGGCACGATAAAGGCCGTCACCATTTCGGACGACGTGATGATTGTTTCCATGTCCGGCATGAATCTGCAGGAGATTTCCGCTATGTTTGAGATTTTACAGCAGCAGCCCATTGTAAAGGCTGCTGACCTTACAATCGCTTCCACCGAAAAAGCGGCAGGCGAAGACCTCGATTTCTCCGTGACGATCACATTACAGCCGGCTGACACGGCGGAAGGGGAGGCCACAGCATGAAAAGAGCCTTTACAACGCGCGAAAAAGTGATGCTGCTCGTCCTCACCGTGCTGCTCATCGTCATCGCATACTTCAAGCTCATCTTGGAACCCATCAACAATTCCATCGACGAGTATCAGTCCGAAACGGCCGCAGAGCAGGACGAGATTTTGCAGAATACCGCGCTTTTGACGCGTATGAACCAGATGCAGAAGGAGCTCGAGGAAATTTATGCTGCGGGCGACCCCACGCCCATCCCGAATTATGACAATTCCGGTAAGCTGCTCGTTGAGTTGAACAGCATTCTTTCGGCTTCCGTCGATTATTCGCTGGATTTCGGTCAGGTTTCGGCATTGAACGATGGCTACATCGTGTGCCGCCCCATCAACATGACCTTTACAACGAACACCTACGCCGAAATGCGCGCCATCATTGATGCGCTGCACAACAGCGATTTTACAAACCAAATATCGGACATCAGCGTGCAGTTTGAAAACTCCGGCAGCTCCGGCAATGTGCAGGTAAACCTGTATATTACGTATTTTGAACTTCAAAAATAGCTGGTGCAACACAGGCCGGAAGCTGTTTTTTGCTTGCCGGTTTTCTGTGTTTAAAAAGACTTATACCGTTTTACGGTTTCCATATTTTTTCAGGAGCAAAACGCATGAATTTTTCACGGGATATGAAGAATTTGAAAAACAGAAGAAAGGGGAAAGCCGGCTTTACCATGTCCGAGCTTTTGATCGTTGTGGCCATCGTCATCGTGCTGTTTGCCGTGGCGGTTCTCTCGCTTGTGACGATTCAAAAGAATCTGCGCCAAAAGGAACTCGACAGTAAAGCGGAAATCCTTTACGTTGCCGTGCAGAATCGCATGTCCGAGCTGCGCGCCGGCGGCTACGAAAGCCTTTATCAGTACGATGAAAACAAGGATAACGGCGTTGCAAAGGTTGGTCTCATTCCGCTGGATGCTCCCGAAGAAGATGCGGAAGACGCCATCACAAAAGACACGCTCTGCTATGTCGTTTCCGCAGACCGCGTGGCGACCGGCAAGGCGGCAGCTTCCGTTCTGCCGGAATCTTCCGTAGATGCCGAGCTTTGGAACAACCACTGGGTTATCGAGTACGACCCCGAAAGCGGCAGTGTGTACGGCGCGTTTTACAGCGAAGAGGAGATCACAAGCGGTGATGCCTCCACTACGCTGCCCACATACTTAAACCGTATGCGTGTGCGTCAGACCCGCCTGCACAACGGTGCGAAGATCGGCTACTACGGCGGTGCGCGTGTGATCTCCGGCACAACCGACACTCTAAAGCCGGACATCTCCATCGATAACCGCGAGAAGCTGACGGCAACGTTCTACTGCAACAACCCCTATGCCGATGAGCTGACGTTCAATATCAAGGTTTCGGACGGCCAGAACGAATATGTAAAGGTTGTAAAATACAACGAGCTTCGCCAGCTGAACAGCAAAACTTGGTACTACACGTGGGTTATGGATAGCTTGGAAAGCGAAAAGACGCGCTTCTATAATCAGACCGACCATAAGCTTGCGTGCGGCACAGACATCACCGTCACGCTTTCCGTAGAAAGCCAAAACGCCAATGTGGACGGCAAAAGCTACACCCGCAAAACGAACAGCCTGTTCCGCTATGCCGAAGGCACCCCGGCCGGCACAGCGCTCATCGCCTACGGCCGCCATTTACAGAATTTGGACGAGGCCTCCCATGTTTCCAAGACGATTACCAGCGCCGTGCAGGTCAGTGACCTTTCCTTTGCGGATGATACCGCCGACAACGAAGACTGGTATTCCTTTTACGGCGACACCTTTACGCCCATCACCAATAAGTATCTCAAAAGCTATGACGGCTATTCCGAGGTCGATAACGTAAAGCTGTATTCTTCCATTTCAAACCTGCATATCAAAAAAGCTGCGCAAAACGCAGATGCTGGTCTGTTCAGTACATTTAACGGTGAGATCAAAAACGTGACGCTTACCGGCATGAGGATTGATAATGGAGGCCAGAACGTCGGTGCGCTCATCGGTTCTGTTTCCGATACCGTGAAAATCACAAATACCCGTGTATACCTCAGCTCCAAAAAAGGCGACCTCGCAGATATTGAAACGGTCGATTCCCCGGAAAAAGTGCGGCCGTGGCTCGAGGGTAAAGTCGTCGGCGGACTTATCGGCATGGTGACGGAAACGGGCAGCGTATCCGTTACGGACAGCTCCGCGTCTACGGTCATTCGTGCAGATGGCGGCGCAGCAGGCGGCCTCATCGGTGCCGTGTATAATGCGGCAACGATAACCGATTCCTATGCGGATTGCTATTTGACGGCAGCCAGAACGGGCGGCCTTATCGCAAAGGCAGAGGGCGGGTCTGAAGTAGCCGCAACGGGAACCTCTATCACCTTAAAGGATTTCTATGCAGCGGGTTACCAAACGGCGACCGGCGATGCTTTCGGCTTAGTAGGCGGCTCCAATGTGATCGCCACAGGCGGTTATTCTGCGTGTGTTTACAATGTTGGAGAAAACGCAAAGGTTCATTCCACGGTCAAAGCAATGGGCAGTGCCTCAAACGTATATTATCTGACAGACGGCGGTCTTTCCGGAGGCGGCACAAGCAAGTGGGAAAACGCCAGTCAAACCAAGCCGAAAACCTATAAAGAACTCAGTGAATCGGGCTTCGCAAAAGGAATCTCCAAGGCGTTCACGTCGTCCTCCGGCGCGGCTACGTTTCCGTATAACTTGATGGATCAGGGCCTTACGTATTACACGTATCCGCGCCTTGAAAAGCTGAACCACTACGGCGACTGGCAGGCGGAGTTTGAATCCGGCGCACTGGTTTATTACGAGCGCTACGAAGACAAAACCTACGGCTTCTACGGCGCGAACCTTTCCACGCTCAAAACGAGTAAGTTTGTCGTCGGCGACGGCTATGCGCTGGCGTATATCGAAAAGAAAAATCCGTCCGATAACGTTACCGTGAAGTATGCAAACAACAAAACGGCACGGGTATTGTTTGATAGCGCAATTGAAACGACCGACGACACGACAAATACGAAGTATTATCTCTATCCGCTCTCAAAAGAGGTCGTCAACACCGAGTATATCGACACCGCAGAGCCGGATACGTTCTACCAGAAGATCACGATAGAAGACACCGCAAACAGCACGAATACGGAGTATTACTACAATCCGCATTTCGCAAAAACGGTGACGGTCAACGAAAATAAGCCGCAGGCGCCGGAAACAGTCTGCATCTGCTCTGCCCGCCAGCTGTATGCGTTGAGCCTTTACTACCCGCAGTATGCGGATGCCGTAAGGGACAGTGTGTTCCGTCAGGAACTCAACATCGATTACAGCAGGTATGAGTGGACAAAATATGACGTTGTGCCGGCAAAGATTAGCACACAGGCGCCGATTGGCACAGGGGATAAGCCGTTTGCGGCTGTGTATAACGGCGGCTGCAATACGATAGAGGGAATTTCCTTTAAAGCAAAGTCCCTTTACATCGGCATGTTCGGTTATACGTCGTCCGCTGCCGCGGTGCGCAATGTGTTCCTTGTCGGCGACGGCAGTAACACGGTGGCCTATGTCAATGCGCAGGGCGGTAATTCAGCTTCCGGCAGTGCGTCGCGCGTCAGCATGGGCGTGCTCGTCGGTTATAACCGCGGCACGGTTTCAAACTGCTCGGTTTCCGGCTATACCATGGAGTATTACGGTTACAGCGCCAGCACGGCTTCGCTCGGCGGCTTTGTCGGCAGCAACTACGGCACCATCCGCAACAGCGCTTCGGACTGCCCGTCCATTCGCTTTGCAAATACGAACTCTAACACCTATGCGGGCGGCTTTGCGGGCGTGAACCACGCCTCTATTTCGGATTCCTACGCGCTTGGCAGCATTCAGGTGCGCGGCGCGCGAAACAGCACCGTGTGGGTTGCGGGCTTTGCGGCGAACAACGCCAGCGGCATGATTCGCCGCAGCTACAGCGCTACGGCGCTGACAGCTTCCGGCGATGCGGAGTCCTACGGCTTTGCGCATACCGGCGGTTCGGCATACCAGTGCTATTATCTGGACGGCGGCACGTATTCGTACAGAGGCACGCTTTATGCTTACAACACCTCCACGAACGAATTCGAAGATAACGCGGCGGGTGAGCCCCTTACGGGCAGCGAGCTGCAAAACAAAACAATCAACAATTTCAAAAAGGCAGATTGCACCTATAATGCCAAAGAAACGACCGGCGATTATTATATCTACCCGGCAGTCGTGCGCAATGCAGCAGGGAAGACCGTGCATTACGGCGATTGGCCCGTGCAGAAGGACATCGGTACGCTTGGTGTGTTCTACTGGGAATATGAAGACAGCGGCAGCAACAGCGGCTACCACTTCAGCTACGTGGGCACAAGCCAAGGCAATGAAATTTCCAGCGCAAACAACGACATCTTAAAGGGCGATTCTCTCTGTGAAGAGCACGACGACGGCGGCGTTGTAACGCATTACGGCTACGGCTATTTCTATGCGAACAGCAATAATTTGGAGACTTCATTAAGTGCTGTATACTTCAATGAAAACTTCATGAGCCTTGCAGAAAATGCAAAAGCCGGCGAAGCGCTCGGTAAGCAGATGCCCGGCTATACGTTTGTCGCCTTTGAGACCGGCGAAAACAAAATGTATTTGATCGGTAACAACGAAAACGGCACATGGCAGCTGGAGTACGGCAACGAAACGGATGCTACCGTATACACCTACACCGTCAACCCGTTCTTTGCAAACTCTATGAGCCTCGATAGCTCCGAAGTACAGAACAAAATGACAAAAACAGGTGACGTCGAACCCGGCGCCAACGGCAACGCTTACGAGATTCGCTCCGTCTCGCAGTTACAGTTTATCAACTGGAATTCCGGAAAGCGCAATACAAACACCTCCATTGTGTCTCAGAACGAATGGGATTGGAATACGTTTAAGGATAAATACACGTATCAGGTTTACGGCGATACTCACAGGGTATCGGGAAGCGGCAAAGAGCTGTATTGGGATCAAACACACGATTTGAATGCTTCCTTAGAATACAGTACATTTGGTAAGGCCAATAACTTCACGCCTATCGGAAGCATGTATGATAATGCAGGCAATACAGCAACCGCTGATCCGACAATGTCATATTTTGCTTCTCATTATGACGGACAGGCATATACGATCAAAAATGTTGAAATTCACAGCAATGCGGAATGTGTTGGTATTTTTGGCATTACGGTCGGCGCAACGGTTAAAAATGTGGTCGTATACTCGGATGAAGGCAATGTAATCGAAGCTAAACAGGATGGTGAGAGCTGCTACTGCGTTGGCGGTCTTGTCGGCCTTGCGGCCGGCAGAGACAATCCTGCAAGTGTATTTACAAACTGCACGGTTTCCGGCTATACCATTCAGGATAACCATGCAAAAGACCCGGGTTGGGGCGGCGGCAGTGTCGGCGGTCTTGTCGGCATGACAAACATGGATATTACAAACTGCTCCGCTGTAACAGATATTATTATCAATATCGGCTATAATGGCCCTTATCAAAATCTGCGTGTCGGCGGTATTGCCGGTGTTTCTCGTGGCGCAGTGCGATATTGTTATGCCGGCGGTTCTATGAGAAGCACAGCTAAATCTTGGTATAAGCACTATACTCAGGGTGCGAATATCTGGATGGGCGGCCTTGTTGGCGGTATTGTCATGCGAAACAGCGGCGGCTTAGCAACTTTGGTTGGTGATGTGAGTCGTGTGCTTAAGGTTGAAAACTGCTACAGTTATGTTGAGATGCCAAAACGTGGTAAAGCCAACGAGCAAAATATTATAAAGAGTACGCAGGCAATCGCCTCCAATGGCGAAATGCAGGAAAATTTCGCGAATGTTAAAAACGACTATATCGAGATTCATAACTGCTATGCACTTGAATCCGCCGTATTAAATACAGATGATTACTGCAAATATGGCGGTAAAACTCTCTCAAGTTGGTCTAACCTGAACCTGAACATGACGAATCCGAATAGGCAGGGGCGTGAGATCAAGTTGTTCAATGATTCCACCCCATACGTAACGTATGCCGAAATGCAGAGCAGCGAATTCTTGACGAAACTGAACAAGAACTACCAGTCCGGCTCAAGCTATAAAAGCTTCTCCACCGTTACCGTCACCGAGCAGGGGCAGAATATCGACGGCAAATATAGCTTCCCGGGCAGCGATACGGCGCTGCAGGGGCTTAACTATCCGTTCCCGACGGTTCTGACACAGACCGATATCTTCGGCAGCACAGTCAATTTGCATTACGGCCGCTGGCCGCGCATCGGTCTCTTATGGGAAGAAAATTCCCGGAAGCTCGACCTGCTTGCGGATATCAAAACGAAAGCGGAAGACAGCACTTTGAACGACAATGAAAACGGCAAGGCGCTTTTGCAGACACATTTGCTTGTCGCCAGCAGCGACGTAGATACGAGCGCAAAGCCGGAAATCAAGCTGTACGACGAAAACAGAAACGAACTCACAAACGATAAGGCCGCAGCAACAGTCAGCCGCATTGTGTATAATGATGCGAATAACTGCTACGATGTCACATTCATCGGGCAGAATGTCGGCACGGTCGTCGCAGAGGCGAAGCTCGGCAATTACATCGCGCGCCTTACAATCGAAGTTACGGCATCGCTCAAACTGGAGGCTTCTTCTACGAACATTTCGGTTTATTCCGGCGACACCGATACAATTACGCTGACCGTAAAGGACGCAAACGACAAGCAGCTGCTTGCCGAGACCGAAAAGACGCTTAAATGGGAGATTGCTGTCGATAACAACGGCGTGCAGCAGGAGGTCATCGAGTGCAGTAAGGACGATATCAAGCTGAACGCAGACGGCACGTTCTCCTTGCCGCTTACCGGCTTTGCTGCGGGCGAAGCCACGGTGAGCATCACGTGCACATATCCGTACGGCGCGGCAACTGCCGCGGAACCCGCAAAAGAGGTCACGGCTACGCTGTATATCAGCGCTACAACAAAGCCAAGTGATGTACTTGGCCTGACAAACGGCAGCGTCTATAACCAGATTTCTTTGCCGCACACGCCGAAAAAATCCACGACCTCCTACACCGGTACGACCGTTGAATACCCGGAAAACGGCCCCGCCATGCAGAAAAGTACGCTGTTCCTCTACGCAACGAATGCGTATACCGATTTGACCGGCTTCAGCTTTACGGTCGATCAAATCGAGATCACCGCAGGGGAAACCACCTACACTGTGCGTGAAGACGGCATCACGACCGATGGAAATCACACCTACACCGATGAAAATCACACCTACAAAGTGACGGTAAGCGATCAGTGGACGACAGAAACGAACGACACGAAGTTCCAATATCGCGCTGTAAAGGTGGAATCCGCTGCGGCAGGCGAGATCACCCTAAAGATTGTCCTCAAAAACGGCGACGTGACCTACAACCTCACCACCCCGTACACCATCGCATCGAACACGTATACAGTGAAGTTCCTTGACACAGAGCGCAATGTTCTTCTCACAAAAACAGTCGATTACGGCAAAAAGCCGGAGCTGACCGAGGAGGATAAGGCTAAATTGAAAGCCGATGCCGAGTTGGGCTACACCTGCACATGGGCGCTTTCTGAAATCTACGCAGATAAAGAAATTCACCCGACATTAACGCCGAACACCTATACCATCCAGTTTAATGCCAACGGCGGCTCGGGTACGATGCCTGATGAATCGTATGCTTATGATAAGATTCAAACAACGGACACCCTTCCGCCGAATACGTTTACAAAGGGAACATCCGCCTTTAAGGGCTGGGCGTTGACGGCTACGGATGCAGAGCTGTATGCAGATGAGAACTCAATCGAGAAAATCATAGATTCTATGGCAATGGAGAATAAGACCGAACTCACTCTTTACGCCGTTTGGGAAGATACCGCAGCAGGCGGCGAGACCGTTGAACCGTAAATCAACAAAAAGGCAGGTGCCGAAAATGCAGGCGATCCGCAGAAAACTGAATAGCCAAAGGGGCGCTTCCATGCTGATGGCGCTGCTGCTTATGCTGGTCGGCATCATGGTGAGCGCGGTCATCATCTCCGCCGCCACCAGCGCCGCCGCAAATAAACGCTCGGAAAAAGAACAGCAGCAGGCCTACCTCGCGGTCAGCTCTGCCGCCGAGCTCGTGCGCGACGATTTCCAAAGCCTTACGGGCCGGTATAAAGATGTTACGACCACGGTGACGCTTGCGGATGGAACGACCACTACGACGAATGATACGATAAAGGCCACATGTGCGGTGGGAGATATGATCAATGACATCGGCGCACGGTTTATAGGTGTGAACACGACGTCCACTTATGCAAAGACCTACACGTTCTCCGTAGACGGCTATGAAGATGTATCGGCAGAAATCCTTGTATCAATCGGCACCGGCAGTGACGGAAGCAGCAAGGTGTATAACCTCACTGCAACATTCACAAACGGTGTGGGTTCCGAACACCCCTGCCGCATGGTGTTGACTATGGAGGGCAAATTGTCGGAGGAAAGAACCTCCGGCGATACGGGCTCCACGCAGGTCGTCACCCGAACACTCGAATGGAATAAGGCAAAGCTGCAAAAGGGGGTAACGGGTTGAAAAAGCTGCGTTCACAAAAAGCGGAAACACTGGTGGAAACGCTCATGGCCATCTTGGTCGTGGTGCTCGTTATGCTTTTTCTCTCCACCGCAGTTTCCACGGCCTCCAAGGTAAATGCCAAGGTGCGCAAAACCGATGTGGCTTTAACGTATAAGAGTGCCGTCAAGGGCAGCGAAACCAAAACGCTGATCATTAAGGATAAAAACAGTGCCACAAAAATCATCCATGTTCAAGTCGATGAATACACAAGCAAAAACGGCTACACGTATTACAAGGAAAGCAAAGAGCAGGGGGCGGAAACTTGAAGCTGAAAGATAAAAAAGGCTTAACGCTCGTGGAAATGCTCTGCACAGTCGCCATTTTGGTGCTTGTCAGCATGGTGATGGTGTTGGGTGTGCAGCTCGGCGTGCGCTCCTACGCAAAATCCGTTTCATATTCGGAAGCACAGGTGCTGTGCTCCACGCTTACGACCACCATCAGCGATGAGCTGCGCTATTCCGGCACACTGAAAGTAGACGGCAGCGGCAGCGTTACGGGCTTTTTCAGCCAGCAGTTCGGCAGCGGCGATTACACCGCGTTTACCACTACGCCGGAAGGGCATGTGCAGCTTGGCGGCAAGGACATTCTGCCCGCAAAGGCGTACCCCTACGGTATTAAAGCTGAGGTGAAAAGCTTAACGTATGACGATGTTACCGCCCTTTTCACAGTGCGGCTGAGCGTAAAAGACAGCGAAAATAAAAACACGCTGGCCGAAACCACCTTTGAAGTGGAAAAGCTCAATGTGACGACCGAAGACACCGCAGAGGGCCGCGCCCGCGCCGAAGACATCCGCAATACAGAAAACTGAGAAACACCGCGCCAGACGGAATGCTCCGCAGGCGCGGTGTTTTTGCAATAAAGAAATTGTATACGCTTTGTTTTAAAAAAGTATGATTTCATGCGATTTTTCTTGCACGTAAAAAGCAAATATGATAAAATAGAAATACAGTGTATTTAAATAGTGTTCTTTGTTATACGGAATAGATAGAATTGCTGCTTTTTATCCACTTTTTGACGAATTTGCAGAGAATATAGCGAATTCTGTCTTTGGCAAGTCATTCTATCGGTAAAAATGAAAGCGCTTTCCGATAAAAAATAAATTGTGAGACGAAACAGAAAGCGCTGCAAGGAGAAATTTATGAGTTTAAAGGAAAAAATACTCATCGCGGACGATTCGGAAATGAACCAAATGCTCCTTGAGGAAATACTCAGCGATAAATACGAATATGTCATGGCAAAAGACGGCACAGAAGCCGTCGATATCCTCGAAAAAAACGAGGATATCGACCTCGTGATGCTTGACATCAACATGCCGAAAATGGACGGTTTCGGCGTGCTGGAGATTATGAATCTGCGGCATTGGATCAGCGAGGTGCCGGTTATCATCATCTCGTCCGAAAGCGATGTGGATTTCATCCGCCGCAGCTATGACCTCGGCGCTTCGGATTACATCAGCAGACCGTTCGATCTGACGGTCGTCCGCCGCCGTGTCGAAAATACGATCATGTTGTATGCCCGCCAAAAGCGCCTTGTGCGCCTTGTGGAGGAGCAGGTCTACGAGCGTGAAAAGACGAACAACACGATGATCAATATTTTGAGCCACGTTATCGAATACCGCAACAACGAAAGCGGCCAGCATATTCTGCATGTGCGCATGATGACGGACATTCTCCTGCGCCGCTTGATTGAGATCACGGATAAATACCCGCTGACGGAAACGGATATCTCTATGATCGCTTCGGTTTCCGCACTGCACGACATCGGTAAGATCAGCGTTCCGAAAGCGATTTTAAATAAACCCGGCAAGCTCGACCCCGAAGAGTGGGAGATTATGAAGAGTCACGCCGCCATCGGTGACTCGATGCTGTACGACATCGGTATGCAGCAATCCGAAACGCTGATGAATCTGGCGCATGAGATCTGCCGATGGCACCACGAGCGTTGGGACGGCCGCGGCTACCCGGATGGTCTCAAGGGCGATGAGATTCCGATTTCCGCGCAGGTCGTCGCCATGGCAGACGTGTACGACGCGCTTACAAGCGAACGCTGCTACAAAAAGTCGTTCGACCACGCGACCGCTATTAAAATGATTACAAACGGCGAATGCGGCGCCTTCAATCCGCTTTTGATACAGTGCCTTTTGGACGTGCAGGATCAGCTTTTCGAGAACATGCACACAGACCCCAGACGGTTCGATTACCGTCAGGAAGCAAAGCGCCTTTCCGATGAAATGCTCGAGCAAAAAGAGCTTATGCCTAATAACCGTGCGCACAGCCTGCTCACCTTCGAGCAGAAAAAGGCGGAATTCTTCGCAGAGCAGTGCGGCGGTATCCAGTTTGAATTTGACCACTGGACAAATACCGTACATCTCAAAGATTGGAATGCGCCGGTCGATCAACGAGAAAAATCCATGTATCTGACGGAATGGAACGACGTTTCGCTGCTCTCTGAAAAGGATTGGCTCGCTATGCGTGAAAAGCTGAAAGCAACAACGCCGGAAAGACCGGAAGTGAAAATGATTGTGCAGATCCCCGTTAACGGTGAATATCGCTGGCAGCGCCTTACGGTAAAATCGCTTTGGACAACTAAATACAAAAATTATGCCGGCGTGCTCGGACACTTTAAAGATATTCAGGATGAAATGGTGCGGCGCGGAGAAGATGTGCTCGAAAAGTGCACGGAAGACAGCATAGCGCATCTTTTGAAAGATTTGAGCCGCGTGTTTGAAGTGGTGCGCCTTGTTGATCCGAAAACGAATGAGAACCTTGAGCTGGATAAAGACGGCAAAGTAATCACTACGCCGATACACTGCTATGAAATTTGGGGCAGAAACGAGCCGTGCGAAAACTGTATTTCTTCCCGCTCTCTGGAAGGAAAAGAGTGGGTCACCAAGCTGGAAATGCGTGACAGGCAAATGTACTTCGTGCTTTCTAAACATATCAACGTCAACGGACGTACCTGCACACTGGAGATTGCTTCGCATGAAGACGAAGCGGAGTGCACACGCTGCGGCGGCGACAACGATGCGCCAACGCGTTCTTCGTTTATGAACTTCTACCGCGATGCCCTGACCGGAACATACAGGAGACTGTATCTTGAGAGTTTCCAGTCCAATTTGGAAAGCGCAGATGCCGTGGCAATCGTGGATGTTGACCTTTTTAAGCAGATTAACGATACATACGGCCACCCTGTGGGCGATGAAGCGCTGAAAACCATCGCGAATACAATCCGTTCCGGCATCCGCGGCAGCGATACGCTCATCCGCTACGGCGGGGACGAGTTCCTCCTCATCTTCTCCAAGATCGGCGAAGAGGTTTTCTATGCGCGTTTAGAGCAGCTCAGACGCGCCGTGCAGGAGACAAAATTGCCGGATTACCCCGAGGTGAAGCTTGATGTCAGCCTTGGCGGTGTATACCGCGTACACCCGCTCTCCGAAGCCATTCGGCAGGCAGACCTGCGCATGTACGAAAATAAAGCGAAACACGCGAATGGAAATCATGCGGCATGCAGATAGGAATTGCAGAAAGGTGACAGATTATGAAGCTTGAAGAATTATATCAGAAAATCGGCGGCGACCTCAAAAACGTGATGAAACGCATCCCGAATGAGGCAATGATCGGCAAGTTCGTGCGCAAATACGCAAACGACCCGACCTATAACCGGCTTACAGCAGCTGTGGAAGCCAAAAACTGGAAAGATGCTTTTATTGCGGCGCACACCTTAAAGGGTGTGGCACAGAACCTCGGCTTCGACCGCCTGCAAAAATCGGCATCCGCTTTAACGGAGGCCGTGCGCGGCGCCGTTCCGCTGACGGACGAATCGCTTTTTGAAGAGGTCTGCAAAGATCAGAAGGAGATCGTGGAGGCCATCGAAAAGCTCGATTGATATGACTTAACAACTATGCCGGTTCTATGGACCGGCTTTATTTGTGTTTGGTTCCCTGTGTAATGCGGCGGAACGGTTTGGGGGAGAATAGGTCGTGCGCTGCGGCGTTTCCGCACTCGTCAAAATGGCGCGTGCCGGTGCCGTTCTGCGCGAGCGCAACTACGTGGTGCCGGAAGACGTGCAGAGCGTGTTTTTCGATGTCTGCGCACACCGTCTCATTCTGCGCCCGCAGGCACAGGTGGACGGCATAACGGCGCGTGATATTCTGGCTGAGATTTTGCAGCAGATCAAGCCCGGTACGGAAAGGTAAGCGGATATGTGGAAAAACAGACTGGCCTATGGGCTTGTCCTATTGACGGCAGCAGTGCTGCTGTTCCTATACAGTAAGCCGTTTTTGCTGACGGTGCTGATCGTTTTATTGCTGTTCATGGTGATTAACGGTATGCTCGTTTTACATGATGCGCACAGCATTCGCGTTTCTATGCGTGTCCGCCCCGGTGGTCAGCAAGGCAAGGACGTTAACCTGAACATCACCGTAAATTCCGATAAAAAGCTGCTTGCCGCGGGTCAATACACCGCGTCCTTAAAACCGCTTGAGGGTCGCATCGGCACTACCGTTATCAGTGCGGTGTCCGGCGGCAAATTGCAGCATATTGCGGTGGGCGGCGGCTGCGAAGTGGTAGAACTGCCTGCCGAGCGAATAGAAGATGAAGTTTACCGCATTTTGTGCTGAGAGAGGGGACGCGCATGAAACATCCGCAGACCGTTACGGTCTACCCGGAAAAAAACGAAAACAAAGCAGCGTATCTGCTGTGGCGCTCCCTGCGCGCGGCCCTGCTTACGGCGGGCGCGCTCATAGCGCTAATGGTTATCTGGAATGTTGATTTAAATGGTCTTTTCGTCTTGCCGCTCGGTGGTGCCGTCACGGTGCTTCTGGGCTGCATCGCAGGGGATTATCTCGGTGCAAAAAAGCCCCTGCCGTCGGCTTTCGTCATTTTGCGGAAATTTCGATGAATTGATTGTGAAAATAGATGGTTTTGCAAAAAAAGTAGACAAATTTTTGATGATGTAGTATACTGGTGTTAAACGGGAGAGCAAGTCGATCTTTTGCACAAAACAAATAAACGGCTGAATTTTCATGTTGTCACATGATGAGTTCAGACAACAAAAAGGAGATTTTGAAATGAAGAAAGAGCAAAACCGGCATTCCCTTCACCTCATCCGTCAAAACGTTCCGCAGTTTATTTTGCTCGTTATTTTTTCCGTGCTGCTGGGCGTTTCCGTCATCGCGGTGTCTGTTTTAATGAAAATGTTCCTCGACATCGCTACAAACGCAAGCACTATGCCGCTCACCACATGTCTCATCATCGCGGTCGGCGTTTTGCTCGTGCTCGGCATCTCGCAGGTCGTCACGTCCGTTTTGCAGGGCAAGCTTTCCTGCCGCATGGAGCTTTCTCTGCGCAGCGCCATGGTGGAGCACCTATACCGCACAGACCTTAGGACATTCGACAGCGGCGCAGCGGATAACTACTTCACGCGCATGACAAAAGACGCGGAGACCCTCTCGAATTTCTATTCCAAAACGCTCATCCCGAGCATCTTTTTCGAGAGCTTCACGTTCGTCGTCAGCTTTATTTTGATGTTCCTCCTCGAGTGGAAACTCGCGGTCGTCATGATCGTCGTCGTGCCGATTTTGATTTTCACCATGATCCGCATCTCCCCGAAGCTTGAGATGAACAGCGTTCAGATCATGCAGAACGAAGACAAAAACCGCAATATTTTGCAGGAATTTTTAAGCCAGTACATGCTGTTTAAGTCCTACGGCGTGCTCGGCTGGGTGCAGAAGCGCGTGGGGAATACATACGCGCAAAAGCAGAAATACGTCGGCAAACTCAGCGTTTTGCAGGGCGCCATCGGTTTCCTCAATAACTTCCTCGGCGTCGGCATGTTCATCATCGCGCTCGGCATGGGCTCATTTCTCGTCGTGCGCGGCGAAACCACCGTCGGCACGCTCATCGCCGTCGTGAACCTCGTCAGCTTCTTCTATGGCCCGTTCCTGCACATTTCGGGCTGGATGGCCGAGGTCAACGAAGTGAAGGTCTCCACAAACCGCATCGGGGAAATCCTCTCCATGCCCACCGAAAATAGCACACAAACCGCAAAGCCCTCTGTTCAGAATGCAGGTGATGCAGCGCTCACCGCCAAAGACCTCTCCTTTGCGTATGACGAAGAAAAAGTTATCCTGTCCCACGCCGAAACGCAGGTGCACACGGGCGAGATCGTCGCGCTTACCGGCGAAAACGGCAGCGGCAAAAGCACGCTCACAAAGCTGCTCATCGGCTTTTATACGCCCACAGGCGGCGAAGTCGAGCTCAAAATCGGCAATAAAACCGTGCACGGCGCGGAGATTCGGAATTATTTAAGCTACGATTCCGGCTTCGTCTCCGTTTTCGCGGGCACGCTCAAAGAAAACATCTGCATGGATCAGCCGTTTGACGAGAAGAAGTTCTGCAAAGCTGTTGACCTTGCTAACCTTACGGAGTTCGTAAACGAAAAAACAGCGGACTACGAGATCGAGCCGGAGGGCAAAAATCTCTCCAGCGGTCAGCGCCGCAAGGTCGCGCTGGCGCGCATTTTCTACGATGACCGCCCGGTCTTCGTGCTCGACGAGCCCACCGCGAACCTCGATAAAGCGTCCGCAGAGGGCATGTTTGAGGCTCTGAAGCAGGTCTGCAAAGACAAAATTTGCATCATCGTCACGCACGATGCGTTCATCTCCGAGAAGTGCGACCGCGTGCTGCATTTGAATAACAAAAAGGTCACAGGATGACCGCAATACGATTTGCATAATCAGGCGATATGAACTCTGCCACTCGCAACGAGCGGTGGGTGTGGCTTAGCTCCGGGCAATTCCGCCCTTGCGGCAAGGCTCGTCGTAGAGAACGCCTGCGCCGAGTGGCTTATAAATCTTGAGCATTGCTAATAGGCCATTTTTAACAAAATTTATCTTTTTTACAAAAAATCAAATTTTTTCAAAAACCTAATTGACAACCGAAAAAATGTGTGCTACAATGCACTAAACCGTTGAGGAAGAGTGAGTACGCTTTAGGCAACTTTTCTCACAGAGAGTCGTGGATGGTGGAATCACGGCGGAAAGATAAAGCGGAATGGACTTCTGAGGGCGAACAGAAAAGGATTTCCCGAGTATGTGAGACGGAGTGTGGCTCTCCGTAAACAAAGGTCTGCGTATGATGGTACGCGTAAGAGGGTGTGTGTTTCACATACCAAGCCGGGTGGCACCGCAGGAATTTTGATCCTGTCCCAGCAAGTGATTGCAGGGACAGGATTTTTTGTTTTTCAGGGAGGTTATTTCATGTTTGTTTACACAAAACGATGGCGCAGCCGCGCTGCATCTGAAATTTTGAACCCGCATTTGAACGCATTAAAACAAACCTGAAAGGATCGATAAATTTATGAAACTCAGAAACGTATTTGCCATGATCACCGCTACCGCTATGACCCTCAGCCTCGCCGCTTGCAGCGGTCAGAGCACAGCTTCTTCCCCGTCCTCCGCGTCAAGCGACTCTTCTTCGTCCGCCGCTTCCGAAAGCAGTGTGTCGAGTGAAAAGAGCACCGCAAGCGAAGAATCTTCCGGCGCATCGTACACCATCGGCATCTGCAATTACGTCGATGACGCTTCCTTAAACCAGATCGTTGAGAACATCAATGCACGTCTCGCCGAGATCGAAAGCGAGCAGGGCATCACAATCAACGTGAAGTACGACAACTGTAACGCCGACGCGAACGTCATGAATCAGATCATCGCAAACTTTGCAGCCGATAACGTAGATCTCATGGTCGGTGTCGCGACCCCGGTCGCCATGGCGATGCAGTCCGCAACCGAAGACAGCAAAACGCCTGTCGTGTTCGCCGCCGTGTCCGACCCGGTCGGCGCGGGTCTTGTCGCTTCCCTTGAAGAGCCGGGCAGCAACGTGACGGGCTCCTCCGATAACCTCGATACCAACTCCGTCATGAACCTTATCTTCGCCCAGAACCCCGATGCCAAGAAGATCGGCCTTTTGTACGACGTAGGACAGGATTCCTCCACCGCCGCCATCGAGCACGCAAAGGTGTACCTCGACGACAAAGGTGTTGAATATGTAGAGCGCACCGCAACGACCGCCGAAGAAGTCGCGCTCGCCGCACAGGCACTCGTTTCCGACGGTGTAGACGCCGTGTTCACCCCGACCGATAACACCATCATGAAGGCAGAGCTCGCTATTTACGAGACCTTTGCCGACGCAGGCATCCCGCACTACACCGGCGCCGATTCCTTCGCCCTCAACGGCGCGTTCCTCGGCTACGGCGTCGATTACGCAAACCTCGGCCGTGAGACCGCAGACATGATCGCTTCCATCCTCACCGAAGGCAAAGACCCGGCGACCACCCCGGTTATCACGTTCGACAACGGCACCGCAACGGTCAACACCGAAATCTGCGAAAAGCTCGGCCTCGACTTCGATACCGTCTCCGAAGCTTTTGCCCCGTACTGCACGAGAGTGGAGGAGATCACGACCGCAGAGAGCTTCAGCGATCTCGAGTCTTAATTTAAATCTCTCAGAAGCTTATCCTACCCCATAAGCTTTCAAACACTTCATACTACCATACTTCATCAATACCTTACTTACCCATAAGAATGCAATCACCGCTGCCATGCACCCGGTTTTCGGGCGCGTGGCTTCGGCATATCACCACAAATCTTCAAAACGAGGAGTTTTTGTATGTCTTTCGATTCAATCCTGACCCTTGGGCAGACAGCGCTGGAGCTCGGTCTCATCAGCTCGCTGACTGTTTTGGCACTGTTTTTGAGCTATTCCATGCTGAACGTATGCGACCTTTCCACAGACGGTTGCTTCACGCTCGGCGCGGTCGTCGGCGCGTCCGTCGCGCTTTCCGGGCATCCGTTTCTGGCAATCCCCGCCGCTATGGCGATCGGCATGGTCTCCGGCTTCGTCACGGCGCTTTTGCAGACGAAAATGGGCATTGATAGTCTGCTTGCCGGCATCATCGTCAATACCGCGCTTTATTCCGTCAACATCGGCATCATGAACGGCGCGTCGCTTCTGAACCTCAATAATTCCGATACGGTCTTCACCAAAATGCGTTCGGTGCTCGAAAACACACCGCTTGCGGGGCAATATAAGCTTATCGTCATCATCATCGCGGTTGTACTCGTGGCGGTCGTTTTGGGACTTTTCCTCCGTACACGCCTCGGCCTCGCTATTCGTGCGACGGGCAATAACCCGGACATGGTTCGCTCCTCGTCCATCAACCCGGTTAAAACGACCATCATCGGCCTGTGCATTTCCAATGCGTTTACGGCGCTTTCAGGCTGCTTGCTCGCGCAGTCGCAAAAGTCTGTCAGCATCGATATCGGCACCGGTATGGTTACGGTTGCGCTGGCATCGCTCCTCATCGGCGGCGCGTTCTTCGGCAAGGGCAAAATTCCGCTGCGTATCTTCGGCATGGTCGTCGGTGCGTTCGTGTTCCGCCTTGTGTATACCATCGCGCTGCGATTCAACCTGCCCGCGTTCATGCTCAAGTTCGTCTCGTCCGTTATTGTCATTCTGGCAATCTCCGGGCCGTACCTCAAAAAACAGCTTCCGTATCTGAAGCGCCGTTTCGGAAAGGAGCGCACCCATGCTTAAACTCACGCATATCTCGAAGACTTTCAACCCCGGCACGGTCAACGCCAAAAAGGCGATCGAAGACCTCAGCTTCCACGCCGCAAAGGGCGATTTCATCACCGTCATCGGTGCAAACGGCGCGGGCAAATCGACGCTCTTCAACGCTATTTCCGGCAGCTTTTTCACGGACAGCGGCAAGATCGAGCTTGACGGCAAGGATATCACGTTCATGCCGGAGTATAAGCGTGCCCGCAGCATCGGCCGCCTGTTTCAGGACCCCATGCGCGGCAGCGCACCGGGCATGACCATCGAAGAAAACCTCGCGCTCGCAGCGGGGCACGGCGGTTGGCTCAGCTCTATCTCCCGCAAGGACAGACAGGCGTTTCGCGAACGCCTCTCCCTGCTCGGTATGGGGCTCGAAGATCGCATGACCCAACCCGTGGGTTTGCTTTCCGGCGGCCAACGTCAGGCGCTCACGCTTATGATGGCCACATATAACCCGCCGAAGCTCCTTCTGCTCGACGAGCATACCGCCGCGCTTGATCCCGCCACCGCCGAAAAGGTGCTCGAGATCACAAAAAACACCGTGGAGGAAAACCACCTCACGTGCATGATGATTACGCACAATATGCAGTCCGCACTGGAGCTCGGCAACCGCACCATCATGATGAACGCCGGCAAGATCATTCTGGACGTCACCGGCGAAGAGCGTGCCCACATGACTGTTGCCGACCTCCTCGACCGCTTCAAGCAAGCCGCCGGCAAAGCCCTCGATAATGACCGTATGCTTTTGAGCGAAGCAGAGTAAAATTTGAAATCGAAAGACAGCAAAAAGCAGATGCCCCGAATCCACATCGGGTGCATCTGCTTTTTCTGTTCCAAAACGGCGGGGATATCCGCTGTCGTTCCTTTACGGATGATGATGCTTTTTTAATACGATTTCCCAAATCTTTATATGTAAAGCGTTATTTTTCCTCGTTTTCCGGCGCAATCTCCGCTTCAATCTTATCCAAGCAGCGGTTGATCTTCTTTTGGTTTTCCAGAACAAGGTCGAGCTTTTTGTGCAGATCATCGATGATGAGCTCGCTTTTTAAGTTGATCTTATAGTCATTCTCTGCACGCTGACGGTCTTTTGCTTCTTGACGGTTCTGGCTCATCATGATGAGCGGCGCTTGCACGGCAGCGATGCACGAAAGTACGAGGTTTAATAGAATAAACGGGTATTCGTCAAATGCTCTCGAACCCAAAACGAGGTTTATGACCATCCAAATGACCATGACGGCGATAAAGCTGAAAATAAACGCCCAACTGCCCGCAAAGCGCGCCACTGCGTCTGCGGCACATTGCCCAAACGTCATGTGCTCGTCCTTGTCTGCGTTTTTTGTGACTTCCGTTGCAATCAGCTGATGAATCAGTTCCTCATCCGTGAATTCTTCGTCCGTCACATGTAAAAGCTCGCTGATAATTTGGTTGCGTTTCGCGCTTTTTTTCATAGTAAACTTACCTCTTATCCCAAGATTCTTCGCCGCATTTCGGCGTTATCTCCAGTCTATTACAAAACCGCGTGCGTTGTCAACCGCAAGGTGTAAAAATAGTGAAAAAACGCATATTCGCGGTTTTGCCTTGCGAATATGCGTTTTGAAATTCAATAAGCTTTAGTGCGTCAGCGCTTGCCGCACGGTTTTCTGCCAGCCGTTGTAGCGCGCTTCGCGCTCGGTATTATCCATCTCCGGTGTGAAGTAGCTGCGGTGCGTGTTCGCAAAGATCGTCTCCGGGTCATAGAGGTCGGGCTTCACGCCGATATATTTGCACGCTTCATTCTGTATGACTCGTGCTTTCGCCGTTTACAGCGAAAAAATGGGACTAAAACGTCCGATGGGGATATTGCAAAACCAAACAAGCGGATTTTTGCAGCTCATTTTGTATAAGCGTCACGGCAAGGTGGTAGGGGATACCCTGTTTTTCGAGCGGTTTACGCAAGGTGTCACCGAAGAAGCACACGCGCTCGGCTACGACCTTTCCGTGCGTTATTTTTACGGCAGTCAGCCTACTGATGAGCAGATTTGCGCCATACAAAGCGAGCCGTTCGAAGCGCTTTTGCGGTTTGGATACCGCATCCCGCAGGACGTTTCTGTCATCGGGTTCGATGATTCCAGCATTAGCACCACACGCACACCGCCGCTCACAACCATGCAGGTGCAAAAGCAGCGCCTCGGAGCCCTGGCGGTAGACCGTTTGCACACTCGCCTGCAAAAAGATGTGCCCGAGACCCTGCGCGAAGCGCTCGTGCCCGAGGTGCTTGTGCGTGAAAGCGTCCTCGACCGCCGCAATCCACCTGACAGTACGTGTTGGTAGTGCGACAGGTCTCAGTTCTAAAAAAGCGCCTGCTTTTACACACGGCTCTTGACAAGCGAAAGAAGCAGGCGTACAATAAGCTTGCAGGTTTGCGTCGACTAACTCAAAACAAAGTCGTTAGGGTGCAAAAACGATGAAACAAAAGGAGTACGTAGAATCGAAACGGTAATGAGCAGCCTTTATGGGTCCTTCCCGTGATGCGCGCTTTGTTATCTGTCCTCGTGTACCGTACAGAGCGGGAAATAGAGAATACCTGTGGCGCGTCTAATTGTTCCTATAAGCGCAATGTAAACCGTTGTATTCCAATGCTGCGGAAAGAGAAAGCTATATCGAAAGTCTAAATGGAGTAATTTCGTCTTTTTGGTTCAAAAATTGCCAAAATGTTTCTTTTGAGCTGTATGTACATCGTATGCGCGTCTGTACTGAAACTGCAAAATCCGGCATGAAACCTGTGATTGTTTAAACTAACCGATTCTGTTTTAACAAATTGTCCAAAATGGTATTGCTAACTTGCAGGTTGTTTTTTACAAATAATAGAAAATTGTGTTTTTTGTGTGAAAACTGTTGAAGTTAGGTAAAAATCGTGCTATTCTTTTGCCAGAACAAACAAGGTGGTGAATGAATATGAAAATGCATAAGCATTTTGCAAGGCTTACCGTTTTGTTCTTTGTGCTGACTCTCATCAGCGGACACATGAAAAAATAATTTTATGAGCCGCATGTTTAAAATGCGGCCCGCAATACAGGAGGTATTTTTATGAATTGGGCAAAAATCGGTCTTTTCGCAGCAGGTGTTCTGTTTGGTACCGCCGGCATCAAGGTGCTCGGCAGCAAGGACGCTAAGAAGGTCTACACCGAGACCACTGCAGCTGCTCTGCGTGCCAAGGAGTGCGTCATGACAACGGTCACGACCATCAAGGAGAACGCAAACGACATCCTGACCGACGCTAAGGAAATCAACGAGCAGCGCGCTACCAATGCTGCCGCAGAGGTCATCGAAGATGCAGCTTGCGCATGCACGGAAGAAGCTGCTTCCGCGGAAGAATCCACCGAAGCTTGATCGCGGGTCTGTCCCGGGTCTGAATTACCGGAGAGCCGCCGAAAGCGGCTCTTTTTTTTCGTTCATCTGCTCTGTTTTTCGGAGCTTCCAATATATTGTTGCATAGAAGGATAAAGTTATGAAGTGTAAAATTCTGCATGAAGCGCGCGGGCACATGCGTGTACATCTCGTCTGCGGCCGTATGACGCTGAAAGAAGCCGACGTTTTAGAGTATTACCTGCGCGCCGTGGACGGCGTAAAGGAAGTTAAGGTCTACGACCGCACACAGGACGCCGTCATCGTCTATCAAAACGACCGCACATCCCTTATTCGTGCGCTCGCGACATTCTCGTTCGCAAAAGCCGAAAGTATGGAGCTTGTGCCGGATCACACCGCCCGCGCATTGAACCGCGAGTTTGAAGACAAGCTCGTCTTCACGGTGCTGCGCCGCGCCATGGCTAAAATGTTCTTCCCGGCGCCCATTCGCATGATGCTTGCCATCATCCGCTCCGCAAAGTACATCAAAGAGGGCGTTAAGGCGCTGCTGCACGGTCATCTCTCCGTTGCTGTGCTTGATGCCACGGCTGTCACCGTTTCTCTTGTGCGCGGTGATTTCGATACGGCAGGCTCCGTTATGTTCATGCTGCGCCTCGGCGAGATTCTCGAGGAGTGGACGCACAAAAAGTCTGTTGCCGACCTCGCGGGCGCCATGTCCCTCAATGTCGATAAGGTCTGGCTCAAGACGAACGGCACCGAGGTGCTCATGCCAATCGGCGATATTCAGGCGGGCGACCGCATCGTTGTGCGCACGGGCAATATGATTCCGCTCGACGGTAAGGTCGTCGAGGGTGAAGCCCTGGTCAATCAAGCCTCTATGACCGGCGAATCTCTGCCGGTGCAGAAGTCCGTCGGCAGCTACGTGTATGCCGGCACCGTCGCCGAAGAGGGCGAGTGCGTCATCTGCGTCGAAAAAGCCATGGGCGGCGGTCGTTATGACCGTATCGTCCGCATGATCGAAGAATCCGAAAAATTGAAATCCACCGCAGAAGACAAGGCTTCCCGCCTTGCCGATAAGCTTGTGCCGTACACGCTTGGCGGCACGGCGCTGACCTATCTGCTCACGCGCAACGTCACAAAGATGCTCGCCGTGCTGATGGTCGATTTCTCCTGCGCGTTAAAGCTCTCCATGCCGATCGCGGTGCTGTCTGCGATGCGCGAGAGCAGCGCACACCATATTTCCGTCAAGGGCGGCCGCTTCATGGAGGCCGTTGCAAACGCCGATACCATTGTGTTCGATAAAACCGGCACGCTGACGTACGCAACACCGCGTGTCGCCATGATCGAAACGTTCGGCGACCGTGAGGAAAGCGAAATGCTGCGCCTTGCCGCCTGCCTTGAGGAGCATTACCCGCACTCCATGGCAAACGCTGTCGTGGCCGAAGCCAAGGACCGCGGCCTCTCCCACGAAGAGTACCATTCTCGTGTGGAATACGTCGTCGCGCACGGTATTTCCAGCACTGTGGAGGGCAAAAAGGTCATCATCGGCAGCGCGCACTTCGTTTTTGAAGACGAGGGCTGCGTGATCCCGGAGGGCGAAGAAGCGAAGTTCAACGCACTTCCGGCCGAGTATTCGCACCTTTATCTGTGCATTTCCGGTGTGCTCGCAGCCGTCATCTGTATCTCCGACCCGCTGCGTAAGGAAGCAAAGGACGCCATCCGCGCTCTGCACGCTTGCGGCATCAAGAAGGTTGTCATGATGACCGGCGATAACCGCAAGACCGCCGAAGCCGTTGCGGCAGAGGTTGGCGTGGACGAGTTCTACGCCGAAGTGCTGCCGGAGGATAAAGCGAACTTCATCCGCCGCGAAAAAGAAATGGGCCGCACCGTTATCATGGTCGGCGACGGCGTGAACGATTCTCCGGCGCTGTCCGAAGCAAGCGTCGGCGTTGCCATTAATACCGGCGCCGCCATTGCCAGAGAGATCGCGGACATCACCGTTGCGGCAGGCGATCTCTATGAGCTCGTCACCCTGCGTCAGCTCAGCACTGCGCTCATGGCGCGCATCCACCGCAACTACCGTTTCATCGTCGGCTTCAACCTCATGCTTATCCTGCTCGGCGTAGGCGGAATCATCCAGCCGACTACCTCCGCACTCCTGCACAATATGTCCACACTCGGCATCAGCCTCAAAAGCATGACAGATCTTCTGCCGGAAAAAGCAGAGGAAGAGTAAGAAAAGAAACTTCCCGTAACGGTGGTCAAAAGTTTTCGCCAGCCTTTTTCAAAAGACTGCGGGTACTTAGGGCAGCGCCCTAAGTCGCTTTCATCAGAAAGCGAAACCTCTTTGCCTACATAAAATCAGGAAAGTTGATTTGAATGTCCGGGGGACATTCAAATCGTAGGGAACCCAGTTGCATGGGTTCCTGCAAGGGCGGTCAATGACCGCCCTTTTTTACATCCAAACCCGCGCTTTGCCGCGCCGCTCCGCGGCGCCCTTTCACGCTTTATTGCACAATGGGTAAAAGGGTACAAAAAGAAATTTAAAATAAAGCGCATTTACTACTCGACAAGACGCCAACTTCGGTGTATACTGGTAGGGTGCTTGCGGCAGGAACCGCAAAAACAAACACAATATCTTGTGGTTACGCATAAATATTCAATATAAAGAAAATTATGGAAACTGATTATGAAAACCAAAGGGGCTGGAAACATGCAGCTCCCGCGGGCGGTATGAAGGAGCGGTAAGAAACATGAAGATCATTAAGAGAAACGGCTCGGAAGCAGCGTTCGATATCACTAAGATTATCGTCGCTGTCTCCAAGGCAAATAAAGAGATCGACGAGCGTCAGAGACTTACGAACGAACAAATTCGCACAATTGCTGCAAATGTCGAAGGAGCGTGCGTCGCCATGGGGCGTGCAGCGTCCGTGGAAGAAATACAGGACCTCGTAGAAAAGCAGATCATGGGGCAGGGTGCGTTCGATGTCGCTAAGGAGTATATCTGTTACCGCTATACGCGTTCGCTTGCGCGCCGCGCCAATACCACCGATAACCAGATTCTCAGCCTTATCGAGTGCAACAACGAGGAAGTCAAGCAGGAAAACGCGAATAAAAATCCAACCGTAAACAGCGTCCAGCGCGATTACATGGCCGGCGAGGTCTCCAAAGACATCGCGCGCCGCATTTTGCTTCCGCGCGAAATCGTCGAAGCACACGAGCAGGGCATCATCCATTTCCATGATATGGACTATTTCGCGCAGCACATGCACAACTGCGACCTCGTAAACCTCGAAGACATGCTGCAAAACGGCACGGTCATCACCGGCACGCTCATTGAAAAGCCGCACAGCTTCTCTACCGCCTGCAACATCGCCACGCAAATCGTCGCGCAGGTTGCAAGTAACCAGTACGGTGGCCAGAGCATCAGCCTCGCACACCTCGCGCCGTTCGTGCAGATCTCCCGCGAGAAAATCCGCCGTGAGGTCGAAGTCGAGATCGGCGAGCTTGGCGTTTCCCCGGATGAGGCCCAAATCTCCAAAATGGTGGAGCGCCGTCTGCGTGAGGAGATCAAGCGCGGCGTGCAGACCATCCAGTATCAGGTCGTGACTTTGATGACGACGAACGGTCAGGCGCCGTTCATCACCGTGTTTATGTATCTGAACGAGGCGAAAAATGAGCGCGAAAAGCGCGACCTCGCCATGATTATCGAGGAAGTGCTGCTCCAGCGCTATGAGGGCGTCAAAAACGAAAAGGGCGTGTGGGTTACCCCGGCATTCCCGAAGCTCATTTATGTTTTGCAGGAGGATAACATTACCCCCGGCAGCGAATACTATTACCTCACCGAGCTTGCCGCAAAGTGCACCGCAAAGCGCATGGTGCCGGACTACATCTCCGAAAAGAAGATGAAAGAGCTCAAAGAGGGCAACTGCTTCCCGGTCATGGGTTGCCGCAGCGCGTTAAGCCCGTGGAAGGATGAAAACGGCAACTATAAGTTCTACGGCCGCTTCAATCAGGGCGTCGTCACACTGAATCTTGTCGATGTTGCGCTCAGCTCCGGCGGCGATATGGAAAAATTCTGGAAGGTCTTCGATGAGCGCCTCGACCTGTGCTACCGCGCACTCATGTGCCGCCACAACCGCTTGAAGGGCACATTGTCCGACGCCGCGCCAATCCTCTGGCAGTACGGCGCAATCTCCCGCCTCAAAAAAGGCGAGCCCATCGATGCGCTTCTCTATGGCGGCTATTCCACCATTTCGCTCGGCTATGCCGGTCTGTGCGAGTGCGTGCGCTACATGACGGGCAAGTCCCACACGGACCCCAGCGCAACGCCGTTTGCGCTCGCTGTCATGAAGTACATGAACGCTGCGTGCGAAAAATGGAAGGCAGAGACCACCATCGGCTTCGGTCTGTACGGCACGCCGCTCGAGAGCACTACGTACAAGTTCGCAAAGTGCCTCCAGCGCCGCTTCGGCATCATCCCGGGCGTCACGGATAAGCCGTATATCACAAACAGCTACCACGTCCACGTTACCGAGCATATTGACGCGTTTGAAAAGCTCCGCTTCGAGTCGCAGTTCCAGGCGCTTTCCACCGGCGGTGCGATCAGCTACGTCGAGGTCCCGAACATGCAGAATAACCTCGAAGCCGTCCTGCAGATCATCCGCTATATCTACGATAACATCATGTACGCCGAGCTTAACACCAAGAGCGATTATTGCCAGAAGTGCGGCTACGACGGTGAGATTCAGATCGTCGAGGATGACGGCAAGCTCGTCTGGGAGTGCCCGAACTGCGGCAACCGCGACCAGGATACCATGAACGTCGCCCGCCGCACCTGCGGTTACATCGGCACCCAGT
>ERZ779885.327-NODE-327-length-54349-cov-20.132796_pt1 | contig 54349 bp, 42 predicted proteins | sample MGYA00511554_ERZ779885 | MGnify/ENA primary metagenome ERZ779885 (study PRJEB29588, sample SAMEA2160998) | human gut metagenome | biome: human gut; feature: human-associated habitat; material: faeces | place: Denmark | collected 2008/2010 ... | reverse complement strand
ATTGTCAGAAATTTGGCGATTATTGCGTTTACACGGTTTATTTTTCGGAACCGCTCATGACGCTCGAACATCAGGTAATGGAGGAGATCGTTTATAAGCTCCGTGAATAGGTTTCATATGACAGACTTCTTGCAGAAATCGTTATTTCTGCATTTAAGATGTAGGTAAATAAAAACTTAAGGACACTTGAATTTTCAGGTGTCCTTTTTTTTATGGTAAAAGGAGTAATTAGACCATGGAAATAATATTTTACATTTCACTGGGTGCAGCTCTTTGTATAACAGAAATTTGGGGAATAATCAGAGAATTTATTCCTGAGAAATACAGACTTTTCAAGAAAGGCAGGAAATAAAAATGATATTCTATGATGAAGAACACGAGGAACTGTTTAATAAGTTGTGCAAAAAAATGCCCTATTTAGACGGCTATCACTTGTCACTTGCTTATCTCCTCACGATGGACGCTGTTTTGCGTAATCATATTGGCGCACTATATGACGTAAAAAGAGATGTTATTATTTTCGAGGGTTTGAACAAGCCTTTTCAGACAAGCACAAGCAGAAAAACAACACGCCTTGCATTCAACCTTTGGGACGGCTCAGTGTATGACTCAGATCCCCCTGAAACGTATATCGACAAGAGTGGAAAGAAAGCATATATACCAAGCGAGTATTATGCGCCTGACTGTATCTTTTCCTGCACCTATGCGCCGTATTATATCGAGGCTATCAAAATGCGGTTTGAGGTTTTCATGTAAGTAATGAAATGGGAGGTAATGATATGAAAGCTAAAAATTATTGTCCCGAATATGAAAAATACAAAACCATACGTCAGTGGGCGCTCTTAGGACAGCTACCGAAAAAGGACGCTAAAGGCGTTGAGCTTTGGGCAAATAGGAATTGTCAATCCTCATATGTGTACTATAGCCCTGATGAGGTAGATCCTGCAACAGAAAAAGAGTTGCAGGATTTTTTTCAGCCTGAGAGGGACAGAAAAAATAAGCTGGCAAGACTTAACCGCAAGTGGCGTAAAGAAGCCGAGGAAAAGAAACGCCAAGAGGAACAGAAGAAGATATTTGATGAAGCGGTCGAAGCTGCCTTATTGCCTTATCGAGAATTGATATGGAAATTAACTGAGAAGACCAAAGAGCTTTATCCGAAAAAAGAGTATCCACAAACAATAGTGATAGATACCGAAACCACAGGACTTGACCCTTTTCGTGATGAGCTATTGCAAGTATCTATCATTGATGAGGATGGAAACGTTCTTTTTGACAGCTACTTCAATCCACTCAAGCACAAAGAATGGTCAAAAGCAGAAAGTGTTAATCATATCTCGCCTAAAATGGTAGCTGACGCACCATATATAAACGAGAAAGCCGCTGAACTATATGCGATATTATCGCAGGCACATTGGATAATCGGCTATAACGTTGATTTTGATTTGAATTTTCTTGTGGGAAGCGATATCATAACAGATGAGGAGTGCAACGCCTTTCGTACTGAAGATGTGATGATACAATTTGCTGAAATTTACGGTGAATACAGTGTGTATCATGAGAATTATAAATGGCAAAAACTCACAACAGCGGCGGCGTACTATGATTATGATTGGAACGTGAAAGGAATTGAAGCACATAATAGCCTTGCGGATTGTTTTGCAACATTGTTTGTTTATCATAAAATACTCAGTGGAGAATAGCAGCCCTGAGCAATGATATCGCAAACGTGATAACCGCTCAAAATTAAACAGCAATATTTGACATCACAAATCAATTGTGATATAATCTAGTTTGGAAAAGGAGGAAAACCATATGAAGAACACAATGAAAGCCATAGCCGCCTTGATAATCAGTGCGACAATGATAAGCATAACCGCCTGTGGCAACACAGACAACACATCATCAGCCCCTCCAAAGGCAACCACAACGGCTTCAAGCACAGAAGCTTCGGCAACTACCACAACGGAAGCCACACTGACCTCTCAGAGTGAGGAAACAACTTCCCTTTCGGCTACCACAACGGGAACGTCTGCAAGCACAAAAAGCACAAGCAGTTCTAAATCATCGACTGCTCCAAAGAACACTGCAAAGGCGAACAGCTCTAAGGCTAGTAATGGCGGAACAGTAAACAACGGCGGTCAGAGCTGCAGCGGAAACACCACCAACAACGGAAACGGCAACTACAACTATCAGCCTGCGGAAACACAAGCTCCTCAGACCGAACGTCAGACAGAAAGACAGACAGAGCGTCAGACAACGACTAAAAGGCAGACCACAACAACGGCAAAGAAAACGAAGCCAAAGCCGACTACAACTACAACGGCTAAACCAAAGTTTAAGCTTACTCAGAATGATATAGACAGGCTGAAGAGAGAATTGCAGGCATATAGTAATGACATTGCACGTCCTCGATTTCAGAATAATTATTCCGAATTTGGCTATTCTTCTGTAGATGAATTACTTGCTGATGTTGGTTGGATGAACCTTGATAATTCTTCTTGGGGTACGCCTGATACTGTTTCACCTGATACTTATTCCTCATATGATGAACTTTACCGCAAGGTCAAAGGTCACGTTGATGATTTATACACTGTAATACCGAAAGACGCACAGATAGTTATATATACTGAATGGCACGGTGACGGTTCGGCAATCAATTCAGACGGCAAGCCAGCGTGGGAGATATACCTCATATACTAATTAAAAAGAAATAATGAAAATTGAATACGAACTTTAAAGCAATTCGAGAATTTCGAGTTGCTTTTTTTTATTGCAAAAATTCAAGCCACACGGCTTTTCAGATAGATAAAAAATTCTAGGAGGTAAGGACAAATGAAAAGAAAAACGCTTTTCAAAAGGCTGAGCAGTGCTGCAATGGCTCTCCTGCTCAGCTTGTCGGCATTAACGCAGGGCATAACAGCTTCAGCGTTTTCAAGCACTAACAAAGCCACACAGGAGTGGCTCAATGAATGGAGCTATGATTTCAGAGGCTCAGGACTTCCAAACGGCTATGACATTGAAACGGGCAAGTCCAATGACACACACTTCACAGGCTACTGGGCAAGCTCAGTGCCGTATTTCTCAACATCTGACGGCAGCTATGCTTATTGTATCAACTTTGATAAGTTGCACACAAACGGAACAACCTCTAAACAGCAAACACTAGCTGACTATGTAAAGGGTGCTCACGTTCCTGACAGTATGCAAAGACAGATCAAGGAGTTTTGCATTTACAGCTACAAGGGAAAAACTCAGTACGGCTACTCAAAAGATACCGAGATATGTGCCTCAAGCATAATGGCTCAGGCTGTTTCGGCAAGATACTATGACGGCAGTTCAGCAAGCCTTTCAAGCAACGAAACAAAGCTGCTCAATGCCTACAGCTACAACGGCAGCAATGCAAGTGCTCATCATAAAGACCTTGTTGACTGCTATAAAAAAATGAAAGCTGAAATGGTTTCGCATTATGATATTCCAAGCGGCACATCTGTAAACAGTAATAGAACACCAACCTACAAAGCAAAATATGATGTCAAGACAGGCAAGTGGACAGCCACAGTTAAGCTTGACAGCACACTTTCACAATTCAGCGTTTCAAAGCCGAACTCAGTGACTGTTACACGCTCAGGCTCAAATATGACTATCACAGCAGACAATGAGAAAGACCTGAAAAACGTTGTTTTCACGCTCACAAAGACAAAGGGCAAGTACGTTGACAAAATAGACGAGTGTTCACCTCTTATCCTTTCGGGCGGCTCAGACGTTCAGGAAATGGTGGTTTCCTGCTATGAGGACAAAGACCCTGTTAAGGCTTATCTGAAAATAACAACACCAATAGGTTCAGCTCACCTTGACAAGAGCTTCACAGATTACTTTGACAACAAGCAAACAGGCACATCGGATATGTACAAAGCTGTTAAGTTCCAACTTGTCCGCAAAGTCGGTGACAGCTACAAGTTTGTAAAGGCAACTGGAAAGGACGGAAGCTACAGCTTCACTGACCTCGCTTCACAGGCTACAGACCTTACGCCAAACGGCAAGGGTGATATTGATGTAACAGGTCTGCCAGAAGGCGATTATGAATGGAGAGAAATATCCACGGCAGACGGATATATGATTTCATCAAAGAAAGCTATCACTGTTACCGCTGACAAGACGGCTAAAACGGAGTTCATCAACAAGGCTTCTGCTCCTGACAAGGGCAAGATAACAATTCACAAGCGTGACGCTGAAACAAGAGCTGACCTTGCAGGCGCAAAGTTTGAAGTGGCAGCAGCCGAGGATATATTCGTTGGCAATGGCTATTGTATTTATCCAAAGGGAACAGTTATTGATACCATAACCACAGGCACAGACGGCATAGCTGAAACAACAAAGGCTATCTACAAGGGCTATAGCTACACAGTGACAGAAATTGAAGCACCAAAGGGCTATTCGATTTCTGATGAGCCAACACAGACTATCAAACTTGTTGAACAGCAGGCGGAGTTCGTTGTAGATTTTGACAACGAGCAAAACACTATTCCTTTTGAGATAACAAAGACTGACATTTCAACAGGTGAGCTTATCCCTGATTGCACCTTTGAAATTCTTAATGAAAATAAAGAACAGGTCATCACAGGAACAACGGACGAGAACGGCATTGCACATTTTCAGCTCGCCATAGGCAAATATTTCTATTGTGAGATTTCAGCACCTGATATCTATGAAATTGACGATACTCCTTATCCGTTCGAAATAACAGAAAACGATGATATCGTCAAGGCTGAAATGACAAACAAGAAGAAAAGTGGCTCTATCAAGGTCACAAAGACAACAACAGGAAATCTCAATATCGAGGGCATTAAGTTCTTTGCAACAGGCATTTCAGACACTAACAAGGACTTGAAGTTTGAAGCGACAACAAATGAAAATGGCGTAGCAATGTTTGATAAACTTGTTATCGGCAAGTATGTCATCACAGAGGACGGCTCTACAGTGCCTGCGGCTTACCTCACTGCTGATGAGCAGGAAGTAACAGTTGAATACAACGAAACAGCAGAGGTTTCTTTCGAAAACGAGGAAAAGACAGGCTCTATCAAGGTTCAGAAAAGGACTGAGGGTCAGAAGAATGTTGAGGGTATCACATTCTACCTCAAGGGTACATCAGACAGCGGACGTGAGATAAACATTCCTGCAACTACCAATAAGGACGGCATAGCAGTTTTTGAGAACGTACCGATAGGTACATACAGTATCATCGAGGACGAAGAAACAGTGCCATACGGCTATCTCGTTGCCGATGAAAAAGAGGTAACAGTTATTTATGCAGAAACTGTTGACGCAGAAATACTCAACAACGAGCAGACAGGTACTATCAAGGTACACAAGAGAACAGAGGGTGATCTGAATATTTCAGGTATAACCTTCTATCTGAAGGGAACATCAGACAGCGGACGTGAGATAAACATTCCTGCAACTACCGATAAAGACGGCGTAGCTGTCTTTGAAAACGTACCGGTAGGCACATACATGGTTATCGAAGACGAAAAAACAGTTCCATACGGCTATCTTGTTGCTGCCGAAAAAGAGGTCACGGTAACATATGCTGAAACTGTTGATACTGATATACTCAACGAGGAGCAGACAGGAACAATACAGATTCATAAGAAAACCGCCGATATGTCTAACGTTGAGGGTATCAGATTTATTCTTTCGGGCATTTCCGATACAGGTCGAGAGATAAACATTCCTGCGATCACCGACAAGGACGGACTTGCGAAGTTTGAGGGCGTTCCAGTTGGTACATACACTATCACAGAGGACGGCTCTACAGTGCCATACGGCTATTTGGTGGCTGACTCCAAACAGGTGACAGTGGCATATGCACAGACTGTTGACACAGATATGGTAAATGAGAAAGCTCCTGATACGCCGAACACAGGCGTAACGGACAATGACACAGACGGTAGAACAGCACTGTGCAGCGTGGCTATCATTCTCGCAGGAGCTGCGGTCCTGATGTTCAGCCGAAAGCGAAAAGAAAGATAATTTATACTGTCTGAAAAAAGGCAGTAAAGGGGATTGATTATCATACATGAAAAAAGCGCCTGCAACGGGGCAGGCGCTAACATTTTAGGATAACTATTTTTTTATTTTCTTTTCATAGACATCTAATATGGCAAAAGGCAAAAATGATAATAAAACAGCAATTTGATGTAATATTGAAATTTGATCTAACGCATAATTCATAGAGTATTCCCACGAATTATGAACAGACATAATTGTCAATAAGAAATATTCTACTAACAAGCTTGGTAACACAAGCACTTCCGCTGTGTTTCCAAACCTAAGCAAACACTGATATTTTTGACGAATTTCATACATCTGGGGAATGGTATAATCACATTCGATTGAAAAACACAAATGAAACATCCCCTTGCATAAAATATTTGCACAGATAAGCACCACAGCAAATGTACAAAAAGCATAAACAAGCATTTCAACTAAACCATACAACTGATATTTGGTATAAAGAAGCCAATCGAGCTTTGCCCGAAATTTTTCATTAATTGTACATATATGTAAAGTCAGTATGATCAAAAATGCACAAAATTTGTTTTGTCTGGATAAAGAAAACAAATCTTTAATGTGTTCGTACACTATATACACCCCCTTTCCAACTTTAATTATACAATAAAATTAACGCCAGTCAAGTGATTAAGGTATACTAAAAATGAACGAGAATAACCATACACCCATAAATCCAAGACTACTGATATTCCTACTGTTTATCAACTCATTAATGCTTGGATTTATTAAAGTGTATTTTAAAAGCAATACACTTCTTAAGACAAAGATCGTTGTCATATGGCTTTTGATAAAAGCGGTTATTATTCTGCTGAATGTAAGCTACATTAAAAAGAACATATACAATATGACACACAATAAAGAATACCCGACAAGTTCTATTGCAGTGATACGCAACACTCATTTGATGAGCTGCATATGTACTTTTGTGGCATTCCTTATTATAAAAGTTTGATAGGAGCTGATAAGAATGGTAAAAGTACGCATAGAGGGTTTACCAGAAGAAGTTGAAAAGTTCACAGAACAGCTTGAAAAAGACGGATATGAGTTCTTACAGAAAAGCGAAAACTATCCGAACAGAAATTCGGTTTATGTTAGAAAATATGTGGAGATAAGGTTAAAAGAACAGGAGTGAGAAAAATGCAAAAAGAAATTGAAATAATCAAAGACGACTTATCATACGGTGAGGAGCTTGAGTGCATTGCAAAACGTTTTGGTATGACGCAGGAGCAAACGCTTAAAGAGATAATTCATGAGATATACACAAGCTCAGTGACTTTTACAGGGCTACAAACAGCCATGATATTGATAGGGGACTATGAGGAAAAAAGTAGTTTTGTTGAGTATGACGCTGACGGAAGAATTATATTTGATGATAACAGTTGCAGAGAGCTTGACTTATCTGATAGTGATACCGCTTTCTAAAATGCAGACAGAGGTATCTATGAAACAAAATCATGAATTTATTAATTTCAGACTATTAGTTTTTTTGTTATGCATAAGTGTGTCACAGTGACACACAACTTAAAATCGCAAACCTGAGCGTGTGAAGAAATTCATACGCTCTTTTTATATAACCGAGAGGAGTAACCACAATGATTACTGAAACGCCAAAGAAATCTAAGTTTGATATCTTGGAAGAAATCATGATAGAATTTCAAGATGATTACGAAACAGACAATGCTCAGACCCATTGGGTGAAAACCTACAAAGGGCGGCGAGAGCGATTAATTCAGCTGCAAGAGGAAGAATGTGAACTACAAGCGAATGTAATTGATGACGCTCACGATCTAGGATTTGTTGAGGGCGTAAGATATGCGCTCAACATCATGGATATGACAGATACAGGCAAGAATAAAGCGCTTTTGGAGCGGCTCTTAAATATTCTTGAAAAATAAAAGAGGGGAAACTTAAATGGATAAGCACGATAAGTATGAAGCTGTAAAACAAGCATGGTTTGAAATCAATGAGCAGCTGAGGAACAATAAGCAGGAATACATTGATTATCTCAAATTTTCTGCAAAGATGTATAAGCAGCCGTATTCAGACGCTGTGCTAGTATATCAGCAGAATAGAAACGCAACAAAGATCGCTGAGTATAAGAAATGGGGACGTCTAGGGCGATATGTAAGACGTGGCTCTCACGGCGTTGCTGTTTTTGGCAAAAATCACACTTGCAGATATTTATATGATGTCACTCAGACAGGCGGCAAAGAGTTGCCTGAGATGTGGACACTTACTGACCGCAATACACCTGAGCTACTCAATACGCTTAATAACCGATACAATATAAACGCAGGATCGGTCAAAGAATGTATCGAAGCAATGACATCAAACAGTATTAATTCTGCGCCTATTGCTGAGTCAGTACAAAATGCAATATCTCAAATGGGACTTGACACAAAACAGGCTGAGGTATACCGCCATTCACTGGATTCTGTGGTGCAGTTCGTTGTTTCTCAAAGATGTAATCTTTCAGGTAAAATAGATCTGCATACCGATGTTGATGTACGCGCTCTTGACCTTATCAAAAATGCAAGAGATATGATTCTTTTCAGCAGAGCTGTTCAGCACGCTGCCAAAGACACGCTGTTTGAAATTGAAAAAGAAGTTATCGCAATTGACCGCAAAAACGAAGCTCTTGACAATGCCAAAACCGCAAAGCAAGAAAGCACGTCTGATAGGGTTGATGATATACTCCAAGACCTTATAAAGCTTAAGTTTTCGCAAGAACAGATACTTGCATTAAAACAGGCTGTGGTGGCAGCTGCACAAAATGGTGAACATAACATACGGCATTGGGTAAGCGTCCGATATTCGCCCGACGAACTGCGGCATATATCATCTTTATTATCTGATTACTATGCTCAGAGTGTCATTGAGCAAACACTCGATCCAAAGGGCATACTCAATGATTACTATACATATGTAAATGAGCTCAATGGTCGGCTGAAACTGTCAGATATGTTCTCTCACCATGATTATAGTGATGAACAAAAAGCCATGCTGCAGCAGGGCTTTTCTGAGGGAATTTCCATTACTGTTCTTAACGAGGTCGATGAACGGCTAACGGTAGACGAGATAAAAACATTCTTTGAGATGTTTCATCAGGCAGTTGACGGACAGATAGATCCACATGATGTTCAGATATATCTTGATAAAGCTGTAATAGAGCATTCAAAGAAGAACGTTCAAGCGGTTGAAGCTCAGGATAACTCTGTTGACACAAATTCAATTGGAATTGTCAAGGGTGAAAAATCATTTGCTGAACAGGTCGATGATGTACTTGCAGGAAACGCGAACCGATACAATGACTTGAAAGTATGTGATACACCTCAAATATTGCTTGACGTTGGCTGTGAGCAACTTCCAATGTTTTATACGAAACGGCATTTGCATGACGCTCTCAAGCCGAAAGGAAATACAGGTGAAAGCATACATTACCACGGATTGAACGCAGAACAAATCAAAAAAATGCCCATGTTACTTGAAAATCCCGTGATTATATATGATTCCCTTTCGAGAAATGATAGCATAATAATCGTAACATCTGAACTTGACAACGAAAAAATGCCTATCATTGCTGCTATAAAGCCAAATGGCAAAGCTAAATATGATTTAGAATTGGTCGAATCCAACTTTGTAATGAGTTTTCATGGCAGAAACAATTTTGAAAATCAAATTAATCGTGCCGTAGAACAAAACAAAGTTCTTTATTACAACAAAGAAAAAAGCCAAGAACTGTTCAGTGTGCTTGGGCTACAATTGTCCAAGGGCTTAAACATTCTTGACTCTAATATTATTATACACCAAAGTCGCAATATTGTCAAGGGTACGCAGCAGGAAAATATTGAATACAAGAATAATTCTGTTACTCAACAGGACAAAAAAATAGAACCATCAAGAATTATAGGTTTGGCTGAAAACCAGCTACGCCCTGCTGTTCCTAATAGCTCTACAAGCAGTATAACAGACTCCTCTGGAGTTGTCAAGAGTGAAAAAACATTTGCTGAACAGATAAATGATGTTTTAAATGGCGTATTCCCAAAATACTCAAATCTAAAGGTTTGTGATACACCACAAATTCTTGTGGATATCGGCTGTGATCGGCTTCCTATGTTGTATACGCAAAGACATTTAAAAGACGCTCTACATGAAAAATCCCCGAACAATGCACATTGGCACGGCTTAACACTAGAACAGATATGTAATATCCCACATCTTTTAGAAAGCCCTGCCATAATAATGGACTCACTTTCTCCAAACAAAAGTGCTGATAAAAGTATAGTAATTTGTTTAAATAACGTTGATAATGATAATGCACCGATAATCGTAAGTGTTAAACCAAATGGGCAAGGCATTTATGAAATGGAAAATGTATCATCAAACTTTATCACAAGTATTTATGGAAAAGAAAATGGGTTTGCAAACTATGTTGAACGTGCTGCAAAATCAAATAATATTCTGTTTTGGGACAAAGAAAAAAGCCAAGCACTGTTCTCGTGTCAAAGGCTCCAATTGCCTGAGGCGATAAACAATCTTGACTCTAATATTATTATACACCAAAGTCGCAATATTGTCAAGGGTAAGCAACAAGAAAATAGTGCCGATATAAGTTCAAATGGTGTCAAGACCTCTGCTGCATTGTCCGAGCCTACGATAACCTGTGAATGGAGCGAAAGCAACTACTTTGAGGACGGCAAGACCTACAGTGTTGCAGAATTTGACACGCTCATGGAACAGGCTGACAGTGAAATGGTGGCAGGAGCAAAGGCTGCAATAGAGAAGTACGGTTCAGCAAAAGCATGGTATGAAGCAGACGCTGATGACGAATTCTCACAGTTTATGGGCTATGATAAGGTCAAGTTTACTATCAATATGCCTGACGGACAAACGATCACTGAACGCCAGGACGCAGGTGACGGATACGGCGGCGTTATTGATTTTCTGAAAAGATACTCAATATACAGCTCGATCATACCTGAGCTTGAAGCTGCAAAAGCCGCACATATGGCAGAACTGGTCGATGAAGTGCCTACACCTACAAATGAAACACAGCCTGAAATAGACAAGCTTTTGGGCAGGCTTAAGCTTGATTGTGATTACTATCTGAAAACAGGTGCAGAAAAGCATTTGTGGGCGGAAACTGTTGAAAAGCAGATAGCTAAGATCAATGAGCTGTATGAGAAAATGCCTGAAAACGCCTACTTCACAAGAGAACAGATCGACGATTATGAAAAGAAAATGCTTGCGATAAAAAATGGTGAGGTTGAAAAACCTATACCATATGAAACGCCTACAATCGATAATAATGTTCTCTCTGAAGAAAAAAAGACAATACCGCCTGTTTCTGAAAGCACCCATATATCTGCCACATCTGATGAACAGATATCACTCTTTGAAACGCCGCAAGAAGATGTCAAAACCGAAAAGGTAGAAAAGCCAAAGAAAAATGTCAAGGCAAGCACATACCACTTTGACCCTGATAATGTTGTTGTGGGCGGAACTGCTGCTCGATGTGACGCAAATATAGCTGCTATTGAAACATTGCTGAAAATAGAGAGTGAAAAGCGGCTTGCGACACCTGAAGAACAGAAGATAATGGCTAGATACTCAGGTTGGGGCGGAACCGCTCAGGCTTTTGTTGCAGATACTGAGAATGTTTCTGCTGACAGTTGGGGAGCAAGGCAGACTCGTTTAAGAGAACTTCTGACCGCAGATGAATATACTGCAGCACGGTCATCTACACTTACAAGCTTCTATACACCGCCAGAAGTCATAGACAGCGTATATCTTGCTTTGGAAAGATTTCAATTTGAAGGTGGAAACATCCTAGAGCCTAGCATGGGCGTTGGAAACTTTTTTGCAAAAATGCCTGATGAAATGAGGGCAGATTCAAAACTTTACGGAGTTGAGCTTGACAGCATTTCAGGACGAATAGCCAAGCAGCTCTATCCAGAGGATAATATTCAGATAAAAGGTTTTGAAAAAACAACATTCAAGAATAACAGCTTTGACGTGGTCATAGGTAATATACCTTTTGGAGATTATGGCATTGCAGACAAAGCCTATGACAAATACCACTTCAAAATTCATGACTATTTCGCCGCAAAAGCAGTAGATAAGGTAAAGCCTGGAGGAATTGTTGCCATTGTGACTTCAAAATTCACAATGGACAAGAAAAATGATAAAGCAAGAAAGTATCTTTCCGAACGCTGTGACCTTTTAGGCGCAGTAAGACTTCCCTCTGGAACGTTTAAAGACGCAGACAGTGTTACAACAGATATTATCTTTCTGAAAAAAAGAACAACAATGACCTCTGTTATACCAGACTGGGTACACGTTTCAGAAACAGCCAACGGCATTCCTTGCAATCAATATTTTGTGGATAACCCTGATATGGTACTTGGTACTATGGCGTGGGACGAGCGTATGCGAGGAAAATATGGTGCAGACAGCAAGGTAACGACCTGCTATGCAAACAGTGACACTCCCCTTGCACAGCAGCTCATAAATGCCATTTCAAAAATAGACGGCGTTATTGATACTGTGGAAACTGAGCTTGACAATGGGACAGCTGAGATACTCCCTGCTGATCCAACTGTCAGGAACTTCACTCATACCATTGTTGACGGAGATCTTTATTTCCGTGAAAATGAAGTAATGGTCAAGGTCACAGAAACAGGCAAATCGCTTGAACGCATGAAAGGGCTTCATACTCTAAGGCAAGCAACTATGGAGCTTATCAATGCCCAGGCTGACGGCTGCACTGATGAACAGCTTGCAGAACTTCAGAAAAAGCTCAACAGCACATATGACAATTTCAGAACAAAGTTCGGAAACATTACGGACAGCGCCAATTCACGCTGCTTTTCTAATGATGATGACTACAATACTTTAGCAGCACTTGAAGTTGTCAACGTGGAAAATAAGACAGTTGAAAAGGCTGCAATATTCACAAAGAGAACGATACTTCCAGATATTCCAGTTTCAAAAGTTGATACAGCACTAGAAGCACTTCAAGTGTCAATGGACAGATTGGGCAAGGTCGATATTCTCTATATGTCACAGCTCACAGACACTACGCCTGAAAAGGTTATTGCTGACCTTGGTGATGAAATATTCAGAGATCCTGCCAAAGTTAAAGACAATGACCCATATTCAGGCTATACGGAGTCATCTGAATATCTGTCAGGCAATATCCGTGATAAGCTGAGAATAGCTAGAGATCATGCGGAGCATATTGACAGCAGCTACAACAAAAACGTAGAAGCTCTGATGAAAGTTGTGCCAAAAGACCTTGAAGCCAGCGAGATATCCGTAAGGATCGGCGCTAACTGGATCGATGTCGCAGATTACAACAATTTTTTTAACGAGTATGCACACGCAAACACCTATTACTACCCTGTCACAAGAACAAAGCTTGGAGAATACAAAATAGAGGGTAAAACATCTGATCGCTCAGTTGCTGCCACTGAAACATTCGGAACATCAAGAATGAACAGCTATCAGATATTTGAAAATCTTCTTAATCAGCGTGATATTTTAGTTCGTGACAGACGAGAGGAGGGCGATAAGGTATGGTACGAGATAAACACTAAAGAAACACAGCTTGCAAAAGAGAAAGCTCGACTAATGAAAGAAGCATTCAGAAATTGGCTGTGGGAAGATATGGGCAGGCGTGAAAAATACGTTGCAAAGTACAACTATCTGTTCAATTCCATAAGGGGCAGAGAGTATGACGGCTCACATCAAACCTTTCCAGGCATGAACACATCAATAACGCTGCGGAAACATCAATCAAATGCTATAATGCGTGCAAAGCTTGGTGGAAACACGCTATTTGCACATGAAGTTGGTGCAGGAAAAAGCTTTGAAATGGTTGCAACTGTAATGGAGAAGAAACGTCTTGGTCTTATAAACAAAGCCTGCGTAGTTGTACCAAAGCACCTTACGCTGCAAATGGCAAGTGAGTGGCTGCGGCTTTATCCAAATGCAAAACTGCTTGTGGCAAAGCCAGAGGACTTTACCAAAGCCAATAGAAAGCGTTTTATTGCAAGATGTGTTACTGGTGACTACGACGCCGTGATAATGTCATTTACACAGTTTGAAAGAATACCTATGTCAGACGAGTACAAAGAGCAGTTCATGCAAAAAGAACTTCACGATATCATGAGTGCAATATCGGAAGCAGGAACAAAGGACAAAACATCAGTAAAAGCCCTTGAACGTCAAAAGAAAAACATAGAGGAAAGGCTTGAAAAGCTGCTTTCTTCTCCAAAAGACTCATCATTGTGTTTTGAAAAGCTCGGCTTTGACTATCTCGTATGTGATGAAGCACATAACTATAAGAACTGTTTTGTTTCTACAAAAATGTCAAATGTGGCAGGCGTACAAACAACAGCAGCACAAAAATCAGAGGATATGCTGATGAAAACTCAGTATCTCAACAACAAGTACGGCTGCAACAATATACTTTTTGCCACAGGTACGCCTATAAGCAATTCTATGGTAGAGTTTTATGTCATGCAGCGTTATCTCAGACCAGATCTTCTTGAAAAAGCAGGATTGCAGAATTTTGATGATTGGGCAAGCACATTTGGTGAAGTTGTATCACAATTAGAGATAAAGCCTGCAGGAAACGGCTTTCAAATGAAGAATCGTTTCAGCAAATTCGTAAACATACCTGAGCTTATGCAGATGTATAAGGAATTCGCTGATATTCAAACAGCGGATATGCTGAAACTTCCTGTGCCAAAGCTTGAAACAGGCAAGCCGATAGTAGTGACCTCAAAGCCAGACGAACGTCAAAAAGCATACATGAAAGAGCTTGCCACACGTTCTGAAACGATACACAGCGGCACAGTTGACCCACGGCAGGACAATATGCTGAAAATAACTCATGAAGCACGCTTGCTCGGTCTTGACACTAGATGTATTTTCAAAGACGCTCAGCCTGCACCAGACAGCAAAGTGATGAAGCTTATCGATAACCTCGAAAAGAACTACAAAAACACTATGACAGAAAAAGGCGTTCAAATAGTATTCTGTGATATCGCTATCAACGAGGACGAAACACACTTCTCTGTGTATAAAGCTATAAAACAGGCACTTATGGAGCGTGGAATACCAGAGAAAGAGATCTGCTTTGCAGGCGACGCAAAGACAGACAAGGCTAGGGACGAAATGTTCAAAAGCCTGCGCAAAGGCGAAAAACGTTTTATCATCGCAAGCACTTCAAAGCTTGGAACTGGCGCAAATATTCAGGATAGGATCTGCGCAATTCATCACCTTGATATACCGTGGAAACCATCAGACCTTACCCAGCAGGACGGACGTGGAATACGGCAAGGCAACAGATTTTCACAAGTAGGAATATATCATTATCTTACAGAGGAAACCTTTGACGCATACATGATGGGCATTATAACAAACAAGGCGAAATTTATAAATCAGATTTTGACCTCAAAAAGCCCTGCAAGAGTTTCAGAAGATGTTGACGAAATGGTACTTACATACTCTGAAATGCAAGCTATAGCGAGCGGTAATCCTATGATAAAAGAGAAAATACAGCTTGACAATGATGTTGCAATGCTGAAAACCCTTGAAGCAGAACACAAGAAGTCAATTTACAAAATGCAGGAGTTGGCAGAGAAAACTTTGCCGAAGCAGATAACACATTACTCTGAACTTCTCGCAAAATCCAAGAGTGATATGTCTAAATATCAGGAACAGCAGGCGCTGAACAAGGAGTTTGAAATGACAATAGGCGGCGTCAGATACGATAAGAGAGAAAATGCAGGAGAACAAATTGCCGTGGCAATGGCAAAATGTACTGCCACAGGTGAGCCTATAGAGCTTGGAACGTATCGTGGCTTTAAAGTCACAATAGAACGAAATCCGTCAGCAAATACATTTTTTGAGCTTGATACGCCTTGTATCGCTGTTCTCCACGGAGAGCTTACTTATTCATGTGACGTTGCCACAGATAATGGCGTGGGAAATGTCAGAAGAATTGAAAATCTTGCAGGAATACAGATAAATCAGAAGCTGTGTTCTCTTGAAGAACAGCTTGAAAAAGCAAACAAGGATCTTTCAGAAGCTCAGCAAAATATGCTCAAACCATTTGAGCATGGTCAAGAATTAGCCGAAAAGACAAAACGTCTTGAATATGTCAATGCACAGCTCAGTGGAAATTCGCAGAATAAAAACCACACTCCTGAAAGTGCTATAGAATTTAGGTTTCACAACAATAAATATCAGGCATTGATCGGCACTAATGAAAAATCAGAATGGTGTGATGTAGTATCAAAGGGTGGCAAGCTCATCGCTTCATCAGATACAAAGATCTATAATCTGTCTGAAAAAGAAAGCGATCAATTCCGCAGCTATGTGTTTAATGGCGGCAAAACTGACACAAGCAAGAATAATTCCTTACTGGAAAAGCTTAAGCCAAAGGCGCTTAAATTATAAAACATTGAGAGGAGGTGAGGATATATGATAGACAGAAGATACGAATCAGGCAAAAGCTTTGTCATGTACTCTAAAGAGGAACTTGAAGCCGCACGGCGAACAGATATGGTCACATTTCTCGAAAGCCACGAGGGTTTCAGCTTTAAATCGTCAGGCGGTTGGTATATAGGGATAGAGCATGACAGTCTTAAGATCAATCCAGACCGCTATACCTGGCACTGGTATTCAAGAGATCTTTACGGAAAAGGTGCTATCGACTGGCTCTGCAAGGTTGACGGATACGATTTTAAAGAAGCTGTTTCTCGTCTAATAGGCAACGCCAGTATACGGGCGAGAGGAGGTGAGGGTATATGATAGACAGAAGATACGAATCAGGCAAAAGCTTTGTCATGTACTCTAAAGAGGAACTTGAAGCCGCACGGCGAACAGATATGGTCACATTTCTCGAAAGCCACGAGGGTTTCAGCTTTAAATCGTCAGGCGGTTGGTATATAGGGATAGAGCATGACAGTCTTAAGATCAATCCAGACCGCTATACCTGGCACTGGTATTCAAGAGATCTTTACGGAAAAGGTGCTATTGATTGGCTTTGCAAGGTCGATGGATACGATTTTAAAGAAGCTGTTTCTCGTCTAATAGGCAACGCCAGTATACGAGCTTCTCCTGAAATGAGAAAAGCAGTACTCAGTGAACAGCATTATCAGAAAAAAACTAAAAAGGCAGAATTTAAAGCTCCGCCGCCCATGCAGGGCAAATGGCGAGAGCTTTACGCTTATCTTAACATAACGAGAAAGCTTCCAGCTGACATAATAAATTATTGTGTCAGCAATAAGCTCATATACCTCGATGTTAAAAAGCGAGCTATTTTCTGCGGCTACGATAAGTTTGGCTCAATGAAGTTTGCAGAAGCAAAGATCACAAACACATACAACAAATACTATCCTCAGAACATTGAGGGAAGTATGAAAGAGTACAGCTTTTATATCCCTGCTAAACCAAATGCGTATGGTTATGACCCTACAAAGCTTTATGTGTTTGAAGCACCCATAGACCTTTTATCTCACGGAGCTTTAATGCAGCTTTCAATGAAAAAACAGTGTGCAGCAGTCGGAATGTCTGAAATGTATCGTTCTGATTGTTGGCTTGGAATAAACAGGGTATCACTATCAGGCTGCTCTGATATAGCACTTAAACAAAGACTATCTGATGATCCTCGGATCAAACAGATAGTCTTTTGTCTTGATAATGATGAAAGAGGACGTCAAGCAACAGAAAAGCTAATGTCTGACTATTCTGCAAACTTCACTGTAAAAGTGAGCATACCGCCTTACGGCAAGGATTGGAACGATACGCTGAAATTTATTGTAACGTCAAAAAACAAAAGAACAAATACGGAGGAATAATTATGAGAAAAATAATTGAAAAGATCAAAGAAAAAGGTGTAAAGCTTAGCGCACGCATTTTCGGCGCAATGACGGCTTGTTTTTCAACCATTGTTGCAGCATATGCCGACGCTGAGGAAGCTGGCACAGGCGGTGTATGGTCATCGGCAGCAGCATGGATAACAAAAAACAAAGAAGGTCTTTCCGTGGTTGCACAAGCCCTTCTTGGTCTGTGCATTGTCGGTGTTGTAATATGCCTGGGCTTTGCAGGAAAGAACGGCATTTCTTCTGTAAAGAACTGGCTCATTGCAATTGGCGTAGCAGCTGCATTGTTGGTATTCGGCGATGCTTTCCTGCAATCGATCTATGTAGCATGACCCTATGGACACACGTTTGTGTGTGTCCGTAAAAACGTTTATTTATGGCGTTCTTACGGGCATACACAAACAATATTGATACATGAAAGGAGCATAATTTTGAAGTACATGAAAACAAAAAAGGTGTGGTATCAACTAATATTTATAGCTGCCATAGTAACAAGTGGCTTTGGAAGCTTGGAGGTATGGGCTGCAGGACAATCAGGATATACTGGCTGTTCTTCAAGTATTCTAAAAATGGTAACTGTCCGAAATCAGTTTCGTGATCTGTTACGGAATATCGAATTTAACATTCTGAGTTTTCTCGCAGATGTAATAGACTTTTTCGATAATGCCGTCAGTGCCCTGCTCAAGCTCAATTTCTTTGATTACTTATCAGATGAATTCAGTTTTGGTAAAATGGGAACTGTCATAATAGCAGTAATGAGCCTTGCGCTCGTTTTAGGAGCTTGTGCATTAGTAGTTTACCACAATAAGATCCGTGTGTCTGACTTTCTTATGAGCATACTCGTTTCATCTATACTTCTTGTTGCATTTCCTACCTTTATATCTTCCTGCAACTCTCTCCGCAGCAAAGGTGTTGATGCAGCTCAAAACATTAAAATAAACGATCAATCTGAGCAAGCAAGTGTAAACAGTGACGGAACAGTTGTCATAGGTACACTTGGCAAAGATCTTTTGGCTTCAGGAATATATGACGTTGAAAACAGCGTTGATCTAAAGAAAAAAATGAATTACCTTGACACTGTAGGAAGTTCAGGAAATATAAAAGATATCGAGATAACTGGTGGTATTGCGCCTGATGATGATAAACCATGGACTACCTATTATATCACTGATGTAAATGATGTATACCCTGCCCAGAAAAAATTTAATGACCTGACAACAGAAAACATGATGTCACTTCTTGGTTTTGAAGATGAATATAATATTCTAAAAAATGCAAATGGCGAGCTTATACTAAGCGCTGATTATGGCGCAAATATGCAGGTTTACTGTTCTGTATACAGCACATCAGGCTCAATATACGGAAGCGTTATGTCTGAAAAAGATTATGAAACATTTTTGTCAGCTTCTATTGGTGACGCTTGTCCTTATGGTGCTACACTTGGAGATCTGCATTATCCAGACGGCAGCAGGATAACAAATGTCATTAACTATAATACATATCTTCGTGACCTTATAGCAAACCACCCTGCTGTAGCTGCCGCAGGCAAAACGCAGGAGGTAGGAGCAAACGCACATACTGTTGAGGAAGCACTTGACATTATCAAAGATGATGTTATAAGGGAGCTTAACATAGCGGCAAATACAAATACCGCCAAAGATGCAGAACCAGTAAATGCAGAATATCAATCTTTTCCTCTTTTTGACGAGGAAGATTATGATGATCTTAATTCGGTAGAGCAGATCATACGCAGAAATATAACCAGCGGCTACACGGTTGACTGTTTATATTATTATCATATCGACTTCTGGTCAACCTTTGTGCTTATGCTTGCAGTGGCTATCTGCCTTATTTTCAGCGGAATAAAAATAGCAACTACGCTATTTGAAATAATGTTTGCACAGCTCATTACACCCTTTATCATAGCAACAGACCTTAACGGCTCAGGCAGAGCTAAAAAAGCTATCCAGAATATGCTGCTTTCAAACATAATTCTTATGATAGTTGTAATTCTTTTAAGAATATACATAGCCGTTATATGGGGCATAAAAGGTTCGGAATACGGCAGCAATTTTGCGGTAATGCTCATAGTTATAATAGCAGGCGCAAAGTTTGTTATAGACGGTCCAGAGGTGTTGACAAAGCTGTTTGGCATTGACGCAGGAGTTAAATCAGGTGCAGCCACAATGATGGCAATAAATCAATCAATGCAAATGGGCAGTTATGCCACAATGGGACTTGCTCGTGCAGGCAGCACAGTTATCCACGGTGCTGGAAGTGTTGCAAAGCATACCGCAAGCAGTGCTGTTGGTGCAGCCAAAGGCTTTGCAGGAGGAATTTACGGTGGCGTACAAGGAGGCTCAACTGTACCCGGAAAGATAGGAAAAGCCATAGGCGGTGCGTCGGCAGGTACTGTTGCAGGAGCGGTCGGAGGTGCTTTCGGACACACTGACGCAGGAGCAAAGGCAGCTTATGCAGCAACAAATCCAGGCTCAATAAAAGATACATTCTCAAATGCAAAAGACAACATTGCCAATAACGTAAAAGAGTCTGTAGGAGAGGGCTTTTCATCAGGCGGCGCAGGCAACGCTTCAAAGGGTGCTGACGGAAAGGACGGCTTAAATGGCACTAACGGCATGAATGGAGCTAAAGGCGACAGAGGTGCGCAAGGCGCAGCAGGCAAAGACGGCACAAATGGAACTGACGCAAGAGCCGATAACAACAGTGGAAACAGCAACAATAACAGCAATAATAACGGCACATCTCAGCCTGCCCGTGGCAGTGGCTTTGACGTTTCAAAAGCTGCAACAAACAATAATAACAGCAAATCCGACACATCAAAAGGAAATGGATTTAAGGACAAGGGAGGCAAGTAACATATGGGAGTAGTACCTAAAAAGACCAAAGCGGAACAGCGTATCTTCCGCCATATCAACCTTACAAAAATAGTCGGATTGATAGTAACACTAATGGTGTCATCACAGTTAGCCAACATCATGGTAAGTCCCAAACTAGGCATTCCATTTATCATATTCTGTAGTGTGATATTTCTCATAATGAGCGGAAAAAGCCCCTCTGATCCATGCAAAAGCTTTGCTGAAGCATGGCTTGAGTGGCTCAGTTTCCTAATGACAAATAAAACTCTGCATAAGCACCAAGGAGGAGAGATCAATGATGAGGAGATCATCGACGCCGAAAAGCACGAATAACAAGGTCAATGGTAAAGGTTTTTCAAAAAGAAGAGCACATAAGAAAGCTGCCGAAGACCAATCGAGCATAATGTCACGTCTTTCATTTGAAAGCATTGAAAACGGCATTGTGACGCTTAAGGTCAAAGGAAAATCACTTAAAATGGGTGTTCTTGCCGTATCAGGCATGGATATATTCGATCTTAACGATTATGACCGCAATACAGTTTTCAATAATTTTGCCAAGGCAACTTTATCTATAGGCACTGATCACAAATACGTTTTCACTTCAAAGACCCCGTATCTTGCGAATCAGAAAGCCTATATAAAGTATAAAATGCAAAAAAGCATTAACAGGTATTCAGAATATCTGCTCAACGAACAGCATGATATATTTGAAGATTTTGAGGTAAGCCATTATGACCGAATGGCTTACCTTTTTATTTACTCTGATGACGAGAAGAAAATATATACTGGCGCTCAGAGGTTTATAAGCCATATGAGAGATGTTGATGTATCATGGTGTTCAACCGAAGAAATAATCGTTACGCTCAATAAGCTTATCTGTCTGAATACAGAAAATCAGCAGTTGTCCGAAAATGGAGATCTTAATGAAACTATCCTGCCTGAAACAATAATATTTAAGCCAAACTATTACAAGATAAATGATGTGTTTGCTCAGACAGTGGTAGTGTACGATTATGCAGCTGAGATAGATGACCTTAGACTTGCTCAGATAGTTACACAATCGAATGATACGATAGTATGGGACGTTAATGTGGCTGATAAAGAAACTGTATTAGATGAACTTAGTTCTTCCCTGCGAGAGTTAGAGTCACGAGGAGGTATAATTCAGGACGCCACAGAAAAGCTCGATACAAGCACTGAATATCAGAAGCTAGAAATGATATACCAGAACATAAAAAACGGCAATGAGCAGATATACTATGTAACGCTCAGATTTATTGTGAGTGATACCGATCTAAGTTCACTGAATAAACGGACACAGGAACTGATCCACGAGCTTGAACTCAGCGGTTTGACGGCGTATGTTCCAACAAATATAATGCAGCATGAGTTTTTAACCACTATTGATAAAAGCAACACGATAAAAACACCTTTCCCAGTGTTTGATACCTTGTCACGTCAGTTTCCGTTTTACTATCAATCACATATAGACGATACAGGGCTTTTCTTTGGCTTCACGGAAACAGGCGGTCTTAATATTCTCAATACCTTTAAACGGACTAAAAGTCGTAATTCCTTTGACCTTTTGGCAATAGGACTTAAAGGCGGCGGTAAGTCGGTAACGCTGAAATCCATGCTTGAAGATCAATTGCTTATAGGCAATAAAGTAATGGTACTTGATATCGAAAGCGAGTATCAACCTATGGCAAAGGTCTATGACGGTCAGACTATAAAGATAAACAGCAATTCAAGGATAAATCCTCTGCAAATATGTAAAGTTGTAGACTCACGAGTTGATGATGAGATATCACCAGAGGACGAAGCAAGAGAAAATTTTGCTTCTGAAATGTCAAGAATACGCACATTTATGTCAATGTATATGCCAGAAATAGATATGTACACTATGGAAATCTTCATGGATCTTGTAACTGAATGTCTGTCGGACAAGGGTATTTTCCCTGAAACAGATGTTACATATCTTGATCCGAAACAGTTTCCGTCTTTTACAGATGTAAACAACAAGCTTCACGAAAAGCTTTGCAACAGAACAGGTATGCCAGAAAGAAAATATGAAGCGTACAGCAATATTCAGGTGTATATAAAACAGCTTTGCGGCAAAGGTGCATATGCAGGAATGTTTGACGGAGCGACTAATGTTGATGTAAAAAACAATAACCTGATAATCTTTGATGTTAAGAGCATAAGTGAAATGGCTGAGAATGTATACAACGCTCAGCTTTTTAATATTCTCACTATTATGTGGTCAACGATATGCAAAAACATAGGCTATAATCAAAACCTTATCAATCCATGGGATAAAAGAAATGTTGTGTGTCTTATTGACGAAGCTCACAGATTTATCTCAGTGAAATATCCACAGGTAACAGAGTTTATTGAAAAACTTGTTCGCCGCACAAGAAAATATTTTGCAGGATTATGGTTTGCAACTCAATCAATATTAGACTTTATTCCTGACGGAAATATCACAGCAGCAGGCTCTATAAAAGTCATTTTCTCCCTAGTTCAATACCGATTGGTGCTTAAACAATCGCCTGAAAGCATTGAGATATTGCACCAAGCCTTTCCGCAATTCTCATATGCCGAGCTTAAAGAAAGCACAGCATTTGAGCCTGGTCAAATGCTTTTGTCATTAGGAGCAGGCAGGGACAAGCTGCATTGCAGAAGAATTGTTGGCGCAAGACAGCTCCTTTATATGGGCAATGCAGAGGACAGAATAGAGATAATCCACAACTGCTTTTCTCACTATTACAACGAATATTCTAAGCAGGAATATGGACTTATGTTGAGAAAAATGGACGCTGATTATTTCAGAAAATGCTTCCTTGCAGAAACATATTCCTACCTTAGAATGGAGCAAAACATAAGTCATTATATTGACGCAGTTATAGTTCAAATGGTGGATAATCTTATCAAAGAACTTCTTCAAGCTGCAGGAACGGAGGCGGCACGATGAAAGTAGTAAGTCCTAAAAGCAGCAGTAAAATATATATAATATTTACTGTTGTGACAGTGTTGTTAGCAGCATTTTTTCTCACGTCGAACAGATGGATGCAATCAATTACATACAAAAGCAAAAGCGATAATTATAATCAGACGCTAACTCTTAATTGCTACAATATAAAGATAACAGACGCTTCTTACCACGATAATATTTGCGAATTCGTTTTAAAATGCCGCCTTTCTAGCAGTGATACTAGGGCAACATATCCCGAAATTAAGACGATAAGATTTGATGATGATCTAACAGAGTATAAGTTCACAGTCAGCGAAAAATATGATGATTATTCAAGAAAAGTAACAGTGAAAGACCCTCCGTCCGACTTCAAGATAATGCGTGTTGTTGTCAGATCTGCTCTGCCAGATACAAAATATGCAGACGCATATGATGAATTTGGAGAGAAGATACCTGCACACACTGAGAAAGGAAAAGGGTACATTAGAACGATAACTATTGACCGAAAAGATATGCAGAAAAGTGCAATAAAAATCGTCCCAGGCAATACTGAAAGCCGTACACAAACGAGTACAGCAAGCAGTATTTCAAGCACAACAAAGCCAAAAACCACAACAGCACAAGCTGTCGCTGTGACTACAAAGGCTACATCACAAACAACACATAACGTCAGCGAAAAGGCGGCAGAAGAGTCACAAACAAGCACAACTACTTCAACCAAACATCAAGTTGCAACAGCAGAAAACAACACAAGACCGCAGGAGACAAGACGATATGACGAGCCTGCATATGTCCCAGAACAGACTACTGGCGCAACACATAATGAGCCTGCTCAAACACTTGCTCCATCTGCAAAGCTGACAGAGCAAGTAACAACTACAACAACGCAGCCTAGAGTCTATTCTATAAAGCTTGCTACAGATTTTGAGTATAATGACGTTCAGCTTAAAGTGGGAGGACGCACTCAGCTTCGTGCAGAGATCGAGCCTGACAATGCCATTAATAAGAACGTAAAATGGGAGAGTAACCGTCCTGATATTGCAACAGTTGACAGTAACGGCAATGTAACAGCCGTATCAAAAGGCAAAGCTATCATAACCGCAACAACAGAAGATAAGGGCTTAAAGGCAAGCTGTATGATAACAGTTAGCCAATAATGAAAAGAGGTAATCAGAATGACTTTTAATAATTCTTCAAACAAAGTAAGAGTAATAGGTTTTATCGTTTCTGATATAAAAAACCTAAGTGCCTATGCTATCGAATTTCTTATCGCAGTGCCTAGAAAGGCTAAAAAAGGCGAGCAGAGCTTTAACGATGTTTTCACTGTATACGTTAATGAGGAAAGCACAATTTCCTTTGCAAGAAATCATTTGCGCAAAGGCAGCGTGATAGTAGTTAAGGGAGAACTGAGGACTTTTAAAGATAATAACGTGAAAATATGCAGCAGTGATATAACCATCTCGTCACAGAACAAGTGAGGTAAAGTGCTATGGAAAATATACTTTTTGAGTACCCTGTCAATAACGAAAACAGTTCTTTTGATGATGAATTTCAAGTTCAAAAAGCGAGAACTATCAAGATAAAATACACTGTTATAATCGCAGTTTTTTGTGCATTGGTAATGTATTTTTTATCTGCACTTTTTGCAAAAGCAGCACTGCTTTTTTATTTACTTACAGCGTTTTTTACTATCCTTGCAATGGTAACAGGAAAGATGTTTGTGAAATATCCAAGGCATTTTCTTTATATAAAGGCAACAGAAAATGAACTGCAGCTTGCTTACTATAAAGATAAAAAAGAGGATTACCACTTCCAATATAAAAGCATTGAAGAGATAAGGTTTGCAGACAAAAATTTCACTGCTGTATATATAAAAGAAGAAGGACGTAAACCATATTACTTTGAATTAAATAAGTGGACACCTGAGCAAGGCTTTTTCCTTTACACCATACCGCAAATTCTCCCTAACGTGTTCAAGGGCAACAGCAAAGAGATAGCAAAAAAATATGGTGATGAAGCTGATTTCTACAATGAAGTATATAAGGAGAGTAATTGAAAATGGATATAATCATACGCAATATTCCTGAGAATATGATAGATAAACTAGACAGTATAGCAAAAGCTGAGGACTTATCACAGAACGCATTACTTACAAAACTAATATCAGATTTTGTGAAAAGCAATGACGATTTTGTTGTAAATATTCTTCCGCCTATCGTTCGTGCGTTAGTAAATCAGGAGCTTGACCGCCTTTCAGAGGGTGCAAATTCCACTATAAATAATGTGCATATTGCAGCGCAAAAAATGATAAATACAACAGAAAAAATCGAAAATCTTCTTACAGAAACGATAACAAATTCTGAAGAAAACTCAATTACAAATGAAGAAATTCTCAGGATGCTTGAAATTTCGGACAAAGAAAGTTCATAAATAAGCCTGTTTTGTTTACACAACAGAAATATATACAGATTATTACAGCATGAAAATTATATAATTCGTATATAAAGAGGTAAATAGAGGAAGTTTTCGTATATAAATCATATATAAATTTTGATTTGCAATATATATAAAATATATAAATTACAATTATATACAAAAAATCGTATATAAATCGTATATAGAAAAAGTCCCGATGATATCACAGTATCCCACCTGAAACCTCGGTTCTACCGAGGTTTCCAGCAGGCACGATATCGTGCCTTTATGCTCTTGACCCACACCTCTAACTTAGATATCACAAAATAAAATCAAACTACACGGAAAGGTTGGATGAAAAAATGAAAAGCAAACCTATCAATAAGCTGCTGTCTTTTTCAGAACTACATTATCAAAGGTTTTTAAAGATAATGGAGCTGAACGGAATTAAAACATACAGCAATTGTCTTGCGTTTCTTATAGACAGTGCCTACAATAACATCAAACAAACACCAAACGATGAATGTTTGAAAAACATTCAAGATAACATTGAGAAGCTGCTGACGATTGCAAAAGAAAATAACAGCATGATATATCAGGAACGTGACGGAATTAATACGCTTCTGCACTTCTACGAAGTGCAGGAATTCCACTCAGCCGACAAGCGTCTGAGTGACAGCGAACCGCATGACGTCATGTCACGATCAAATGACAACTACAAGAGCATCGTACATCAGCGCTCAGTTGATAAGGGTGCAGACTCCTTGCAAGACGAACAGAGTGACTAATAATGACACCAGGAATATTTCACAAATGCAAATTCGTATACAAGTGGCGAATAAGCGGTGACGGTGGCAACAAGATATTCGATTTTCTGGACTATATGCTCCGCCCTGAAGCTTTTGAGCCGAACAAACACGCCAACGAAATGGAGTATGTATATTCAGAATTTGTACCAAACGAGAAAAGTCAGGCTCAAAACATAAAAGCTGAACGCTCATTAGGTGCTTTCACAAGCACACAAGATAGTCTGACTCCTGCCGATATAGACAAGATGCGTCAGCTTGAAGCTGTCAGCCGCTCTGAGGGCTGTCCAAAATATGCAGGAGTTATCTCATTTGATAACGCATATCTGCGGCAGAATAATTTCATAGTCGGCAATCAGCTCAACCGCCAGGCACTTATTGAAGCCGCACGAAAAGGCATTAACAAAATGATAGACAAATCAGAAAAGCTGGATGCAAGTAACTGCTACTGGGTCGGCAGCATTCACGTCAATACAGGTAATGTACATATCCATTATCAGCTTCTTGAATATCACCGACTTGAAGATAGACGCATTACATACAAAAACAAAGGTCAAGACGATATCGAGCAGAAAGCATTCAACGCTTTGAAAACTGAAATGACGCACTTCATTGACAAAAGTGCCGCCGCTGCTAACCTTACTGAATTTCAAAGAAACGTGCTTGCACCTCATATCAAGTCCGAGTTTGCAGGCAGTATTCAAAAAATAAACGCACTTATCGACAAGCTTCCTGATGACCTAAAAAACAGCGGCAAGCAGTGGTGGTATGCAAAACAAAATGATGTGACAAAAAACGAGATTGACAGTTGTATCAGATCTGTCATATCAGAAAATAAAACTTTGCAAATAATGTTTGACACATATCTTCATAAGCTCGACAGCACACAATCAATGTTCCGAAACAGATACGGACAAAATTCAAGGTGGGCTGAGTATAAAGAACATCAGCTTCACGATCCGTCAGGTTTTTACTCCAGAGTAGGAAACTCATTTCTTTCTATCTGCCGTGAATACTACAACACAAAGAATGTCAATGTTGAACCACCTGAGGATCTGCATTCCCATATAGATCTTGATAATACTTCTTACTTTCCAAAAACGAAAACGTATCTATCTGAAAAAGAAAGCGAAGGCTTTTCTGAGAAAAATGAGCCTGACTACAACAACGGTATTTCCTCGCAGAAATCAAAAGTGTATCTGTCTGAAAATAAAAAAGATGATTTAGAGGATGCTATGCCTTATGACTCTTTAGAAAACTCTGATATCCCTGATGATTTGGAAATGTACCTATCTTCAAGAAATTATGATGAGTTGTATGAACCAAATGCTCCTGACTACAGCACGGATATTTTTCCGCAAGAGCCTGAAGCGTATCTGTCTGAAAATGATAAAAGCGATCAGGCAGTGGAACGTCTACGCATAGATTGGAGCAAGAACTATAAGCTTGCCCTCGACTATATGTACGGAAATGAACAGAACAAATCAGCAGTCATAAAGAAAGACCCCGAAAAAGCTTTTGAAATACTCTCAATAGAAAGCAAAAGCGGAAATATTATCGCAACATATGACATAGGCAAGCTTTATGACAGCCAAATGCTAAAATCCAATGACGGCGATACATTAAGTCAGCAATATTACAGCAAAGCCTTTGAAGATTTTTACAAGCTGCTGTCCATAGTAAGCATGAGTGATGACAAACGTGATAATTGGACAAAATCCTATATCAACTATCGTATAGGTAAAATGTACGAATATGGGCTTGGCGTTACTCAAGACTATAACTCAGCCATAGAGCATTATAAGCTGTCTGAAAACAAATATGCTTATTTTGCTCTCGGAAACATATACAAATACGGCTCTGGTGTTGAAACAGACTATGCCAAAGCATTTGATTATTATATGCGCTCACTAAGCAGCAAAGGCGGAATGCCGTTCGCAAGTTATGCCGTAGGACAAGCTTATGAACTGGGACAAGGAGTAGAAAAAGACCTATCAAGTGCGCATAATTTTTACGCTGAAGCTTTAACAGGTTTAGAGAAAGTATTCACTAAAAACCATGACGATACTATCAGCTACAAGATAGGTATGATGTATCTGAATGGCAAAGGAACGGATATAGACCTTGAATATGCTGAAAAATATCTGCTGCTCTCGGCGGACTCCAATAACTATAAAGCACAATATATGCTCGGTAAGCTCTATCAGAGCGACAACAAAAAAGATCTTCAAAAGGCTGAAAAAGTCCTGATAAAGGGTGCTGAAAACGCACAGGATAAAACAGGATTGTGTGAATATAGTCTTGGCAAGCTGTATCTTTCACAAGAGAGATATGACAAGGCGGCATCATACTTGGAACGTTCAGCAGCAAAAGATAATTACTATGCAGCATACACTCTCGGAAAACTCTATCAGGAGCAATTCAATGACAATGCTCTTGCAGAAAAGCACCTTATGCACGCTGCTGAGCATAAGGATGATGTTATGGGAATAGCAGCGTACCGCCTTGGTAAATTGTATCTTTCATTTCAGGAAAAAAGAAAAGCATTGCAGTATTTCATCAAAGCCGCAGACAAGGATAATGTTTACGGAATGTATGCTGCAGGGAAAATTCTTCTTGATAGCAGAAAATCAACAGAAGTTTCAAAAGGAATACGCTACCTTTCATCAGCCGCCGATAAGGACTTTGAGCCTGCGATATACACTCTGGGCAAATATTATAGCTCATTCAATAATACAAAAGCTAAAGAATACCTTAAGCGTTCTGCGTTTGAATACAACGATCCAAATGCACAGTATATTCTTGGAAAAGTGTATCTGTCTGAAAATAAAAACGAAATGGCTGAAAAGTGCTTCCGTCAGTGCGCTTTAAATGGCAACAACAGTGGACAGCTCGCTTATGGTTTAATGCTGCTTCGTGATGGTCAAAAGAAAGCAGCATATCAATGGCTGAGAAAGTCAGCACGCTCAGGCAATGACATTGCTAAAAAGATAATAAGCGGTAAAAAAGCGGATATACCATTTGAGTTCAGACTTGCAGGCTGTATGCAGGCGCAGAGGACACTTCTTCATAAATCATCAAGTATGCTGCGCAACGCCCTTAAATCTGAAGAAGCAAAAACCGCACGTCTTATGAGAGAATTTGAGATCGAGCAGGAAATGGCGAAAGCAAAAGAACAATATCATAGCATATAAAGGGGAACTAATATGGATCTTGAAAAACTTAAGCGCATAAAAAATCTTATCATCGCAAAAATACTTTTTGTATTTGGTTGGATCTATGATCTTGCTATGCGTATTTTAAATGCGGTGAATAAAACACCTATTGAAAAAGACAAAGACCGCCGAAATGTCAGAATAAAACAATTTGCAATAGCTACATCGATACTGTATGTGATCTTTAACAGCATTTTTATTTACATCTTTAAAAGTATGCGCAGGGTAAGCCTTAACGGACGCTCTGGTGAATACACAAGCACTCACTTTATGCCGTGGAACATCATTGTTCCGTCAGGATTTATGATGTTCATTTTTGAAATTATCCTGGCAATGGTAGTAGGCTTGTGTATAACAGTAAAGCTCCATACTCTGTGGCGTATGAAGAATGACAGCAAGGACATCAAGGGTGATAATAAATTTATGGAAGATAATGAGCTTCTTGAACACTTTCAGGCAGTCCCTATGGATAATATAAAGTCAGCGGAACAAGCTGGTATGCTCATTGGTGAGAGCAATGGTATGTACTATGTTGAAACTGGCACATACAACACTATGATAGTAGGCGCTCCTCGTTCAGGTAAAGGCGAATGCTATGTGCTGCCAAGTATGCGGCTTATGGCTAACTCAAAAAATAAGCCCTCGCTTATCATAAACGATATGAAAGGCGAGTTGCTTGAACTGACATATGAGGATTTTGCAAATAACGGATATAAGATAGTCACTCTTAATCTTATCGATACGGACCGATCTGATTGTTGGAATCCTCTACAACTTATCATTGACGAATATCTCGCTGCAAAACGGAGCGGAAGCAACGATCTTTCACAAACCTCTAAGCTTGTCAGCTCGTTTGCCCACTGTCTTACAGACGATGTACAAAGTGAAGCAATATGGACAGACTCTGCAAGGTCACTTTTAAGCGCCCTGATATACTATTTTCTTGATAAAGGCTATGAAAAAGGTAATATGTCAAACGTTAATATGTACAGCATAACAACATTCTTCACTGAATTTGGCGTATATAATACAGTGATCGAGGACGAAAGCGGCAATAAGAAAATGGTCAATGCTCTCGATGAGCTGTTCAATGCGCTGCCTGTGGGCTGTCTTGCAAGAACATCCTATTCAACGTCAAAGTTCTCCCAGGGCGATACACGTTCTTCAATATACACTGTTCTCTCCGCAGACCTTGAGATCTTCATGACGGATATGGGTGTTCAAAAGCTGACATCTAAAAATGAAATAAACTTTGCTGACCTTATCAATGAAGATCAGCCTTGCATAATATATATGCTTGTGCCATATGAAGAAAAATCACGCTATGTAATAGCTTCAATGTTTGCAGACCAATCCTTTATGTACCTTGCAAAGCAGGCAAGAAAATACCAGGGCGGCAAATTGCCACGAAAAATAGAGTATATCTACGATGAGTTTGGTCAAATGACAAAGCTTCCTGACCTCAGCAGCAAAATGAATGCTTCTCCAGGAGCTAACATTCTGTTCAATCTCTTTCTGCAGGACTATGGTCAGCTCAAAAAGTATGATAAAGAAGAGGACGGCATAAAGGGCGCTTGCAATATTCAGATATACATACTCTCTCTTAACGGAAACACTAACAAGGCGTTTTCCGAAATGATAGGAAACGAGACCATAAACTATCTTACATTCAGCGGCAGCCTATATGGCTTTATCGATCACCAAGGCGAACACGTTGACCGCAAGGCTCTGCTCGACACAACACAGTTGTCTAAGCTTCCTTTCGGCACTGCCATAGTTAAGAAAATGCGTTGTGAGCCAATACGAACTAATATCACGCCTTATCACCTTATCGAGAATAAGCCGCCAAGAATACCTGTCGAAAATCTGCCTATAAGAAACCATAACATAGACCTCTCTGCTGTGCTTTACCCATATGATGAGCTTTGGGACAGTTTGGGCGTTATAGGCAATCAGTATAGACTTGATAAGCTGAAAAATAATGCAGAAAGTGCTATGAACAAATACTATATGCAGCTTAATGATATTGAGAAAATAAAGGCTGCAGGCGGAGCGGTTTCTGAGCTTATGTATAAAGCTGCATTGGATCTTGAAAAACAGGCAAGTCAGGCGCAGCGCCAGGTCATAGAGTATCAGCAGCATATCCAACAGCTCAAAGAATTTCGTAAGAATGAAACACGAAAAATATTTGCCCAGGCTTATTCAGACAATGGCTTTCAAGAGGAAGATGACGGCTTTGATGAAAGCACAGACGAGCTTTATCTCCCTAATGACTTCCCTGCTCCTCAAAGCGAACTCCCATATGTGGATATATCCGCATTGCTTTATAAGGTCAATGGACTTGCAGGAGATGAGCTTAGCAGCCTGCTTGAAAAGAAAAACTATGCCGCTGCAAGGGGCTACATAAAGAAAATACAGAAACGTCCTGATATACGCAGCAATTTTGTTGCCGGCGAATGGGCGGCATTGGAACAATACATTAATAATGAGGAATTGAAAAATGCGAATACCTAACAGCTTTGTTACACGTTTTACACAGGCATCAGACTTGAAGCTTGCCTGTGTATTCTATAGTCTTATCCACAAGAATACAAAAAGAAATCTGCTTGGCTATGAGATCACAGTCAAGCAGACAACTCTTGTGTCACTATGCGGCTTTTCGGTATCCACTGTTAAACGTGCGGCAAGTTCGCTGCTCAAGAGTGGATTTATCAAGTCCCAGAAGCGCCAAACAAATGCTCCTGGAAAGCTTGGCACATATACATACACTATTGAAGCCGTATCTACAGCTTCTAAATATTTTACCATCGATAAAAAGCTTATGAGCAGATTGAATGGAAATGAATTCAGAGTTTATGCAGTGTGCTGTAAGCTGGCTGACAGCTCGCACAAGAGTTTTTTCCAAAGCTATAATGATCTATCTAAGCTTCTTGGCATGAGCCGTCAGGACGTTCTCAGGACGATAGAAAAGCTTGTAAAAGGCAAATTCATTCGTAAGAAGAAAATCAGAACTCGTGTAGGTGATTTTACAGACAACACATATACTGTCTGCATATATGTTCCTCACAGCAGAATAAAAAAAGCCTCCCGCCGCTCGAGCAGGAGGCAGGGCATTCATTGCTATACAATGAACACAACCATCAAAAACACAAGTTCATTGTATAACAAAAAATCGGATTTGTCAATAGGTTTTAAGAAAAAAATGCGGCTTTCGGAGATTTTTTTCTTAAAAAGGGGTAGTGGGTAAAATGAACTGTCTATAACTGACCCATTCTTGATTATCTGTCTGAAATCAAATAATTGATTTTGGTTTATATACTTAGTTATTATCAAAGTTATTGATGAGTATTTGTTTTTATGTGAAATTCGCTTTTTTCTTTCAGACAGATATCAATTCAAGCTGTCAAAATACCTGTTTTTGTAATATAATTAATTTATTATATCAAAAAAGGGGATCATTATGACTATCGAAGAACTAATTGACGAAAAAACAAAACTTGAAAAACTTGTGATACAGCTTGCAGGAGAAAACCAACAGCTTAAAGACAAGTTGTCGGCTAAAAAAGCTAGTGACACTCCGTTCGCCGATCTGCTTGAAACGTGGCTGCACAACAAAAAAATGTCTGTAAAAGCCAACACATATGAAGCTTACTGCACCCAGGTCAATCGCCACATTGTGCCGTATTTTCGCAGCAAGGGTACAATGCTTTCTCAGCTCACGCCAGCAGTGCTTGAAGAATATTATTTCACAAAGCTTCAATCAGGCTTATCAGGCTCAACCATCAGGAAACATCATTCAAACATCAAGATGGCGCTGAAATTTGCCGTAAAGAACGGATTGACAGACCAAAATGCCGCACTTCTTGCAGAACTTCCCTCCTGCGACAAATTCTGTGGTAACTTTCTCAACACAGAGCAATTTGATCTTGTTCTCAGCCAAATAAAACACACTGCAATTTACACACCTGTGTTTATAGCAGGAACAATGGGGCTTAGGCGCAGTGAAGTTCTGGGGCTGCGTTGGTCGGATATCAATTTTGAACAGCGCACTATGTGCATTCAACATACTGTGGTCAAATGCGTCAAAAACCATAAAACTACGCTTATATTTTCAGACGTGCCTAAAACAAGGTCAAGCCGCCGCACACTTCCGCTGCCTGACAGTGTATACAGCTACTTGAAATGGCTCAAACACAAGCAGTGCTTATCTTATGCAGCTAACAGGAGCAGCTATTCACGGCAATATTTACAGTACATATGCGTTGATAGCAAGGGCATTCTTATACAGCCTGATGAGCTTTCTGTCCGTTACATCAGACTAATGAACGAAATGCACCTCAGATGCCGCTTTCACGATCTTCGCCACACTTGTGCTTCCCTGCTCGTTCAACATGGCGTTCCCATGAAAGCCGTATCTGCATGGCTTGGACACAGCAGTTTGGCAGTGACGAGCGATATCTACACTCACTTAACATTTCAGGAGAAGCTTAACGTTGCTAACACTATTGAAGATTACATGAAAGATATGAATGTGTCACCGTGACACATTCATAATTTTTCACATTGTACATAACATAAATAAAAAGACCTCCCAGAGCATAAACGCCCTGAGAAGTCTTAACAATGTTGACAATCAACTCAAATTGTGCTATATTAAACATAGATGAGGCAACACAACTTACTAAGTTGGTTGTCTGTGATTATTTAAAATAACCGTTTAGTTTGACAGGCTAGCACGGTTATTTTTTTTGCTCTTTTATAATGTTGCCCAAAACCCAAACAAGCAAAATGGTCAGTGCTAAAATTGGTACATCCACTTGGCAATTACCTCCTTTCCTTTAATATCTGAAAGCAGGTCTGCTTTTTATTTCCTCATCCAAGTAATATTATACTACAAAATTTTCTTGCCGTCAAACGCATATACTAACAAAAACCGATTTTTTTACTATTTTCAGAAAAAATGTGATAAATCGACCATTTTTCACTAAATTTCCACTTTGGGCGAAATTTTTATTGTATCACACCAAAAAATAAAAGTCAAATTTTTCACTAACAATTCTAAAAAATTCTAAAAAAGTTTTTTCACTATAAAAAAGACAAAAAACATGTTATCTTTATTTCTATAATATAAAATAAAAAATATGAGTTTAACACATAAATACTCAAAACTTAACTATTTTAATAAAGAACGTCCTGGTGTGTCATGGTAACACATTAGGGCGTTCTTTATCTTTACATCAATACATTTGTTGACAGATATACATTTTTGCAGTATAATATATAAAAATAGGATTATAAAGGAGAAGTTTTTTATGAAGAAATGTGTTTCTGTATTTTTGGCGGCATTAATGCTCTCATTGGTATCATGCAGTGAAAACCCTAATACTGAGGGCTGCACTGACGTGGGAACTGATACAGCCTATATTCAAGGCAAATCAGGCAACAAATACACTGTTGATGATGAATACACGCTTTCTGTTCCAACATACAAGTATGTTTTTTTCACAAATGATGATAAAGAAGAAACAGGCAAGAGTTACCTCATTGTTGACTTGGAGTATAAAAACCTTGAAACAAAATCTATCATTCTTAAAGACAGAATATCAAGTAAAGCTATATATCAGGATAAATATGAATATGATTTAGATATATATGACAATGGCGGCTATGATAGCGGCATTGCATTTGTTTTGGAGAACGATAATATTGTTAACTGTTATCATGAAATTCGTGAAGATTATGATTTAGAGCCACTTGAAAGCACCGAGTTTAGCTATGTTTATAGATTGCCAGAGGATTATGACGGATCAGACATAACAGTACACATGGATGTTGCCAATGATAAATATGATTTCACATTTGAGAAAAATGAAAATCATACTGCACTTGCACAAGAATATCTACGATAATATATTAGCCCCTAGTGTGTCACAGTGACACACTAGGGGCTTCTTGCATTTATATATAAAATATATATTTTCCGCCATTAATTTCCGCAAAAGTATTGACAAATTGACAAAATGGTGGTATAATTAATATACAGAGGAAATTTAGAGGGCATAAAAAATTGCACCCTCTAAGGCTTATAAACTCTTGCCGGAGATTATAAGCCCAGCAGCACAGATGTTACAGCAACTGTGGAGCTTTCAGAGAATGCTATCCTCGTGCTCTATTATAGCACGTTGGAAATAGATTGTCAAGGGCTTTTCACGATGTCAAACATCTGGAAAGCTCTTTTTGCTTTTAGCTGCTGATTCAACTCATCAAAATGCAGCTTGAAAATCGAATATCGTAAGTCCTCAAATAAGATTGAGATGAGGTCAACTGATGTGAAACACAAGCACAACAAGACATTGAGTTGTCTTTAAGTCGCTTTGAGCCATGACGTTCGTTACTGTTCAATCACGCCGATCAGGCATCCTTAACATTTCAGAACATGAACACGAGCCAGCCAGTAACAGTTAAGCTAACTGCAAGCCTATGTGCCGACGCCACTATGGATTAACATCAGATGATTCGCCCAAGCTCCACAATGTGCAGCTGCCTTGACAAGGTCTAAGAGCGAAACGAAACAAATGTCACAAAACATATCCTAGCTTGTTACTACAAGCTTTCATATATGCTCAGCAAGGATACTTAAAGATACTTGCTGAGGAAAGTCCACATTTTTTATATCCTGTGGATTTTCCTTTGTGAGTATCGAAAATGATTGGTGCGCCAGAAGGGACTCGAACCCCCGACCTACTGGTTCGTAGCCAGTCACTCTATCCAGCTGAGCTACTGGCGCATTCAACTCTAATATTATATCATATGCAAGCATCCTTGTCAATGAGTTAATGAAATTTTACCACTTATTTTACAAAACATTCATATTATTTCTTGCAACTTCACACTTTTATCATCCCTTTAAATGCCATTGTTTTTCACACTTTTTGTCAATCAAGTGTTTGTAATCATTTGTAATACTTTTTCGGCAAACTGCTCTGTTTTTAACCGGAATTTTTGTAGATTATTTATCATTCTATGCCCTTGACTTATATTCTGATTGTGGTATAATAGTAAATGTTCAATATTATGTTATGACAAAAGCAGCCAACCACAATATATAGTGGTTGAGCAAGATAGAATGAAAGGAAGAGTATAGGTGAAGATAATAAAAAGAAGCGGCGCTGAGAATACATTCGATAAGGAAAAAATAGAAAATGCCGTTGCGAAAGCTAATATCACTGTGGAGGAAAAGGATAGGCTCTCTGAGGGAGAAATAGGAGAGATAGCACAGAATATAGAGGACAAATGCTCTGAAATGAATAGGGCTATGGACGTTGAAACTATTCAGGACTGGGTGGAAGCCGATATCATGCGCCATGGCAAGTATACAGTGGCAAAGCATTATATCACCTACCGCTATGAGCGTTCTATCGTCAGACAGGCTAATACTACTGACAAGCAGATACTTTCTCTTCTTAACTTCGAGAACGAGGAAGTCAAGCAGGAAAATTCCAATAAAAATCCTACTGTCAATTCAGTTCAGAGGGATTATATGGCAGGTGAAGTGAGCAAGGATATCACAAGAAGATTTTTGCTTCCTGACGATATAGTTGAAGCTCACGAAAAAGGTCTGATACATTTCCACGACGCTGATTATTTCGCTCAGCATATGCACAACTGCTGTCTTGTAAATCTTGAGGATATGCTCCAGAACGGCACTGTCATAAGCGAGGTCATGATAGAAAAGCCACACAGCTTCTCTACAGCCTGCAATATCGCTACACAATCTATCGCTCAGATAGCTTCTTCACAGTATGGCGGACAGAGTATCACACTTTCCCACCTTGCTCCGTTCGTTCAGATATCCCGTGATAAATACCGCCGTGAGGTAAAAAAAGAGTTCGCAGAGCTTAATATCCCTGCCGACGAGGATACTATAAATAAGGTAGCCGAAATGAGAGTAAAGGCTGAGATAGTTCAGGGCGTTCAGATGATACAGTATCAGGTCATCACTCTTATGACAACAAACGGTCAAGCACCTTTCGTTACTGTTTTCATGTACCTTGACGAGGTGCCGGAGGGGCAGACAAGAGATGACCTTGCGGCTATCATAGAGGAAATGCTCAGACAGCGTATCCAAGGCGTAAAGAACGAAAAGGGTGTCTATATAACACCTGCGTTCCCTAAGCTAATATATGTCCTTGAAGAGGACAACATAAGAGAAGGCTCAAAATATTGGGAGCTTACAAAGCTTGCTGCAAAGTGTACCGCAAAGAGAATGGTGCCTGACTATATAAGCGAAAAGAAAATGAAGGAGCTTAAGGTAGACAAGAATGGCAATGGTCAGTGCTACCCTTGCATGGGCTGCAGAAGCTTTCTTACAACATATCTTGACGAAAACGGCAAGCCTAAATATTACGGCAGATTCAATCAGGGCGTTGTTACAATAAACCTTGTGGACGTTGCCTGCTCGTCATATAAGGACATGGATAAGTTCTGGAAGATATTTGATGAAAGACTTGAGCTTTGCAGACGTGCGCTTATGCTCCGTCACGAAAGACTTAAAGGCACTCCGTCAGACGTTGCGCCTATTCTTTGGCAGAACGGTGCATTGGCAAGACTTAAAAAGGGCGAAACTATCGACAAGCTCCTGTTCGGCGGATATTCCACCATATCACTTGGCTATGCAGGTCTTTGCGAATGCGTAAGATACATGACAGGCAAGTCACACACAGACCCTTCAGCAACGCCTTTTGCACTTGAAGTTATGCAGCACCTTAATGACGCCTGCGCAAAGTGGAGAGCAGAAACAAACATAGATTTCAGCCTTTACGGCACGCCATTGGAGTCCACAACATACAAATTTGCAAGATGTTTGCAGAAGCGTTTCGGTGTTATCGAGGGTGTAACAGACAGAAACTACATCACAAACAGCTATCATATCCATGTTACCGAGAACATCGACGCATTTGACAAGCTCACCTTTGAGTCACAGTTCCAGGCTCTCTCACCAGGAGGAGCTATCAGCTATGTGGAAGTGCCGAATATGCAGAACAACATAGAGGCGGTCCTTGCAGTTATGCAGCATATTTACGACAACATCATGTATGCAGAGCTTAACACAAAGAGCGACTACTGTCAGAAGTGCGGTTTTGACGGTGAGATAAAGATAGTAGAAGATGACGGAAAGCTTGTATGGGAATGTCCGAACTGCGGCAACAGAGATCAGAACACTCTGAACGTTGCAAGGCGCACCTGCGGTTACATCGGGACGCAGTTCTGGAATCAGGGCAGGACTCAAGAGATAAAGGAGAGAGTTTTGCATTTGTGATTACAAAAAATGAAAGTGTAAAATTACAACCCCAAAAAACCCAAAAATTTTTTTGAACGATTTTCAAAAAAAGTGAACATTATAGCCGTTAAAACTCAAAAGCTCAAAACTCAAAACTCGTCAAAAAATGAACATTATAGCAAGGAAAACTCAAAAACTCAAAACTGCAAAATCCAAAAATAATGAACATTATTACTGACATAAAACAGCAAACAGCATATAACTATCGGGGCAATACAAAATCGTATTGCCCTGCGTTGTATATACGAAAGGAGCGGCAAATGAATTATTGTGAGATAAAAAAAACCGACATCGCCAATGGCTCAGGGGTGAGGGTCACGCTGTTCGTATCAGGTTGCAGACACCACTGCAAGGGCTGTTTTCAGCCTGACACTTGGAACTTTGACTACGGCAAGCCTGTCATAGATACCACCGCAGACGAGATACTTAACGCCCTCTCAAAGGGCTATATAAAAGGACTTACGCTCTTAGGCGGCGAGCCTATGGAACCTGAGAACCAGCCTGAGCTTACAAAGCTCCTCCACCGTGTGAAAACAGAACTTCCCGACAAGGACGTGTGGTGCTACACAGGCTGTACCCTTGAAACTGACCTGCTTGCAGGCTCAAAGTCACCATACAGAACACAGTACACAGACGAAATGCTGAGCCTTATCGACTACCTCGTTGACGGCGAGTTCGTCCTTGAAAAGAAAAACATCTCCCTGAAATTCAGAGGATCTGAAAATCAGAGGATACTTCATAAAGAGGACGGCATTTGGCTGCCTTGCGAAGATATGTAAAACAAAACCGCTCCCCGTGACATCACGAAGAGCGGTTATTTTTATTGCGTAGGTGCGACCTAAGGTCGCCCACCTTGAAACTTTTATAAGATAACTCTACAGCCTTACTTTTCAGACTTTGTAAAGAATATCGCCTTTATAAGCTGGATAACGAGCATAGAGCCAAAGCTTAGAATGTATATCCATGCAAACTGCATACCTGTCATGTCTGCTATCTTGAAAAGTCCCTTGAGTTGTGGAACGAGCAGAACGGAGTTTAAAAATACCATTCCAAGACCGAACGCCATAAGGCCGAACTTGTTGTTGAAAAAGTCCTTTGAGAAGATAACAGGACCTTTTTTCTTGCACGAGAAGCCGTGGAACAATCTTGCAGAGCAAAGCACTGCGAATGCCATCGTCATACCAAGAGCTGCGCTTGTCTTGTTTCCCATAATGAAAGCCGAAGCTACTGCTATCGCTATAACTACGCCATACAATGCTATCTCGCCCAGGAAAGGACGTGTGAGTATAGATTCATTTGCGTTTCTTGGTTTGCGTTTCATGACCTCTTCGGAGTGCGGTTCAAGACCCAAACCGATAGCAGGAAGCGAGTCTGTAAGCAGATTAATAAACAGCAAATGTATTGCCGCAAACGGAACAGGAAGTCCAAGCAGTGAGTTGAAAAGCACCACAAGAATTGCCGCAAAGTTGCCCGAAAGCAGGAAGAGTATAGCCTTTTTAATGTTCTCGTAAATGTTTCTGCCGTTTCTTATGGCCTTGACTATAGTTGCAAAGTTATCGTCTGCAAGCACCATTGAGGCAGCGTCCTTTGAAACCTCAGTTCCTGTAATGCCCATTGCAACGCCCACATCAGCCTGCTTTAACGCAGGTGCGTCGTTCACACCGTCGCCTGTCATGGAAACTATACAGCCGTTTGCCTGCCAAGCCTTTACGATCCTTATTTTATGCTCAGGTGTAACACGAGCGTAAACAGCCTTGTCCTTTACAAAGTCAACAAGCTCTTCGTCTGAATAAGCGTCAAGCTCGTGACCCTCAACAGCCTTTGAGTTGTCGTCAAGAATACCTATCTCACGGGCAATAGCCGAAGCCGTAACGATATGGTCGCCTGTTATCATCACTGGCTTTATGCCTGCCTTGCGGCATTCCGCAACAGCCGCCTTTGATTCCTCTCTCGGAGGATCCATCATAGCAATAAGACCGACAAACTCCAATCCGTCCTCGTCCTCTGGACATACGGTATCTTTGTCGAATTTTTTCTCTGCAAATGCAAGTATACGCAGACCTTTTTCCGAAAGCTCTGCCACACGCTGGGTTATAACAGCCTTTTCCTCGTCGCTTGAAGTTATCCTGTTTATAAGAACGTCAGCCGCACCCTTTACATATAGCACCTTTTCGCCGTCGATAACGTGCAGAGTTGACATAAGCTTTCTGTCTGAATCGAATGGTATCTCAGAAATTCTAGGGAGATCTTCCCTCACCTTGTCAGTGTCGATGCCAAGCTTTGTGCCAAAATTGATAAGAGCCGTTTCAGTCGGGTCGCCTATCTCAACGCCGTCCTTACAGCTTGAATCGTTGCAAAGGATCATGGCTCTTGTCATAGTCTTGACCTTTTCATCATCAAGATCAACAGCGTCAGTGTCGATTATCCTGCCGTCTACCATTATTTTTCTAACTGTCATCTTGTTCTGTGTCAGTGTACCGGTCTTGTCAGAGCATATTACAGAAACGCTGCCCAAGCCCTCAACAGCCTGAAGCTTTCTTATGATAGCATTTTCCTTTGACATTTTCTGTGTGCCGAAAGAAAGCACAATAGTAACGATAGAGCTGAGAGCCTCAGGAATAGCCGCAACAGCAAGTGCGATAGCGAACATGAACGAATCCATAAGCTTGCCGCCACGAAGCATACTAAGTCCGAACACTACTGCACAAACAATAAGTATAGCAATGGAAAGCTTTTTGCCGAACTCGTCAAGCGTGTTCTGGAGAGGTGTTTTTCTCTCTGATGCGTTTTGGATAAGCGAAGCTATCTTGCCCACCTCAGTGTCCATACCCACCTCAGTGACAAGCATTTTTCCTCTGCCGTATGTGACAAAAGAGCCTGAATAAACCATGTTAGCACGCTCAGCCAAAGGCTTTTCGCCCTCTATATCGCTCATATCCTTGTCGATATTAACGCTCTCGCCTGTGAGCGCAGACTCGTTCACCTGAACAGACGCGCATTCTATCAGCCTGCCGTCTGCACATATCTGGTCGCCTGCTTCGATAAGAAGAATGTCGCCCACTGCGATCTCCTCAGAGGGGATAATTACCTTTTCGCCGTTTCGCAACGCCTTAGCCGTCGGTGCAGAAAGCTTTTTAAGGTTCGTCAGTGACTTTTCAGCCTTGACGGTCTGAACTGTACCCAAAATAGCGTTCATTGTGATAACAACGAGAATTACTGCACAGCTCTCAACATCTTTCATGAAAGCTGAAACTATCGCAGCAATAATGAGTATAAGCACAAGAAAGTCCTTATACTGCTCTAAAAAAATCACGGGAATGGACTTTTTCTTGCCCTCTGTGATAACATTTCGTCCGAACTTTTCGCAGTTTTTCACTGCCTGCTCGGTTGAAAGACCATTTTCACCTGATGAAAACTCAGTGTAAAGCTGGTCAATTTTTTTTTGATACTGCTTCATAAAATACCACCTTTTTTATTTTTTCCTGTAAACATTGCCGATATACCCTTCCAAGCCTCCTTTTCTCATAGGCTCAGTAAAATAAACGCATAAAAAATCGGCAAGACGTTTATTGGGTAAACTGCGCCTGTGGCAATTTAATCAATAAAAGTCTCGCCGTTTAGATATGCAGCGGTCCCTCATCGGAACGTATTGACGCAAACATAAACGGATCTCTCCGCCAGCTACTCTCTTTTACTATGAGGTTATTATAACCTATATTTTTGATTTTGTCAATAGTTTTTTATATATTTTATTGTAAATTTGCAACGCTTCATATCATCAAAAAAGTGAGTCTTTGAAGCCTGACTTTTGTATAAAAAGTCCTTGGACATATGAAAAAATGTATGGTATAATAATTATAACAATGAGCAGCGACAGCGTAAGTCCGATTGTATTCGGACTTGTGCTGTTTTTTTATGCGCAAAAAACGGGAGGTAATGAAATATGAGCGAAGAAGCTCTGAAAGAAAACAAGATGGGCGTTATGCCCATGCCGAAACTCATGCTGAGCATGGGTCTGCCTATGATAATTTCAATGATAGTTCAGGCTTTTTACAATATCGTTGACAGCTATTTCGTAAGCAGGATAACAGATGATACAGTTGAGCACATAGGCGAATATGCCGTAAACGCCCTAACCCTTGCATACCCTGTCCAGCTTTTGATAATCGCTGTAGGCGTAGGCACAGGCGTTGGAATAAATGCCTTGCTCTCCAGAAGCCTTGGAGAAAAGAATTTTGAGCGTGCAGGCAAAATAGCAGGCAACGCCATTTTCATAGGTCTTTGCACCTACATCGTGTTCATGCTGTTCGGATTTTTCGGCACTGACGCATTTTTGAAAACACAGACCCATGATAGTCTTGCTCTAAAGCTTGGGGGCGAATATCTAGGCATATGCTGTGTGTTGTCATTCGGTGCAGTAGGTTCAATGATATTTGAAAAGCTTTTGCAGGCGACAGGCAAAACTATCCATTCCACCATTGCTCAGCTTGTAGGCGCAATAGCCAACATCGTCCTTGACCCTGTTTTGATTTTCGGGCTTGGCCCTTTCCCAGAGCTTGGAGTAAAAGGTGCCGCATATGCCACTGTCATCGGTCAGGTACTCACAATGGTCATAGGCGGCGTGCTTCATTTTGTGTGCAACAAAGAGATACCAAGCGGCATGAGATATTTTATACCTCAGAGCAAAATGATAGCAAACATTTATAGAATAGGCATTCCTGCCATAATAATACAGGCTCTTATGTCCGTCATGACTTATGGGCTTAATGTCATACTCAACAGGATAGGTCAATCCGCCGTAACAGCCTATGGTATCTATTATAAAATACAGCAGTTCGTATTCTTTGCGTCATTCGGCATGAACAACACTATCATTCCGGTTGTATCATACAACTACGGCAAAGGGGACAAAACAAGAGTTCGTTCAGGCATAAAATACGGTATGCTCTACACGTTGGGACTCATGCTCCTTGGCATTATAGGCTTGCAGCTTTTTGCTTCTCAGATATGCCATGTATTCTCACTGTCAGCGGATACGGAGATATTCGCCACCTATGCCATAAGGATAATCACTTTAGGCTATCTTTTTGCAGGTGCAAACATAGCCTATCAGGGAATTTTTCAGGCGCTCGACCATGGCATAGCTTCCCTTGTGCTTTCCCTTATCAGACTTTTAGTTATCCCTCTCCCCACGGCTTATCTTCTCACCCTTACCTCCTCAGCAGGCAAGATAGTATGGGCAGCCATTCCGTTCGGCGAGCTTGTAGGCACTGTCGCCGCCATTGTGATAATGGGCAGGATAAAACGTGAGATAAAGCTCAAAGACTAAAACACTGCCCTTGATTATTATTCCAAAAGGTGCTATAATAGCATTGGTGATAATAATGAAAAGGAAAATACTTGTAGGTCTGCTTACCGCCGTTATCTTTTTGGCTTGCGCCATTGTGATAAATATAACCCCAAAGGTGGAGAAAGGTTCAGTTGTGCTGACCTGTGACGGAAGCAAATATGAGCTTCCCGGCACTGAAAAGACACGATACTGCAATGGCAAGAGCGAGAGCCTTTCCGCTGAAAAGAGCTTTGAAGATCTGCTCTCCTCTGTACCGTCATTTAATGTAAAGGCAGATGTAGATAAGGACGGCAATGTTACCCTTAAAACCCCTATGTCCGTAGAAGTCACAGGGGACAGGCTCGGTGACGTGCTTTACACTGTCTACAGCTATGACGGAAAGGTGCTTGCCAAGGAGTCCAAAAAGCTGGAGCTTCCAAAAGAGGATATTGACGGCTGTCTTGTGAAAATAAAAATTACATGGGGCAAGAAAGACACAAGCTATCTTGAAGAAGATTACTGGTTTGCCGCAATGTACAATACCGAAAGATAAACATAACATCAAAATATAGGTGCGACCTCTGGTCGCTCACTTTCTTTCTGTAAACTTTCAGACAACAAAACGTCGGACGAATTTGAAAACGTCCGACGTTTTGTTTTTTAACATATTTGAAATCCTATTATGCCCGCCATACAAATAACGCTGCCGATAAATCTCAGCTTTGTGATAGGCTCTTTTCTTATGAGCGCTATAACAAACAGCGAACACAGTATCATAGGCTGGATAAATGACGCACTCGCAAGACTCACAGCAATAACAGCGTTCTCCGCAAGCAGACCTGCCACATTCGGAATCTTTGTAAGCACAACCACCCATGCACCCTTTTGATTTTTCTTGAATATCTCCAGAGGCTTCGCCCTTGGCAGAAGTATGATAGCCATAAGTATAAGCGCAAAGAACAGCGCCATGGTCGAGGATATGTAATTCTCCGACGCTCTTACAACTATACCATAGCCATATCTTGCCAAAAGATAGAACACCAGAGGAACAACTATCCTGCGGTAATTTATATTGCCGCTGTCCGTTCTGCCTGATTTTGCGATAAAAACAAGTCCTGCAACAGTAAGCACGATAAAAAGAAACTTGAAAACGCTCGGCTTTTCACCAAGGAAAATATCCGTTGCATAGGACATGAAAAGGGTGATACCAAGCCAAGCCTTAAGCTCAAAGGCTGATATTTCATCAAGGATAATAGCCGAAAGCTTAAATTCGAGGATCTTCGACAAGCACAACAGACCTATCGCCGCAAATGACTGCCAGCTAAGCGTAATAGTCCTGTCGAGGAAAGGCAGACAGCAAGCCATGAAAACAGCCGTTGCCGCCGCCATTAAGAATCCAAGCTCATCGCCGTTGAATTTTGCCGTTGAAACAGCGTACTTGTCACTAAGGGAACATATCGTGTAGCATACAACTACAAGTATAAGCAAAAACATTATTTTTCTTCTTCCTTACTCTATGATTTTCTAAGACCTGTATGCTGTGAAACATACAAAATAACGGGCGACCCAAGGTCGCCCCTACGCAAAGCCGATTTATCAGTTCTTTTTATTTTTCACAAGCCATACTACCGCCAAAATGCCAAGTATCACCGAGAACAGAGTAGCAATGGCTAGACATATCCAGCTTGCATACTGACTTTGTATAAATTCGTTCTGCGATTGGCTTCCTATAAGGGTATCTACTCCCGATTGCGAGCCTAACGCTGAGAACAGTATTATAAATGCCATTCTCACATTCATTACGCAGGCTATAACGCTGTAAATATGCACTATACCCTGAAAAAGGCACACTCCGCAGTCGTCCTTTACATAGCTTTTCACTCCAAGCACCGCACATACCACCGACACTGCCGTGTAGATAATGAACGCCGCAAAAAGCACTATCGTTGGCACTTTTGCCCCCTCGGTTTTCACTATCATGCTCATAAGCCCAGCCATACACCCCATGAACACAGCCGCTGCCGCAAGCCCTGCAACAGACCATTTTCTGTATATAAGTTCTGACTTTTTTATCTGCTCTTTCTTTATCTGCTTAGGCATTTTCTTCCTCCGCCTTCTTGCTTTCAAGCTCCTCTTCGGATATCTTGAAGCGTATCCTGTCTATTTTCTGCTCGTCCTCCATTTTCACTGTCATCTCAAAAGGCGGACAGCTTATAACTTCATTCTGCTCAGGAAGTCTGTCAAGCATATCCATTACCCAGCCACCGAGAGATGTTCTTTCGGTTTCGATAGTATCCTCCGGCAGTCCTATCCTCTCAAGAAAATCCGATACCGAAAGCTCCGCCGACGCTTCGTAAACACCGTCGCTTATTTTCACAAGGGAGGTATCCTCCTCGTCGCTTTCATCATAGATCTCGCCCACAAGCTCCTCTATGATATCCTCAAGAGTACAAATGCCCTCCGTGCCGCCATATTGGTCAAGCACCACCGCCATATGCACCTTTTTGCGCTGCATCTGCTTCAGGATCTCAGAGATCTTGCGGTTTTCGGTTATGTAAAGTGGCTTGTTCATTATAAGGCTTATGTCCGTCTTGCCCTTGAGATACATTTCAAAAAAGTCAGACTGGTGGATAAGTCCCACAATGTGGTCTAAGTCCTTGTCATACACGGGGAGCCTTGAAAACTTTGTCTGAACAAAGCGTTTTTTTATGCTCTCCATATCCTCATGAAGCTCAACACCCTCGATATTTACTCTCGGCACAAGTATCTCGCTTATGGTTATCTCGTCAAAATCAAGTGCCGAACGCACAAGCTCCGACTCCTGCTCTTCAAGTACGCCCTCGTCCTGAATCTCGTCTATGATATATTTAAGCTCTTCCTCAGTAACAGACGGCTCGCTGTTCTTGTTGCCCACAAGCTTTGAAACGCCGCTTTTTATGCCCATAAAGATAGCCGTTATAGGCGTGATGATGAACATGAATGCGGAGAGCGGAGCCGCCATAAGAATAGAAAACCGCTCAGAATTTTCCTTTGCAAGGCTCTTAGGCAAGATCTCACCAAAAATAAGCACAAGCACCGTCATGACTATAGTAGCCAGACCCACGCTTCCCTTGCCGAACTTCTCCGTAAAAAGCACCGTTGCAATAGAAGATGAAGAAATGTTCACCACGTTGTTTCCAACAAGTATAGCAGTGAGTGCCTTGTCAAAATTATCGCATATGTTCATTGCCTTCTTTGCAGACTTGTTTCCGTCGTCTGCAAGTTTTTTAAGCCTTATCCTGTTGCATGAAGAAAACGCTGTCTCCGTTGCAGAACAAATAGCAGACAGCATAAGAAGCACAGCGATGATAACAACTTTCATAAAATAAAATTATCCTTTCAGGTCAGAATATAAATTTGCTGCCCTAGTTATAAAAATAGCACTAAAGGCAGTCATGAAAACTGACTACATATAGTTATCATAACATATTTTTTAACCAATTGCAACAGTATTGTTGAAAAAACGATGTAAAAGAGTTATAATATTCTTTGTGTTCATAATATTCATATGCACAAAAGGAGATAATAGAAATGGCAAAGAAAGATAAAGACATTTTCGACAAAATAATGGACTGGAAGATATTCGGCTGGTTCAGACCCTTTTACGTCAAAAACAAAGAAATGCTTTTGTATCTGTTTTTCGGCGTACTCACCACCGCAGTCAGCTTTGTGACCGCAGGCATCTCAAAAGTGCTTTTGGAGCAGGCAGGCATAGGCAAGGGCGGTGTTTCCACCACAAGCACCGTCATATCATGGATATGTGCAGTTACTTTCGCATACATAACCAACAGGATATGGGTTTTCGAGTCTGAAGCAGAGGGCAAAAAGGCGATAATCTCAGAAGCGGCTTCATTTTACGGCGGAAGGATATTCACTCTTCTCGTAGAAATGTTCATGATGTGGCTCGGCTACTCACTTCTCAGCTTCAACTATTGGGTAACAAAGATAGTGGCAAACGTTGTTGTGCTGATACTTAACTATGTCATCAGCAAACTTGTGGTATTCAGAAAGAAATAAGCATACAAAAAAAGCTGTCAGATATCATTCTGACAGCTTTTTATTTTGCCCCAGTTGCCACGTTGCAACCGACTAATCTCTGTACATAAGCGTGACAGCCATGCCGTTTATCACGCCCACTACAACTCCGCACACAATGAAAAACACCTTGATAGGCAGGTCAAGCAGAAGCGAGATAAGCCCGAACACGATAACAAACGCCATTGCTCCGCCTATCTGCACAAGAAACTTTCTTTTCACAAGCACAGGAAAACGCTCAGCAAGCTTTGCGGTCTTGTTACCCTTGTGGTCAATTATCCTGTAAATAAGCTGAGTCAGTGCCATTGGTATTCCGATAAATAAAATTGCTGTTATAAGTTTGTCCATTTTAAATTCCTCCATTTTTCACTTAAATTATAGCTTTTTTGTATCAAAAAAGGCTGCCCAAGACGCAGTTCGTCCGTGGGCAGCCTCATTGCTGCATATAAAATTTCTTTTATCAACAATTAAAGAACTCTTACGCCAACAACGCCCTCGATAGACTTGAAAGCGTCAGCGTCAACGTCGCCTGTAACATCGAGCATTGTGTAAGCCCAGTCTTTCTTAGACTTGTTTACAAGGTTCTCGATATTTGCGCCCTTGTCAGATACAACAGATGTGATCTGTGCGATAAGAGCAGGAACGTTCTTGTGAAGCACGCAAACAAGGTGGTCGCCTGTTTTAGCAAGCTCTGCATTAGGGAAGTTTACAGAATTCTTGATAGTTCCCTTCTCGATATAGTCGATAAGCTCGTGAGCCGCCATTGTTGCGCAGTTGTCCTCAGACTCAGGTGTGGAAGCGCCAAGGTGTGGAAGAACGATAACATTCTCCTCGCCAAGAACAACATCATCTGCAAAGTCTGTTACATACTTTGCAACCTTGCCGTCCTTGATAGCCTTTACAACAGCCGCACTGTTGATAAGCTCGCCTCTTGCAAGGTTGATAAGACGAACGCCGTCCTTCATCATTGCTATCTGAGCTTCGTCGATAGTGTTCTTTGTGTCAGGTGTATAAGGAACGTGGATAGTGATATAATCGCTGTTCTTGTAGATATCATTGATATCAGCAGTTACCTTTACAGCAGGCTCGAGCTGGATAGCTGCGTTTACTGAAAGGAACGGGTCATAGCCGATAACGTCCATGCCAAGTGCAACGGCTGCGTTTGCGATCTTTCCGCCGATAGCACCAAGACCGATAACGCCAAGTGTCTTGCCCAGTATCTCAGGACCTGCGAACTTAGACTTGCCGCCCTCAACTGTCTTTGGAGCGTCAGGAGTGCCCTTGAGTGATGCAGCCCATGCAGCAGCCTCAGTTATCTTTCTTGAAGAAAGAAGAAGCGCACAAATAGCAAGCTCCTTAACAGCGTTTGAGTTTGCGCCAGGTGTGTTGAATACAACGATTCCCTGCTCTGCGCACTTCTCAACTGGAATATTGTTTACGCCAGCACCTGCTCTTGCAATAGCAAGCAGGCTCTCAGGCATTTCCATATCGTGCATCTTTGCTGAACGTACCATTATAGCGGTAGGATTTTCAGCATTGTCGCTTACTGTGTACTTAGCCTTGTCGAAAATATCTGTACCGCAAGCGGCGATCTTATTCAAAGTCAATATGTTGTACATTAAACTAACCTCTTTCATCTATTTAAGTGATAATTCTTACAAACAGGCAAAGAACAAGTATTACAGCGAAAAGAACGAGAACAACTTTGCCTTTTGACTTACTTCTTTCATTAAGCTTATCACGCCAATCGTCCGGATTGTTTTTGATCAAATCAGCAGTGCTTATCATATGAAGCAATCGATGAAGCATTGAAATTTCACCTCGATCAAATCTGATTATGCGTTCTCAGCCTCGAACTTCTTCATGAACTCAACAAGCTTTTCAACGCCCTCGATAGGCATTGCGTTGTAGATAGAAGCTCTCATACCGCCAACAGTTCTGTGACCCTTGAGGTTTACAAAGCCTGCTGCTGTAGCCTCAGCAACGAACTTCTTGTCAAGCTCAGCGTCGCCTGTTACGAATGGAACGTTCATAAGAGATCTGTCCTCAGGAACAACAGTGCCCTTGAAGAGCTTGCTCTGGTCAAGATAATCATAGAGTATCTTAGCCTTCTTCTCGTTGTGAGCCTTCATAGCCTCAAGACCGCCCATTTTCTTTATCCACTTGAATACCTTGCCGCAGATGTAAATGCCATAGCAAGGAGGTGTATTGTAAAGAGAGTCAGCGTCAGCCTGAGTTTTCCACTTGAGCATTGTAGGTGTTCCCTCGAGAACATCGTCAGTGATAAGATCTTCTCTGATGATAGCAATAACAACACCGGCAGGACCAACGTTCTTCTGAACGCCGCCGTAAATAACGCCGTACTTTGTTACGTCAACAGGCTCAGACAGGAAGCAGGAAGAAACGTCTGCAACAAGTGTGTGACCCTTTGTGTTAGGCAGAGTCTTGTACTTTGTACCATAGATAGTATTGTTTTCGCAGATATAAACATAGTCAGCGTCCTCTGGAATATCCAGGTCTGAACAATCAGGGATATAAGAGAAAGTCTTGTCAGCAGAAGAAGCCACAGCAACAGCCTCGCCGTATTTCTGAGCCTCCTGATAAGCCTTCTTAGCCCACTGACCTGTGATTATGTAAGCCGCTTTCTTGTTCTTCATAAGGTTCATAGGAACGGCTGAGAACTGCTGAGAAGCACCGCCCTGAAGGAACAGCACCTTATAGTTATCAGGGATACCCATAAGCTCTCTGATGTCCTTTTCAGCTTCCTTGATGATGTCATCGAACGCCTTGGAACGGTGGCTCATCTCCATTACGCTCATACCTGTGCCCTTATAATCGAGCATTTCATCGGCAGCTTCCTTAAGCACTTCCTCAGGGAGTACAGCAGGACCTGCGCTGAAGTTATATACTCTACCCATTGTTAAACCCTCCATATAAATTAGTTTCTTAGTTTCATTATTTATAAAGACTATAAATATATAAATTAATAATATTATTATATGCCTTTTATAAAAAAAAGTCAAGGGCTGTCATATAAAAATACTCACTCGTCATAAGTTTTTGTACATATCAGCACATAAAGCAGCCCTGAAAACGTGCATTTTTTCACCTTACCTATGCCGTTATATATAATAAGCACTGAAAAGCATGAAAAATCAGAATAATACTAAAGCGTTAAAAAGAGGTTAAAATTTTTGGTATTCCTTGAAATCTCCATATTTGTGTAGTATAATGTAATCAATAAAATGCGACAGTTGTAAAAAAATCGGGGAACAATTGTCACTCTCAGGGAAAGAGGATATATATGCAAAAGATATTTTATGTTTCAAGAAATGAGGACAAAGCCCATGATGGAAAAGCCCCGGATATGGACAGATTTCAGCGAGTTGAAAAGCTCAACAGTCTGATCGCGGCAGGCTGGGCTATAAAGGAAATGAAAAGCGAAAACAACAGCACATTCTTTGTGCTTGAGAAAGCAGACTAGACTTAAAATGGCGGTATAAGACCGTACCCTGCCAATAACGCAGACACGAAGTCCCGCCAACAAGTTCACCAGGTCTTTCAACAAACTTATAGGACGGTAGCCCCACCGTCCTTTTTTTATGTGCAGATAAATTTTGCGAAAACGTTTTATGGGTATTGCATTTCAGAGAGAAATATTGTATAATTAATGTAATCGTTTTAGCAAAAACAAATGATACTATACATATTATAAAGGAGTAAAAAAATATGGCTTATGTAATCGGCGTAGACTGCGGCACAAGCGGCACTAAGACGGTGCTTTTTGACGAAAAGGGCACTGTTATCTCTTCTGTAACTATTGAATATCCTATGTATCAGCCTAAAAACGGCTATGCAGAGCAAGACCCTGCTGACTGGGCAAACGCAATGATAAACACTATCAAGGCTGTTATGACCAAAAGCGGCGTAAACAAAGAGGACGTTGCAGGTGTTGGTATCTCTGGACAGATGCACGGACTTGTTATGCTGGATAAGGACAACAACGTTCTTAGAAAGTCCATAATATGGTGCGATCAGAGAACTGCCGCAGAAGTTGAAGAAATGAACGAAAAGCTCGGCAGAGAAAAGCTCATCAAGATAACAGCAAACCCTGCCCTCACAGGCTGGACGGCTGCGAAAATTCTTTGGGTAAAGAACAACGAGCCTGATATATATGAAAAGTGCAGACACATTCTTCTTCCAAAGGACTATCTGAGATTTATCCTCACAGGCGAATATGCAACAGAGGTTTCCGACGCCAGCGGTATGCAGCTTCTTGACGTGCCAAACCGCTGCTGGTCAAAGGAAGTCTGCGATACGCTTGGCATTGATATGTCAATGCTGGGCAAGGTTTACGAGTCATGCGAGGTAACAGGCAAGGTCACAAAGAAAATGGCTGAGCTTACAGGACTTAAAGAGGGTACTATAGTAGTAGGCGGAGCAGGCGACAATGCCGCTGCGGCTATCGGAACAGGCGTTGCAGAGGACGGTAAGGCGTTCACAACTATCGGAACATCAGGCGTCGTATTCGCACACACTTCTTCTATCTCTATCGACCCAAAGGGCAGAGTTCACACCTGCTGTGCAGCAGTACCAAACGCATGGCACGTTATGGGTGTTACACAAGGCGCAGGACTTTCGCTGAAATGGTTTAGGGATAATTTCTGCAATGCAGAGAAAGAAACAGCAAAGTGCATGGGCGTTGACGAATATTATCTCATGGATAAGGAAGCAGAGAAAGTGCCTGTTGGTGCAAACAGACTTCTCTATCTGCCATATCTCATGGGCGAAAGAACACCGCATCTTGACCCTGACGCAAGAGGAGTATTCTTCGGACTTTCCGCAATGCACACAAAGCGTGATATGCTGAGAGCAGTAATGGAGGGCGTATCATACTCCCTGAGAGATTGCGTTGAAGTATTCAGAGAAATGGATATCAACGTGTCCGATATGATGGCATGCGGAGGTGGCGGAAGCTCACCGCTGTGGAGATCAATGCTCGCAGATCTTTACAACTGCCCTGTAAAAACAGCTTCATCGAAAGAAGGTCCAGCCCTTGGCGTAGCACTTCTTGCAGCAACAGGCGCAGGCATTTACTCATCAGTACCGGAAGCTTGTAAGGCAGTAGTAAAGACCGACAAGGTACAGCAGCCTGAAGCAGAGCGAGTACCTGAGTATGAGAAATACTACAAGCTTTACACAGAGATCTATCCTGCACTGAAAGCAGAATTTGCAAAGCTTGCGAAGATGTAATATAAAACCAAGGCGTTGTAAAAAAACAGCGCTCAAGGAGTCGAGATTTCCTGCTTTTGGGAAACCTCGACTCTTTTTTATGCCAGATCGCAAAAATA
>ERZ779885.317-NODE-317-length-55178-cov-8.767121_pt1 | contig 55178 bp, 56 predicted proteins | sample MGYA00511554_ERZ779885 | MGnify/ENA primary metagenome ERZ779885 (study PRJEB29588, sample SAMEA2160998) | human gut metagenome | biome: human gut; feature: human-associated habitat; material: faeces | place: Denmark | collected 2008/2010 ... | reverse complement strand
CTTCTGGTGCTAAACGTAACATGATTTCTCCAAAAGTGACTACTTTTTGTTTCATAATCAACGAACCTCCTTAAGTTTAGCTACAGCTTCCTGAGTCATAGCTTCGATTTTTTCAAATTCACCATTCTTGATTAAATCTCCCTTAACCATCCAGCTACCACCAATGGCTAAGATACGGTCGTATTCTAAGTAGTCTTTCATATTGTTCGCGTTGATTCCACCAGTTGGAATGAATTTCATTTGTGTATATGGAGCTGCGATGGATTTGATCATTTTTAATCCACCGGCTGCTTCAGCAGGGAAGAATTTTACTACATCCAACCCTAATCGGTAACATTTCTGTACATCACTAGGTGTACATGTTCCTGGAGTAACAGGTACATTCTTTTCGATACAGTGTTTTACTACATCTTCATCAAAGCCTGGACTGATGATAAATTGAGCCCCAGCTTCTAATGCTTCATCCACTTGTTCAACAGTCAATACAGTTCCTGCTCCCACTAACATTTCAGGAAATTCTTTACGCATGATGGCAATCGATTCTTTGGCAGCAGCTGTTCTAAATGTTACTTCAGCACAAGGTAAACCACCAGCACATAAAGCGTGTGCCAATGGTTTTGCGTCTTTTGCGTCTTCTAAGACAACGACTGGTAAAATCCCAATCTTTGAAATTTCTTCTAATACTTTATTCATTGTTTCCCCCTCTTATAAGCATTCTTTCATGACTTCGTAAGTACCTTTATCTTCAATTTCAGTTAAAGTTTGAACAACAGCTTTTTCAAAGCCTTCGATTTGAGTTAAATCTTGTCCCCAGAATGAAGTGCTTGTACATACCGCATGAACTAAATCTTTTACAGAATCATCTTTGTGGTTATAGTAGAATTCTAGAATGTCACGATCATCACTGATTGTGTAAGTATTTCCAGCTGGACGTTTTGCAATTAAACCAGCATCAGTAAGTTCATATCCTCTATAGAATTGAATGTAGAACGCAAAACTTGTCGTAATACATTTTGGAAGCGCATGGTGTTCGTCGATATATCCTAAGAAACTAGGCATAACACGTGCTTTCCATTTTGAAGTGGAATTTAATGAAATGCTCATCAATTCATGATCAACAAATGGGTTGTTGAAACGGTCGGATACGGCTTTCGCAAAGTTTAATAAATCGTTTTTATCTAATGTAAGAGTTGGGATGACTTCATCATACAACATTTTGTTCATAAAGCCTTTGATGACTTCATCATGCATACAGTCACGAACGATGTTTTGACCTGCTAAATAAGCACCTAGTACAAATCCAGTGTGAGCACCATTTAAGATACGTACTTTTCTCTTTTTGTATGGTGACATGTCCGGAGTGACAAATACTTTGTCGATTAGACCTGCTTTTTTAAATGGTAATACATCATTTAATTTTTCATCGCCTTCAATGACCCATAAGCCGAATACTTCACCAACATCTGTTAATGGATCTGCATAGTGATTTTCTTCTTCTAGACGAGCTACTTCTTGTGGATCACGGATACGACCTGGGACGATACGGTCAACTAATGAACCGCAGAATGTGCATTCTTCATTTACATATTTTTTGAATCCTTCTTCAAGATTCCATTGTTCAATATATTGGTTCACGCACTTTAATAATTCTTTACCATTGTTGTCAATCAACTCACAAGCTAGCATTAAGATGCCTGGCTTGTTGTTTTTGTAGCGGTGGTATAAAACTTGCGTTAATTTACCAGGAAAACTTGCGGCTGGTTTATCTTCAAATTGACATGAAGGATCGTAGTGGATACCAGCTTCTGTTGTGTTTGAAACGATGATTTCTAGATCGTCACTTGCGGCAACTTTCATCATTTCGTTAAATCCTTCTTCTTGGTAAGGATTTAAACAACGACTGACACTTGAAATGATTCGTTTATCATCAACTTTTTCTCCATTCACACTACCTCTTAAGTGCAATGTGTATAATCCATCTTGTTCGTTGATCATTTCAGCAAGGCCTGGTGCGATAGGTTGCACTAGACAACATTTACCATTCCAATCTGCTTTTTCGTTTGCCAAATCAAACCAATAATCTACGAATGCTCTTAAGAAGTTTCCTTCACCAAATTGAAGGACTTTTTCTTTGGCATCCTTTAATAGATAACCATCATACCCTACGTTTTCTAGGGTTTTGTAACTTAATTTTTCCATGTTATTATTGTTCCTTTCCCGTTATAGAGTAACGCCCTGTTTGAATATTGCCATGTCATGGAAACCGGCTTCTTCACTTTTTACTTTTTTACCACTCGCAACACTTAATACATATTCAAATAAGTCATTGGATAAAGTATCTAGGCTAACGCCTTCAACCAATTCACCACAGTTAAAATCAATCCAGTTTTTCTTATTTGAATACAATCTAGAGTTACTTGAAATCTTAACTGTAGGTACTGGACTGGCAAATGGAGTACCTCTTCCTGTTGTGAATAATACGATGTGAGCTCCACTTGCAGCTAAAGCTGTTGCGGCAACTAAATCGTTTCCTGGAGCACTTAATAGATTTAAACCTTTGTTCTTAACACATTGTCCATATTGTAAAACACCAACCACTGGGGCTTTACCAGACTTTTGTGTACAACCTAAAGATTTATCTTCCAAAGTTGAAATTCCACCCTTTTTGTTTCCTGGAGAAGGGTTTTCATAAATCGTTTGATTATGCGATTTAAAGTATTCTTTAAAGTTATTGATCAGATCCACGGTTTCATTGAATAACTCTTCATTTTCACAACGATCCATTAAGATGGTTTCAGCACCAAACATTTCTGGCACTTCCGTTAAGATTGTTGTTCCACCTTTAGAAATCAATAAATCAGAAAAGCCTCCTACTGTAGGGTTGGCACTGATTCCGGATAGTCCATCCGAACCACCACACTTCATACCAATGATCAATTCGCTCGCATCAATTTCTTCTCTTTTGTCTTGGCTTACAACGTCGGCTAAATCAGCGATGATGTCTAGAGAATCTTTAATTTCATCTTCATGTTCTTGGGCAACTAAGAACTTAACGCGATCTGTATCATAATCATTTAAATAGTTCTTTAAAACATCAATATTTGAGTTTTCACAACCTAAACCTAAGACCAAAACACCACCTGCATTTGGGTGTTGAATCAAATCTGCAAGAATTTGACGTGTATTTTCTTGGTCATCACCCATTTGAGAACATCCATATGGATGTGTAAACGTACAAATGGCTTCTACGTTACCCTTTACATATTTCTGGGCTTGTCTTTCGATAGACGTAGCAACATTGTTCATGCAGCCAACGGTAGGGATGATCCAAATTTCATTACGAACACCAACTTTACCGTTCTTTCTGCGATAACCCATGAATGTTCGTTTTTCACTAGGTTCTAGTTCTTGCACATTACGATGATAAGAATAAGTTAATAAATCATTTAAGCCAGTTTTCATGTTGTGTGTATGAATCCAGCTTCCTTGCTTGATATCTTCCTTTGCGATACCAATAGGATATCCATATTTAATAATAGGTTGATCTTTTTTAATATCTTTCAACGCAAATTTATGTCCTTGGGCAATATCTTCAATAAGTGTAACCTCTTGTCCATCGACATTACATACCGTCCCTTGTTCTAAAGGACATAGTGCAACAGCTACCAAGTCATCCGAATGAATTTTTATATACTTTTGCACCATTTCTACCTCCTGTCTATAATTTAAATGTTTGATGTAAGTACTTACACAGAATAACCCTGTTTTTTGAATAAATCAATAGGAAAATATAAAAAACTTACAAATATGTATGTTTCATAACTTTTTTTTGGTAAAATAGAGAAGAAGATATATAAATCCTTTATTTATAGCGTTGGAAACGATTCCAAAAGATGCTTGATTTATGAAATGTGAGTGATTACAATAATAAATGTGATGTAAGTACTTACGGTTCTCAGCGCGTTGGAATAGGGTTGAGGAGTGAAACAAAGATGAATATTTATGACATTGCCAAATTATCAGGTGTATCGATTGCGACTGTATCGCGTGTAATCAATAACAGTCCTAAAGTCTCAGAGAAGACGAAAAAGAAAGTCTGGGACGTTATGAATGAGTATGATTACACACCTAATGTATTTGCCAGAGGCTTAGGTTTAAATTCGGTTAAAACGGTTGGACTCGTTTGTCCGGATGTATCCGATCGTTATATGGCAAGCGCCATTGCGTATTTAGAAAAGAATTTACGCAAATATGGATATGACTCAATTTTGATGTGTAGTGGCTTTGATTATGAAGGAAAAGTAGAAGCTGTCAAAATATTATTGGATCGAAGAATCGATGCGATGATATTAGTTGGTTCACATTATGCAGGGGATTGCGGACAGAATGATATTCAATACCTTAAAGATGCTGCCCAAAAAGTTCCGGTGGTACTTATGAATGGTTATGTTCGTGTACCGGGAGTATATTGTGTTTTAACAGATAATTATAAAGCGGTTTATGATACTGTATGTAATCTAATCGAAGTTGGAAGGAAGAAAATTGTGTTTTTGTATGATGCCAATTCGTACAGCACAACAAAAAAATTAGAGGGATATCAAGATGCACTGATTGATAATGGTTTAAAGGTGCAGGAAGAATACAAGGTGTTTATGCCAAATAACGTATTGAAGGCAAGAGATTTACTGGCAAAGAAAAGATTGGATTTTGATGCCGTCATTGCCAGCGATGATGCGATGGCTGTTGGTGCACTTAAATATGTGCATCAAATCAATAAGTCGATTCCTGAAGATGTCAATGTCGTTGGATTCAACAACTCAGAACTATGTGTTTGTTGCAATCCGGAAATGAGTTCTATTGATTCACAAGAAGAAGAATTAAGTGAAATTGCGGTTGATTCGCTTATTAAAGTTCTTGCAGGAAAATCAGTTCGACAAAAAATGGAGATTCCATGTAAATTTATTAAGCGTAATACAACACAGTTCTAAACATTAGGAGGATTACTGTGAAGTTGATTAAAAAAGTACTTGGAGCGCTTATGTGTCTTGTGTTTATGCTAAGTGCAACAGGTTGTTCTTCAGTTACGAATGGAAAGCGTATCGTTCGTGTTGCGACAATGCAGTCGGAAACGCATCCTGAGTATCTGGGATTATTAAAATTTAAAGAATATGTAGAAAAAGAATTAGGAGATAAATATGAAGTACAAATTTTCCCTAACGAAATTTTAGGTGCTGCCCAAAAAGCTATCGAGTTAACGCAAACAGGAGCTATTGATTTTACAATTGTTGGTACGGCAAACCTAGAAACATTTGCGAGTGTATACGAAATTTTCTCTATGCCATACTTATTTACTTCAGAAGATGCATATCATGAGGTTATGAATGACACGGACTATATGAATAAAATTTTCTCAAGTACAGATGAACAAGGTTTTAGAGCTTTAACTTGGTATAATGCTGGAACGCGTAACTTCTATGCGAAAAAAGAAATTGATTCACCAGAAGATATGAAAGGATTAAAAATCCGTGTTCAACAAAGTCCTGCAAGTGTTGCGATGTGTCAGGCATTTGGTGCTGCAGCCAGTCCAATGAGTTTTGGTGAAGTTTATACGGCTATTCAACAAGGTGTCATTGATGGTGCTGAAAATAACGAATTAGCATTAACATCAAATAAGCATGGTGAAGTTGCGAAATATTTCTCTTACAACAAGCATCAGATGATTCCGGATTTGTTGATTGGAAACTTGAGTTTCTTGAATGGTTTGTCTAAAGAAGAAAGAAAAGTATTCTATAAGGCGGCTGAATTATCAAATGAAGAAGAATGTAAACAATGGGATGTGCAAGTTAAAGAAGCTAAGAAGGTAGCACAAGAACAAATGGGCGTTAAATTTATTGATGTCGATGTTTTAGCTTTCCAAAAGAAGGTAAAGGGTGTTCAAGAATCTATCTTAAAGGATAATGCACAGGCAAAACCTATTTATGATCATATTCAAAAAGTAAACAAAAAATACGAAGGCAAGGATGGTGAATAATATGGAAAAATTAAGAAACACAATCAACACTATTCTTGGATGGGCATGTGTATTTGTATTTGCCGTAATGGTAGTCGTAGGTACATACCAAATCGTAGTTCGTTACTTCTTTAATAATCCAAGTACAGTATCTGAAGAATTATTGACTTACAGTTTTACATGGATGGCCTTGCTTTCAACAGCTTTAGTATTTGGTAAAAGAGACCACATGCGTATGGGGTTCTTGGCTGATAAAGTAACAGGACAAAAAAAGAAAGTATTGGAAATCGGTATTGAATTATTAATTATTTTATTCGCCCTTGTCGTTATGGTGTATGGTGGAATTTCTATCATGAAACTAACGATGACTCAAATCACAGCGTCATTAGGCGTAAGTATGGGATTGATCTATACAATCATTCCTTTATCAGGCATTCTAATTGTCATTTATGGCATTATGAATATTATTGATTTGGCGAAAGGAAAGGGTGAATAAGCATGAGTTTATCAGTTTTATCAGGATTAATTATTTTAGTATTGTTAGTGATTATGCTTATTGCAGGTGTTCCCATTGCCGTGGCATTAGGAATTAGTAGTGTTTGTGCAATCTTACCAGTTATGGATCTAAATGTAGCCGTAGTTACAGGTGCACAAAGAATTTTCTCAGGAATCAGTGTATTTAGTTTGTTGGCCATTCCATTCTTTATTCTTGCAGGAAATATTATGAATAAAGGTGGTATTGCGATTCGTTTGATCAACTTAGCTAAAATTGTTACTGGAAGAACACCAGGTGGTTTAGCCCAGACAAATATTTTGGCAAATGCTTTATTTGGAGCCATTTCAGGTTCAGGTACAGCCGCAGCTAGTGCCATGGGATCTATCATTGGTCCAATTGAAAAAGATGAGGGGTATGATCCTAACTTCTCTGCTGCAGCCAATATTGCCACAGCCCCAACAGGATTATTGATTCCACCATCAAATGTAATGATCACATTCTCATTGGTATCTGGTGGTACAAGTGTTGCTGCCTTATTTATGGCTGGATATATTCCAGGTGCATTGTGGGCATTGGCTTGTATGCTTGTTGTATATATCTACGCAAAGAAAGCTGGATACAGAAGTCAGACGAAATTAACTGGAAAAGAAAAGTTTAATGCATTTATTCAAGCTTTACCATGTTTATTGTTAATTGTTATTGTCATTGGTGGTATCATTGCCGGCGTCTTTACAGCCACTGAAGGTAGTGTTGTTGCCGTTGTATACTCATTATTACTTTCTATTTATGGATACAAATCAATGAAATGGAAAGATTTACCAGAAATCTTTAGAGCAAGTGCGGAAATGACAGGTATCATTATTTTCTTGATTGGTGTTTCTAGTATCATGTCTTGGGTTATGGCTTTCACAAACATTCCTACAATGGTTTCAAATGGATTATTATCAATTTCAAGCAATAAATATGTCATCCTATTAATGATCAACATTATCTTGTTAGTGGTTGGTACATTCATGGATATGACGCCAGCCACATTGATCTTTACGCCAATCTTCTTGCCAGTATGTACTGCATTAGGTATGAATACAATTCACTTTGGTATTATGTTGATCTTCAACTTGTGTATTGGAACAATTACTCCTCCAGTAGGAACGACATTGTTTGTTGGTGTTAAAGTCGGAGGCGTTAAGATTGAAACTGTATTTAAACACTTGTTACCATATTTCTTCGCTATTATTGTTGTGTTGATGTTAGTTACATATATACCACAATTAAGTCTATGGTTACCTGGTTTAATGGGATATGTAAGTTAGAAGGAAGGAATTTTTAAATGAAACAATTTATGGATAAAGACTTCTTGTTGACCAATGAAGTCGCTAAGGAATTATTTTTTGATGTTGCTAATACGATGCCAATTGTAGATTATCATTGTCATATTGATCCAAAAGAAATTGCTGAAGATCGTAAATTTGAGAATATCACACAAGTATGGCTTGGTGGTGACCACTATAAATGGCGTCAAATGCGTTCAAACGGAGTGGACGAATACTATATTACTGGAGATGCACCAGATCGTGAAAAATTCCAGAAGTGGGCAGAAACGCTTGAAAAAGCTATTGGAAATCCACTTTTCCACTGGTCTCACTTGGAACTTCAAAGATACTTTGGATACCATGGTGTTTTAAATAGTAAAACAGCCGAAGAAGTATGGAATTTGTGCAATGTAAAATTACAACAAGATGATATGAGTGTGCGTAACTTAATTAAAAACTCAAATGTTAAATTATTATGTACTACAGATGATCCGATTGATGATTTGCATTGGCACAAAGTCATTAAGGCTGATGAAACATTTGATGTAAAGGTACTTCCTGCTTGGCGTCCAGACAAAGCTATGCGTATCAATAAACCAGAATTTGCCGACTACATGAGCCAATTGGCAACTGTTTCTGAAATTGAAATTCATACTTTCGAAGATATGAAAAAAGCAATCATCAAACGTATGGAATACTTTAATGAAATGGGATGTCTAGTGAGTGATCACGGATTGGATTATGTTATGTATGCCCCAGCAAGTGATGAAGAAATCGAAAAAATCTTTGAAAAAGGATTAAATCATGAAGCTGTTACAGCATTAGAATGTGATCAATATAAGACGGCATTCTTACTGTTCATCGCAAAAGAATACAAACGCTTAGGTTGGGTAATGCAGTTGCACTATGGATGTAAACGTGACAACAACACAACTATGTATAATAAGTTAGGAGCAGATACGGGTTATGATTGTATTTCAAACTTTGCACCTGCAGACCAACTTACAAATATGTTGGATGCGATCAATGAAAATGGTGGATTGCCAAAAACAATTCTTTACAGCTTAAATCCTGGGGATGATGAATTGATCGGTACAGTACTTGGATGTTTCCAAAATAGTGATGCGATTGGAAAGATTCAACAAGGATCTGCATGGTGGTTCAACGACAATAAAACAGGTATGGAAAAACAAATGACGTCTTTGGCAAATCTAGGATTATTAGGTAATTTCTTAGGTATGTTGACAGATTCAAGAAGCTTCTTGTCGTATTCAAGACATGAATATTTCCGTCGAATCATGTGTAACTTAATTGGTACATGGGTAGAAAATGGAGAGTATCCTTATGATAAAGAAAACTTAACTGAAATCGTTAAGGGTATCTCTTACAACAATGCCGTTCGTTATTTTGGCTTTGATTTATAATAGTTTTTGAGAGAGCTTTGATTCAAGGTTCTCTTTTTTAGTGTCATAATTTAAAAAAATGACACTTTTTCGATTGAAGCAAAGTCAAAATGAGTCAAGCCTGACTCAAAATGGGGTTAAAAAACATAAAAAGGTGTCAAAATCTGAAATTATGAATCAAAATACAATAAAAAAGCAGTAAAATAAGTCATAATTTAAAATCATGATACTTTTATGTGGTAAAATAATGTAAACAAAGTCAGGAGGTAGAAAAAATGACACCTTTTAGTGCAGATTTGTATCCAGTCAATTATAAAATGGATAAAGACTTATTAAGATTATTGTCTCAGGCAAACGCGAAATATACAGAGTATAAGATTAAACTACAGACTTTGGAATTTGATTCAAAATACTTTTTAGATTCGATTTTGTTGAGTGAGAGTTTGAAATCAACTCAAATTGAAGGTACACAGATATCGCAAGATGAAATGTATTATTTAAAGTATATGGAAGAAACAGATGATAATAAAGAGATTCAAAATTTAAAGAAAACTGTGGAATACGCATATGAAAAAATTATTACTGGAAAAAATATTGATTTTGAATTGGTGAATACAATGCATATGCTTTTATTGGATAGCGTTCGTGGATCTAAAAAGAAGCCAGGTCATATTCGTACAACTCAGAATTGGATTGGTCCTAAAGGAGCGGGTATTGATAATGCGATATTTATTCCTCCGGCACCAGAAAATGTATACGGATTATTAGAAAATTTATATGAATATATGAATGATGAATTTATCGATCCATATTTAATTAATGTGGCATTATCTCATGCGCAATTTGAAACGATTCATGCATATTCAGATGGAAATGGACGACTAGGAAGAGCTTTGATTCCTATTCAATGGCAAGGTTTGAACAAAATAAGCCAATATTATACATGTCGGAAATATTGGAATTGTATAAACCTGCATATCAATATAATCTAATGGAAAGTCGTAAAGGAAATTATTTGGGATATATCAAATTTTTTCTTCAATGCGTTGTCGATCAGTGCAATAGTTTTATCTATAAGATGAATGAAATAGATAGAATCTACAAGGAAGATATGGCAAAAATGGAAACAATCCGTAGTGCAACACTATACAAGATTATGCCAATTATTCTTTCCCAAGTTGTATTTACTAAAAAAGAATTAGAGGATATGACAGGATTATCAAAATCAACAATCAATCGTACGATTCAGAAGATGGAAGAATTAAATGTAATTTCATACGATGATTCGGTTCGAAAAAAGAGTTATCGTTACACAAGTGTATATAATGTGTTTGTAGGGAAAAGAAATCATTAAATAAAAAGTGTTAAATATAGTTATACTTTCCCCTAGAAAAATGTAAAAGATGTTGGAAATTTGACCAACATCTTTTTAGGCTTTATCTGTTTTCATTGATGTATTCATTTACGCTTTGTTTGACAATATTGAAGTTGACTTCACCATACTGTAGTAGGGCATTATGGAAGTCTGCATTGTCAAATTTAGATCTTAATCTAGATTTGGCTGTACTCTTTAAATCTACGATTTGAAGATATCCATAATAGTAAGATAAGAATACAGTTGGATTATCTGCCAATTGATTGTAAATACTTTCTAATCCTTCTGAACCAAATATATCACCATATTCATTCTTGAAATCATTGAGTGACATACCATCATAATGGATGCTGATATCCATTAAGACAATGTATAGATTGGTAAGAATGTTATTCAAGTTATAGGCTTCTAATAAGTCTTCATTATTATCTAAATAATGTAAAGACATGCTTTCCATATAAGTAGCCCATCCTTCAGACATACCTAGATTGTTGTAGAAGAATTGGATTGGGTATTTTAAATGTTCCTTATTGTATTGGGCTTGATACATATGTCCGGCAATACCTTCATGAGCTAATGTTTGATAAAGTGTTAAACTTGATGGATCATCACCATAATCACGTTTGTTGTAGCGCATTTGATAGTTTTGTGAATAATCCAAGGCTGGTGTAATAAAGTAGGCAACAATTCCGCTGACAGATTGATCTTCTGGCAGTGCCTTTAAATCATATTTCATGGTTTTTACTTTTGGGAAATCCTTTTTATAGTTTTTTTGAAGGCTTTCTAGAATTTCATTTACATCTGTAAAATCCGTTGAAACTGAATCGAGTTCATACGCAATCATTGGATTGCCTTTATATAGCTTCTGAAATTTAGTGATAGCTGAATTGATTGCGGATTGCGTATTCTCTTTAATTGTGGAAATAGAGTTGGTAGAACTTGTCGCATTTTCAACTAATACTTCATAATATTTCTTACCATTCTTATAGTTCGACAACCCTTGTAGTGGTTGTACGTTATATTGAAGAGAGGTCAATGTATCTAACATAGCCTGATAACTAGGAAAGAAACTTGTGTCCATGGCATCTTTGACTTGTGCTTTATAAGATGTTGTTTTTTCTTCATCTAGATTTAAAGCATCAATCGCATTATATAATGCACTTGTGATTGAACTATTCTCTTTATTATTGATGACATCTTGAATATCTTGAATAACAGAATCATAGTCAAACTGTAATGTATTCTTATCTGCTTGTTTTTTTGTATATTCCAATACATCGTTTGTGTAGCGAGGCACATCGTTGATGAGTGTAATCAAATCTTGAATGTCTTTTTCATTTCGTAAAATGTATTCAGAAAAAACAGAAATCAAACTTTGGTGAAGTCCGCTCATTGTACTCCAACAATTGTTTAGATATTGAAATTTCTTGTTTTCAGCTTTTAAGCTCAATTCATTCTCATATTTCAATTCATCATAGATGGTTTGTTGCGTTTTGTCTAAAGTACTGCGATTAAACTTGTTTAATTCTTTTTGATCTTCTTTGATTTCTTCAGTATTATCTGTATAAAATTCACCAAGACTTACATCTACATTATTAATATCAATACCATAGTCTTCTGGATGTTCAAAGAATTGGTGCATCGTTGTATAGTCGTTTTCGGCATATTCAACTACCAATTGGTTTGTGTATTTTGTGAAGTCCTTGTTTTCTTTAGCCGCAAACGTATTGTCTTGCATTGTAGTTGAACCACATGCAGTGAGTGATAATACGGTAAAGCTAATAAATAGTTTTTTGAATGTATTTTTCATTAGAATCTCCCAAATTTTTAAAAAAATGGACTGATTATTCATCAGCCCATGAAATTTTCTTATTCTTAACACCTGCAATAGATGCCAACGCTAAAAGGTCATATCCTTTTTCAGTAATATATGCATGTCCTTTTTGGAAAGCTTTTTCGATAACCATGCCAACACCAACAATTTCAGCTTGTGCTTGCGCAATTAAGTTTTCTGTTCCCTTGAATGCTTCACCATTTGCCAAGAAGTCATCAATGAATAATACTTTATCGCCTTTTTTTAAGTATTCTTTTTCAATACAAATTGGATATGTCTTATTCTTTGTGAAAGAGAAGACTTCCGCAAAAGCAGGATCGATCATTGTGCTTGGTTGTGTTTTCTTGATGAAAATCAATGGCACATTCAAACGAATGGCTGTCGCATAAGCTGGGGCAATACCGCTAGATTCAATGGTTACTACTTTTGTGATGCCTTTGTTTTTAAAGTGTTCATAAAATTCATTCCCCATTTCATCTACTAAAGAACAGTCGATTTGATGATTTAAAAAAGCATCAACCTTTAATACCTCATCATTAATAAAATGTCCTCTAGTCTCGATTGCGTTTTTCAGTGCTTTCATTTTGCTTTCCTTCCTCTTTTCGCTTTATTTGTACAATAGTTTGTCCGATACGATGATTTTTTACTTCCTTAACATATACATCCATTAAGTCTAGACTGACTTTAAAATGTGAACCTTCATCAGGAATTTGTCCATAATGATTTAGGATGTATCCACCAAACGTGTCACAATCCTCATCTTCTAAAGAAATGCCTAAAGCTTTTTCGACATCTTCAATGTCAGCTTGGCCATAGATTCTAAATTGATCAGAATCTATTTGTTGGATTGGATCTGGCTCTTCAATATCATCATCTTCTTGGATTTCACCAAGAAGAGTTTCAATAATATCATGTAAAGTCACGATACCGGTCATTCCTCCATATTCATCAAGTAAAACCGCAAAGTATACTTTTTTAATTTTCATTTCCTTCAATAGAACATCGGCCTTCATATTTTGTGAAATAAAGAAAGGCTGATCCATCGCTTTATTGATGACGTTATCTTGTTCAATCGAATCTAAACGGAAATAATCACGTGTATCTAGAATACCTACGACATCATCATTATCCTCATCACATACAGGATATAATGTGTGACGATTTTCTAGAATGGTCTTTTTCCATGTTTCTTTATCGTCATTTAGATATAGACAAACAACTTCACTTCGATGCGTACAAATTTCTTCAACGGGTGTATCATCGAACTCAAATAGGTTTTCGATAAACTCTTTTTGACTTGGTTCAACACCGCCACTGTTGATAACTTCATAAATATCTTCTTCGGAATAATCTTCCTGTTCTTTTTCCACTTCAAAACGCAAGAAAAAAGTAAATGGTGTACATAAGGATTGAATACCTTTCGCAATGGACATAAATGGTTTTTCAAACTGATTTAAATGTGCATTCGCAAACTTTCTCGGTAATAAATCACTCAATAAAATATATGCATACACCAATAGAAGTACGACTATATAAAGTAATGGAGTATGGATCATGGGTTGTAAATAGATTACACTCATCACAATGCCAAATATTTCCATGCATAGAGATAACCATTTTAAAGTAGCTTGATATTTATAAGATTCATCTTCGATTTCTTTATTTGTAGAAACGATGCTGCTTGTCATTGAAAACAAGATGTTTAGAATAAATGTAAATAAAATTAAGATGGGAAGGTTCATGTTAACCCTCCTAAACTATACTGTAACGGGACTGAATCATCCGGATTCATGAAACTATCACTCCTTCATTAATACCCATTATCATACACAATTTAAAGGCTTTTTTCAATGTGATAAAGAAAACAACCAGAATAAATCCGGCTGTTTTATTGTTGTATGTATTTATCGGCATTATTCATTAAATATTGAATGATGGATTGTCGTGTCACAATACCAATAAAAATTTGACGATCATCAACTACGGGGACGAAGTTTTGTTTCAAAGATTGAGCGAACAATTGATCGACTGGAACATCGATTTGAACTGGTGGCGTAAAGTCTCCACGAATTAATTCACGAATCTCCATTTGTTCTAGATCTTCTTTATGAATTGAAGGATGGTCTAATAAGTACCAAAGAAAATCCCCCTCTGTAAGGGTTCCTACATAAACCCCTTCCTTATTAATAATGGGCATCGCCGTATATTTGTGCTTGCGCATGAGGGCAAGTCCATCTTCAACACTGATATTATCGTATAAATATTTAACACTATTTTTAGTCTTCAGAAAAAAGAATACATTTTCCTGCATTGTCTATCACCTTTGCTTTATACTACCATACTATTTATCATTTAAAAATCATACAATTATGGGAAATTGTGCAGAAGTATGATAGAATTTCTGTAAAAGTGGAGGCAAGAAAATGGAACAATATAAAAAAGAGTTTATTGATTTCATGTTGGAATCTAAAGTGTTAAAATTTGGTGATTTTACACTAAAATCAGGACGTAAATCCCCATTCTTTATGAATGCTGGTGGATATGTTACAGGTAACCAGTTAAAAAAATTAGGTGAATATTACGCAAAGGCAATCGTTGATCAATATGGTAAAGACTTCGATGTATTATTCGGACCTGCATATAAGGGAATTCCATTGGCAGTTGCGACGACAGTCGCATTAGATAATTTATATGGAATGGAAGTTCGTTATTGTTCAGATCGTAAAGAAGAAAAAGATCATGGAGCTGACAAGGGAAGTTTCTTAGGAACAAAACTGCAAGATGGAGATCGCGTTGTTATGATTGAAGATGTTACGACATCTGGAAAATCAATGGAAGAAACAGTGCCGAAGGTTCGTGGTGCAGCAAATGTTGAAATCGTTGGATTGATGGTTTCTTTAAATCGTAACGAAAAGGGAAAAGGTGAAAAGACTGCATTAACGGAAGTTAGTGAATTATATGGTTTCCCAACAGCTGCAATCGTGTCAATGCCGGAAGTAATTGAATATTTAGGAGATAAATTAGATCCTGAATTAAAATCAAGAATTGATGCATACTATGAAGAATATGGAGCTAAGGAATAGGGTCGAAAGATTCTATTCTTTTTAATTACTTTGCGCATTGCGGTATATTTTTCATAAAAATACTTTGCGCACTGCGGTATATTCCTTACTAAAATACTTTGCGTACTGCGGTATCTGTGGTATATAATATTTTATATAAAGGAGATATCGTGATGGAAATAAAAAGAAAAATTTACTCTAAACTTTTGAAATGGAAACAAGAAACAAATGGATCCAAAGCATTGTTGATTGAAGGAGCTCGGCGTATTGGAAAATCTACAGTGGCAGAAGAGTTTGGTCGAAATGAATATAAATCTTATGTTTTAATTGATTTCAACAAGGCTTCAAAGACGATTATTAAAGCGTTTGATAATTTAAATGATTTGGATACTTTTTTTCAAATTATTTCTTTGGAAATGAATGTTCGATTGTTTAAAAGGGAATCGTTGATTATATTTGATGAAATTCAAAGATTTCCTCAAGCTAGACAAGCCATTAAATATTTGGTTGAAGATGGTCGGTATGATTATTTAGAAACGGGTTCTTTGATTTCAATTAAAGAAAATGTTGAAAATATCACATTGCCATCCGAGGAAAGAAAGATTCGTATGTACCCTGTAGATTTTGAAGAGTTCATAATCTATATGGGTGAAGAATTATTGTTTGAATATATCAAAAATTGTTGGGATAAGAAAAAGCCTTTAGATGAAAAAATGCATGCGAAGGCTATGTATTTATTTAAAGAATATTTGCTGGTTGGGGGAATGCCACAGGCATTAAAAGCTTATAAAAATGGGAATAAAGATTTTTACGCGGCAGATGTGGAAAAAAGAGATATTCTTGAACTCTATCGTGATGATATTAGGAAAGCGGCTAAAAGATACAATTCAAGGGTATCTGCCCTATTTGAAAATATTCCAGGATATTTATCCACACGCGAAAAAAGGGTTGTTTTATCTGAATTAGGAGAATCTAATCGTAGTTTTGACAGGTATGATGAGCCTTTATTTTGGCTAGACGATTCTATGATTTGTAATTTATGTTATAAATGCACAGACCCAAATGTAGGATTTGCGTTAAATAAGGATGATTCTTATGTGAAATGCTACATGGGCGATACAGGATTATTAGTGAGTTTGGCATTTAGTGAAAATGAGTTGAGTTCTTCAAGATTGTATCAACAAATCATGAATGATAAATTATCTTTGAATAAAGGTATGTTGTATGAAAATATGATTGCGCAAATGATTACTTCTATGGGAGAAAAGCTTTATTTTTATACAAAGTATAATAAGGAAAAACATAGAAATGATATTGAAATAGATTTCTTATTATCAAATGAGAGTAAAACAAATCTAAAAGTATTTCCAATCGAAGTAAAATCTTCAAAGAATTATTCAGCTACGTCTTTAGATAAATTTAAAGATTTATTTGGTAAGAAAATCGCAACACCATATATTGTTCATCCAAAGAATCTAGCAAGGAAAGATAATATAATTTGTATTCCGCCATATATGATATGTGCAGCATTTAGTGATGCTTTAGAATAGGGTCAAAAGATTCTATTCTTTTTTCATGTTTTACGTTACATCGAACCTATTTTGAATTAAAATAGAAGTAGATAGTGCAGTGTACAAAAGTGAGGTGATGGTGTATATAATATGCTGCATCATGACTTTAAGGAAAAGACAAATAATAATTCTTACAAAAACTTAATAATTTTGGTAAAATGTCTACAACAACGAGTCTTCTTACGGGATATAAATCCAGTTGTAGAAGGCTCGATTTTTGTATATTAGGAGGTACCCTTATGATAATTACAATTACACGTGAATTTGGAAGTGGCGGAAGAACCATTGCCAAGAAATTAGCTGAAAAATTAGGCTATGCTTATTATGATTATGAAATTGTGCAACAAATTGCGCAAGAAAGTGGCTTTGCGAAAGAGTATATTGAAGAAAATGGGGAAGATGCATCAAGCACAAGTACATTTGGTTTTATTTGGAATAATTATGGATATAACTTATCGGATGAACTCTATATTGCACAAAGAAATGTAATTTGTGAATTGGCCGATAAAGGAAACTGCGTTATTGTAGGAAGATGTTCAGACTATATTCTTCGTGATCGTAAAGACGTATTGAATGTATTTATTCATGCGGATTTTGAATATCGCAAAAATCGAGTTGTATCGGTTTATGGGCAAAATGAATTTGCGCCAGACAAACGTATCAAAGACAAAGATAAACGTCGTATCGCTTACTATAAATATTACACGGATCGTAAATGGGCAGATGCTAAAAACTATCAATTGTGTCTAGACAGTGGTGTTTTGGGTATTGATAAATGTGTGGAAATAATTGAAAGTGCTATGTAGAAATTTAAGAGTGTTTGATTAAGGTCAAACACTTTTTCTTTTGTGTGGTGTATAATAAAGTACATACGGAGGAAACATATGGAACAAGATTCTCTATTTTCAATACAAGAAGATACAAGGCCTTTAGCCGATCGTATGCGTCCGGAAACATTGGATGAATATGTAGGACAAAAACAGCTTGTTGCCAAGGGAAATCTTTTGTGGCAAATGATTGAACATGATCAGGTGACATCGATGATTTTCTGGGGTCCACCTGGAGTAGGAAAAACGACATTGGCACGTATTATTGCCCATCAGACAAAGAGTTATTTTGTGGATTTCTCAGCTGTTACTAGTGGCATTAAAGAAATCAAGGAAGTTATGAAACAGGCCGATACGCGTAGGGCCTTGGGACAAAAAACAATATTATTCATAGATGAAATTCATCGTTTTAATAAGGCGCAACAAGATGCATTTTTACCCTATGTGGAAAAGGGAAGTATCATTCTAATTGGTGCTACAACAGAAAATCCTAGTTTTGAGATCAATTCCGCCCTTTTATCTAGGTGTAGAGTGTTTGTGTTAAACAGTCTAAATACGGATGACTTAAAAGATTTGATTATTCGTGCTATTTCCAGCTCAAAAGGATTAGGCAATTTAAAAATACATATTACGGATGAAGATATAGAGGCGATTGCCGCATTTTCAGGTGGGGATGCCCGCTTTTGTTTAAATACATTAGAGATGGTTGTTTATAATAGTCCAAGTGAATTGGATGGTATTCATGTTTCACAGGATATTTTGAAGCAATGCCTTCAAAAAAGGTCGTTATTGTATGATAAAAAGGGGGAGGAACACTATAATATTATTTCTGCTCTACATAAAAGTGTACGAAACTCCGATGTACAGGCCGCTGTATATTGGTTAGCACGTATGTTAGAGGCTGGAGAAGACCCTTTATATATCGCAAGAAGACTCGTTCGTATGGCTAGTGAAGACATTGGTATGGCCGATTCTAGGGCCTTAGAAATCTGTGTGGCAGCCTATCAAGCATGTCACTATTTGGGTGTTCCAGAATGCAATGTACATTTAACGCATGCAGCTGTCTATTTGGCTTTGGCTCCAAAATCAAACGCTTTAGAAGTGGCTTATAATAATGCGAAAAGTGACGCATTAAAAACATTAGATCAGCCAGTGCCTTTACACATTCGTAATGCGCCAACAAAGTTAATGAAAGAGTTAGGCTATAATAAAGGATATGAGTATTCACATGATTATGAATATCACATGACGGATATGCAATGTCTTCCAGATGCGCTAGTTGGTAAAGAATATTATGTACCAAGTGATCAGGGTTCTGAAGTGAGGGTGCGTAATCGTCTTGCGCAGATTAAACAAATCAAGGCGATGGTGCATAGGAATCGTATGATTAAGCAAAATCCTAAAGGAGGAAAATCGTGAAACCACATGAGCTAATGAATGAATTACAATATGGTGAGAGTATAGAAGTAGAATGTAAAAAAGCGTCAAATTCTTTACCAAAATCTGTATGGGAAACATATTCTTCTTTTGCAAACACAAATGGTGGAACTATATATCTAGGGGTTGATGAATCCAAAAACAATCATTTTGAGATTGTTGGAGTAGATTGTCCTGAAAAAATAATAAAAGATTTTTGGGATACAATTTCAAGCGATAAAGTAAGTTCAAATATTTTGTTGGAGAAAGATGTTCGTAAGGAATGTATTGATGGCAAAAGTGTTGTCATAATTCATGTACCTCGTGCCGATTACAAGCATAGACCAGTTTATATAAACGGAAATCCTATGAAAGGAACATATAAAAGAAATTATGAAGGAGATTATCATTGTACAGAAAGTGAGATAAAATCATTCTTTCGAGATGCTAGCGATGAAGGGAGCGATGGTACCTTGTTATCAGGCTATACAATGGAAGATATTGATGGAGATACTTTGCAGATGTATAGGAACGCATTTGAGGTACATAATCCCAATCATGTATGGAATTCATTGGATAATAAAAACTTTTTGAGAAGTCTTGGCGGATATGCAGTAAATAGAGGGACAAAAGAAGAAGGATTGACGTTAGCGGGATTATTGATGTTTGGGAAAGGCCTCTCTATACGGGAACGATTAGAGAATTTTCGCTTTGATTTTTTAGATATGACGAATTTGTTTGGAGACAGAAGATGGTCAGATCGTTTGACATATGATGGAACATGGGAAAATAACATTTACAATTTTATTAAGATAGTATTACCTAAGTTAGTGTCTGATTTAAAACGACCTTTTGTTTTGGAAGGTTTTCAACGGAAAGATGATACAGTAGTACATGCCTCTATACGAGAAGCAATGATGAATAGTATTATTCACTGTGATTATCATCAAGCTGGAATTTTAAAGATAATTAAAAAAAATAATGAATTTATTTTTTCTAATCCAGGTAGATTAAAAATATCTATTGAAGAAATTTATGAAGGTGGAAATTCAGTTGCGAGAAATCCTAAAATACAAACAATGCTGAGGATGATTGGATATGGTGAGAATATTGGTTCTGGATTCCCTATGATTTTAAAGACGTGGAAAGCCGAAAATTGGAGAAAACCAGAACTTTTAGAAAATGAAAACTTATCATGTGTTGAATTGCATTTACATATGATAAGTTTATTGCCTCAAGAGATAACAGAATATTTATCGCAAATATTTAAAGAGGATTATTTCTTGTTAGAAGCAGAAGAACAAATGATTTTAAGCATTACTTATATGGATAAGGAAATTACAAATGAGAAAATACAATTATTGCTTAACACACATGTTGTTGAAGTTGGTAAATATTTATCTGATTTAGTAAAAAAAGAAATGTTGGTAGTAAACCAAAATGGTAGATGGACAACCTATAGCATAAATGAAAAGTATGGAGTATCTTTGATTTCATCTTTGGAATCAGATGAAGATTTGAATAAAACAGATAGAGAAATATTAGAATATTTAAAGAATAATAAGAAAATTACATCTAAAGATGTTATAAAGTTGACTAATATTTCATCCATATCAGGGGCTAATAAGGCTCTAAAAAGATTATTTGATAAAAATCTGTTGAAAAAAACTAGAATTAAGAATAGTGTATTTTATGAAATAAAGGAGTATTAAAGTGAAAACCACTCAAAAAAGTGGAAACCACTCAAAAAAAGTGGAAACCACTCAAAAAAGTGGAAACCACTCAAAAAAAGTGGAAACCACTTTATGAGATACAAACAAAACTTGGAGGATTACATGAAAATAGAAATTCATAGTTTACAAGAAACACAGGAATTTGCCACTAAAATGGCAGATCTTTGCAGAAATAAACAATTAGTCATTACATTAGATGGAGATTTGGGTGCAGGTAAAACGACTTGGACAAAAAGTTTCGGGAAAGCTTTGGGTGTAAAGAATGTGATTAATTCACCAACCTTCACAATCTTAAAGGATTATAAACAAGAAGGTGGAGTCCCTTTCCATCATATTGATGCGTATCGTTTGGAAGGAAAATGTCAGGACTTAGGTTTTGAAGATTGTTTTGATGAAGGAATTACTGTAGTAGAATGGTCTGAATTTATTGAAGATCAATTGCCACAAGATCATATCAAAATTTCTTTTGAAGAAGGTATCGATGAAAATCGTACAGTGACATTAGAATATACGGGTCCTGTATCAAAAAGTATTGTGGAGGCATATCATGATTAGTTTATGTATGGATAGTGCTTATAAAGCATTAGTGTTAGGTTTATATAAAGATGGAACATTGATTGATGGTGTATCTATTGAAGCGTTCAAGAAACAAAGTGAAACGATTTTTGTGGAATTAAATCAATTGTTTGAAAAAACAGGTTTAGACTACAAAGACGTAGATGAAGTAATCATTACAGATGGTCCGGGTTCTTATACAGGTATTCGTATTGCGATGACAATTGCGAAAGTATTTTGTACACAAATGCATAAAACATTAAAGTGTATTAGTACAATGCAGTTGTTTGCGGGCATGGATGAAAGTGCCAATGTTATTTTGGATGCACGTAGTAAAAGAGCGTATGTAGCACATTTAGAAAAGGGTGTTGTTGTTGGTGAAACACAAATTTTAGAAGTCGATCAATTGGAAGATTTCTTAAATGAACATCCTGGAACATTATATGGAGATGGTTATTTGGTGAATCAAGAAGCTGCAAGTTGTGATTTCTTGAAGAATTTTATGGAGGTAGCAAGTCGTACAATTGAAAATGTACATGCTTTAGTTCCTCAATATTTAAAAGAAAGTGATGCTTATAAAGCATGATTTTTAAAGAAATGAAAGACACGGATCTTGTTCGTGTTTTAGAACTTGAACAAGCTTGTTTTAAACAACCTTGGCTAGAAAAAGATTGTTTATATGAATTGAATGAGAATCCCTTTTCTCATGGTTGGATCTTAGAAGATGGAGATACCATTGTTGGCTACGCCTTCTTATGGGAAACATTTGAAATGGCGCAGCTAGCTCGTATTGGAGTCGATCCTGACTTAAGAAAAAGAGGATATGGTAAAGAATTGATGATGCATTTATTTGATCGAGCTCGAGAAGCGGCTTGTGAATATATGACATTAGAGGTTCGTGCTAGTAATGAGGCAGCCTTGAATTTATATCAAAAAATGGGCTTTATTCAAGTCAATGTATCTAAGAATTATTATCCGGATGGAGAAGATGCTATTGTGATGACATTGGCATTGTAGGAGGATTGTATGATTATTATCGGAATTGAAAGTAGTTGTGATGAAACAGCCGTTGCGGTTGTCAAAGATAAAAAGGAAGTACTATCGAGTGTGGTCGCAAGTCAAATTGATGTGCATACAGAATTTGGTGGAGTCGTACCCGAAGTTGCGAGTCGTATTCATGTAGAAAATATTTCGTATTGTATTGAAAAAGCATTGAAGGATGCCAATATCACTATGGAAGATGTGGATGCGGTTGCTGTTACGCAAGGTCCTGGCTTAATTGGATGTTTACACGTTGGTGTGCAAGCTGCCAAGACTTTGGCTTTTGCCTACCACAAACCATTAGTTCCTGTACATCATTTGGCAGGGCATATTTATGCCAATGAATTAGTGGTGGATATGAAATATCCTGTGTTGGCACTTGTTGTTTCTGGTGGAAATACAGAACTTGTTTATATGAAGGATGAAACAAGTTTTGAAATCTTAGGAGAAACACAGGATGATGCGATTGGAGAAGCCTTTGACAAAGTGGCTCGTGTGTTGGGTCTTGGATATCCTGGTGGTCCTAAAATTGATAAATTGGCAAAAGAAGGTAAGCCGGTATATGAACTGGCAAAACCGAAGACACAAGGTCGTTATGATTTTAGTTTTTCTGGATTGAAGAGTAGTGTTCTACAATTTACAAAGCGTATGGAAAGACAGGGCAAGACGTTTGATATGGCAGATTTGGCTTGTTCATTCCAAGAATGTGCATTGGATGAAATTTTCTCTCGAGTAAGAGCTGTACTTGATGATCATAAAGATATTCGCCATTTCGTTGTAGGTGGTGGAGTAAGTGCTAACTCAAGACTTCGTGAAAAAGTAGAAGAATTAAGAAATGAATATCCAGAAGTTGAGTTTACAGTGCCTCCAATGTATTGTTGTACAGACAATGCAAGTATGATTGGTGTTGCAGGAACCATCGCCTATCTTTCTGGAAGAAGAGGAGATGCAAGTTTAACAGCCGATTCAAGTTTAGAAATTCAATAGGAGGTTTTATGCAAGAGTTACGTTTACTTCAAGAAAAAGATTTAGAAAGTATATATCCAATCTATGTATATTATGTAAAGACAAGTACAGCTATATTTGATGTTGTGCCAGATTCTTTTGATGTATTTAAAGAACATATGGTGGAAATTTCAAAGACAAATCCATTTTATGTCGCATTTAATAATGATGTTTTAATTGGTTATGGCTATGTGCACCCTGCTTTTTCTAAAGAGGCGTATAAGTATTGTATAGAACTTACTATTTATTTTAAAGAAGGAAAACATTATGGCTTGCCTTCAAAAATGCTAGATCAGCTTGAAGCGGATTGTAGAAAATTAAACATACGTTGGATCATTTCATGTATTACAGATTCGAATGAAGAAAGTATAGCTTTTCATAAAAAGCATGGCTTTACTATGTATGGGGCATTACCTTCTTGTGGTATAAAATTTGATGCGTGGCATGGTGTGGTTTGGCTTTGTAAGAGACTGGATGAGGTTAAAAAGGTTTTTTTGTGTGCAAGTAATGCAACTATCTTGGGTAATGTTTCAATTGGTGAAGGTTCAAGTGTTTGGTATAACGCTGTGATTCGTAGTGAAGAAGAAACGATTGAAATTGGGCAGGAAACCAATATTCAAGATCAGTGTGTTTTGCATACGGATTGTGGTTATCCATTAAAAATTGGTAATCGTGTCACGATTGGTCATGGGGCTATTGTGCATGGTTGTACGATTGAGGATGAGGTGCTTATTGGTATGGGTGCTATTATCTTAAATGGAGCTCATATAGGAAAGCATAGTATCATCGGTGCTGGTTGTGTTGTGCCTGAAAATATGGTGATTCCACAAAAGAGTGTTGTGGTTGGAGTACCGGCTAAAATCATTAAAAAGACTTCAGAATCTCAGGTTTCTGACATTCTTTCAAATGCAGATCATTATATAAAATTATCGAAAAAATTGGGTTAGTCATTTGGCTAATCCTTTTGTATATTGTAAAATCGTTGTAGTGAGGTTGACTATGGAAAACTTATTAAATTATGTACGTTTAAGAAGAGATATCGACTTTTCTGTTCGTCCCTTTAATGAGGTGGATATGTTAGTATGTGCCGATCTATCTTATGTGGATTGGGATGGCATTGTGGAAAAGGACGAGGTTTCTTTAGAGGTAGCATGTCGTAAATATCTTTCTTTATATAGTGAAGAGGAATTAAAAAGTAAGTATACATTTTCAATGAATCTTCCACATTTAATTGATGCGTTGCAAGATACGATTCGTTATGGAAATATAAAGTTAAAGAACTATAAAAAAGTCTATAGCGATGAAGATGTGATTCAATTTAGTGTGGTAACACTTGTGTTGCCAGATGGATCTTTCGTTATTTCTTTTAGTGGTACGGATGGTAGTATTACGGGATGGAAAGAAAATTTAATGATGACCTATAGCAAGGATCTTCCTTGTCAAATCCTGGCGAGGGATTATGTCAAAGAAACTATTGCGGATATTCCTGAAACGAGTTCTTTGTTTGGATTAAAAAAGAAAAAAATCTATCCAAAGATGTATTTGACGGGGCATTCAAAGGGAGGAAATCTGGCGATGTATGCCTATTTAAAAAATCCAAAACTACAGGGATATATTGAGGGTGTGAAAAGTTTTGATGGGCCTGGCTTTGCGGATGGTTTTTGGCAAGGTGATGAGGATGTGTCTAAGATTACAAACTATATTCCTAAGGATAGTATTGTGGGTCGTGTTTTAGATCATAGAGAACAAACAAAAGTCATGGATGCTCAAGGTTCTGGCCTAGTTCAGCATGATACGCTTATGTGGAGTGTGGATATAAAAGACTTTAATTATTGTGATGCACTCACAAAAGAGAGTGATGATTTATTGGAATATGCAAATAAGTTATTGATGGATCGTCCACTGGAAGAAAAAGAGCGTTATTGTCATTTGATTGGAGAATTATTTGATCGTATGGAAATTTATACGATTGCGGATTTAACTGAATTTTCATTTAAACAGGCATTGTCTGGAATTAAGGAGATTCGTCAATTGAATGCAGAAGAAATTAAGTTTATGTTTGAAGTTGTGAAATTTATTGCGGTGCAATCCGCTCCAATATTAGTGAAGGGAAGAAAGTGAAATGAGAAAAATAGGTTGGATTGGTGCTGGCATTATGGGTCAGCCAATGGTTATTCATTTATTGAATAAGGGTTATGAAGTGCATGTGTACGCAAGACATCCAGAAAGGGTAGAACAAGCTAAAAATGCAGGTGCCATTTTAGAAGAATCGATTGAGTCTTTGACATCCAATGTAGATGTGATTTGTACAATGGTCGGTTTTCCTAGTGATGTTAAAGAAGTATATGATGTGATTTTTAGTTGTATTGAAGCGGGTAAAACTTGTATTGATTTTACGACTTCAAGTCCAAAGTTAGCTAAAGAATTGTATACAAAAGGAAAAGAATTGGGTGTTCATGTAGTGGATGCGCCAGTGACTGGTGGAGATACGGGAGCGAAAAATGGTACTTTAACTGTTTTGGTTGGTGCAGACAAAGAGGATTTTGAAACAAATAAAGAAATCTTTGAAGCGTTTGGAACACAAATTGAGTATTGTGGCAAGGCTTGTTGTGGTCAACATGTCAAGATGGCGAACCAAATCATGATTGCGAATACGTTACAAGGTATTTGTGAGGCCATGTCGTATTTGAATTGTAAAGATGTGGATGAATCTTTCGTGTATCGCTTCTTGCGTAATGGTGCTGCTGGATCTAAACAATTGGAATTCCAAGGTAAGAAGATGTTAGAGAATGATTATGCGCCTGGTTTTTATGTGAAGCATTTTGTGAAGGATTTAAAAATTGCAGTACAAGAGGCCAATTTTCCTTTGTATGGTGTAAATCGTGTCATCAAAGAATATGTGGATCTAATGGATCGTGGTATGAGTGATTTAGGCACGCAATGTTTGATTGAATATTTTAGAAAGCCACAAATTAAAGCAGTCATCTTTGATATGGATGGTTTGATGTTTAATACGGAAAAGATGTTTAAGGATGAGTTCAAAGAGAAGGCTAAAGAATTAGGCGTTTCTTGTCCAGACTATTTTCCGGAACCTTTAATTGGTTGTGATTCAAGAAAGGTTGCAGAGTTTGAAATGATGTATCCAGGTGTGACAAGAGTTATGGAAGAAATTCAGGAAGAGCGTGTGGATTATTTCTTTACATATTTTAAAGAGCCTGGTAGTGCCAATATGGTTGGATTACAGAATTTAATTGAGTATATTGAAGAGAATAAGATTCCTTATGCGGTGGCTTCAAGTTCACATCCGCAGGCTATTAAAAAGTTCTTGTCGCATGCAGGCTTTGTGTTAAGTCCCAATGTGATTGTATCTTCTAAAGAGGGATATAACTCAAAGCCGGCTCCAGATGTTTTCTTGGCAGCAGCTGAAAGATTAGATGTAAAGCCAGAAAACTGTTTAGTGTTAGAGGATAGTAAGCATGGAATTATGGCAGCAGCCAATGCGAAGATGCAATCCATTTTTATTCAAGATCAGATTGCGCCAGATGACGAAATGAAGGAGTATATCCAAGAATCTTGTAAGGATTTAAATGAAATAATTGATTATTTAAAGCGTTGTAAATAATTGGTTGCTACTTTATAATATTTTTGAGAAATTAATAGGAGGACGTAATGAAAAAAGAATTAGTCATTGTTCTTGATTTTGGAGGACAATATAATCAGTTGGTTGCACGTCGTGTTCGTGAGTGCAATGTATATTGTGAAATTTATTCATATAAAACAGATTTAGAAAAAATCAAAGCTATGAATCCAAAGGGAATTATCTTAACTGGAGGACCAAATAGTTGTTATGAGGCAGATTCACCTACATATTCAAAGGAATTATTTGAATTGGGTATCCCAGTTCTTGGTCTTTGCTATGGCGCACAATTGATGATGCATGTATTGGGTGGAAAAGTAGAAAAAGCGGATCACCGTGAATATGGTAAGACAGAGGTTCTTGTGGATAAGACTTCTTCTAAAATCTTTGAGGGGGTATCAGAAAAAACAATTTGCTGGATGTCACACTTTGACTATATTTCACAGGTAGCACCTGGTTTTGAAATTACGTCTCATACAGATAACTGTCCTTGTGCATCAAGTGAAAATGCAGAAAAAGGATTATATGCAATTCAGTTCCATCCAGAAGTATTACATACACAAGAAGGGTCAAAAATGTTATATAACTTCGTTCGTGGTGTTTGTGGATGCTGTGGTGATTGGAGAATGGATAACTTTGTTGAAGAACAAATTAAGGCTATTCGTGAAAAGGTTGGAGATGGAAAAGTTTTATGTGCCCTTAGTGGTGGAGTAGACTCTTCTGTTGCAGCTGTATTATTATCAAAAGCAATTGGTAACCAATTGACATGTGTATTTGTTGATCATGGTTTACTTCGTAAAAACGAAGGGGATGAAGTAGAGGCTGTATTTGGCCCAGAAGGTCCATATGAATTAAACTTCATTCGTGTAAATGCGCAACAAAGATATTATGAAAAGCTAAAGGGTGTTGAAGAACCAGAAGCAAAACGTAAGATCATTGGTGAAGAATTCATTCGTGTATTTGAAGAAGAGGCTAAGAAAATTGGAAAAGTTGATTTCTTAGTTCAAGGAACGATTTATCCAGATGTTGTTGAGAGTGGTTTAGGTGGAGAATCTGCTGTAATTAAATCTCACCATAACGTTGGTGGACTTCCTGATCACGTAGATTTCAAAGAAATCATTGAACCATTACGTGACTTATTCAAGGATGAAGTTCGTAAAGCTGGTTTAGAATTAGGTATTCCTGAATACTTGGTATTCAGACAACCATTCCCAGGACCTGGTTTAGGAATTCGTATCATTGGTGAAGTAACTGAAGAAAAAGTAAAAATCGTCCAAGATGCAGATGCTATCTATCGTGAAGAAATCGCAAATGCTGGATTAGACCGTTCAATCGGTCAATACTTTGCAGCATTGACAAACATGCGTTCAGTAGGTGTTATGGGTGATGAAAGAACATATGATTATGCCATCGCTTTACGTGCTGTTAATACAATTGACTTTATGACTGCAGAATCAGCTCAGATTCCATATGAAGTATTAAATAAAGTTATGTCTCGTATTATCAATGAGGTTCGTGGGGTTAACCGTGTAATGTATGACCTTACTAGTAAGCCTCCTGGAACAATCGAGTTTGAATAAAGAATAAAAGCTAGAAGTACTTTATATAAAGTACATTCTAGCTTTTTTTATGCTCTGAGGTACGCAAAAGGTACGTAAAGGTACTCATTTTATTGTTTCTCTTGTTCAGAAATATGCCAGCTGATTCATGATAAAATAGAATTATCTTAAGAAGGAGTATAGCTTATGATGATGTATTTTGAATTTAATGAACATAAATTGAAACAGAATAATTTAACTCAAGAGCAATGCTTTCGTGTAATTGATAAAGTCATGAATGAATATGGTGTACATGCAAATCAACCAGGAACATATATAGCATCCGATGAAAGTGGATTTAATGCGTTTAGTATATTGAAATGTAATCTACCTAAAACAAAATGGTTTCTTAAAGTAATTGAGAAATGGTTCTGGTTTGATGATGAAGATGATATTGATTGGAATGATAAAAGAACTGATTGCCTATATTCAATTTATATGTACGGTTCATAAGGGTATATTAAATATCGTAATTTGCAGTAAAAAGCTAGAATATCGATTCATATTTGAATGATTTTCTAGCTTTTTTAATAAATGTCGCAAGTGCGTGGTTATATTTGATCTATATCATGAATAGAGTATTTTGCATCATTGTCATAAAGAAGAGGTATGATACGCAATGAAGAGTCATCTGATCCTTCTCTAATGTTTCTATAAATAAATTCTTCTTCACGAGGAAACACAATAATGATACGTTTTATATTTTTCATAGAGTCTAAATTCAATAATGAATACAAGCCGGATGTCATTGCGAAGAAAAAAGAATACCAATTATGAAAAGGTTTAGTTGGGTCTTTATCATCATAAACATAATTGAAATCATTTATGTATGCATTACATAGAACTTTTCGTACATTGCACCAATCCAGGATTAAAGTGTACTTTAACTCTGGCCCATTGTTTCTGATTTTAGCATACGAACAAATTCGATGATTCATTGTGTAAGGAAGCTTGATTTGAGAAAATTCTATAAAATTCTGTTTGTCATAAAAAATTGTGTATCCGAAATTATAGAAGAGTGAGGATGTGACTATTTTTATATATTCATTACAAGGTTCGCAAAAAGAACAATTGTATATATCCTTAAGGATTATCTCGGGCTTCTGATTTAGATTGCTCGATAGAGTCTTAACTAATTTACGAGATGGGTTCACGGTTTTTCCATTCATGGCATTATTGACAATGCTAATTGAAAGGTTAAGGTGAGCGGCTATATCTTTGTTTATCTTTAAATTGTGATCTTCCTTGATTTTGAGAAAGTAATATTTTAATGGATTATTCATACATATATTTTATATGAAATTACACCAAAATGAAATGGATATCCATTATTTTTGCATATGTGGACTAACAAAAACAGAATAATCGTAAATATATATAATAAATATATCGTAATAATTTATATATTATGGATAAAAAAAGATTCGTAAAAAAGCTAAATATAAAGGATATGAAAGATGTTTAAGTAAATATCTGTAAGTATAAATAGTATAAAAACAATATACACTATATACAAAGAACAATTATAGTGTTATTATAATTTTGAAAGGAGGTTGTAACTATGGAATCAATGTATGTAAAAGCTGCTGAGGTTGCTGAGATTACAGGGGTTAGCAAATCAAAAGCATATAAAATCATTGCTCAATTGAATGATGAATTAAAAGCAAAAAATTATATGGTGATTTCCGGGCGTGTACCACGAAAATACCTTATGGAAAAAATCTATGAATAAAAAGCCTATTGATAATTGCAGTTATCAATAGGCCAGGAAGTAATATATATAAATTACGGTTCCAAAGTAATTTTATATATTTTACTTCGCGTTTTCAAGTGAAAAAGGAGTAAAAAAATGGAAGAAGAAATAAAAAAATCATATACTGTTGTGCATTCGTGGATGGCTAGAGATTTGGGATTAAAAGGAAATGAATTGCTCACTTTTGCAATAATATACAATTTCTCGATGGATGGAGCTGGAAAATTTTTCGGTGGAAAAAAATACATATCAAAATTTATAAACTCGTCTGAACGATGTACTGAATACATATTAAAGGGTTTAACAGAAAAAAAGCTAATCAAAAAGAGTCAAATCATGTATCATGGACGACTTTCTAACATATTCGTGGTCCCAGATGAGGTGCTTAGGCAACGAAAAAAATTCGTAGGTGATCTACGAAAAAAATGCGTTGAACAAGCGAAAAAAAATCAAAAAAAGGACGAAAATATTGCACACTATATTAAAGAGAATAATAAAATAAATAATCAATCTATCTATCAAAATGCAGAAACGATAAGATTAGGCGAATATGAAAATGTTGTTTTGAGTCAAGAATGGATGGAACGTTTATCATTGGTAACGCCTGATATAATGGACTATGTTCAAATAGTCGATAACTTCATAGAGGAAAATGATTTCCGTACAATCAGTAGTCAGTGGGGTACTGATGAATTTGGAAACTACATTTTGTCATTGATGAAAGAGGATGGGGTGGTTCCGGATTAACTCCGGAATACTTATGTCTGATATTTACGAAAGAACTAATACACGTGGAGTATACAAGGATGTTGTTACAAAAAAGTATTGGATCAAATTTGACTATCAAGATTTCACAGGAGAAAAGAGAACTATCAAAAAAAGAGGTTTTAAGAAAATCAAGGAAGCTTTAGATTTTAAAATTGACTTTCTTCAAAACCAGGCATCATCTAGTTCAATACGTTTTAGTGCATTTTATGAATCATATATAAATGATATGTCGAAACGGCTTCGAAAAAATACTGTGGAGAACAAGAAATATATAATAGAGTTGAAGATTCTTCCTTACTTTGGAAAGAAAAAGATCAACGAAATCACTCCGCGAGATGTCCGAATGTGGCAGGGTTCGTTATTAAAAAGCGGATACAAAGAAACGTATTTGAAGACGATAAACAATCAATTGAGCGCCATGTTTAATTACGCTTGTCGCTTCTATGGCTTGAGTCAAAATCCTTGTAAATTAGCCGGTAGTATCGGGAAAAGCAAGGCCGATGAAATGGAAATCTTTACTCGGGAAGAGTTCACAGAATTTCTGAATTGCCTGTATGATAAACCTGAATCTCATTTGGCATTCGAAATACTGTTCTATACAGGGATGCGTGTTAGTGAACTATTGGCACTAAATATTGGTGATATTAATGTGGAAGATCATACAATACGAATCAATAAATCACTTCATCGTGTTAAAAGTGAGGATATAATTACTGAACCGAAAACGAAAAAATCAAAACGAATTATCAGTATTCCAGGTTTCTTGGCTGAGGATATTGGTGATTATCTAAATCGATTATACGATTCAGATCCATCACATCGTTTACTCACATACAATAAACACTATCTAGACAATGAGTTCCGTCGAGGATTGAAAATGAGTGGGATTCAGAAGAATCTACATATACATTCAATTCGCCATTCTCACACCGCATTGTTGTTCGAATTGGGTTACAACATCCTGGAAATACGAGATAGATTGGGTCATGAAAAGGTGGAAACGACATTGAATATCTATACGCATCTATATCCAAATAAGCAGGAAAAAATTGCAGATGGATTGAACAGATTAGAGCGAGAAGGTATTGAAAATGCCAGGGTTAAATAAAAATAGAAAGCGTCCAAAAACAATTGCGTTTCATGTTTCTAATGAAGAAAAAATAGCAATTGAAACACGAATTAATGTATCCGGATTACAGAAATCTGAGTTCTATATTGCATCATGTCTTGAAAAAAAATTAGAAGCTATAGGTGGAAAATTTGGATCAGATCGACTGAGTGTTCAGTTGGAAAATATGAATGTGTTTTTGCGGAATGCAGAAGAAATTTACAACCAAAATCAAAAAATAATAGCGGATTACACAAAGGAAATTGGTGCAATAACAAAACGATTAAATGAACTTAATGAAGCTGTTATTGAAGTTCAAAAAGAGAATCTAGAACTCCAAAAAGTGATTCTAGAAAGTCGTTATTTCAACGAAGAATTGTTGCAATTAATGAAGGAGAAAAAATGAAATGAAAGAATTATTAGAACGTCTTCAGGACGATTTTGAATATCAACTACAAAAGTGTTTGCAAGAAGATACGAAGGAAAATATATACGACCAAGGGATGTATGATGGATCTATACTGTTGGTTAAATACTTATTGAGCTATGAGGATGACTGGTATGATAAGTGGCTTGATAACACGCCATGCCTTGATTATGAAAGACGTATAGATGATATTCAGAAAGTGGTTGATAGATATTATTCTGATGGCAATGAAGAAGGGAATAATGAGTTCTTCCGGTTCCTGAGAAATCAACTGGATCTATTCATGCAACTGCAGAAAAAGTACGAGGATGAAGAGTATGACGAAGAAGAAGACGAGCAGGAATATGGCGGAATGGAGCTGTAGTATTCGTTGGTTCAAGCTGCCCCAGAGCAATGGGACAGCTCGTCAATTTGATTGTTATTTTGGGTTGCACTCGAACATGAGCACAACCCAAAATTAAAGGCCAAATTCACTTTTTTAGTGAATTGCAAGATACCCACATGGCAGTCCATTTTCAAATTAAAACTCCTCTAGGTCGTTTTGAATTTTCAATGTACACTATGTGGAATCTTGCCAGGGCTAAGCCCTTGGAACCCATAGTTAAGGTACCCCTTAACAAACCTAAACTTTTTGAATATAGGAGGAAATGAATGAATCAAAAAGTTAATAGAAGGAGATCGAATAGCATTACTATTCGTTTTGATGAAAGTGAAAAAAGGGAATGGTTGAAGTACTGCGACTCATTGAATGAGCCACAATTCGGATCGTATGCAGATGTTATTTTGCACCTGATCAGATCCAATACCACCATACACATAGATTTAAATTTGCTTCGCGATAATACGATTGCATTGAATAAAATAGGAGCGAATTTGAATCAGATTGCGAAGGCTTGTAACTCAGGAAAACAGCTTGATGCAGGTAGTTATGTATGCTTCAAAGAAGCGTTAAATTTATTAAAAATAAACAAGGATAATTTAGATAATATATGGCAATTATTAAGGCAGTAAGCGGTAAAAATAAAGGATCTATTGCACGAGTTATTCACTACATAATGAAGAACGAGAAGACGGATTTAAAATTAATAACAGGAATTAATTGTGAAGGATCTACGGACTGTATTCAGCAAATGAAGATGACTAAAGCTATGTATAAAAAAGAAGGAGGAAGACAGTATAAGCATTATGTATTGTCTTTTCATCCTGATGATTTTAAAGATGAAAATGGAAATTTATTAGCGAATGCTGCAGACAAAGCACATGAGATTACATTGAAATTTTTGAACGATCCTAGAATCAATGATTCACTGGATGGCTTTGAAATTGCAGTGGCTACACATGTAGATAGAGGACATTTGCATAGTCACATCGTTGTGAATTCGGTTAACATGGAAACCGGAATAAAATATCGTCAGAGCTATAAAGATCTAGAACAGATGAAAGAGATTGTGCGAGATTTAGAGGTTGAATATTGTTTGCATAAATCCATAAAAAGGAAGAGAAGGCAGCGTGGCGATATTGTTCAGAATAGCCAAAAGGGATACCAGACAATTCGTCGAAATATTGAATCTTTAAATGGTAAAGAACAAAAATATACGTCTTGGGTTTTAGCTATTTTCCAGATCATAATGAAGGTTTTGAATCAAAAGCCAAAGTCTAAAGATGAGTATATTGTTAGTCTAAAGAAAGAGGGGATTTCCACGCAGTGGTCCGATAATAGAAAATATGTAACATACATGGATAGTGATAATCACAAGATTCGCGATAAGAAACTATCAGATGTATTTGATGTTGATATAAATAAGGAGAAGTTGATAAATGAATTTGAACGAAATACAGAACGAGAACGTGAACTCGAATCAAGAAATAGACGAATTGAGGGACGAGTGTCTGCAATTGCACAGGAAGCTGCAGGAGACGCAAGAAGACAACTTGAAGATCGAGAACGGTTTAAAAATAGAATTGAAGAACAGAGAAGTCGAATTAGCGAAATTGAAGAAGAGGTACGAGGAGATAGAGAACGAGAATACGAGTTATCGCGATGAATTATCGAGTGCGCAAAGCGAAATTAACACTCTAAAAGTTAATAAAAGATCAGAAGATTATAGAATGCAAGAAGCGTTATGGGTATACGAAGATTATGAAAATAAAAAGAATGAACTTGATAACAAATCACGTAATTTAGAGGAATCTCAGAAGAAATTCGACCAGGAACGCAGTGAATATGATCAAAGAAAAATTCAGTTTGAAGGTAAATTAGATGCAATTAAAAAGGAGTACAGTATTATACTTAGACTAATCTTGATTGTATTTGTACCGGTTGTATTGGCTTCTATGATATTGAATATTGATAAGAGTATGGAAATACTGAATTTCATGTACATGGTCACAATAGCTCCCCTTAAAGAAGTGATTAGGCTTATTAAGATAGTTGCAAATATTTATAATATTGATCGTGAGTGGCTTGCGATTGGTATTTTATTCATAGTTTTTGTAGTAATCAGCTATGGAGTATACAAATTATCTCAAGTAAGATGGAGTGAAAAGACAAAAGTGATTTCTGAGAAATTTGACTATAAGAATTTAGATGAAACATACTTTCTTCCAGCTATATATTTCTCTGAATTCGTGGTAATAGTCTATGTAGATATATTTTTTTTCATACCTGTTAATTCGTTTGGATTGTTTTTAGTGGTTGCGGTATGCACGCACTTTATCTACCAGGCGTATATACGAGGAAAGTTGAAAACTCCAACTTGGAAGTTTAAATAGAATACAATTCCGGCTTTTTAGCCGGATTTTAAAATTCTACATACATCTAATCAATATACCAGGATGTATTGTACAATAGAGTTATGAATATTAAGGCAATTTGCCTTAAACAATGAGAGGGTAAATATGAATTCAAGGGTAAAACAGATAATTAAAGTAGGAATTATAGTTCTTATTATTGTTTTGTTAGGAATGATTTTAACGCACTGTGCAAATACAACTGATACTAAGAGTGCTAAATCGGATAAAACAGTAGAAAAGTCAAAGAAAAAAGCGAATGCTAAAAAGCCAGGAAAGAATAAGGCTACAGATGTAGATAAAGCATCAGACCAGGAAGAAAAGAAAGAAGAAACTTCGAAAACGGATTCTTCAAATAAATCCAATTCTTCAGAATCAAAGAAGGATAATCCTGGTTCTACAGCTACTAATTCAAATAAGGAGAACACTGGTACACCTTCTAAGTCTTCAAATAACAGTAGCAATAACTCTGGCTCATCAAAGCCATCGAATAACAGTGGTTCAAACTCAAACAGTTCTAAGCCTGCTGAACATACACACAACTGGGTGGCTCAATATAAGACTGTAAATGTGCCTGAAAAAGGGCACAACGAACAAGTTTTGGTGCAAGCTGCCTATGATGAACAGGTTCCAATTACTGAGATGAAGGAGTTCTCAATCTGTAATCAATGTGGAGCGGATATTACTGGTGATCCGTGGGGACATTTAGAGCAAAGTGCAGTTAATGGCGGAAACTGTGGAGGATATCACTCTGAATGGAGAGAAGTCGTAACAGGGTACAAGACTGTACATCACGAAGCAGTGTATGAAACAAGATATGTAGTCGATTCAGCTGCTACTACAAAGCAAGAATTGACAGGCTACAAGTGTAGTGGCTGTGGCAAAACTAGAAGCAATTAGAGTATGTATGATTAAGGTGGAATCTGAGGTATGGTTCTGCCTTTTTCAAAGGTATATATTGGTTAAGGCAGATTGCCTTAAGCATGATTGGTTGATAAAAAAGAAGTGTGGTGATATTAGTGTATAAACAATTTATTTTGAAAAACAAAGATATTGATATATTAAAATTTAAGATTGATGATGGAATGTATGGTGATTATGAACTTACCATTCTAGAAACATATAATGTGAGTCCATCTTTATATCCAATAGCATTAGAAAATGGTGATTCTGAAGCATTACTGGAATGGTTGAAACAAAGAAATATTCCAAAGAATCGTGCTTTTGTCAATGAGATTCTAGGAAGCTTAGAGTTGACCAGAAATGATTTAATTGGCATTTTAACTGTGGGAAAAGGTTTGTCGTTAAATGATCCGTATTGGGTTGTTGAAACTGATTTTAAAGGTGAATATAAAAATTATAATTTGTATGATAATGCATTTAATGAATCCATTGCTGAGATTGCTTTTACTGGTCGCGGTAGAAATGATGGGGTTGGAAATATTGCTGAATTATCCACTAATGGTACATTAAACAAAGCGTGGAGAAGAATTGATGGAGATGTTGTTCTATATAAAGGAAATGTTCAAAGGTATAATACTGGTGGTTATGAACCTTATGCAGAATATTATGCATATAAAGTTGCAGAACAAATGGGATTAAACGTTGTAGCGTACGATTTAGATATGTGGCATTGTCAGTTAGCAAGTGTTTGTAAGTTATTTACGAATATAGATACTTCTTTTGTCCCGGTATCGCGATTTCTAAAGAGATTTAATTTACGTTCAGTCGTTGAATTTTATAAGAGTCTTGGAGATGAGTTTTATCAAGATTTTTGTTCGATGATGGTATTTGATGCATTGATATGTAATGTGGATCGTCATTTAAATAATTTCGGTGTTCTTGTAGATAACAGAACAAACAAAATTAAATGTATGGCTCCTTTATTTGACCATGGAAATTGTATGTTTAATAAACCGAAAGAAGATTTATATGAAAGTACTTATACTTTTGAAAAACATATAAATACTTTATATCCGACTTTATGGAATTCTTTTGAAAAAAATATAAAATATTTTATGAGCGAAAGACAAAGACAGGAATTAAGTAGAGTCCTGGGATTCGCATTGCCGAAACATGATAAATACAACGTGTCGGATGATAAATTAAATGTATTAAATCATGTGCTTCAGAATCGAGTAAAATCAATATTAGATAACTGTGTTTTATAGTAAAAGATACAGATTTCTTTAGAAATTAGAATATGGTGTGATTGATTTAACTGTTTTACACATGGAAAATCGATTGTAATTTGTTGCGATTAAATATCAAATTAAGTGAGCTTAAGGCAAATTGCCTTAAATAAAGAGAGGGTAAAAATGAATTCAAGAAGACAGATGATTAAATTAGGAGTTGTGGTTCTTATTGTTGTTTTACTAGGGATGATGTTAACACACTGTACAAATATAGCAGAAACTAAGAGTGTTAAATCGGATAAAACAGTAGAAAAGTCAAAGAAAAAAGTGAATGCTAAAAAGCCAGAAAATAATAAATCTACAGATGTGGATAAGATACCAGGCCAGGAAGAAAAGGAGAAGGTAGATGTTTCTAATACTGATTCAAATACTTCAAAATCGAAGAAGGATAATACAGCTTCGACTAGTTCCAAACCTTCTTCTAAGCCTTCAAACAGTAGTAGCAATAACTCTAGCACGTCAAAACCATCTAATAACAGCGGCTCAAGCTCAAGCAGTTCTAAACCAGCTGAACATAAGCACGACTGGGTAACTCAGTACAAGACTATAAATGTTCCTGAAAAAGGACATAACGAGCAGGTCTTGGTGCAAGCTGCCTACGATGAACAGGTTCCAATTACAGAGATGAAAGAAATATGTGTAGGTAATCAAAGTGGTGTACAAATTAATGGTGATCCAAATGAATATTTATTAAATAACTCTAACGGGGATTCAGGGTGGCATTCTGAATGGAGAGAAGTTGTAACAAGGTATAATACCGTTCATCATGATGCAGTCTACGAAACACAATATGTGGTCGATTCACCTGCAACGGTAAAGCAGGAATTGACAGGCTACAAGTGCAGTGGCTGTGGGAAAACTAGGGCTAATTAGAATATGTACGATTATGGCAGGATTTAATATATGATTCTGCCTTTTGATAACAGCTTTAAAAAATGTCTATTATCTTAATTCAATATATATAAAGCATATAACGGATGAATTTTTATAACCGTTCATTACAAAATGATTTTCTTCCAAAAGAACGTAAAATAGTATTTTATAAGCCTCCTATTCATTCTAATTTATATATGATATCATTGAAATATAGGGTTCAAGTAGATAGGAAATATAACTACTTAGAAAAAATAAAGGGGTTATCATGAAATTAAATAAAATTATTAAAGCTATTCTTTTGTTCTTGATTATTGGTTATGGCATTCAGTATGGGGCACCTAAGATATTACCTGCAATTTTAGTGCCTTCTTTCGAAAAGGCTTATCCAGCAGATGTTTTATATAAATTAGGTGGAATTGTAGCGGCTTGTTATTTAATAATGAGCTACAGAAAGAGTTTTAAATCAAACGAAATAAATACTAAAAAAGCCGAGTATTGCTATAACTTGTTTAACGATGAAGAAAAGAAGACGTTTGATGAGATGGGTGAAGAAGAAAAGGCTTGTTTTATTAAAAATTTTGAAGAAAAATTAGATAGAGAAGAACGAAATAAGCTTCAAAATAAAGTTTTTGACTGGGAGCATGGATATGCACCTAAGGCAATAAGGATTCTACGACCTTTGCTTATGCTGACAATAGTTGGTAGTATTGCTTTTACGGCATATGATGGATGGCCAATGATGGAGGAAACGTTTGATTTTTATATTGCTGGGCAATACGAACCGATACCGGATGGTGTTTATCATTTTGAGGGGTTACCAGCCTTAGATGTTCAACTTGCTACTGAAAATGGACAGGTTTTAAAAAGAGATGTATATGGAGTCGCATCGTTAATTGCTGAAACTCAGCCACAGTTTTTACTTAATGAATGTTCGGTTATACATATATGGAATCAAGAAAAATTTGATGCAGTTAAACAAGATGCGCAAACTTATGCTCTTTCCGACCCTAGCGATGATAGTATTACGGTACATAGTTTTGATAGCGGGCAAAGTGTGGGAACGGTAACGCAATCGTTATTTTTCTTGTACAATTATCATCACGATTTAGAGCACACAGATGAAGCTATATCTTTATATAATCAATATGCTAATGTTGTCTCTAATAATTCTGAAATCGATATTGCTGGATTTCTTGCATATAGTGCAGAATTGTATTGGACTAAATCGGGCACTTTTAAATCTGACGCTCGTAAAGTTTGGGAATATATGGACAGGATATTCCAGGGAAATATTTAATGTTTTAACGCAAAAGTAATTTCAACAGCGTACTATATGGAAGTATGCTGTTTTTTTTATTTATGTAATAAGAGTTACTTTAATATGTGTTTTTTTGTTTGAGGGGTTAAAAAAAGAACAAATTATCAATTCATTCCAATTCCAAGTGTTGGATGATTTGAAATTTGCTCTATCTAATTAAATGATAAATAAGAATGTTATATATGTCAATCAGAGTGGATTTAAGGCAGATTGCCTTAAGTTTGTCTTGTTGTTAAAATAAGGATAAGAAAAACTGAAAGAAGGGATAATATGGAACAATCGAGTAAGTGGTTTAAAAATAATCCCAATGACAAAATATGGTGGCTAGATGATCCTGGAAGAAAAGGTGAATGGGCGTTTTCTTTCGATAAGAAAACAGAATTTAATATGTTCAGCGATTATCCACATGCATTGACATTAGAACAAAAGAAAATCTTTGATGAAGAAAATCCATATTGGAAGAACTTTTTCAAAGACAGAACATAAAAATATGTATTTTTAAAAGCGTTCACGTTTATGTGGGCGCTTTTTCAATGCCTGGATGATTAAATAATGTGTAAATTTAATATTCTGACATGGATAGTGTCAAATAAAGGTGTAGGTTATTAGTGAAAGGACTATATATTGATAGCGCCGGAATGTTTAAGGCAATTTGCCTTAATGACCTGGGGTAGGGGAGGATGAAATCATGAATCAAAAGATATTGGATAAATTTAAAAGTGGTAAGTTGGATCAGATCAACAAACAGATGAGTGTTTCCAGGAATAAAATGGATGATCACATAACTCAAAGGGAAGTAGAGATAATGAATTATAAGATGGCTAATGAGATGCTTACTAGGTATTCATCAGATGAATTAATAGAGCATGCATTAGTAGATGCTGAATTTGATGAGAGTGATTGTTATGGATGTTTGCTGGCACTTAGTATATTGCAAATAGCGAATGGTGATAAGGATATAGCTTTCAAAATGTTACGTGAGGATACTGCGATTGTTGAAGCATATTATGGACAAAAGATGGATGTTGAGCTTTTACGATTTAAAGCATTGTCTGAGATAAAAGATGAGATAGAAGGGAAATTAAAATGTTAAGGCAAGTTGCCTTAAGGATAATAAAGGGAAGGAAAATAATATTATGAAACGTTTATTTTCGATTTTACTTGCAGAAGTATTGTATTTGGTTGCGATAGTTTGTAGATGGTGTATTGTGATAACACATTTCATTGCATATCTATATACCGGATTCTTTGTGTTTATGTTGTTTTTACATTTTACAGGAATAGCCAGGGTGTTGGATCATTATACATCAACGGAGTATATAGTCAGTGTAGGAGCTATTATTGTATTTTTCTTATTTAGATCTGTATTTGAATATCTAAGCGCAAAAGCAAGTAATGCTCATTATAGATTGTTGAATTATTAGAATTATTAAAAATGACTGCCAAGAGTTTAACAGATTCTTGGCTTTTTAATTAGCTTTAAAAACAGTATTACAAAACTATTGAAATTAAAATAGTTTTGCAATACTATTATGTTGTAAATAAAAAAATAGTTTTAAAAAACTATTAATGGAGGTCTTGGCATGGCAAAAGATTTATATGAATTAATTGATAGCTTCAGAGGGATGACACAAGTTGAAGATATAATGAATGCATTAGAGGGTTCTTGTTTTATAAGAAAACTTCAGCTTAATGGGGTATTGGAAAATATTGTTTTTGATGAAAAAAGCGGTTCTTATTTAGATTGCTTACGTGAAAATGTGAAAGCACCAGATGAACTACCTATTGATTTAAATGATATGGCTAGTTGTTTACGCTTTGATTCTTTAGTTATTTTAGAAGCTTGCGTAAGACGAGTTGTTGATTATACAGATACTGAATTAAAAGAATTGATCACACAATTACAGTCAGAATCTGTTAAGCGTATGTGTAATACGACATATCGTGTAGATGATACAGAGGAAGGTATTTCCAAATTAGTGAATTATTTGGTAAAAGATAAAAACTACAAATCAGTGCTTGATTTGTGTTCAGGTTCAGGTTCATTTTTACTTCAAAATGTATTAAATGAAAATAGAAATAAGTTGGTAGGATATGAGTATCTTCAAAAGAATGTGATTTTTTCTAAGATGATGTCATATGTTTTAGATGGTAATCTTGAAATTCATAATGAAGATGTGTTGGCCACTAGTGTGGATGGTAAGTACGACTTATGCTTTACTCAATGTCCTCTAGGCTTAAGATACAAACAAAAAATCATGGATGATCATAATGGCTTGCTTGGATTTAATCATTTTGGTGTAAAGGTAGACTGGGCATTTGTCTTTAAAGCCATTAATGCAATGAATACAGATGGTAAAACATTTGCAATTTTAAGTCATAGTAGCGTGTCAAATAACGTTGAGATGAAAAGCAGACAGCTTATTATTGATAATAGACTATTGGAAAAAGTAATTGTTATGCCACAAGGTACATTACATTATACAAATATACAGTATTATTTATTAGTATTTTCTAATGGAAATGATAAAGTGACTTTTGTTGATGCAAGCAGTTGTTATACAACTGATAAAAAAATGAAGCTATTTGATCTTGAAAGTTTTAAAAAGGCAGAGAAAACATCTGCTTATACATTCTCTTATGAGGAAATAGAAAATAAAAATTATTCATTTGATTTATCTAGATATTTATATACATCTGGAATTTCAGAAAAAATGAATCCTGTTGCATTGAATGAGTGTGCAGATGTAATTGGTGGTTATGTATATAATACTCATAAAAAAATAGAATCTCCAGTAGCTGTTAAGATGATTAAAGTTGAAAATTTTGATGGAAGTTTAGTAGATACAGTAAACGCAGAAGAAATCGAAATAGAAGAGTCAAAGGTGTCCAATTATTTGATTCAAAAAGGGGATATTTTACTAGCTTCTAAAGGAACTATTATAAGGGCTGCTATTGTACAGAACATAGAGGAACCATGTATTTTTAATAGTAATATTAATGTTATTCGTATTAAACAGGGTATAAAAATGATTCCGGAATTCTTGTTAAGCTACTTGAATAGTGATTTAGGAATGAATGAGTTAAAAATGCTTCAAACTGGTACTACAGTAATGAGTGTTTCGCTTAAATCATTACGTGAGATGGATGTTCCTATGGTGGATATGGATACACAAGGAGTAATTGAGATTCGTTTTAATAAACTTCAACAAAAGCTTGAGGAAGCAAAGAAAGCTGTTGCTGAATATGAAAATAAGATCAATGGTTTATTTGATATGGAAGTGAGTGATTAGAGTGGTATTATCAGTAGAAGCTCTACGAGAAATTACTTTAAGAGTAATGGAAAAGATTCAAAAAGAATTAGAAATACAGAATAGTTTAGGGTGCTTAGACAATTATTTAACATCTATTCATTGTTCTGAGTTTGTGGCAAATTATAATACATCATTTATTCCTAGAGAAGCAAAAATTGCGGTGTTTGGTTGTTCAAAATTAAGTGTTAACAATCTTGAACTTGTTGCCAAAAAGGCTGGAATCAATCCTTCAAGAATTGAATTTCACATGGATTATGAAAAGAATAAAAGATTTGATTTTTCTAGATTTAAAGATAGTTTTATCTATTCAGATATTATTTTTGGATCTTCTAGTCATAAATCGGTAGGAATTGATGGATATTCTAGTGCAATTGCAATGATGGAAAATGAGTCTGAACATTTTCCAAAGATAACTAGGGCAATCGCAAATGATGAATTAAAGATAACAAAATCATCTTTTGAAAAAGCCTTGTTAAGTACACAATTATATATGTCATTAGTTTGATTTTGTTGTATTGTCGAGTAAAGACTAAATGAAGATAAAGTAGTAAAATAGAGATAATATTAGTGATTTAATATAATTATTTAAGTAGATTTGGTTATATTTTGTGACATAAATGGAGGGTATATAATGGCTAAAGATTTAAAAAAAGAGCAAGAACGTGAGGAGTTGCATAGAGCTATTTGGGCAATTGCAGACGAGCTACGTGGGGCTGTTGATGGATGGGATTTCAAGAACTATGTGCTTGGGACCATGTTCTATCGTTATATTTCAGAAAAACTAGCAGATTACATTAATAAAGGTGAAGAAGAAGCAGGAAACACAGGGTTCAAATTTGAAGAAATGTCTGATTCTGATGCAGAAGAAGCTCGTGAAGGTTTGATCCAGGAACAAGGTTTCTTTATTTTGCCAAGTGAATTGTTTTGCAATGTAGTAAAGCGTTGTGAAAATGATGAGAATTTAAATGAGACACTTGAAACTGTGTTCAGACATATCGAAGAATCGGCACAGGGAAGTGCATCTGAGAGTGATTTTAAGGGCTTGTTTGATGATTTTGATGTAAATAATAATAAATTAGGTAACACCGTAGCAAAACGTAATGAACGTCTTTGTAAACTGTTAAATGGAATTGAACGCATGAAATTAGGATCAGTTAGTGATCATAATATTGATGCTTTCGGTGACGCATACGAGTATTTGATGTCAATGTACGCAAGTAATGCAGGTAAATCTGGCGGGGAGTTTTATACACCAGGTGAAGTATCAGTTCTTCTTTCAAAACTAGGTACTGTTGGCAAGAAAACAGTTGACAAAGTGTATGACCCTGCGTGCGGTTCTGGTTCGTTGCTTTTGAAAGCAGTGGATGTGTTGGGTGAAGGCGCGGTAACAAAAGGTTTCTATGGTCAGGAAATCAATGTTACGACATACAACTTGTGCCGTATCAATATGTTTCTACACGGAATTGGATTTGATAAGTTCAATATTCAATGTGATGATACATTGACAAATCCTCAACATTGGAATGAAGAGCCGTTTGAGTTGATTGTATCGAATTATCCTTATTCCATAAAATGGAAAGGTGACGATGATGCTACATTAATCAATGATCCACGTTTTGCTCCGGCTGGAGTCCTAGCTCCAAAATCTAAAGCAGATATGGCATTTATCATGCATTCACTATCATGGTTAGCACCAAATGGAGCAGCTGCCGTAGTATGTTTCCCTGGAATCATGTACAGAGCTGGTGTCGAGCAGAAAATTCGTAAGTATTTAGTAGAAAACAACTTTGTCGACGCAATTATTCAGCTTCCTGGAAACCTATTCTTTGGCACCTCAATTGCAACATGCATTATGGTTATGCGTAAAGGTAAAACAGATAATAACGTGTTGTTTATTGATGCCTCTAAGGAATATATCAAGGTTACAAACAACAACAAGTTGACTGATGAAAATATTGACCACATTGTTGATGCATACACAAAATGTGAAGAAGTAGAGCATTTCGTACATGTAGCTGATTTAAATGAAATTGAAGAAAACAACTACAATTTATCTGTATCTACTTATGTAGAACCAGAGGATACAACCGAAAAGCTTGATATCAAGGTATTAAATCAGCAGATTAAAGAAATCGTAGCAAAGCAGGAAGTCTTAAGAACTGAAATTGACAAGATTATTGCTGAAATAGAAGGGGAATAAGATGACTAAAAGTATTATGCCTATGTTTTCTAATGATATAAAAGGAATTTGTAATGGATTAGACATTGCTACAAAACAAATAAAAAAATGTATTGATGAGGAACATATGGACAAATTATGTGGTCAATATATTTGTGATGCTTGTAATTTTTGGAAAGGTAATACATATGTAGGCATAAAAAAAGATAAAGTAATTCAGAATGCCTTTCAAATTTTTTTTAAAGAATTTATGAAATTACTATTAACATTAAAAAATAGTCCTAGCTCCACTCAGCAAGACAAAGATATAGCTGATGAATTATTATATCAAGGAGAAGTATATCGCTATTTAGGACATGGTGATAGCAGTAAATTAAACGGAAATCTAGAGCTTCAGTATAACGATTTATATGTTTCATGGAGTAAAAATGCTCAAAACAATTATTTAGAATCAAAATTATACGGTAAAATTTTATGGATTCATGGAATTATACAAAATTCTTATTACGGTATAAATTTAGAAGCTATTGGCATATCAAGAGGAACAGAAGCTGAAGTTGTTTTTCCAACTATAAAAGAGTGTATCAAGGAGGTTAAAAGCTTATGAGTAGACTTGATAGTATGATTCAAGAGTTATGCCAAGGTGGTGTCGAATATAAAACTTTGGATGATTTGTTCGTTTTAAAAAATGGATATACCCCATCAAAAAAGAATGATGAATATTGGCATAACGGCACTGTTCCTTGGTTTAGATTAGAAGATATACGTACAAACGGTAGAGTGCTTTCTGATGCCAAACAACATGTAACTTCAAAAGCAGTGAAAGGTTCATTATTTCCTGCTAATAGTATTATAGTTTCAACAACTGCAACCATTGGTGAACATGCTTTGATTGAATCTCCTTTTTTAATAAATCAGCAACTTACATGTGTGTCAGCTAAAGAACAGTTTAAAGCACAAATTAATATAAAGTTTGTATTTTATTATTTCGAAATATTAAAAAAAGATCTTAAAAGAATAGCTAGTCAAAGTGGTAATATGCCAATAGTATCTTTAGCAAAGATGAAGCAATTGCTGATGCCTTTGCCTCCATTGGAAGTCCAAGAAGAAATAGTTCGCCTTCTAGATGACTTCACAGCAAAAACAGCAGAACTTCAAGACAAGCTCAACGAAGAGCTGGAAGCTCGTAAGAAACAGTATGAATATTATAGAGATACTTTGCTGACAAAAAACAAACAAATCCCAAGAGTTAAACTATGCGATATTGCTACATCTTTGTATAGAGGTGCTGGTATCAAAAGAGATCAGGTAACTGAAAAAGGTATTCCTTGTGTTAGATATGGTGAAATTTATACTACATACGATACATGCTTTAGTGATTGCGTATCTCATACTGATGAGAAATATTTAGCAAGCCCAAAGTATTTTGAACATGGAGATATTTTATTTGCAATCACAGGAGAAAGCGTTGAAGATATAGCTAAATCAATTGCGTATTTAGGACATGATAAGTGTTTAGCTGGTGGCGATATCGTAGTAATGAAACACAATCAAAATCCACGTTATCTAACTCATGTGTTAAGTACAGGAATGGCAAGAGCTCAAAAGAGTAAGGGTAAAGTTAAAAATAAAGTCGTTCATTCTAGTGTTCCTTCAATAGAACAGATTGAAATTCCATTACCATCACTTGACGACCAACAAAAGTATGCAGATATTCTTGATGATTTTTACTTAGCACTTAATAAACTACGCTCTGAATTACCTGCTGAAATCGAATCTCGACAAAAACAATACGAATACTATCGAGATAAACTGTTAACATTCAAAGAACTAAACGAATTAGAGGTGAAATGACATGCCTTATTTTAATATCGTAGCAGAAACAAGTGAGAATACAGTTGTAGCTGGATATGAGCCTGTAAAACGCAAAGCAGACTCGTATCAGTCTGAGGCTGAACTTGAGAAAGAGTTCATTCGTATCCTTAGTGAGCAGGGATATGAATACCTTCCTATCTATACGGAAGAGGATCTAATTAAAAACCTAAGAACAAAACTTGAAGAATTGAACCATTATACGTTTTCCGATGATGAATGGGATAGATTCTTTAAAAACAGCATTGCGAATCCGAATGATCACATCGTAGAAAAAACGAGAAAAATTCAGGAAGATTTCGTTCAGGTGCTGATTCGTGATGACGGTTCAAGTAAGAACATTACATTGATTGATAAGAAACAGGTGCATAACAATCGACTTCAGGTTATAAACCAGTATGAAGTCAAACAGGAAGACGGAGCCAGACATGACAATCGTTATGATGTAACAGTGCTGGTAAACGGCTTCCCTTTGGTGCATACAGAGCTTAAACGTCGTGGAGTTCCTATTCGAGAGGCTTTCAACCAAATCAATAGATACCAGAGAGATTCCTTCTGGACGGGTTCTGGACTGTTTGAATACGTACAGATATTCGTCATATCAAACGGAACAAATACGAAATACTACTCAAACAGTACACGATTCAATGCTATTAAAGATGCCAACTCCAGAAATACATGCAAAGAAAAAACTAGCAATTCCTTTGAATTTACATCATTCTGGGCAGATGCAGACAATCACATTATCCCTGATTTGATTGATTTCACAAAAACATTCTTTGCTAAGCATTCATTGCTGAATATTATAACAAAATATTGTGTCTTCACAGCAGAAGACATGCTATTGGTCATGCGACCTTATCAGATTACGGCGACAGAAAGAATTCTGAATCGTATCGAAATCGCAAACAATTATAAAAAATATGGAACAATTGCTGGAGGCGGCTATATTTGGCATACGACTGGATCGGGCAAGACCCTGACTAGCTTCAAGACGGCTCGCTTAGCGTGTCAACTTGATTACATTGATAAAGTCTTATTCGTTGTAGATCGTAAGGATTTAGACTACCAAACAATGAAAGAATACGACAGATTCGAGAAAGGTTGTGCAAACTCGAATAGTAATACAAACATCCTGAAGAAGCAATTGGAAGACAGTAACGCTCATATTATCATTACGACGATTCAGAAACTATCTACTTTTATTAAGAAGTATAAGGGACACCCTGTTTTTGATAAGCGTGTTGTTATTATCTTTGATGAGTGTCATAGAAGCCAGTTTGGTGATATGCATGCAGCTATTGTAAAGAACTTTAAAAAATATCATCTGTTTGGTTTTACAGGAACACCTATTTTTTCTGCCAATTCAGAGACTGTACGTAATGCTCAGTTTGTTACAACAGAACAAACATTTGGTGATCAACTACATGCCTATACAATTGTAGATGCTATCAACGACAAGAATGTGCTTCCGTTCCGTGTTGATTACATCAAGACAATGGATATCAACGCTGATATTGATGATGAGGAAGTATGGAATATTGACCGTAAAAAAGTGTTCGAGGCTCCACAACGAATCACATTAGTAACGAAGTATATCCTGGATCACTTTGATCAGAAAACGTATCGTGGAGACAAATCATATATCTATAGTCAACTTATGAATGTTTCTGAAGTTGCATCATCGGCACAAGGAAAAGTAGAAGAAATTAAACAGAAACAAAGAATCAGTGGGTTCAATAGTATCTTTGCGGTATCTTCTGTAGATATGGCTAAGAAATACTATCTAGAATTCAAAAAGCAGATGGAAGAAAATCCTACCAAGAAGCTAAAGATTGCAACTATCTTTAGCTACGGTGCAAATGAAGCAGAAGCTGATGATGGTAATGGAATCATTGATGATGAAAACCCAGAAGATACATCTAAACTAGATCAGAGTGCAAGAGATTTCTTAGATATGGCTATTATGGACTACAACCAGATGTTCCACACAGCTTATTCTACAGACTCTGATAAATTCCAAAACTATTATAAAGACGTATCATTGCGCATGAAAAACAAGGAACTAGACTTATTAATTGTTGTTAATATGTTCCTTACCGGTTTTGATGCAACTACGTTAAATACATTATGGGTTGATAAGAACTTAAAGATGCACGGCTTAATTCAGGCATTCTCTCGCACCAACCGAATTTTAAACAGTGTAAAAACATTTGGAAACATTGTATGTTTTAGAAATCTTCAGAAACGAGTGGATGCAGCTATCTCCTTGTTTGGTGATAAACAAGCAGGTGGAATTGTTTTACTAAGAAAATTTAATGACTACTACTATGGCTTTACAACAAAAGATGGTAAAGAAAAGCCAGGCTATGCAGATATGATTAATAAGTTACAGGAAAAATATCCTTTATCAGATCCTCAAATTATTGGTGAAAAGAACAAGATTGAATTCATTAAATTGTTCGGAGCAATTCTGAAGATGAGAAACTTACTTTCTTCATTTGATGAGTTTGCAGATAAAGAGTTATTAAGCCCTAGAGATTTACAGAATTATTCTGGACGTTATCAAGACTTGTATGCAGAATGGAAAAAACAGCGTAAACAGGATGTTAAAGATGTTACAGATGATATTGTATTTGAAGTTGAACTAGTAAAACAGATTGAAATCAATATCGACTATATCTTGATGCTTGTAAAGAAATATAAGGATAATCACGGAGAAGATAAGGAACTTCTTGTCACCATCCAGAAGGCTGTTAGTTCAAGTCCAGAACTAAGAAGTAAAAAGCAACTTATTGAGGATTTTATTGAAGAAGTTAATGAAATGGATGATGTTATATCAGAGTGGAATTCTTATGTTGCAAAACAAAGAGAGACCGATTTAAATACAATGATCCAGGAAGAAAGGCTGAAACCTGAAGAAACTCGTAAGTTCTTGGATAACTCATTTAAAGATGGAGAAATTAAGACAACAGGTACAGACATTGAAAAGATTCTTCCTCCTATCAGTCGATTTGGTGGAGGTGGAGCTCGTGCCAAGAAGAAAGAAACTGTAATTGATAAGTTGAAAAAATTCTTTGAAATGTACTTTGGAATCGGTGGGAATATATCATTTATAAATATAAAAGATGATGATGTTTCCAATGAATAAAGAATAAATGGATTAAATCTGAAATAAGGTTTTATATATTTTTCCAGGAGAATTGGACGGTTGTATTGAACAATTTTCAAGGAAAAAATGGAATCAAATATGAAGTGGTTAAGGAATTAAAAGCCTTAAACATATGTAGTTAAGAGTTAAAGTAAAACATGGACTGTATCAGAAATGAACAGTCCTTTACTCTTGGAGGATAGTTAAATGGCACCATCTAACAAATTAAATTTAGCTGGCCAGCGTTTTGGAAAGCTAATAGCAATAAAAGATACAGGGAAGAGATATAGAGGCCTGGCTATTTGGCAATGTAAATGTGATTGTGGTAATACTTGTGAAGTGACTTCAAATCATCTTAGAACTGGTCATACAACTAGCTGTGGATGTAGATTAGGGAATCGAAATGATTTAACTAGTCAAAGGTTTGGCCGGCTTGTCGTAAAGGAATATGTTGGACGAGTAAATAACAATACCATGTGGAAATGTATATGTGATTGTGGGAATGAAGTAGTTGTTAATGCACATTCATTAAAGAATGGTAAAACAAGGTCATGTGGTTGTTTAAATACAGAGGTGCGTTCTAATACAGCTAAAGATCGATTTGGCTTTGTGGATGGTACTACATTATCTGGTATTTCTTCTTCCAGGAAGATAAATAAAAACAATAGTACAGGAGTTCGTGGTGTGTCTTTTGATAAGAAGCGTAATAAATGGGTTGCTCAGATTACATTTCAAAGAAAAAATCATTGCTTAGGGCGATTTGATGATAAAGAAGATGCTATTAATGCCAGGTTGGAAGGCGAAGAGCGTTTCTTTGGAAAGTACAGAAAGGATGGTAAATAATGGCTAAACAGTTTAATGTTGGGGATACAGTGTATTTTGTTAGTTCATCTGTTTTTGTTAGAAAGGCTATAGTAATACGTGCTGCAGCTGGCTTTGTTACTATCAAATTTGATACAAATAATGGTAATGATGGACCTTCTGGTATACGAGTGCGTGAATCAAAAGTGTATCATACAGAAAAAGAAGCGAATGATGTTGTCCAGGTTAATAAAAGTAGACAGCAAAACAGTCGAAAGCTATAATTAGTATTGCTATTCATCTTCCTAACAAATGTGGATAGTTGGCTATTCTATATATAATATGGAATAGCTTTTTTGCTTTTTAAATGCTATTGTTGAGATATGAAAACTTATAGTTCTTATGTTAATTTTTTATGTAGCCTAATGGCTATTGATATTCCGGATATTTGTTATTGTTTTAAAGAACAGTATTACGATGTGAATGGATCTGGTGTTGAACCATTTGAAATGGAATCACACTGTAAATCTCATTTGATACCAGATGAAAATAGGATATATATTAATCTTAATGAAATGCATGGAGAGAATGATATTTATTTTATATTGGCTCATGAAATACGGCATTGTGCACAATACCAGGCTACAGAAGGGATTGGGTTGACTGATATTGCATTGCCGGAAACGATTTATAAATGGAAAAGAGAATTTAGTCGATATAATCCAGGTTGTAATGATGAATCTTGCCAGGAGGTAGAATTGGATGCTATGGCTTTTACATGGTTTATAGGTAAGGTTTTATTAAATGTAGATGTTGATCTAAATTGTGATGAAGCGTTGGTAGAACCATATAAGCAATATATTAGAAGAAATTATTCATTAATGGATATTAAAGAACGTTTAGATTATTCCAGATTAGAGTTTGGTAGAAACCAGGCTTAAAAATCTCGTGTTTAGATTTTGAATAAATAAAAAATGAGCTGGATTTATGCAATGATTGCAAGGGTTCCAGCTCCAGAATAGGAAATGCTGGATAATTGGGTTTAAATTAAAAGGGTTATGGTGCTCATCCAGCGTTGAATAGTATAACATTATATATTATGGTATGAAAGAAATTTACCCTAAAAATAGTTACTTAATTATTATCTTGAAAGCTACTATCATTCTATTTTTCTTTATATTTGATAGTGGTAATTTAAAGATAACCAATTTGGATCGTTTAGTTTTCACCAAAAATGGTGAATTTATGATTTGAATTGAGTTATCTTTTTTTTGTTTTTGGTTACACTTTCTTTGAAAGGAGGTGAACCAAATGAAAAAGAAATTACAGAAGGTGATAGGTGTTTTAAGTATAATGAAAGATTTTAATATGAAACCAAATTTTAGTGAACTAGAGCGTATGTACGGAATCGATCGTCATACTATTAAAAAGTATTACGAAAATGGTGGCATACCTGAGCGGAAAAAGTTTAAAAAAGTATCTAAATGGGATCCTTTATACGATGTGATTATTTCTTTGACGGATGTCCCAGGGTCTTACCTGATGAGTATATTCCAAGTGTTGAATTATGAATATAATGGAAATCTTCCTGGCAACTACAACAGTTTCAAAGCATATGCATATCGTAGAGGAATAAAATGTACTCCTGCAGATCAAACTCCGCATGTCTATTATGAGACTGAACCAGGTGAACAGCTTCAATGTGACTGGAAAGAAGATTTAAAAATACATTCGGTTAATGGTGAGGTTTATGAATTCAATGTTTTCTCTGCTACTCTTGGATATTCACGAAAGCATGTGTTTATTTATTCTGTTGGAAAAACAGAAGATGATTTTATTCGCTGTGTGCTTGAAACATTTAGAAGACTGGGTGGCCTGACTCAAATACTCAAGACAGACAATATGACAGCTATTGTATCTCTTAGAAATGGAAATCGTAAAATCCATAGTCGTGTCCAGTCTTTCTTCAATGATCTGGGTGTAAAACTGGAATTATGTGAATGCAGAACTCCAGAAACAAAGGGCAAATGTGAATCCTCTAACCGATTTGTCAACTGGCTCGTATCATTTGATCATAGAATCAAAAATGAGCAGGAACTTATCCATATCATTGAAAACCAGATCACATCTGAGTGCAATAAGGAAATCAACCGGCGTACAAAAGTACCGCCTGCCAAGCTGTTTCTTAAGGAAAAGGAGTTCCTTAAACCGTTTGGAAACAATTTGAATATGGATACGTATCTACGTGAACATAGACGTGTGAAAGTACCGAGCACGCTCTTAGTTTCATATAATGGAAAACAATATTCAGTACCAACAAAATATATAGGAAAAGTTGTGGATATATACGCCGTAGGAAGCGAAGTCTATATATACCACAACTCACAATTAATTACAGTACATACTGTTACAGAATGCAAGCTAAATTATAAACATGAACATTATATCGATGCATTGAGCAGACGCTTAAGGACTACACAGGACGATATTGAAGAACTGGCCATGAGAAATCTGGAAAGGCTGGAAAATTTAGGAGGCGATTAAAATGATCAAATATAAATGTCGTTATATGTATGATGAATGGAATTGTATAGTCAAATGTATTGAAAAGAAAACGGAATACACTGTTTTAGAATTCTACAGTCAATATTTCAATATTAAAATGCATCTTAGCAACATTGACAATGAATTCTGGTGTTTATTTCCTGAATATAACATGTTTACTGAATTATTATCACCAATAGATCTTTATAAAAACATTGATATATTGGACGAATTATTCAAAAGCCCTTATGAAAGTATGACTATTGCGAAAGGCATTAAAAAATATTTTGAAACACAATTGGAAGAAGATACTGTAGAAAGTCATATTGAAAAATTGAAGGGACATATTTACACAAATAAAGTAAAAGTTGTTCTTTATGATGAAGAAAGAGATGTCTATCATCTCATCTATAAAATCAATAGATCCAAGAATGAATGTATGATGGCTTCATATCGAGGAACAAGTCCAAATAATTATGAAGTATGTCTGCCATTTATTGATTCACTGGATCATCATTTTGGACATTGCCAAATATTAAATGATCATAAATATCTCAACAAAGATATACATGATATCGAGCACATTTTTTTAAATGAATTAAAAAAAGAGGTAGTCAGTTAATGACTGCCTCAATTAAAGGGAGAAAAATATGACAACAAATTATATAAAGCTTTCAAACAATTTAGAAAGTCTTAAATTATTCACAATAAAAGAAAACCTGCCAAACTATATCGATATGATCAATTCAGGCGAAAAATCAACTGTTGATGCACTATATGAATTAACAGAAAAAGAAATGGATCTAAAAGAAAAAAGAGCCATCAAAGCCTGTGTGCACACAGCCGGATTTCCATTCGAGAAAACAATCAATGACTTTGATTTTTCATTCCAGCCGAGCATCAATAAAAGTGAAATAGAAGACTACACGACATTGCGATTTATGGAAAACAACGAAAATATTCTATTTATCGGAAGCTCGGGAACTGGGAAAACGCATTTAGCAACTTCAATAGGCATTGAAGCAGCAAAGCATAGAAAAAGTGTATATTTCATCACATGTCAAGAATTGATGCTTCAATTGAAACGTGCTGAATCTGAGAACAGACTGGATCAAAGACTTAAGTTTTTTACACGCCAGAAACTGCTGATAATAGACGAGATTGGATATATCAATTTAGACAAAGAAGATGCGAATCTGTTTTTCC
>ERZ779885.311-NODE-311-length-55522-cov-11.623380_pt1 | contig 55522 bp, 45 predicted proteins | sample MGYA00511554_ERZ779885 | MGnify/ENA primary metagenome ERZ779885 (study PRJEB29588, sample SAMEA2160998) | human gut metagenome | biome: human gut; feature: human-associated habitat; material: faeces | place: Denmark | collected 2008/2010 ... | reverse complement strand
GACTTTTGGATTCCGAAGATTCATTATAATGGGTGTAGGTGGAACACTGCACTTTTACATAGTTTATAATCTCCACCATTCTTTCTTCTGCTTCCGCCTTTTCTGCATGGAAAAAATAAAATAGAGCGACTACAGCTACACAAATTCCAATCAGACCACCGAGCAGATGGATTCGTTTTTCTTTTTTCATTTTCTTAATATCCAAGATCATCCACCTCCAGATACTTTTCCGGATCATCCAGATATTTTCCGATGATTTTCAGGGATGTGCCATCCTGACGCATTTCTTCCAGTGTCTGATCCATCTGCTCACAGATTCCTCTGTCATCCTCTTTTGCGAAAGCAACACCTATTCCGGTGATCATCAGCGGTTCTTCCAGGATGCGGAAGCTTGTGTTATAATCCCCCATATACTGGACAATCGATTCCTCATGTGCGGCAACCGCGTCTACATATCCTTTCCCCAGAAAGGTATAGATCAACTCCCAGTGTGCAAGACTAATCAGATTTCCCAGTTTTGGGATTCTTTCATCTGTCCGGTTCAGAAAGATGCCTTCCGGTTTGGTTGTGGACTGGACTGCAAGGTTTTTTCCTTCCAGATCACTCAATTTATAAATATCACTGTTCTCATTTACAGCGACCACCTGACGGCTTGCTATGTATGGTCCTGCCCAGCGGTAATCGTCAAGGCGCCCTTCCATGGAAAAACAGCCCATAATACAGTCAATCTCTCCGCTCTCTACCAGTTCCTTTTTCTTCTCCCAGTTGATCTGGACAACGTCCACCTGATATCCCATTCTTTTGAATGCTTCCGTAGCCAGTTCTACATCAATCCCCGTCGGTACACCATCCTCATTCAGATAATTATATGGTGGATAGTTGTCGCTCCCCAGCGTGATGACCGGCTTTTCTGTTTCTGTTTTACTCACATCTGTATGTTTACACCCTGCCAGGGTGACTGCTAAAATTCCCGCAAGCAACATGCCTGCAATCACTCGTTTTCCTTTCATTTTCCTTCCATTCCTACTTCTGTATTTTTCATAACTATTCAGAACCCCATTCGTAAAATCGCCGCTCTCAGCTTCTCAATATCAATCGGTTTTGCAATATGTCCATCCATACCTGCATCAAAAGCCTTTTTCCTGTCTTCCTCAAATGCATTTTCGGTCATGGCAACGATTGGAATATTGGCTTTCTTATTATTCTTCAGAGTACGAATTTCCCTGGTTATCATATAACCATCCATTTTAGGCATCTGAATATCCATGAAGATCAGATCATATTTCTTTATTATAGCTTTTACATGTATACAAAAACCTGATTTTATTATACTATAGTGCTCTACTGCACACAAGAAAACATTACCGTTTTAACGCCTAAAAGCAAAAAGAACAGCCGATATCTACATCGAACTGTTCTCCTGCTTTCGAGGTCCAAGCAGCATTGACATCACGGTTTCCTGCTCACCACTGTCCGGATTTCTTTTATAAAAAATCAATCGTAAAAATTTACGATTGATTTTTTTTCATCCAACCAAATCTTCTACTATATGTATATTCTCTTTCTGATCCAATACCATAACCTTGCCACTCTGTTACCTCGCCTGCTTCAAAAAAATAAGAACCAGTAAGAGCTTATCTCTTATCTGATTCTTATTATAAAAACTAAGGTGTCCCATAAACACACCTTGCATATCGAATTTATGTTCTTATTTCTTGTATTGTTTTATCAATCTGTCAATTTCCGCATTCATCATTTCCACCACATTATCCGGTCCGACAAGTTTTACTCCCTCTCCGAGACCTATGATCCATGCCAAGAACTGCCTGCTGACTGCTACCTCCACATTAACTGCGAAGCGTTTGTCATCCAATCTGATCATAGATACCTCTTTTCCAAAACGGTCTATCATTACCCCTGCAAATGAATTGTCACACTCAATTCTTACCCATTCTTCTTTGCCTCCATACATGCCAAACATTTTTCTGGCATATGCAGCCATATCAAAAGACTTAAATACCTGCCTTCCCTCTCTTCCTTTTCCATTGGACTTGATATGAAGCATTTTATCTACACGAAAATGTTTGATGATTTTTTCATTACTGTCATACGCAATTAGGTAATAGTTTTCATTATCCCAGGATAAGGACCAGGGGCTGACCTCATAAAGCGCTCCATCATGGCGCAGTTCCATCTTCTTATCCACATTCCATTGAAAATACTGGAATGTTATCCTCGAATTTTCCGCTATTGCAGCATGTATCCTGTCAACATTGTAATAAATGCTTTCATTCATCGTCTTTACACGACCGGCTACAAATACCTGTCTTTGCAGCTGTGATGCTTCGTATTTACTGGCAAACCCCTCTATCTTTTTTATCAGCTCATTTGACTTCTTGGCCGTGATAAATTTCGCTGACTGCACAGAATCCACCAATAATTTTAATTCTGCAAGCTCAAACTGCCTGTTCCCTATATGGTATGAATACGTTCGATCTTCCTGGGTTCCTATAACGTCCAGACCATACACTCTTAAGTTTTCAATATCATTATATAAGCTTTTGCGTTCCGCACTGATATCATAAGCTGCCAGCGCATCAATAATCTCCGGCATGGTAATACTGTGCGTTTCATCCGTCCGTTCCAGTAAAATTTTCATAAGGTATATCAGCTTCAATTTCTGATTTGATGATTTAGGCATATTGTATCCCCCCAACAATAGAATGCACGCTCCGCGAACATTCTATTGTCATGAATAAAACAAAAAACTTCTCTTACAGGATGATGTGACCTTGATGTCTACGAATTATTCCGTGCTGCGCACTCCCACGATCCCGCATCTTATGATACCACAGATACGAGATCGGGGTCAAAAGCTCCCCAAACTTAATTCCTGCCAAAAAATTTGATTCAACGCATTCCAATCCGGTGTATGACGATCCTCCAGTGATCTCACGCTGCGTTTCATACGCAAAATACTTTCATCAAGATATTCATTTATTTCCGGGATCCGTGGAATCAGCTTCACTTCTGGTGAATTCATCTTTATTTCCAGCAATTGTTTCACTGCACCGGTCAATTCTGCCGGAAGCTCTGCCTCCATTAACTCTGAAAACAGCATAGGTGGAGGGGTACCCTGATCCAGAATCCATTGGCAGGCCAATACTGGGCGTAAGACGTAAAAATATTTCTTTGCTCTGACAAAATCGCCTTTGAGATATTCCCGGTAATTTCCTTCCGCCATACTGATATAATGATACAGCGTTTTTTTTGATGAGAAATACTGGATCATCAAATCACGGAACTTGTCAGCAAATTCTGTTTCCTGATAAACAATTGGCGAAGAAAACCACTCAAATAGGGTTGGGTTTGACTTATATAGCAATCTTAATGTTTTTTGCAAGTCCCATCCGTTCATATCCAAAACATCATCCATCGGCAGTTCAATCACATCTCGAACCTTCTCCAGTTTCAGATAGTCCTCCATTCTTCTGATATAAATAAACCTCACATCATAGTCACTATCTGGTGATGCAAAACCCCATGCGCGACTTCCCGACTCAACGGCCAGAAGTATTTTTATGTTTTCCTCTTCTTCGATTCTACGAAGCTGAGTCTGTATCTTTTTTCTCATTTATGTTGCCTTTCTTTTTCCAGGGAATCTCCCCTTCCGTAGCTTTGAAGTTATATACCGGTTTCATGATATCGATGATATCTACAGAGTCTCTGATCACATCAATGATATCTGCCAGTGATTTATATGCCATTGGAGCCTCGTCTAATGTATCTGCATTCACAGACGTAGAATAAATCCCCTGCATGGATGCTTTATATTCCTCTAAATCAATGGATTCTTTCGCTTTTGTTCTGGACATGACTCTTCCGGCTCCATGCGGTGCGGAATAATTCCATTCCGGATTTCCTTTCCCAACAGCAAGAACGGAACCGTCTCTCATATTGATCGGGATCAATACTTTTTCATCGGCATGTGCAGCAATTGCACCCTTTCTAAGAATCCGCTCCTCCACATCGATATAATTATGAATCGTATGAAAAGCCTCTGCTGCCGTCATTTTGGTTCTTTCCAGGATAACCTCCGCCATACGCTCTCTGCTTCTTTTTGCAAATCGTTGGCAAATTTCAACATCATGCAGATAATCCTCCATAAAGGATCCATAAAGCCAGCAAATATCATGGGGTGCATCCAACTCCTGTGTTTCATAATTCTCTTTTAATTGCTTCAATGCCTCCTGGATTTCTGCTTTTCTTCCCTGCTCTTTGTAGGTACGGATCAATTCATCCCGTTCCTTAAAATACGCTTCTTTTCCCGCATGCAGATCGATTGCCAGCTGTTGATAAATCTCCGCCACCTGTTTTCCCAAATTTCTGCTTCCCGAATGAATGACCAGATAATACGTACCGTCTTTTGCCTGATCGATCTCAATGAAGTGATTTCCTCCGCCCAGCGTTCCAAGCGATCTTTCCAATCTCTTTGCATCCCGTAAAGCTCTGTAGCATTTCAGCGATGTCAGATCAAACCGCTCCATTCTCCCTTCCCACACATTTCTTCCGGAAGGAACATAATGGCATGCTTCATCTATTTTTTCAAAATCGATCCTCTGATCCTGCAGTTTTACAGTATACATTCCACAGCCAATATCGACTCCTACAATATTCGGACAGATCTTATCTGTGACTGTCATTGTCGTCCCGATCGTACAGCCTTTTCCGGCATGGACATCCGGCATGATCCGCACCTTGCTTCCCCTCGTCAGATCATAGTCACACATTCTTCTGATCTGCTCGATTGCCTCCTCTTCTATGACATTTGCATAGCAGATTGCGGTTGTAACTTTTCCCTTTATTTCAAGCATTTCGTCCCCGTCCTTTCTTATGTTTTGCTATGATCTGAGTTTATCTCTTCCGATTTCTTTTATCATGAAAAAAAAGTTGCGAACTTTTACAGTCCACAACTTTTTTGCTCTGACAATCTGTCCTTTATTAAATGAATAAATGCCGCAGGCTTCACAACACGAAGCATTGGTCCAAAGGAAAGCACACGGATCAAAATCTCTGTTTCGTCTTCTTTCTCATAGTGCAACGTCACCTGATACTTTTGATCCTCTATTTTCTCGACTTGTTTTTCAAAGTGGGCGAAGTGCATCAAAACACGTTCCAAAGCATTCCGATCATCCACCAGTTCAAATATCACTTTACGCGGCCGCGGCAGATTTCTTTTTCCAACCTTTTCCCCTTTCTGACTCTCGCACTTTTCACAGGAAGTGATCCTCCCAAGGTTGATCGTATTCCCCAGTCGGCTTCCGGTACCGATCAGCCGGAATTTATCATCTTTCTCGGAATATTCCAGATATTCCGGAATCGTTTTGGCTGTGATTCGTTTCCCATGACGATTCGTAACGGTGATCTGAATCGGATACTGATGCCTGATCCCATCCAGTATCAAACGGAAGTTTTGGATGTATCCTGCATCCTCATACGGATCACCATCCAAATACTGATCAAAGACAGATATATCTTCCGGAAGAAATAACGGCTCGACATCTGGAAATGTGACCGGATGATCCGTAAACAGACGGATCCTTGGATCTAATGCAACTGCATTGATCCAACGCTTCTGCAGAATCGTAAGGGGCATCGTCGGCTTTTTTTTGAGAATGGTTGTACCATCCTCTTTCAATAATTTCCAATGTGCTATTCCCAAAGACTCTGGTATATTTAATGTGCTTTCGTCAAATGCATACTCCCGGACGATAGAATCGATTTCTCCACTCGTAAGCGGATGATCTACTGCTTCTGTCAATATCTTCGCTACGGTCTGAAAATATGTACTGTAAATTTCATGAAACAGCATGATCATTTCTCCCCTTCCAGTCCATACATTTCATACATCGCCTGCAAATCCTCTTTAAACTGTGTTTCCAAGCTCTTATTCGAAATGGAAATATCTGTGATCCGACAGATAAAGGTGCGTATCCATGGTATCAATTCGCTTGCATCATAAACATCAGCCGAAAATCGACAGGCATGTTCCCCCAGGTATTCCACCTGCCCGATTCGTTTTTCCCGTTCCAACCGTCTTGGGATATGCTGTTCTCCATCCGCATACTGAACGGTAAATTCAATATGCTCCATGCGATTTGACGCACGACTGTCTGTAGCGACTCCCCACATGTGTTGCTGCATTCCAAGCAGTTTATCTCTCAGTTCATCAAATCGATCTGCAGGCTCACCCTTTTTCACCGTAACAATACTATCAAGACGATACGCTGTGATCCGTTTAAAATGCGGGACATAGACCATGATATATTGTCTTCCGCTCTGTACACTGAGCATCACCCGAAGCGGAACAACCTTTGTTTCCGTAATATGATCTTTCTTACGATGGATCATTTCAACCGTTATGGTTCTTTTTTCATGAATCGCTTCCAGAATCGTACACAAAACCTCACTGTCCATTGCCCCTGTTATGTAATGATGTTTGAATGCAAAATGGTCCGCTCTGTCCTTTGTTTTATCCCTCAGAAATGATCCGATCACACCGCAGGGTGCAATTTCTGAAAAGAAATCCAAAACATCCGTATCCGGCAGTTCAAATTCTTCTGCACGACGATATAAGATCGTTTTACCTTTTTTCCTGCTTATCAACAATCCTTCTTTTACATATTCGTTGAGTTTATTCCTGATGGTAGCGGCATCGAATACTCTTGCCTGCTCAAAAGCTGTCAGATATCCGTCCACCAAAGACGCAATATCCATAAGAGATCGTTCTTGTCCGTCAGAAAGAATATCCATAAGGATAAAATGAAGGGTAATATCTCCGTCTGTAAAGCTCTTCGTCTTCCATGCCTTATAAAGCGGATTGTGTCTGGTTACTCTGCTGTCAATTGACAAAAATACTTTCTTACCATCCGCATCCTGGCGAAACTTCATATACTCCCCAAGCCAGCTCTCTATCCGACGTTTCTCATCATCATAAGACCTGGTACTTTTTCTCGTATAAGCCTCCCGGCTCTTGAACCCATAGATATAAAAATCCCGCATATAATCCCGAACCTTATTAAAATTTTTGATCAGCTCATTATATGCCATGATTTCACGTCACCTCATTTTCTATTCTCGATACCTTCAGTTTTCAGAGCCTCCCATTCCTGCACACTGTCGATTTTTGTCCCGCAATATTCACATTCTCCCTTTGTTACATCTATATTTGCATTGCATTGAGGGCATTTTATTACCTGGATTCCTGAATCCAGTTTCATAACTCTGTCATTTCGGCAAAGCGTCAAGGTATCCTTTTGATATTCGGATCTGATTTTCCCATTTCGCAGGTACACCAGTCTGACCTGCAGCTCCACTCTCACGCACAACCTGCCGTTTTCTTCGTGCTCCTGCAAATCCGTATAGTCAATCACATCGTAATCTATGACATCCGGTTGGGAATAGTAGCGTCTGCCGGCTTCATAGTTCAGATTATTGTAGAATCGCTTTTTGTCGATCCCGGTACGGCTCCAGAATTCTTGCTGTCTTCTGTTCTGCCGTTCTTTGTATCGTCTGATGGGTTCCAGCACCGCATAAGCATCCCACAGATAAAAAAAATAATAGAGAATCATGGCCAGGATCATGCCGTAAAGGAAGATCTTGCCCACATCATAGCCATTGAAGGTCCTGGAGGTATTCAGGATCCATAAAAAGCATAGCAATAAGGAGATTCCGTAATCCACCACGCCGGTAACAAGGCGATAGATCGGGTTTTGCAGCACCAGGTCATAATGATACTTGCTGCCCAGCTCTTTCTCTACATAGTCAATGTTAGAGGATGCACCACAATAAGGGCATCCGTTTATAAATTCCTTTATTTTACCGGTAAATCCGCAGTTTTCACAGGTATGCTCTGCCTCCCCATCGATTCCGGATACGTAGGTATACTCGATACGGGAATCAAAGATTTTTTCCGTATGAAGCAGTTTTCCCTGTCTGAAATACTCCTTTCGGCAACGGATGCCATGCTTGACATCCTCCTGGGTAGTCCCATCCGTGGTCCGGTATCGCAGGCTCCCATCCACAATGTAGGCGGTCCTGATATTGACGCCGTTTTCCGCAAGCCTGTGCAGGTGAAATGTTTCAGATATAAATGCCATAGCTTATGCGTCCTATCTGTTGTTGTTATTATTGTTATTATTATTGTTATTATTGTTGGAAGAAGAGCCGCTTCTTCCTGCAGAGCCAGAGGACGGCACATAATGGGGAATCACCTTGAATACCGTCTGGGACATCAGAATCCCATCTATACTGCTATCGATGCAATTTGCCATGATCACCTGGGCATTTTGGGTATCCTGTCCCCTGATGAGAGCGAGATTCTGCCTGCCGCCCTTAACGGAAGCCTCTGGATTTTGTTCCAGGAAACGGTAGATCTCCTCCAATTCCCCCTCTGTCAGTTCGTAGTATTTTGTCAATTCCACACAACGCTTCATGCGGATCAGTTCTTCGTAGGTCTGCGGTTCAAAATTCATGTGAAGCCTCCTCGTCCTTCTTCTGCTCCAATGTCATATAGTAAAATTCTATATTCTGGAACGGCAGATTGATGGCCTGTATGTGATAATAGGCATTATTTTTCTGCTTCTGGTAATGGTAATCTCTCAACTCCGTTGTAGTGAAAAACAGGTTGTTTGGCTTGTCCTGAGCATATTCCTTCGCATATTCCCCCAAAAGACCGGAAATGTCGTACACATACCATTCTACTTCGTTTTCCCTGGAATGATCCAGCACTCCTTTGTAAATCTGATGGGTGGCAAGATGCCGCTGTTTTGTCCGTCCCTCATCCCCATAGGTCACAAGCTCTCCTGACAGCAGCATCAGATACAGGGCATTGTTCTCGGGATAATCACATTCTTCCTTCAGCATATGTTTTTTCATGCGGATCTTCACCGTACTGACAGGTGTCAGATATACGATATCCCTGGATTTTCGAAGGAGCTGGGAGATCAACGGATACCGTTTTCCATCCACTTCCAGTTCAAACACACAGCTGTCGTAAATATATTTCAGTTTTGCATCTTCCGCAATGATCTGCTCCAATCCGGGATATTCTACAGATTGCTTTGCAGGTCGATACCTTTCCGGGTCTTCCAGGCGCATCTTTGTCACATATTCATAGACCGTCTCCTCCAGGAAAGGATCCTTACTATAATTGCGATCCTTATACATCTGCTGCTGCAGCAGACAGGTGTAGCTTTTCCCGGACTTGTATACATTTTTTACAAAAGGGCACCCCGTTTTGCACAGATACAAATATCCACATTTCGCGCAGGTCTCAGAAAATGGTTGTTGATTATGGCTCTGGAAAATCTTCCGGACAGCGGTTTTTAATATCACTTCCACAGTATCCCGATAGATATTACCATAGTAAAAATCTTCTTTTTTCTGCCCTCTGACACAGGAATAAAGGTCTCCGTTTTGCTCCAGCAGGAAAAATTTCTCCCCGCAGTTGTCACAGTTGGTGCAGTATTCCGGTCCGAACTCATCGAACCATGGGCCGTTTACACCTGTATCCAGATTGGTTCCGTCAAAGGCCTCATGCATCCGCCGGTAAAAAATCAGCTGTTCCTCTTCGCTCATGTGATGCAGCAGACCGCAGGAATTGTAATCAAAGCCTATCATGAAGTTGAAATCATTCATGTCCAGGCAGGTATTCTGGTCCAGGAATCGGATATCCTCAATGATCTGATCGATCTGCTCATAATGTTCCTTAAAAATCGTGGCAGAGACCTTTTTCTTGTTGGGAATTGACTCCAGCAGCTTGATATTCTCAAGAATCCGGTCAAGGGTACCCTCACCGTTTTTGGTCACTCTGTATTTTTCATGCAGCGAAAAAGGCAAATCCAGGCTCCCGGACACAGATACCCTGAACTCCCGGATCGTTTCCATATGTCTGTCCAACCCATACAGATTTGTCTTGATATGAGGACGCCCTACTCTAAAGCCGGCGTTCGTGATCTGCTCCCGGTTTTCCTGGTAGTATTCGCTGATGTATTGAATCAGATCATGGAATTTTTGCTTTGACAGAGTGGTAACCTCGCCGCCATGCAGGGAAATGTTAAAGGGTACTACATCTGCTTCCCTGAATTTTGATATGGCATAGCGCAGCGTCTCCACACAGTCCTCCCCTTCCAGGGTGTCTACGGTATTGTCCTCCAGGTAGCAGTACCGGCACTGCATGTTGCATGCCATAGTAGGCACATATAATAGATGAATAAATTTAGTATTCATAGTAATTGATCCTTACCGGTGTTTCCTTAAAAGCCCGTCCATTCACAAAAGTGCTCCGCGGCAATGTGATCTCCTGCAAAGAATCACAGCACCGAAAGGCAGAGGAACCGATCTCCTGGAGTTTGCTGTCGGGTGAGATCACTACCTCTTCCAGACTGATATTGCCATAAAAAGCATGTCCGCCGATTCTGGTCACGTTGTCAGGAATTTCAATGCGCTGCAGACTGCTGCATTCTTCAAAGGTGCTGCCTTTGATCTCTGTCAATCCATCGGGCAGGTTTACTTCTTCCAGGCTGGTACAGTGATAAAAAGCCTCCCCGCCAAGATACGTCAGATGCTCCGGCAGCCTTACGCTTTCCAGACTTCCACAGTTTTTAAATGCCTGTCCTCTGATTTCCGTAATGGTATCCGGCAGTATCACCTCTCTTAAAAAGGGCATATTGGAAAACGTGTTTCCGCGAAGGCCTACTACTTTTTCTCCCTGATAGGCAGCAGGAATGGTCGCCGTGGTCATATTCGTCAGACCATACGTATAAAACCGTACATAATATCCTTCCTGGGACTGCTCATAGAAGATTCTGGGCTTACTAAACAGCAGCAGGGATCCTGCGACAGCCACAGCCATAAGGATCCATTTCAGCTTTTTGCTGTAATCCTGTACCAGAGCTGCCTTTACATTCAGGACAATGTTGGAGATTTTCTCCTGCGGTCTGGATTTGATTTCTTTTTTCAAATATCTCATCAGCTGATACCTGCCGGTACAAAACGCATATACTGCCAGGATCAGGAAGCCAAGGACATAAGTTATCATGGGAAAATGGAAGAAAAACAAGGAGACATAAACGAATAATAAAACTGCAAAAATAAGATTCAGGATGTTTTTTCTGCGCAGCATATCTTCCGGAATCAGATCCTGCTCTTCCGCGATTTGGGCACGCTGCATTTCTCGCTTGATAAACGCTTCCACACATTTCTCTTCGGGCATGGCAAACAAAGGATCAAAATCAGCGGCATGCACTGCCTTTTTTTCAGAACTCTGTTCTGCAGATGCAAATATTGTTTTTTCAGACTGTGTATCCGACTGCGCATCGAACTGTACACCAGACTGTACACCGGTCTGCGCATCGGACTGTGCAACAGACTGTACACCGGCCTGCACATCGGACTGTGCACCGGACCACTCACTGCCCTTTGTAATTCGGATGCCCTTTTTTATCGAAATGGGAGTCACGATGAACGCTCCCACAAATACAGCAAAGAAATCCACCACTGCAATTCCTGTAGTGATGAAAAAATCAAAGCATAATAGTATCGCGATTCTGATCCAGAATAATATCCAGAAGATTTTTTTGCTGTTTTCCCTGGAAATCATCTTCGACAACGGCAAAAGCACAAACACAGACATATGTATCGAGACAAATGCCTCCATAAATAAAGCCATTGCCAATCCCATACCATGATCACCCATTCCTCGTATCCCCTCTCTGAATTGTTCGCTAATGGCACGAGAAAAACAAATGCCGCCTTCGGCGTCGCTTGTTTTTCTTTCGTGCTCATTATATCATGTAAAAAGTTTTTATCATATAGAGAAAAAAGGACGTCTCCACTAAGGAGACGCCCTTTTTTCTTTTACAGCTTATCTGTATTACTTTTCTTCTTTCTTTGCAGCATCCTTTTTGGTATCTGCTGCTGCATCTGCATCTGTTTCCTCTGTTTCTTCTTCAGGAGCATTGTGGGCTCTTGTAACCGTGACAACAACTGCTTCCGGATCTGTCATCAGGTCAATATCCGGATTGGATGCGATCGCAAGATCCTTTACCAGAACTGCATCACCAATCTTCATCGACTCTACGTCGATCTCTACTCTGTCTACCAGTGCTGCAGGCAATGCCTTGTAGGAAATCTCTTCCAGCTTCTGCTGCAGGATTCCATCCAGCACTTTCTCATGATTCAGCAAAACTACTTCTGCTACGGAATGTACCTTTTCGTTGCTTACCAGTGCCTGAAAATCAATCTCCGTTACCTGATTCTTCATGGCATCATAATCAATTTCCTTGATCAGCACGTCGTAGGTCTTGCCATCTACTTCCAGCATCAGCTGGCTGCCTTTATTGCTGGTTTTTAACAGGCGCTCCACTTCTCTCTGTCCGATCTTAACCGGAATGGAACCTGTAATTTCTCTGCCAAATACGTTACCAGTTACATAACCTTCTCTTCTGAGTCTCTTTGCTTTTACGTTCTTGTCTCTTGTTTCAGCTTTTAAAGTAGTCATTTATCTTTTCCTCCAAAATCTGAATGCTTAGCGAACCTGGTCATCTATGCGGGTCTGGTTAAGTATCCACTTCTTTGTTACAAATGCATTATAACACCCATTGCATATATGGCAAGTAGAAAATTGTGAAAAATCAGTGAATTCTCAGGCAAGTCTGCCCCACGCTGTACTATCCCCGGCGGCGCCTCGTCTCCCGGTAGCATCTGTCACACACCATAAATGTGCTTCCAACCGGCAGCGGCGCGCCGCAGTAGCGACATTTTCCGATATAATCCTTTTTATTCTTCGCCAGATAACGCATTATCGTCTCTTCGGTCTTTTCCCGCTCCCGCACCAGCCGGTCGGCGTCGATATTTTTCCCCAGTCTCGTTGAAAACTGATAATACAGATCCAGCATCTTATAAAATGTCTCATAGCGCACCAGCCCCGCATCCGTGCACATCATCAGCGCCGGGAAGTGCAGCGCCACATCCGCAGTGTAGGTTTTACAGTAATACAACCACAATGCAACGATATCTCGATTTTTAATATCGATCGAACAGGTCAGCATACGGTACAGCAGATGCTTGTCCTCGAAGCCGTCGATCTCCTTGCGTTCTTTATATGCTTTTTCGTACAGAAAAAGCATTTCCTCGATACTGATCTTTTCAAAGGGAGCAGGTGTCTCCACCGATTTCCAGATTTTCAGCACGGTATCCAGAGGCTCCGCCATATCCAGAAGCACTTGAGGAAAGCCGAGCGTCACATGCTCTACTTCGTCCTCCTGCATCGCCGCGTGTTCCCGGATATAGGAAAGCGCTTCCTTGCCGACCGCATTGATATAGCCCGTATCATAAAGCCCGAACCGTCCCGCGCGCCCGGCGATCTGCCGGATTTCCTCTGTTTTCAGCGGTCTTGTTTCTTTTCCGTCAAACTTCTCTGTTTGCACAAAAACGATCCGCCGCACAGGTAAATTGAGTCCCATTCCGATCGCATCTGTGGAAACGACCACTCGTGTCTCCCCGGCTGAAAACATCCGGATCTGGCGTCTGCGGATTTCCGGCGGCAGACTGCCGTAGATCACACTCGTCCGAATCCCCTGTCGTTCCAGTCTTCCGGCAATATCCAGTACTGCCCGCTTGGTAAAGACGATCAGTGCGTCTCCTGCTCTTACATCATCCGGAAAATCAAACGGCTCTTCTTCGCAGACCAGCGCGGTTTTCCGCTCATAACTGCGGATTTCAAAGGTATCACCGCACAGCTCAATGAGATGTGTCACCACCTTCTGTGCCGCGGGGCTCATGCAGATATGGATTTCCGGGCACTGAATGCCGAGAATCCCACGTGTCCAGGAATGTCCGCGGTCGGAATCTGCAATCATCTGCGCCTCATCGATGACTGCCACATCATAAACCTGATCAATATCGAGCATTTCCACCGTCGAGGAAATCACTCTGCTGTTTTCCTCATAAATCCGCTCTTCGCCCGTCAGCATCGTACAGGGGACACCGGATTCCCGCATCTTTTCGTAAACCTCCAGCGCCAGCAGACGCAGCGGACCCAAATAAATGCCCTTGTACGCCGTGCGCAGACGCTGCAGCGCCTGATAGGTTTTACCGCAATTTGTCGGTCCTACATGCAAAATGAAATGCCGCTTCATTTCCAGTGCACGCGGGAATTCCATTTCCGGCCGCGTCGGAACCATATCAATGATCTGGGAACGGATTCCGCTTTCCGCAAAATTTTTCAGAATGCTGCGCATCGGATGCTGGCAGATTTCGCCCGGACGCTCGGTTCTTAAATATTCCAGCAGCCGGCTCGTCACCAGCTCCTGCTCTTCTTCCCGCAGCGTACCGATATCCAGCCGCACCAGCTCCGGCATTAGAATATCTCTGATCTGCATGATTGCATACTGATTTTTCTGTTTTAACGCATAATACGCCATATTCCGGATCTGTCTGTGATATTCCTCCAGATGCGGCTGCGTCAGCTTTCCGGTTTTCGTGCGCTGCATTTCTGTAATCAGACGCCCGATCCGCTGCTCATACGTCTTTTTTCCGTCATTGTTTTTCTTTTTCAGCGCCATCGCGCTGTCTCTATACTGGGAGAAGTAAAACTGCACCAGCTTCTCTTTCTGTATCATGATGTTCCTCTTTCCTTTGGATTGCCATCCGCCGTCTGATCCTCTGCATCGCCCGTTCGCTACAGATTGTCTCTATTTTAAACTTTTTCTCAAAAATATCCACGGGTTCTCATCTTTTTCCGCCTTGTTATCCACTATAAAACCAAGCTTTTTGCACAACCTGAGGGATTTTTCATTGTCCCGGTGCACAACTGCCCGGATTGTCTCAAAAAACAGCTCTTCCCTGGCAACCTGCAGCACGGCTTCACACGCTTCCCGCGCATAACCATGTCCGCGGTACGCAGGCGCAATTACGAAACCAAGCTCCGGCTCTCCATAACCGTCTCTAAGCTGCAGTCCGGCGCGGCCGATTACGGTATGGCTTTCTGCCAGCTCGACTATCCAGATACCAAATTCATAAAATCCGTACTGGTACCGAATTTCATCCCGAATCTGCGCAAGCTGCCTGTCCCGGTCCTCAAACAGCGGTTCCAGAAACGGCGAATCATCTTCTCCCGACTGTATTTCATATAATGCGTCCAGATCTGCCTCCGTCATTTCCCGCAGTATCAGACGTTTCGTCCTCGCAATTTCCCACGGAAGTCCCTCGTGCCTCTGCCACACGCGGTAGAGCCACTGTGCATCCAGGTCGTCCTGCCCACTATCCAGCTCCAGGCACCACCGCGTCTTCGGCGCAGCTTTTTCCCGGTTCTGCTCTGTTATCACATACACGCAGCACTGCCCGGCGGCTTCCAGGCGCTCGATCTCTTCTTTTTCATCCGACAGCCAGACGCCGGCATCCCGATCGGTCCATTTTCTGATCATCTCTTTACTTCCCAAAACTTTTCCATTACAATAGATACCAGCATAAACAGAAAGGAAACAACAGCCCGAATTACCGGGCTGCGGGTATTTATGATGGCACAGAAAAATCCTATCGTAACTATCACTATGGAAGACGGCAGCATCATGAAAGCGGAGCTTTATCCTGATATTGCTCCCGAATCCGTCAACAACTTCATCAGCCTGATCAAGAAACATTTCTATGACGGCGTTATTTTCCACCGCGTTATCCAGAACTTCATGATTCAGGGCGGTGATCCGGAAGGAACCGGCTGCGGCGGCCCCGGCTACTGCATCAAAGGCGAGTTCAAGTCCAACGGCTTCCAAAACGACTTAAAACATACAGAGGGCGTTCTTTCCATGGCGCGCACCATGATCCCGGATTCCGCAGGCAGCCAGTTTTTCATCATGCATAAGACCTCTCCCCATCTGGACGGTGAGTACGCTGCATTTGGTAAAATCATTGAAGGCATGGAAACTGTCAATGCAATTGCCAAAACTGCTACAAACTACGCAGACCGTCCGCTGCAGGATCAGAGAATCAAAACCATGACCGTCGATACCTTCGGCGTAGATTACCCGGAACCGAACAAACTCAAAGAAAGATAAGACCCTTCACAGGTTACGGCGTGCCCTTTTCGGGTACGCCGTTTTTTATCGTATAGGAAACTTCGTTTCCATACGATAAAAATGCTCCGCGAGGATGCGCACTCGGCGCAAGGGTAGATGGTTGCCGAGGCACATTCTTTTTATTACAGCAGCGGTGCAATCAGACGCAGCACGCACTGTCCAAACTTCATCGCCGCCGACTGCTTCTTCGCATACTGCTCTGTCACTTCCCTGCACACCGGGAAAATATCTTCAAAATCCTCTCGTACCTTCCGCACAGCCTCACACCGATGCAGAAAAACGCCATTTTCAAAATGGAAATACAGACTTCTGTAATCCAGGTTGATCGTGCCGACCGTCGCTGTCACATCGTCGCTGACGCACTGCTTTGCGTGGAGAAAGCCCGGTGTATACTCAAAAATCCGCACACCCGCCGACGCCAGCTGTGCATAATAGGAGCGCGTTACCCGATAGACGAGCTTTTTGTCCGGGATGCCCGGCGTAACAATCCGCACATCCACACCGCGCTTCGCTGCCAGGCACAGCTCCCTGCTCATCTCATCGCTGATAATCAAATACGGCGTTGTGAAATAAACATATTCGGAAGCCGCCTTTACAACGCCCATGTACACATTTTCTCCCACCGGCTCGCCGTCCAGCGGGCTGTCTGCATACGGCTGAACGAAGCCGGAGGCACTGTCCGCCGCAATATTCGCATCCGACTGCGCAGCACCAACGTCCCTATCCGCCACGCTGCCCGCCAAACCCGCCTCATGCGGCTGCGCACCATCCTGCAGAAAATACGGTGTATAGTCTGTATCCGTACCTTTAATCGCATTCCACATTTCCAGAAACATCACAGTCAGGCTGCGCACTGCATCCCCTTCCAGCCGGACGCCGGTATCCTTCCAGTAACCATATGGATGCGTGATGTTAAAATATTCGTCCGCCAGATTATATCCGCCCGTAAAACCGATTTTCCCATCGATTACGGTAATCTTTCTATGATCGCGGTTGTTCATAAAAACGTTTAAAACCGGCATCAGACGGTTAAACACGCGACACTGAATGCCTTCCGCTTCCATTCGCTGAATGAAATCCGTATTGATAAATCCGATGCTTCCGATATCGTCATAAAAGAGACGAACCTCCACGCCTTCTTTTGCTTTCCGTGCAAGAATTTCTTTTAACTCCCCAAACGACTGCTTGTCCTCAATCGCATGGTATTCCATAAAAATAAAATGCTTTGCCTGGTTCAGCGCCTGCTTCTGAGCTTCAATCCCCTCCGACGCTTCTTTATAAAAAACGACATCCGTATTCTGATAAATCGGATATTTCGCATAGTTCCAGATATACGCCGCTTCATTCGCCGCCATCCGGTCCGTCTGCTGCAGCTTTATCCGAACCGCTTTGTCCTGTATCAGCAGCCCGTCCAGACTCTGATCAATCCGCTCAAACCGCTCCCGCACCAACTGCGTCGCTTCTTTGCGTCCAAACAACAGATACATGCCGAGGCCCAACACCGGAAACGCCAGAATCAGGATAATCCAAGGCATTTTAAACGCTGCATTTGTCCTGCGGCCATAAAGCAGGATCACGACAACCAGCGTAAGCACGCTGGTCGCAACCGAAATCCATGTCGAATATCGGTTTAATTTCATCGCCTGTACGCAAATCCATATAACCTGTAACAGTACCGACAGCGCAACGAACACAAGCCTTCCAATACTGTTTTTTACCGCTGTCTTTTGTTCTGCACGCATCTTCATTTTGTCTACCTGTTCCTTTCCATTCCTTTTCTGTCAAACTGCCACGCTCCGAACGCTTTCCACCATCCGCTGCAAAAGCTTCTTTCGCTATCTTAACATGAGTGTACTGTCAGTTCAAGCTGCGATTTACGCAGGTCCCCCGCGTATTCCGAAGGGTTGCGGAATGCGACACGCATGGAGTGCTTCATTGATATATGCTGAAATGCCAAAGCTCAAAAGCCGGTCAAGCTCGCACGACAAAGCTTTTAACCCTGGAACCTGTTGATATCTGTTCTGCTCCAACACTTATTTGTGAAAAATACCCCAGAAAAGGGAGGATGCCAGGCAACCCGATGTCGCCTGGCATTTATTATGAAAAAGCTATTTGAAAAGTTGTGTTACTGTCATTGATTGGCTTGCTGTATCTTATGGTTTTAGTATAGAAACGGAAAGTGACGAAACCGTGATGGGCAGAAAAACATTCCGTTAAAGAAATATGAATAAAAAATGAACGCCGCTTATGTGTCCTCGCGGAGCATTTTTATCGTATGGAAACGAAGTTTCCTATACGATAAAAAAGGACGGTCGGAAGATTCCGACCGTCCTGATTGATCTGTTTGAATGATCTGTTACTCGGCTGATGCTCAAGCCTTGTCTACAGAACCGAACAGTTCCATTTTTTCTTTTACAGTAGCCTTGATCGCTTCGAAGCCAGGAGCCAGCAGCTTACGAGGGTCATAACCCTTGCCCTGCTCGTCTTTGCCTTCTTCGATGTACTTTCTGGTAGCTGCAGCAAATGCAAGCTGGCACTCGGTGTTAACATTGATCTTAGCAACGCCAAGGGCGATTGCTTTCTTGATCATGTCAGCCGGGATACCTGTGCCGCCGTGAAGAACCAGAGGAAGATCACCAGTCAGCTGCTGGATAGCATCCAGAGTTTCAAAGGACAGACCCTTCCAGTTTGCAGGATATTTGCCGTGGATATTGCCGATACCAGCTGCCAGGAAGTCTACGCCCAGATCAGCGATTCTCTTGCACTCGTTGGGATCTGCGCATTCGCCCATACCTATAACGCCATCTTCTTCGCCGCCGATTGCACCAACCTCAGCTTCGATGGAAACGCCCTTTTCATGAGCAGCCTTAACCAGCTCAGTGGTCTTTTCAACGTTCTCGTCGATCGGGTAATGAGAGCCATCGAACATGATGGAAGAGAAGCCAGCTTCCAGACACTTGTAGCAACCGTCGTATGAGCCGTGATCCAGATGCAGAGCAACGGGAACGGTGATGTTCAATTCTTCGAGCATACCGTTAACCATGCCTACAACGGTCTTGTAGCCGGTCATATACTTGCCTGCGCCCTCGGATACACCAAGGATTACAGGGGAGTTCAGCTCCTGAGCGGTCTGCAGGATAGCCTTTGTCCATTCCAGGTTGTTGATGTTGAACTGACCAACTGCATAATGGCCAGCTTTTGCTTTTTTCAGCATTTCTGTAGCAGATACTAACATCTTATTTACCTCCATAGAAATAAAATTATTATCTAACCGATGCTATTATACCCTATCTTTTTCAAAAAAGAAATACGGCATACGCATTTTTTTCCTCTTTTTCCACTTTTTCCACTAAACCGCTACATTTCACTGCGCTTCATTTTCTTCTCCCGGCACCATGATATGCAGCGCCTGTTTCTGATTTTCGATGACGATTTCTGTGTGTCTGCCGCCAAATTCGCCGTCCAGCGTCCACGCGACCTCTTCCTCTGTCTCCACCTTCAGCCAGGAGGTTTTAAAGCAATACATCTGTGCCGTGTCGATATCGCGCTGTGCCAGGGCAGCAAGCGTCTGATTGAGTTCGTCCAGGCTGCGCGGAACCTTTACGAGCGTCACCTCAAACATTCCGTCGCTTAAATCCACATATTTTCCGGTAATTCCCTTAAAACCTCCGACCGAAACAGAATTCGTAATCATTCCATACAGAAAATCGTCCTCGATGACAGTGTCCTGCGTCGTAATTTTCATGTGGTAGGATTTGATATCCCGGAGCTTTTTCATGCCCTCCAGCAGATACGCCATATGCCCCAGCACATTTTTGACATCCTGACTGGTTTCATAGGACACCTCTGTAAAAAGTCCGAAGGCCGCAATATAAACAAAGGTTTTTTCGTTAAAGGAACCGACATCGCAGGCAAACATTCTGCCGCTGACTGCGATTTTCGCTGCCTCAGCCATGTTTTTCGGAATATTCAGGCTCTGCGCAAAATCGTTTGTGCTGCCTGCCGGAATATACCCGATCGGGCGGCGTCGAACACTCTTCATAATGCCGGTCACCACCTCATCCAATGTGCCGTCTCCGCCGCTGCATACCACGAGGTCATATTTTGCCGTTCTGTCTGCCGCAAGCTCCACGGCTTCCCCTGCATACTGAGTCGGTCTTGCTGTCACGACATAGCCTGCCTTAACGAACGTATCAATGATATCCAACAGATTATTCCGGATCTGTCCTTTTCCCGCCCTGGGATTATAAATAAAAAGAAGCTTTTTGTCGTCCATCCTTTCCCTCATTTCTGCTTTTTTATCCTTGTTTCGCCCCTGCGCTCCCGTAAAGTGTACTTGCTTCTATAACAACAAGCTTACTCTGGAAAATAGAAAAAGGGCAGCCACTTTCCGGTGGACACCCTTTCGTTTTCTTTATTCTGCCGCGCTGCTTAAATAATTTTCCATTCCGAAAATCGCGTCGTCTTCATCCGTTCCGTCTGCAATCACGGTTACCTTTTCGCCGGGTGCAAGCGCAAGGCTCATCATTCCCATGATGCTCTTCGCGTTCACTTTTCTGCCTTCAGACTCCAGATAAATATTGCTGGCATGCTTGCTTGCAACCTGCACCAGCATTGCTGCCGGGCGAGCCTCAAGCCCCTGCTTCAGCTTTACTTCCACAGTTTTCTGTTTCATAATAAAACTCCTCCTTTTAAGACCTCATGGCATCCGCCAGTTCACATAATTTCCGCAAACGATGATTTACGCCCGATTTTCCAACTGGAGGATCCAGATACATCCCCAGCTCCTTAAGCGGTGCTTCGGGATACTCCAGACGTACTTCAGCCATCTGGCGCAAGCTCACCGGCAATTTTTCAAATCCATATTTTTGCTGCAAAAAAAGAATGTCGTCAACCTGCCTCGCCGCCGCTGTCACCGTCTTGGTAATATTGGCAGTTTCGCAATTGACGCGCCTGTTTACCGTATTGCGGACTTCCCGGACGATCCTGGAATTTTCAAATTCCATCAGCGCCACATGCGCCTCAACCACATTCAGAAAATCCGAAATTCCGGCTCCTTCTTTTATGTAAACCACATAATACTTTTTTCGCTGTACAATCCGTCCTTCGATCTCGAACTCGGTCAAAATCTCCAGAATCTGCTGTGCCTGCAGCGGTCTGCTGCATACAATTTCCAGATGATATCCTTTCCCGGGATTGCTCATCGAACCGGCTGCCAGAAACGCGCCTCGTAAAAACGCTCTCTGGCAACAGGAATTTCGGATTAAAAGCCTGCTCACCGGACATCGTAAACCATCCTGTAGGCTCTCCTCACCGGACGTCGGGCTGCCTGTCTGATCCAAAAATTTGATTCCCTGCAGAATCCTGCGGATCAGTTCCGGGTCATCTATCCGACAGAAATATCCGGTTTGCTGATTTTCCTGTTGTACACGGGTTTCCGTACTTATATTAAATGTTTTCTGTAATAATGTAAAGCATTTTCTCACAACGAGCGCATTTTCCGCATGAATCTGCAGAAAAGTCCCCGTCGTACCGACACCGATGCTGCCGTTAAAATGAAGAAGTGCTGCCAGCTCCGCCAGCTGGCAGTGCCTTGCCGGACTGATGTGCCGATACAGCTCTTCTTTTACTCCCGATGAAAATGACATATGAAATATCCTTAAATATCCCTGTGGCTCAAAGATACTCCATACTTGGCTTCCCTGTTGCGAAGCTTTCTATAAAGCTCATTGGCCAGCGTTACGCTCCTATGTTTGCCGCCGGTGCAGCCGATTGCCACCACCAGCTGGTATTTGCCTTCTTTAATATAATTTGGAATCAAAAATCGCAGCAGATCTGTCAGCTTGTCCAGAAAAATCCCCGCCTCCGGGAAGCTCATGACATAATCCTGAACGCCCCTGTCGTTGCCGGTCAGATATTTCAATTCATCTATATAAAAAGGGTTCGGCAGGAAACGGACATCAAATACCAGATCCGCATCTGCCGGGATTCCATGCTTGAAGCCAAAAGAAAGAATATTGATCATCAGACTGCTGTACTCTTCATTTTTTACAAAAATCCGATCCAGCTCCTCTTTCAGCTCCCGGGTCAGCAGCTTGGACGTGTCAATCACATAGTCTGCATCCTTCTTAACCTGCTGCAGGATTTCCCTTTCTTTTTCAATTCCGTCTTCGATTCTCGGATTTTCTGCTGAACACAGCGGATGCATCCGTCGGCTCTCTTTATAACGTTTCACAAGCACTGCATCAGAAGCGTCCATAAAAAGGACTTCGAACACCATACCGTTTTGTCTTAAACAGGAAAGTGTTTTTTCTACCCTGGCAAAGGACTGATCCGTGCGGACGTCCACGCCGATAGCAACTTTTGTTATTTCCGTATTCGGTGTGGACAAAAGCTCAACGAACTTGTCGATCAGCTGGATCGGCAGATTGTCCACACAATAGTATCCCATATCCTCCAGCAGTCGCATCGCGGTGCTTTTGCCGCCGCCGCTCATGCCGGTTACCATTACAAATCTCATTTTTCAAAATCTCCCAGGAAAATCACTTCCGGCTCCAGCGTTACGCCGAATTTTTCCTGCACTGTTTCTATGACTTTCTGAATTAGTCCCGCCACGTCCGCAGACGTCGCATTTTTTCGGTTGATGACAAAACCGCAGTGCTTTTCGGAAACCTGTGCGCCGCCGACGCACGCTCCGGCAAGTCCGGCATCCATAATCAGCTTGCCTGCAAAATATCCCTCCGGGCGTTTAAACGTACTGCCCGCACTCGGATATTCCAGCGGCTGTTTTTCCCGACGCTTTGCAGAAAGCTCCTGCATCGTAGCAGAAATTTCGCTTCGGTCGCCTTTTTGCAGCTTTAAAACAGTGCTGAGCACCACACAGGGCTTTGTTTTTACAATGCTCGTGCGATAGCCGAACGCCATTTCTTCCCTGTTGTATACACGACATCTGCCATCCGGTTCCATCACCTCTACCGACTCTGTCACACCCGCAATCTCACCGTTGTAAGCGCCCGCGTTCATCCGGACTGCTCCGCCAATCGTTCCGGGGATTCCCGATGCAAATTCCAATCCGGTCAGCCCTGCTTCCATCGCGCTTCTCGATACAGCGGAAAGCATCGCGCCTGCGCCGCATCGGATCGTAGCTTCATCGATTTCAGTCTTTAAAAATTCCCCCGCCAGATGCAGGATCGCGCCGCGGTAGCCCCGGTCACCCACCAAAAGGTTACTTCCGTTTCCGAGCAAAAACCACGGCAGCGCCTCTTCCTGCAGCCAGGCAAGCACCTGCGCCAGCTCTTTCCTCGTCTCAATCACAAGAAAATAGCGCGCAGGACCGCCTGTCCGAAATGTCGTATGCCTGTCCATCTGTTCTTCTGTTAAAATCCGCTCTTTCGGCAGAATTTCATTTAATCTGTCACTCAAATGTCCTGACCAGCCCTTCTGCTCCGGCTTTGCGCCGGATACGTTGTTATTTTATGCGGATCTTTTGCAGATGATACCGGTATTACTCCAATACCAGTCTGGCAGCGCCGTAAATACCAGCGTCATTGCCCAGAGTTGCCAGGGTAAACAGTGCGCCGCGGCAGCCCTTGAACGCATATTTCTGGTAATATTTCTGAATGTAACCCAGCAGCACATTGCCGGCTTTGGAAACACCGCCGCCGATTACGAAGATCTCCGGGTTGGAAACATTGGCAACCAGCGCCATCGCCTTGCCCAGATACCAGCCAAAGTCCTCTGCAACCTCGGTTGCTACCGTATCTCCTGCTTTAACCGCATCCCATACGTCCTTTGCACTCAGGTCGTCCTTGCGCATTATGCTCGGACGGTCATCCTTTGCCAGCTTACGCTTTGCCATACGGACAATACCCGTTGCGGAAACATATTCCTCCAGGCATCCGCAGTTGCCGCAATTACAAGGCTCTGTCTCATCATCATTGACATGCATATGTCCGATCTCGCCTGCGGCTCCGGTTGCACCGGCAACCATCTTACCGTTGATGATAATACCGCCGCCAACACCAGTTCCCAGGGTTACTACAACGACATCCTCATACCCCTTTGCGCCGCCCTGCCAGGCCTCGCCCAGTGCTGCTACGTTGGCGTCATTACCAGCTTCTACCGGCATATTTAAAAGTGTCTGCAACTCTTTTTTCAGGCTCATGGTTCCCCAGCCAAGATTGACTGCACCATAAAGTGTGCCCTCAGAGTCAACCGGTCCCGGTGCACCGATGCCGACGCCGACTACCTCTGTACGGTCCATTTTACGCTCATCCATTTTTTTGAGGATGCTCTTTGCACAGTCCGGCAGAATCGCTTTGCCGTCATCCTCTGTCACCGTAGGGATTTCCCACTTTTCCATCAGATCGCCGTTGGTGTTAAAAAGACCAAGCTTTACTGTCGTTCCTCCTACATCTACACCAAAACAATACTTACCCATTTTATTTTCCTCCCGCTTCTCGCGTATTTTCAAAAAGCTTTTCAGCTGTCTGATCTGTGATGATGCCTTACTCTTTTGTACGATCCGCCAGCCGCATCGCTGTACGGAGCACTATTGCTTTCATTCCGAACATTTCGATATGCCTGACCGTTTTAGTCCTCATCCTCATCCTCGTCCTCATCCCGCTTACGTGCAAGGGAATTCTGGACTCTTGTATACAGCTCCTGTGCTGCATTGTATCCCATCTTTTTCTGTCTGTGGTTAACAGCTGCCGTTTCGCAAATAATTGCCAGGTTTCTGCCGGGACGGATCGGAATGTTGTGGCAGACAACCTTGTTGCCCAGATATTCCGTATACTCCTCTTCCAGTCCGAGACGGTCGTATTCTCTGTCCTTGTCCCACTCTTCCAGACGGATTACGAGGTCGATATTCTGTGTCTCGCGGACACTCGAAGCACCGAACAGCGCCTTGACGTCCACAATACCAATACCGCGCAGCTCGATAAAGTGCTTTGTGATATCCGGTGCAGTTCCGACCAGTGTTTCCTCACTGACCTTGCGGATCTCTACAACATCGTCCGTTACCAGACGGTGTCCTCTCTTAATCAGCTCAAGCGCCGCCTCGGATTTACCGATTCCGCTCTCGCCTGTAATCAGGACGCCTTCGCCATATACGTCAACCAGTACGCCGTGCACGGAAATGCAGGGTGCCAGCTTGACATTCAGCCAACGGATCAGCTCTGCCGTAAACGAACTTGTCGCACGCTTGGTCATCAGAAGCGGAACGCCTTTTTCAATGGCAATTTGCCGAAACAGCTCATCCGGATGCAGTTCACGACAGAAAATAATGCCGGGAATCGGGTAATCCAGAAGCTTCTCCAGCATCTCCTTCTCTTCTTTTTCCGACATTCTCTTAACATAAGAGTATTCTACGAATCCAATCACCTGCAGACGGGTCGCCTCAAAGTGTTCAAAATAGCCCGCCATAGGAAGTGCCGGTCGGTTGATATCCGGCAACGTAACCTTAATCCCCTTCAGATTGATTTCAGGAGTCAGATTTTCCAGCTTCATTTTTTCCGCAATCTTCAATAAACTGATGCTTGCCATAATCCATCCTCTCTTTTCCAGGACATGTAGACAGTAGTTCCTGACATCAGAAACTCTGTTTTTATGCCATACTTTGTTTTATTTTATCACAGATCATTATTCCCGGCAATCTTCCTCTTGGTGGTTATGAAAAAATTCATAGATTTCTTCCGCCACGGACATTGGCAAATCTGCCTGCATCGCAATCTGCTCTGCCGTCGCGTCCCGGATCTCATAAATCGATGGAAAGCTTTTCATCAGCGCCTTTCTCCGCGCAAGGCCCACGCCCGGGATTTCATCCAGCACGCTCTTGACCTGATCCTTGCTGCGCAGTGACCTGTGGTATTCGATTGCAAACCGGTGCGCCTCGTCCTGCACTCTTGTAATCAGCTTGAAGGCTTCAGAATTGCGGTCGATCGGCAGCTCCATATTGTGAAAATAAAGTCCTCTCGTCCGATGGTTGTCATCCTTTACCATGCCGCAGACCGGAATGTTTAAATGCAGCTCGTCCAGCACCTGCTGCGCGATGTTGACCTGCCCGCGTCCGCCATCCATCAGCAAAAGGTCCGGAAACCGTGCAAAGCTTCCGAACTCCCCGGACAGATTTTTTTCTTCCAGCTCTTTCGTCTCTTTTAAGCCGTGTTCAAAGCGTCTCGTCAGAACTTCGCGCATGCAGGCATAGTCGTCCGGTCCTGCTACCGTTTTGATTCTGAATTTTCGGTAATCGCTGCGCTTGGGCTTGCCCTTTTCATAAACGACCATCGAGCCGACATTTTCAAAGCCGCTGATGTTGGAAATATCGAACGCCTCCATCCGGTCGAGCATCGGTAAATCCAGCAGCTGTGCGATCTGCCGCACCGCACCGACCGTACGCGCCTCGTCGCGCGCAATTCGCTCCCGGTCTTTTTCCAGGACGAGCTTTGCATTTTTTTCCGCAAGCTCCACCAGCTTTTCCTTCTGTCCCTTCCGCGGCACGCGGATATATACCCTTGCACCCCTGCGTGCGGTCAGCCATTCTTCTAATACCGGTATGTCATCTATTTCTTTCTGTAAAATCAATTCCCGCGGTACGAACGGTGTTCCGGCGTAAAACTGTTTCACAAAATCCAGCAGAATCTGCGCCTTATCCGAATCCGCCACATGCGTCATATAAAAATGCTCGCGCCCGATCAGCTTGCCGCTACGCACAAAAAACACCTGTACCACTGCGTCGCTTCCGTCCTTGTCCAGCGCGATGATGTCCTTATCCTCCCCGTCGCTGTCCGTGATTTTCTGCTTCTGGGACACCTGCTTTACGCTGTTGAACAGATCGCGGTACCGGGCAGCTTCCTCAAATTCCAGGGCCTCCGCCGCTTCTTCCATTTTTTTCTGCAGATCGTTTAAAATCATATTATAATTGCCGTTTAAAAACTCCAGCGCCTTGTCCACATGTGCCCGGTACTCCTCGCGGCTCACATAATCCTGACACGGAGCCATACATTGCCCGATGTGATAATTTAAGCACGGGCGTTCCAACCCACAGTCCCGCGGCAGTACCCGGTTACAGGTACGCAGTTTGAACAGCTTATTTAATAGCTCGATCGTATCCTTGACCGCCGCCGCAGAGGTAAACGGCCCGAAATACTTCGATTTGTCCTTTTTCATCAGTCTGGAAAACTGCACGCGCGGATATGCCTCCCCGACTGTGACCTTAATATAGGGATAGGTTTTATCATCCTTGAGCAGTGTGTTGTATTTCGGATTGTGTTCCTTGATCAGATTGTTTTCCAGAACCAGGGCTTCCAGCTCCGAATCCGTTACAATATATTCAAACCGGGCTATCTGCGTTACCATCTTTTCAATCTGTGGTCCGCGGTTAATTTTCTCACGGAAATACGACTGTACTCTGCTGCGCAGGCGAATCGCCTTGCCGACATAAATGATATTGTCCTGTGCGTCGTGCATCAGGTACACGCCGGGCTTCTGCGGCAGTTTTTTCAGCTCTTCTTCTATTACAAACATGTCGCGTTCTCCCCTTCTAATACAGCAGGGACTATGTTTCCATAGTCCCTGACAAACGTTCTTTCACTCCGGTTCTGCCGCCATGCTTAACACTTCGTGTATAGCATTTACGATAAGCTTTCCTATTTCTTCTCGTCGTCCGGAAGGGAGGCTCCTGAAAAACGTCCTACCGGTCCTTTATTCTCCGGCTTCGGCGTCGGAGGAATCCAGGGCTTATCCTGTTCCTGGCTCTGTTCGGCGTCAGATGGATCCGCCGGCTGCTGTGCATCTCCCGGCTGCTGTGCATCTCCCGAGAAGAAGCTGTCTTCTCTTTCCTGCTGCTGGCGTGCGAACTCTTCCCATGGCTTCGGCGTGGAAGACTGCGGCTGCGCTGCGGTGTCTGTGCCCGATGCAGGTGCTGTGCCATAGCTGTTTCCTGCGTCGGACTGGCTCGGGTTCTCTGCGTCTGCAGTCTGCTCTGCCGCCTTCATCTGCGCGCCGGCAGTCTGCTCCGGTTCTTCCTGCGGCAGTCCCTTGACCTGTCTGTAGATCCGCATGAATTCCTTGCCGGTGATCGTCTCTTTTTCAATCAGATGCGCCGCCAGCTGATCCATCACTTCACGGTTTGCGGACAGCAGCTCCAGTGCTTCCTGATAACATTCTTTCAGGATACGCATGACTTCCTGATCGATCTCAGCCGCCGTCGCATCGGAGCAGTTTAAAACCGTCCTGCCGTCCAGATACTGGCTTTCTACGGATTCCAGCCCAATCAAACCGAACTTTTTGCTCATACCGAAACGGGTTACCATAGAGCGTGCCAGACCGGTCGCCTGCTCGATATCGTTCGAAGCGCCTGTCGTTACCGTATCAAATACAATTTCTTCCGCCGCGCGGCCGCCCAGATAGCCGACCAGCATATCATGGATTTCCGCCTCTGTGTTTAAATACTTTTCCTCTTCCGGCACATGCATGACATAGCCAAGAGCCCCCATCGTACGGGGCACGATCGTGATCTTCTGCACGGGCTCGGAATTTTTCTGCAATGCCGCAATCAGCGCATGACCTACTTCATGATAGGATACGATCTTACGCTCCTGCGCGCTCATGATCCGGTCTTTTTTCTCCTTGCCGACCAGTACCTGCTCGACCGCTTCAAACAGATCCTTCTGGCAGACATATTCCCTGCCCTCTTTGACTGCATTGATCGCAGCCTCGTTGATCATATTGGCAAGGTCAGAGCCGACCGCGCCGCTCGTCGCGAGCGCAATTGCATCGAAATCAACCGTTTCGTCCATCTTGACGTCTTTGGCGTGCACCTTGAGGATCTCTACGCGTCCCTTTAAGTCGGGCTTATCTACGATAATCCGGCGGTCAAATCGTCCCGGACGCAGCAGTGCCTTGTCCAGAATCTCCGGACGGTTGGTCGCCCCCAGAACCAGAATTCCCTTCGAAGTATCAAAACCATCCATCTCAGAAAGCAGCTGGTTCAGCGTCTGCTCACGCTCTTCATTTCCGCCGCCGTATTTGGAATCTCTGCTTCTGCCGATTGCATCAATCTCATCGATAAAGATGATACAGGGCGCATTTTTCGTCGCTTCTTTAAACAGGTCGCGCACACGCGATGCACCGACACCGACGTACAGCTCGATAAAATCGGAACCGGTCAGCGAAAAGAACGGAACCTTCGCCTCTCCGGCTACTGCCTTTGCCAGAAGCGTCTTACCGGTACCGGGAGGACCGACTAACAGCGCACCCTTGGGCAGCTTTGCGCCGATCTTCACATAGCGCTGCGGATTGTGCAGGAAATCAACAACCTCCTGCAGCGACTCCTTTGCTTCGTCCTCGCCTGCTACATCCTTAAACGTGATTCCGGTTTCTTTCTGTACATAAACCTTTGCGTTGCTCTTGCCGACGCCCATAGGGCCGCCTCCGCCCATCCGCCGAAATAGCAGACTTAAAAGCAGCCACATAACGACAATCGGAAGCACATAGGTCAGGATCATCGTCAAAATCAGTCCGGAGCTGTCCGGAACATCCTTGCCGTAGCTTGCAACCTTATATTCTTTTAAGTACGCCGTCAATGCATCATCCGACTGTGCCTTACCGGTATAATAGGTTACCTCCGGCATCGCAGAAAACAGTGTTTTCTGGTTTGTCTGCTGCAGTTTGAGATAAATCGTATCGTCATCCCAGGTAACCTCTGCCGCCTTGCCGTCTTCTACCAGCTCCTGAAATTTTCCATAGGTGATTTCCTGATTGGTTGCATTATTGATCATCCGCATAAACAGGCTCATGGAAATCAACGTCACAATCGCCGCAATCGCCAACAGGATCAGGCTCGTCCGCCTCGGATTGTTCTGTCCAGATCCTCCGGAACCGTTCGGTCCCTGGGATCCGTTGCCGGAACCATCTCCATTTCCGCCGTTAAACGGGTTCATATTATTATCCATTCGATTTAACCTTTCTTTTCGTCCGCTTCATGCATGGAAGCCACGATAGTACCATAATTATAGACATTTCGATAGGATAAATCAATACACAAAGTCTAAAATAGAATTCTGCTCTACGGCTCAAACGCGCTTTTTACCGATATGGATTTCCGGAACCGCCACATTTTCATAAACGATATCCTGATCCTCTCCGCACACCTCTGCAGGGTCTGCGTCGTCATCTCCTTTTAAGTGAATCTCCGGAACTGCCAAATTTTCATTTTCCACTTTGTATTTTGCCGCTTTTTCTTTTCTTCTTTCCCAAAACATCATTTCTCCCCCTTGCTTTACAGGAAATTGATAAACAGCGTAATGACAAGGCTGTTGATAAAATCCGCAAACAGGCTGCCCACAATCGGGATCAGCAGATATGCCTTTACAGACGGCACATATTTTTCGGTTCTAAACTTTACTTGGGGGTAGAGTTTAGAACCTTTCTTATTTTTGACATAAAAATAGGCATAGGCGTCACTTTATCTTATAATTAAATCACCACAAAATAACCTAAGAAAGGACATTGCCTATGCCTAATACAGATTTTATCTCAAAATTACTCGAAATAAAAGACCTTATTGTAGATGAAATTGAAAATTCATCTACATCTACTCATATCTTCTTTCACTTGGAACATCGTGATCATGTTTGTCCTCTTTGTGGTGCCATTACAAACAAGGTTCACGACTACCGCACTAGCATCATTAAAGACTCGCCTTTTCAAGGACGTCCTCTTTTTCTTCACTATAGAAAACGGAGATATCATTGCAATTGCTGCAATTCACATTTTTTAGAACCATTTACCTTACTTCCAAAACAATGTCGTATTACCAATCGTTTAGGATTTCTTGCTATCCATCAATTACGAAACACTATGAATGTCAAAGGAGTAGCTCAGTCCCTTGGCATCTCTTCTTCAACAGTTTTTCGCAGATTAAAAGATCTAAATTTTGCTAAGCCAAATGCCTTACCACTTGTTTTATCAATTGATGAATTCAAGGGGAATGCTGGTGGCCAAAAGTTTCAGGCCATTCTTACGGATCCTAAATCTCATAAAGTAATAGATATTTTACCTTCCAGAACCCAGTATCAATTACAGGAATACATCAAATCTTTTTCAAACCGAAAGGATGTCAGATACTTTGTGATGGATATGAACCAGGTATATCGAGACCTTGCAGAAACTTTCTTGCCTAACGCAACCATCGTGATTGATAAGTTCCATGTGGTTCGATATATCACATGGGCTTTGGAAAACGTAAGAAAAAGAATCCAAAAAGAAATGCATCCTTCAAAACGAAAATACTTTAAAAGAAGTAGAAAAATCCTGCTTTCTCACTTTTCTTCTCTCAAACCTGACAGTAGGGACGCATTAGAAATTATGCTCATGCAATCTTCCAATCTGGCGACCGCTTACTATTTAAAAGAACAGTTCTATGATGTAATGTCATCAAAATCCAGAGACGAAGCACAAAAGAAACTTCGAAAATTTATCCTCTCCGCTCAGGCTAGTCAACTAAACGAATTCAAAGCCTGTTTAACCATGCTCAGTAACTGGAGCAAATATATATTAAATGCCTTTGAGTGCCCATATTCAAACGGTTTCACAGAAGGAAGTAATAACAAAATCAAAGTAATCAAGCGAAATGCTTATGGATATAGAAATTTCGATAATTTTAGAAATCGCATCTTATTATCTATGCGCTAGTATACATACTAATCCTTATATTGCTTGATCAATAAAAATCTGCATGGCAAACAGGTGTCAAGGCTGCAAAGCACCCATAGGGCAAGGCCTTGACGCCTGTTTGTCATGCAGATAAAAAATAAACAAGCAATATAAGGATTATTTTGGCGATAGCCATAAAGAAAACCAGGAATGAATATCTACTCATTCCTGGTTACCTTTAATTTACCCCAACTCTTGACAAAGAGCCCTTTTTTTGAGGGCATTCATTTCGAGATAACCAACGTAATACTTCAAATAGACCGCAGGGGCAGTGCGCAGATAATCGTAAACACGTTCCGACTGCTCTTCCGAAAGACCGAAGGATTCGAGGGAGCGCAGAAGCTCTGACTTTTCCGCGCCGTAATAGTGCAGAGAAAGGTCGAGTAAGCAAAACAGGTTGATTTGCAGATCGCGCTGCTGTGCCAGAAGCGTACAGAGCAGCGCAGCGGGATAGGAGCTGCCCAAGCTGCCTTCCGCTTCCGCAAGGACCTGTGCGGCATATTCATAGGAAATCCGTTCGGTATAGTACGCCCAGCCCTCCACATATCCGCCGTAGGAGAACAGCTTGCGAATTGGCAGCGTCTGCGTGTCGCAGACAAGGGAGGAATAGACGGTCTGGTAGAGATGCCCCGGATAACCCTCGTGAGCGAGTGTGGTGTAAAGCTCAATTCCGTCCGCGGTCGAGGAACGGTTGATGCGGATCGTATTCTGCATCAGAGCATCGATAGGCGGGATCATATAAAAGGCGGGACTGGAATATGCCTCGAGCCCGGCGTCCACATCCTGAATGTCGCATTGAACCGTCTGGGCGGTTAGATCGGCCAGAGCCGGAAAGTCCTGCTGCATCCGGTTTTGCAGATCTTCCAGAATGGCGGTTGGATCAGAAAGTGGAAATCCATCGTTAACCGGGGCAAGGTCAGGCGTACCGCCGGTCAGCTCCTGATAAGTGGTCAGCGTCTGCTTCATCTCTTTGTAGGTTTTCTGAAACTGTTTTTGAAGGAGCAAATAGAGCTGATCCATGGAAAGGGAGGAACCGGTGGATTCCTTGACGAGCCAGGCATAATATTGCCGCCCGTCGGGCTTCTGGGAAAGTCCTCCCCTCGTGCGTCCGGTGTCGGAAAGCTGTTCCAGCCCGTCTGCGAGGGACTGCCAGGCGGGCAGGACGGATTTTGACAAAAGCGACTGGTTTTGGGCTTCGTATTGTGACTGCTGCTTGGCGGTCAGAAGTCCTTTTTGTAAAAGAGATGCAAGTCTGGAAGAAAACGTCGTCTGTAAAAAGTGCGTGCCGGAGGAAAGCGCCTCCTTTGTGAGGATTTCGCGGCACTGCTGTGCACTTTTTTTGGCGTCCTCTTTTTCCATAAAAAGCCCGGCTGCACTTTTTTCGGATTCATAAGAAAGCAGACCCTGCACGTAATCGGGAACGGACTGCAGGAGGGAAAGATAGGTTTCCACGTCGTCAGCGGTATAAAACGGATATTCTGCAAATAATAAAAGCAGCTCGCTCTGCATGCCGGAGGTCGGGGAAAGGGGTTCCTCATAATAGGAAAAATCGGATTCTTCGAGGTCGAGAGCCAGCCTGTCGCAGAGCAGATCGTAGGTATAGCGTTCCTCCTCATTTAATTTTTTCGAATCGAGAAAGGAGAGCACGGATAAAAATTTCTGCCGGGAGGCGGCAGAAGCCTCGGAAGCTTCCTTAGAATAAACCGGAAGCGCAGCGTCTTTTAGATGAATCCCTTGCAGATTCGGATACGCCATGACAAAGTGCAGGCTGAGGGCATCGTGTTCAAGGCTGGACTGCACATATGCACTTGTTATTTTATGGAAAAGAGCCCGGTCAAAGCAGTGGGAACACAGCAAAATTGCGGGCAGAAAAATACACAGAAAAAGCGTGCATAGAAACAGAGGAGTCCGTTTGCGGAAAATATTTTTCAAAAAGCGCCACCAGATTTTTTCATATTTATATGTGGTTTTGGGAAAAGATATGAGAAAACCCCCTGTAAATGGGTTGACTGTCTATAGTAAAATGTGATACAAAGTAAAGTAAGTGGTTAATTTTTGGGCCGTTTTCGCGGCGGAATGAGAGGAATTATGGATAATTTGGAACTTGCCAAAGTGGCGAATGAAGTCCGCAAGGGCGTTTTGACTGCTGTACATGGCGCAAAATCCGGTCATCCGGGAGGATCGCTTTCTGCAGCAGATATCTTTACCTACCTGTATTTTGAAGAGATGAATATTGATCCGGCAGATCCGAAGAAGGAAGACCGGGATCGTTTTGTTCTTTCCAAGGGACATACGGCACCCGGTCTGTATTCTGCCCTGGCACATAGAGGTTTTTTCCCGGTAGAGGATCTGGAGACACTGCGTCATCTCGGTTCTTATTTGCAGGGACATCCCTGTCTGGATAAGATTCCGGGCGTAGATATGTCCACAGGCTCCCTTGGACAGGGTGTTTCTGCCGCTGTCGGCATGGCACTGGGCGGAAAAATGACAGACGAAAAGTTCCGCGTATATTCGCTTCTGGGCGATGGCGAGATTCAGGAAGGGCAGGTTTGGGAAGCTGCGATGTTTGCTGGCTTCCATAAGCTGGATAATCTCGTGCTTATTGTAGATAACAACGGTCTGCAGATCGATGGAAAGATCGAGGACGTATGCTCCCCGTATCCGATCGACGAGAAGTTCCGCGCTTTCAATTTCCATGTAATTGACGTTGCAGACGGCAACGATATGGAACAGCTGCGTCAGGCGTTTGCAGAAGCGCGCAGCACAAAGGGCATGCCGACTGCAATTATTGCCCATACGGTAAAGGGCAAGGGTGTTTCCTTTATGGAAGATCAGGCTGGCTGGCATGGTAAGGCGCCCAACGATGAAGAGTATCAGATCGCAATGGCGGATCTGGAAAGGATCGGTGAAGCATTATGTCAGAAGTAAAGAAGATTGCGACCAGAGAAGCCTTCGGGGAAACTCTGGTAGAGTTGGGAAAGAAACATCCTGAGCTGGTAGTGCTGGACGCAGATCTGGCCGCAGCGACAAAGACTGCTGTGTTTAAAAAGAGCTTTCCTGACCGTCATTTTGACTGCGGTATCGCAGAGGCAAATATGATGGGCGTGGCAGCAGGACTTTCCCTCGTTGGAAAAATTCCGGTGGCGAGCTCCTTTGCCATGTTTGCAACAGGCCGTGCTTACGAACAGATCCGTAACTCTATCGGCTATCCTCATTTGAACGTAAAAATCGGCGCAAGCCATGCCGGCATCACCGTCGGCGAGGATGGTGCGAGCCATCAGTGTAACGAAGATATCGCTCTGATGCGCTCCATTCCGGGTATGGTTGTCATGAACCCCTCCGATGCGGTTGAGGCGGCAGAGTGTGTCCGTGCTGCAATCGAATATGTTGGCCCTGTATATATGCGTTTCGGACGTTCTGCAGTGCCGGTAATCAATGATCGTCCCGGTTATCATTTCGAGATGGGAAAAGGTATCGTGCTGCGTGAGGGTACGGATGTGACGATCGTTGCAACCGGTATTTTGGTAAGCTCTACGCTGGAAGCGGCTGAAAAGCTGGCAGCAGAGGGCATCAGCGCAGAGGTTATCAATATTCACACGATCAAGCCTCTGGACAAAGAGCTGATCATCAACAGCGCAAAGAAGACCGGAAAAGTCGTGACGGCGGAAGAGCATTCCGTGATCGGTGGCCTTGGTTCTGCTGTTTGCGAGGCATTGTCCGAAGAGTGCCCGACAAAGGTATGCAGAATCGGCATTCAGGATGTATTCGGCGAGTCCGGTTCTGCGGGCGAGCTTCTTGTAAAATATGGTCTTGACGGGAACGGTGTATACAATACCGTAAAGAATTTTGTGACCCGTTAAGTGGAGGAAAGTATGGAAAAAATTCTGGCTCCGTCAATTCTGGCAGCCGATATTATGCGGCTTGGGGAGCAGATTGAAGCGGTAAAAAATGCTGGCGCGAAATATCTTCATATCGATGTGATGGACGGTATGTTCGTTCCGGCGCTGTCCTATGGCATGTGTGTTGTGGAGTCGATCCGCAAGTCCTGCGATATGGTTCTGGACGTGCACCTGATGATCGTAGAACCGGGACGGCATGTGGAAGCGTTTGCAAAAGCAGGCGCAGATATTATTACGATCCATCTGGAAGCCTGTGCAGACGCGCATGAGGTCATCCGACAGATTCACAGCTGCGGCTGTAAGGCTGGTGTCAGCATCAAGCCCGGTACGCCGATAGAGGTGCTGGAGGAATATCTGGATGAGGTCGAGCTGATTTTGATTATGAGTGTTGAGCCTGGCTTTGGCGGTCAGAAATATATTCCGGAGTCAACGGAACGCATCCGCCAGACCGCAGAGCTGATCCGGAAAAGCGGTCGCGAGATCGAGCTGGAGGTAGACGGCGGCGTTGGTGCAGGAAATGTCGAGCTGGTGCTGGAGGCCGGTGCGAATGTGATTGTGGCAGGTTCCGCTGTTTTTAAGGATCCGGCAAAAAATGCAGCAGAAATGATGTCGATCCTCAAAAAGTGGGATTGAATACGTTACACAGAAGCGCTCCGCAGGAAAACCTGTGGGGCGTTTTTTAGGGCTTAAAGGACACCATACGGCGGTCATCCGATCGTGCAGCGTGCATGGAAATCAGAGGAAAATTGAAAAATAAAATTTTTCAATCGCGAGATTTGTGTCTGCGCGCACTTGACACAAACTCGGTATGCGCAAAAAGCGTGCGCGGAAATCAGAGGAAACATGGAATTTTCAGAACAATTAAAAATATATGCGGAAACGCACTTTGAAAACAGAAAAAAATATTTTGCGTCGATTATATCCGAAATCGAGGCAGGCTTGTCTTTGTGCAGCGAGGAAGAGGCCCTGCTGATAAAATTTTTTTACGGGACGATGCCGCTGCGGGATGCCGGGGAATATCCGTTTGAAATATTTCTGAGTTATGTGCGCCATGCCCTCTGGCTGCGGAAAACGATAGACTGGTGCAAGAAGCTGCCGGAGGATCTGTTTGTCCACGACGTACTGTATTATCGGATCAACTCGGAGGACATCAGCGATTGCCGCAGATTTTTTTACGAGCAGTTAAAAGACCGAATTGCGGGACTTGACGAATATCAGGCAGCGGTAGAGATCAACTACTGGTGTGCGGAGCATGCAACGTATGAAATGGCGGATGACCGAACGGCGGGGCCGATGACGATGTATCGGAGCGGAAAAGGACGCTGCGGAGAAGAATCCACCTTTACGGTGACGGCATTGCGCAGTGTCGGGCTTGCAGCACGTCAGGTATACACGCCGCGTTGGGCGCACTGCGACGATAACCATGCCTGGGTCGAGGTTTGGGTAAATGGAGAATGGCACTTTCTGGGGGCCTGCGAGCCGGAAGAAAAACTGGATCGCGGCTGGTTTACAGGACCTGCCGGACAGGCGCTTTTGATTCACAGCCGCACATTCGGCGATTATGCGGCGGGAAAGCGGGAAGAGGTAATCGGCAGGGATGGCGCGGTTGTCTGCCACAATGTCACCGCTTCGTATACAAAGACACGCAAGCTCCGGATTCAGGTGCGAAAACAGGACAACACCCCGGCAGCGCACGCACAAGTTTCGGTGGAAATTCTGAACATGGCGGAATATTTCCCGGCAGCAGTGCTGGAAACCGACGAACAGGGCGGGACTTCGATCAGGCTTGGGCTGGGCGACATCCGGCTGCAGGCGCGGTCAGAGGGAAAGTTTGTGGAGTGTTATTGTAATCTGGCAGAGGACGGCGTCGGGGCGGCAGATGCGGATTGCGCTGTTACGCTTGTGCTGAAGGATTCGGAAGCGGGGATGAAAGATGCGCTTTCTGGCGTCTCTGCCTGTGGCTGGCATTTTGCGAAGCTCTGCGCTCCGAAAGAAGTCGTTGTCCGGGAAAGTGTATTGAGTGAGGAAGAAGTGTCGCGCGGCACGCGGAGATTGGCAGATGCAGTGAAGCTGCGGGAAGAACGCTTCGATCAGCTGACCCGGCACGCGATTGCAGTGCATCCGGAGGAGGAAGAGAGGATGCGCGTTGCGGGAGAGAATGCAGAGGAGCTGACAGCTTTTCTGGAAAAGGATGATAACCCGGATCGCAAAAAGCTGCTGGACAGTCTGACGAAAAAAGATAATAAAGATCTGCGGGCAGAAGTGCTGGAAGACCACTTGTCAGCAAAGCGCGGCAGCTGGTCGGAAGATATACATGTGCAGGATCTTCTGTGTCCCAGAATCTGGCTGGAAGAAATCGGCGCTTACAGAAGTTACATTTGCAGTGTGCTGACTGCTCAGGAGCAGGAAGCATTTGCCTCCAATCCAGAGCTGATATGGAATTATGTAAACCAAAACATTACCTATATCCCGGAAGAAGAATATAATACCCTTTGTGCGTCGCCGATCGGCTGTCTGAAGCTGAAAATGGGCAGTGCAGTTTCCCGGACGATTTTGTTTATTGCGATTTGCAGAAGCCTGAATATCCCGGCGAGATTGGATAAAAGCCTGATGCTTCCGGAATACTGGGAGGACGGCGCATTCCGTGTACCGGTCAGCAGGGCGCAGGCCTCGAAAGGAACGCTTCTGCTGCGAAATATTCCGGGGAAAAAATGGATTTATGCGCAGCACTGGACGCTGGGGCGTCTGGAAAAGGATCATTTCGTGACAATGAATCATGCCGGACTGGTATTTGAAAAGGAAACGTTAGAGCTTTTCCTTCCGGTGGGAATTTATCGCCTGATTGCAGTAAAACGGCTATTGAACGGGGATCAGGAGGCAGCAGAGCTTTTGTTTGCGATCGCAAAGGAGAAACAGACCGAGCTTTATATGCCGGATTTTGAAAAAACGGATGGTGTGATGCCGTGGGAAAAAAACAGTGTACCGGATGAAAACCAGAGCTGCCGGAAGCTGCAAAACAAAAACAACAGTCTCCGGGAGGGAATACAAAGCTGCCTGCTTCGGGATATCGTCTTGCAGAGAACAGATGGAACGCTTTCCAGCCTGGAAAAACTGGTAAGCGGAAAACGCAGTATTCTGGCATTTCTGGAAATTGGGGCAGAGCCGACAGAGCATGTGCTGAATGAGGTTCTGGCACTGGAAAAGAGCGCAAAAGGAAATTCCAAAGGAATTGGCTGTCAGCTGCTTTTCGTTCTGCGGCAGGAAAAAGACCTGCAGCATAAAACGCTGCAGGAAGTGCTGGCGCTGGATGCGGGATCTGAGATAGAAATTTTATACGATATATCTGGCGGCGCTTCGGATGCCAATGCCGCACCGCGCACCGCGACTGGTGACACAGCGTCCGGTATCCTCTGTGGCTGGCAGGAAACTGCGAAGAGAATGAGGCTTGCCGAAAAGCTCCCGGTTCTGGCAGCTGTCAGACCGGATGGCACTGGCATTTACGGAAGCTGCGGATACCACGTCGGAAGTGTGGAGCTGATGGTGCGGATTCTGAAGGAAGCAGTCCGGACAGAAGCAGATTGATAAAAAATAATAGAATGCACCCTCTGCGAGCATTCTATTGTCATGAATCAGGGGCAGCGCCCGGGAAAATCCCCAGGCGCTGCCCCCTTTTGGAAATGGAATTACATCATGCCTTCTTTGAGAATATTATGGTCGCGCAGAAGCTTTTCGATTACTGTGCCGGAAATTGCTTTTAACAGAGGCTTCTTGAGCTTATTGAGCGGTCCGGGAAGTTCGATCTCCAGCGGAGATACGCCATCCATCAGCTTTACGGAGCTGTCGAGAAGTTCACGGATATCATAAACGCTGCCCCATACCTCCGGAACACCACGGTCTACGCCAAGCAGTCCGTAAACGGCTTCCATAGCAGTACGAACAGAATATTCTGTCGTGAAGATAGTGTCTCTGGGGGTTTCCGCAAACTGACCCAGGAATGCGAAGTTTACGCAGCCATCCGGGATAACATCAGGGCGGTCACCCTTTGCTCTGGGCATGAAGAATGCGGTAATATAAGGCATCATGGTAGGAACGCAGACTGCACTGTGCTCTGCCAGCTCCGGAATTTCCTCTACCGGAACGCCGAGATGATACAGCCATTCTTCTGTAATTTCCTTACCGGTGCATTCTTTCATGGGCTTCTTGATATAATCGCCGGGAACGTCGGTGAACAGGCTGTATACCCATACACAAACCTGCTTCTTATCCTGTTCCTTGAACTGACCCTGACGGTTGATGGTCCAGCTTAACAGCCAGCTGGAATCCTGACAGCTTACGATACCGCCGGTAACGACTTTGCCGCTTCTGGGATCTCTCTGGCAGATTTTCTCAATATAAGGAATGATTTTGTCATCCAGAGTGGTAACAGTTGCAGATTCCCAGTTGGTCTTTTCAATATCGGAGCAGAACTTCTCGGGATGACCAAAGGAAGGATCCTGACGGGCGATATTTTTCCACAGATCCCATACGCCGCTGTTGCGAACCTCTGCATCGCCCACCGGAGCGTGATTCTGATCTCCGTAGATCGTTCCCTCTGTGCAGCTGCCGTTTGTTACGAATACCAGATCGTTTTCGGTTAAGGCAATTTTCTGCTCTTTCCCCTTTACCTTGCATTCGATGGTCTTTGCAACCTTTTTGCCGTCATGGAAATCAAAGATAACGTTGGTAACCTCGGTATTGAACTGGAACTGTACGCCTGCGTCCTCCAAGTATTTCTTCATCGGAAGGATCAGGGATTCATACTGATTGTATTTGGTGAATTTCAGTGCGCTGAAATCCGGGAGTCCGCCGATATGGTGGATGAAACGCTGGAAGTACAGCTTCATTTCCAGTGCGCTGTGCCAGTTCTCGAAAGCAAACATGGTGCGCCAGTATAACCAGAAGGTGGAGTTGAATACCTCGTCATCGAATACGTCTTCGATGGTCTTGTCGTACAGGTCTTCATCTTTTGTCAGGAACAGCTTCATGATTTCCATGCAGCCCTTCTGGCTTAAATTGAACTTGCCATCCGTGTGTGCGTCTTCACCGCGGTTTACGGTTGCACGGCACAGGGAATAGTTGGGATCGTGCTTATTTAACCAGTAATACTCGTCCAGTACGGATGCACCGGGCTTTTCCAGGGAAGGAATGCTGTGGAACAGATCCCACAGGCACTCGAAATGATTTTCCATCTCACGTCCACCGCGCATTACATAGCCTCTGGAGGGATCAAAGATACCGTCACATGCGCCGCCTGCAACGTCCATTGCTTCCAGAATGTGGATGTGGGAGCCGGGCATCTGACCGTCTCTTACAAGGAAGCACGCTGCTGCGAGAGAAGCCAGTCCGCTGCCCACCAGATATGCATTTTTGTTGTCAACGCCTTCGGGTTTTTCGGGACGGGCGAATGCTTCGTAGTTACCGTTGGTGTAGTAAATGCCCTTACTGTTTTTCTCATATTTGCCCCGCTCTGTGTTGCGGTAGCTCGGGTCAGGAGCAGGCATTTTGATGGTTTTTTCTGCGGTCTTTGCGACTGCTTCTTTAATCTCACCGGATAAGGTCTGACCTTCCTCTGCAAGATGGTCTGTATGTTTTTTTGCTGCAAATGCCGCTGCACCGACGCCTGCTGCGAGGATAGCTGCCTTTGAAAGACCGGAATGTTTCTTTGCCATGATAAAATCCTCCATTTTCGATTTTCAATACAAATTTGTCAGTAAAAGGATGCCCGAATTTTCGGGAAACAATGAGAAATTTTTTCCTCTGTTTGTTTTGTAGCTGTATCATATCGCAGGAAATGGGGTTCCTCAATTCACAGAATTGAAAGAGTGTAGCAAAATTTCCCAGTTTTTGAAATGTGTCTAAGAAATAGGAGAAAACAGACGGACGGGTTGGCTTTCTATCCCGGACATGGAGCTTCACATAAGATTGACACGGCGATAGATTTCATTAAAATAGAAAGAAAGAGACAAAAAACAGGGGCAGTAGAGTATGGAATATTTGGATATCGTAGATGAAAATGGAGTACCGACCGGGAAAACAGCAGAACGGACAGCTGCGCATAAGCAGGGACTGCGGCACCGTACCTCCCATGTCTGGATCCTGCGGGAACGGGCAGGAAAAGTCGAGGTACTGCTGCAGAAAAGAAGTCAGAATAAAGATTCCTTTCCGGGCTGTTACGATATTTCCAGCGCCGGACATATCCCTGCAGGGGTAGATTTCATTCCGTCTGCGCTGCGGGAGTTAAAGGAAGAACTGGGCTGCAGTGTTTCGGAAAATGAGTTGATTTATTGCGGACAGCGCAGATTTTCCTATGACGGCGTTTTTCATGGAAAGGAATTTCATGACAGGCAGGTCAGCAACGTTTATGCGCTATGGCTGGATCGAAGGCCGGAGGATTTTGTCCTGCAGAAAGAAGAACTGGAGGAAGTGCGCTGGTTTGAATTTGAAAGCTGTCTGAGACTGGTTGAGAAGAACGAAATTCCGCATTGCATTTATTTGGAAGAGCTGCAGATGCTGCTTCCCGAGGTGCGGAAGCGGGAAAGGCTCTGTATTCTGGTCACGCCGCCAGTGACGGAGGAAGAAAAGCAACAGCTTTTGCAGGCTGCGCCGGGACAGAAGTTTTTCTTTACGGAAAAGCCGGAGTTGACAGAAGAACAGCTGCAGCGCGCGGACATTATCCTTGGCAATTTGCAGAGTCCTTTGCAGTTAAAAAAGTGTGAAAACCTCAAATGGATTCAGTTGAATAATGCCGGGACGGAAGGCTACTGTGAACCGGGGCTTCTGCCGGAGGGTGCACAGCTTGCGAATGCGACGGGTGCTTATGGAATGGCGATTTCGGAGCATATGATCGGTTGTCTGTTTGCCTTGCGGAAAAAATTGCTACTGTATTGGGACAACCAGAAAGCACATTGCTGGCATTCGGAAGGGCATGTAAAAGTAATCGAAAGATCGAATGTGTTGGTGATCGGCTGCGGTGATATCGGAATGACGTTCGGCAGAAAGATGAATGCACTTGGCTGTCGGGTGAGCGGAATTCGCAGAAGAGTTTCTAAAAAGAGCGACTGCCCGGAATGGATGGAGGGTATGTACGGCATGGACAGTCTGGAAGAACTGCTTCCAAAGGCGGATATCGTGGCGATGAGCCTGCCGGGCAATGCATCGACGTATCATGTGCTGAGCCGTGAACGGATTGCGTTGTTGTCGGACAATGCGGTTGTTTTAAACGTCGGACGCGGAACGGCGATCGATACGGATGCCCTTGCGGATGCGCTGTATACGGGAAAAATCGCGGGGGCCGCGCTGGACGTCACAGATCCGGAGCCGCTTCCGGCAGACCATCGGCTCTGGAATGCGCCGAATCTCTTGATTACGCCGCATGTTTCCGGAGGTTTTTCCCTCCCGGAGACGCTGGAAAAGATCGTCGGACTGTTTGCAGACAATCTGGAACGGTATTTTGCGGGGCAGCCGATTGAAAATCTTGTGAATCTGCAGACGGGGTATCGGGAGTAAAGTGCCTGTAAAGCAACTGTGGATTGCTGGCAGTTATGTACCGCAGGCGTGTAGAGTCCCAGTGAATTGTGTGGGATTTTAGCGCAAAGCGCCTGCAAAATGGAGATCAGTATGGAAAAAGCATATAAACTGGAATTTGGGGGACAGCCCGGCGGAGAGCTTTTCATGACTTGCTGCGGGTGCTCCCGGACAGAACCCCTGCACTGCTTCGGACCGGCGATGAAGCCGCATTATCTGATTCATTATGTACTAAACGGCAGGGGGATTTTCAAAATGGAGGGCGAGGAATATCCGCTGGAAGCAGGCTGCGGATTTTTGATTGAGCCGGGGCAGATGAGCTTTTATCAGGCGGATGAGAAAGATCCGTGGATGTACATCTGGGTCGGCTTTGCGGGCAAGCGCGCGGAAGAATATGTCAAAAGCATGGGGATTTCCCCGCGGCACCCGGTGTTTCATTCGGAGCAGTCGGACGAGCTTTACAGTATTGTCCGGGACATGATGGATCATAATACGGTCGGTGTTGCAAACGAGCTGCGCCGAAACGGTTTGCTGCATATTTTTCTGTCGGTTGTGGCGCAGAGTATGCCGGAGGAAAGGCGGGAGGAAACGGATCGGGCGAACCAGTATGTTCGCCGGGCAGTGGAATTTATTCAGCGTAACTACTGCAACCCGATCCGGGTGACGGACGTGGCGGATTATGTCTGTGTCAACCGCAGTTATCTATATACTCTGTTTCAGAAATCTCTCGGTATGTCCCCGCAACAGTTTTTGGCGGCGTATCGGCTGACAAAGGCTGCGGAAATGCTGATGGTGCCGCATCTGCCGGTGGAAAGCATCGCATTGTCCTGCGGATATCAGGATCCGCTTGTGTTCAGCAAGGCGTTTCGGCAGATGAAGGGGGTTTCCCCGACGATGTATCGGAAGCAGATTCAGCAGGACGAAAACCGCGTCAACCGGGAGCACTTAAAACAGGTAGAGGAGTTTATCTCCAGAGTCGGCAGGCTTGAGCTGGGCGGGGAGCCGTGACGGCAGTGCTGCGCGGGTGTGTCGGGCATGATAAAACGTAGGATGTTGCGGACACGCAGACAGATCGCGCAGCACCGTGACACGCGGCACGGCATACCTCGTTGACTTTACTTCCGAATTCCGGCGAGCACCTCGTTAGGAATAACAAATTCCGGGCAGCCCATGGACATCGGTGCAACATCGCCTTCGTTGAAGCAAACCACAACCTCGTTGTTCTGATTCAAGTAGAAGGAAGTGTTGTCTGTGATAGAGGTAAAATCCCATTCCGGCATATCGGAATCGAGCCAGTAGATTTTATTTTCATCTGCCGCCATCTGTTCTTTCATCTGCTGTTTGATATTGTCGCTGATAGTGGTTAAATAATCGCTGCCCTCCTGGAAGAGATCTGCAAGCTGCAGGCGTTTTCCGGTGGAAAGGTCAATGGTGTAGTAGTAGTTCCATTCCGCACCGCTTCCGGCAGACTGGAAACAGATCAGTTTCAGGGTGAAATACTGATCGGTGGTCGCCAGAATTTCGGATTTGACGGTCATATTCTGGTAGCCTTCTTCGTTTTTCTTGCTTTCTTCGAATTCTGCGATCAGGCGGTCTGTGATGGTCTGAATCTCTGTATTGATTTCCTCTGCTGTTTTCTTCGTCTGTTCGGAAACGGCGGAGGATTTTTGTGTATCCGCGTCAGTGTCCGGTGCGACAGTTACCTCCGGAACCTGAATGTCTGCGCTGTTTCGGTCATCTTCGTAGTGATAGTCCCGGAAGGTAACGACTTCAACAAGCCTGGAGAGCACAGGAACCTGGCTCATTGCGTAGGCAACGGAAGCAGAGGTGTTCGGTAAGATGACCAGAGCTGCAGCAGCTGCAGCGGCGGCGATCCCGCAGCGGCGTGTGATGGAGCGTCTGTGGGAGACAGAGCTGTGGGCAGCATTGGAACCCTGCTGGCTGTTCTCCTGCTTTGCCTGAGAGATCTTTTGTTTCATCTGTAAAAGCTGTTCTTCGGACATGCGGATGTCCTGATATTCTTTTTTCAATTCCTGTAACTGTTTTTCACGGTTTTCCATAATAAAAATCCTTTCTGAGAGTGATGGCGGGGCTGAGCCACCGCTTGAATGGTGTTGAACTTGCTGCACGCTGAAGGGTCTCGAATGTGGTCGGCAGCTGTGTCGGGCGGTCAGTCCAGTGACAACCGGAGTTTTTTGAGACTGCGGTATAGTCTGCTTTTGATGGTATTTGTGTTTTCTTCCATGATGGCTGCAATGTCTTCCAGCTTCATATCTTCAAAATATTTCAGCTCTACGATCATGCGGTCGCGGGGCGGCAGCAGCTCCAGCGCATGTTTCAGATCGAGATTCTCGTAAGCGTCTTCGTAGTGTAGCTCGTCGTTTCCTTCTTCCAACGGCTCCGTTTTTTTCTGCTTACAGAAAGAAAAAATCTCGTTGAGCATGATTCGATACAGCCAAGTGGCTGCATAACGGACCTCTTTTAAGTCAGAGCTGCTTCGGATAGCTTTATATGCGCCGTTCTGGACGATATCTCCTGCGTCTGCTTCGTTGTGGACATAGCTGTAAGCGAGCCGGTAATATTGATCGTAATTTTGCAAAAGCAGATCTTCTACCGCTTTTTCTTTTGTTTTTCTGGATAATGATATCACGAAGAAATTCGCCTCCTTCTTTTGTTGTTCTGAGGATTAGACGTTGTAGGCGGGAAAAAAGTTTCAGGGAGTTTTAAATTTACTCTACCATACCATTATTTTTAACAAATTTGGTTGAAAAATTTCCAAAAATAGAACTGAAAGTTCTTAAGTAGAACTAAGGGCTCGTGGAGCGGAACAGATAGGAAACCTATACTTTACCCATACTATCAGTACGAGACTATAACGATAAGGGGAAGGGAAAAGTATATGCTTGGGGAGCAGATTAAACGGTGCAGGGAGAAGCGTGGATTTACACAGGAGCAGCTTGCGGAAAAAATCGGAGTCAGCATAGAGACGATTTCCAGTATTGAACGGGGCATCAAAATGCCCAGACTGCAGAATTTTGTGGCGATCGCAAATCAGCTTGGCGTTTCAGCAGATGAACTTCTGCAGGACGAACTGGATTTCGGCTTTATCGCGGAAGCGAACGCTCTTTCCAAAAAGCTGGAGGAGTTGTCGAGGGCAGATCGGAAGCGGATTTTAGAGACCATGAACTTTCTGATTGTGCAGGCTGGCGGAAAATCGGAATAAGGGTTTCGTTTTTCAGTGGAAAAGAAAAATTGCATCGGACTGGAGAAACGACAGAAACAGGCGGGAGCTGACGGGTATCTGAATCGGACGGAATAGGATAGGAAGCGTCGGCTCCGCTTGGCCCTGAGAAAAGGAGAGGTGATGTGCTTTTATAATTATCAATAATGATAGTGTATTATATGGTAGTAATGAGGATTGATAAAGCAAGGGTTCTGTGGTAGGATAAAAGCAAAGAAAGGCTTTAGGCTATCCGCAGAATCGGAAAGGATAGCATATGAGTGAAACGGAAGATAAAAAAAGAGAAAAACGGCATCAGGAAGATCTTGAGCGTCTGCGTAGTTTCCGACCGATTGACGATACATTCATGCGGGGACTTTTCAAAGATAATCTCCCACTGGCAGAACTGGTTCTTCGGATTATTACCGGGAAAAAGGATCTGACACTGTTAAAGTGTGAGACACAGGCGGATTTAAAGCGGGTGACCGGAGCAAGGTCGATTTGCCTAGATGCGTATGCAGAGGACAGTACAGGGAAAAAATACGATATGGAGGTTCAACGGTCGGATAATGGAGCCGATCCGCATCGTGCGAGATACCATTCCAGTGTGATGGACGTGGAAAATCTCGATGAAAAGCAGGATTACAGAGACTTGCCGGATACTTATGTGATCTTTATCACGGAAAAAGATTATTATAAGGCAGGGAAGCCAATGTATGTGATTCAGAATATGAACCTTACGCTGAACCAGCCGTTTGAGGATGGAACACATATTTTATATGTAAATGGCGAATACCGCGGCGATTCGGATTTGGGCAAGCTGATGCACGATTTTGATTGTACGGATGCGGAAGATATGTATTTTGACCTATTGGCGGAAAAGACGCGGTATCTGAAAGAGAATCCGAAAGGAGTGAATGAAATGTGCAAGGTTATGGAAGATTTGAGAAATGAGAGCTACGCGGAAGGACGCGAAGAAGGACGCGAAGAACAGGCAAAAATAACTGCTTTCAGAATGGGCAAGAAAGGGCGTTCGCCGGAAGAAATCGCGGAGTTGATTGATTTTAACGTGGAAACAGTGAAAAAATGGCTGCAAACTACAGAAGAGTAAAAGAATAAAGGAATGCAGTCAAAATCGCAGAGCAACAGCGGATTGGAAATTAAGTATAGTTAATTTTGAAGCTGGGAAAAATGTATAGATACCGGTACACCGTGCAAAAAAGTCGCATGATGTATCGGTATTTTTTGTTTTGCAGGCGGAAAATTCCCTTCATAACAATAGAATGTTCGCGGAACTCGCCCCCTATTTTTACCAATTTTTACGAGCAGGCTGCTAATTTCGACGAGATTATTTGCAACCCCGAAAAGTATGGTACAATCGATATAAGATATATTTTATGATGAACTGTGCGTGTGGGGAGGCAGATAATTCGCGCAGGCAGTTGATTGGTGACAACAGTACGTTCGCGCAGAGCGAGTTATAGATTGGAAGGGTGAGTATCAAAGCATCGGGAGTTTGTATTGCATTCTATTGTTTGAAAAAGAGAAATCTATCAACAGGGTAATAACAGGGGTAAACTACAATGCAAAAGAAAATATTGAGTGACACATTATTGCAGATCTTTCGAACCAGGAAACGGTTTGTTTTTGGCATTTTAATTTCGCTGATTTTGGAGACAGTGATCTCTTTGGGGCTGCCAGGCATACTCAGCAAGATCATAGACGGTCTGGGGAAACAGACAATTACATGGCTTGTTGCATTTATTCTGTTCTTTTTGGCAGTTGTGGTCGTAAAAGGATTTGCAACAGTTTTAAATTCTTATTTAAGCGAAAAAATGGGCAGGAGCGTCTGCGATGAAATCCGAAAAGAGTTGTTGAAAAAATTATTCCAGTTTTCCGTCTCCCAGCATAAAATGTCGAAAACCGGAGACTTTTTTGAGAAGATCGAAGGCGACGTCAACGTTATGGTTGGATTCTTTTCCAATATGCTGATCGACATCATGAGCAGTTCATTTATGATAGTGGGAATCCTGGTTGTATTCCTGACAAAGTCGCTGATTCTCGGCGGAATTTTTTGTGTGATAGCGGTTCTGATATTTGTCATTTTTATCGGAACCCAGAAGAGCCTTTCTGCATTATGGAACGATGCGCGAGTGAGTGAAACAAAGCTGTTTGGAGAGTTTTCCGAAGATGTGTATGCTGCGGCAGATGTAAAAGGAATTGGCAAAGAAGATTATATCCATGAGCGGTTCCGTAAGGATTTTGCAGAGTTTGAGCAAAAACAGGTAAAGGCGTCCTTCTGGGGAAATTTGCCGGCGACGGTGTTTTTCTCCCTGCTAAATGTTGCGGAAGGCATTGCACTGCTGATCGGAGTCCAGCTGTTAAATCGTGGCAGATTGTCAATTGGAGAACTGTATTTGCTGACGAGTTATGTCGGCTTATTGAACATGCCGTTTTTTCATTTAAAATATCAGTTTGCGCAGATGCCGATGTCGCTTGCTGCTCTAAAAAGAGTGAATTCCATATTTGAAATGGAATCCCAGGAGGATCAAAACGAAGAAGCTGCAGAATTTAGCGGCAATGAGATTGTGTTTTCGGACGTTTCTTTTGGCTACAATCACTCGAGGGTTTTGTCAGATATATCGTTTACGATCGGCTCGAATGAAAATGTGCTGATCGAGGGAAGGACAGGCTGCGGAAAGAGCACTATTTTGCATCTGATTGCAGGACTGTATGTACCGGACTGCGGCAAAATTCTGATCGGTGGAAAAGAAATCCGGGAGTTTAACCGGAGAAAATATGTGGAAAATGTTTTCTATATTTCCCAGTTTTATCCGATTATCGAAGATACGCTGCTGAACAATCTGGTGCGGTTTTACGACAATTACGAGAAGCAGTCGGTTGAGCTGGCGCTGAAAATCACCCATATGGATCAGTGGATGGAAGAGACGAAAATCGGTCTGGAAGATACCATCAAACCGGAAGATTTTACGGTAAATGAGGCACAGATTTTGGCATGGACGGCAGCATTAATTGCAAAGCCCCGTATTTTGCTGGTCGATGAATTCGACGCTTCCATAGACGATAAAATCCTCACGACGATTGACACGCTCCTTGAAAAGGAATTTACGGATTCTACGATTATCATGGTGTCCCATAAAAACAGGAGTGCCTTGAAATTCCACAAAAAGATACATATGGAAGAAAGTCGGATACAGGTAGAAACCTGCTGAGAATCGAGAGGGACAAATTATGAAAATGAAAAAGAGAGAACTATATCGGGTTTTCACGAAAGACATAAAGGCTTTTGGACTACTTGTGATAGCGGTCGAAACGATCACTTATACGTTCAGTTTTTTAATGAGCGGTATTGCAAAAAAAGACATTTTTAACGTGATTGAAGGAAAAGACGTTACACTTGGAATCTATTCCCTAAACATTTTAATCTTGATCAACGTGATGGTTCCACTGATCATCAATTGTGTAAAACAGGTCAATTCCGCTTTTGTGGAAAAATGGAAAACCAAGGCGAGATACAACGTAAAAAGTGTATTGTTAAACTATGTGTTGAGGGAATCGCTGAATCCGGCGCGGGAGACAGACGGCGCAGTTTTAAATTATTACCGGAATGAATGCGAGGACGTCGTAAATTTCTTTTTGGAATTTTACTATCAGGTTCCCAAAATCGTATTATCCGTTTCGATATTAATCGTGATGTTTTTTATCAACCCGATCTTTGCAGCTGTAAGCCTGTTCCCGACCGCTTTGACGGTTTTTCTGGTAAAAGTTCTTGGCAAGAAAATTTTCTTATACCGGACGAATTCCCGGAAAAACACAAAAGAAGTGACGAGTTTTCTGAATAACTTTTTTGAAAACACCGAGTATTTTTATATGATCGGAAACCGGGAACGGGTAATTTCCGCGTATGAGAGAAAATGTCAGGAGAGATCGAAAAGCGAGATTCGGGACAGAATTTTTGACAGCCTGCTGGGCAGTATTTCCGGCAATTCTTCGAATATGGCATTGGGCATTATTTTACTGATTGCATTGCCGTTTATGATGAACGGAATCTTTTCGGTTGGCGAATTTGTCATGTTTGGCTATTACTATGCGTTTCTGGCATATCTGCCGGATGCGATCGGAAATCTGGTAAAAAGAAAGAAGCAGACGAACGCATCGCTGGAACGCCTTGGATTTTTGCTTCAGGAGACAGATGGTGCAGGCTTTGTCAGGGAAAAAGACGGATATGATTTTTTAATCTGTGCAGGCGGTGGAAAGAAAACGTTCCATGCGGCGGAAAAAGGAATCGTGATTTTAAAAGGCGAAAAGAGCAGCGAAGCGCTGCGCACATTATTTTCCGTATGCGACAGAGAATTGAAGGATAAAAAATGCGTCTATGTACCGAGTGAGCCGGTTTTATTCGATGACTCTCTTTTGGAAAATATTTCTATGGGAGGGCGGATTGAGGATGTAAAAATGAATGGCATTCTGGAGAAAACAGCTCTGGTCGAGGATGTGAAAACCTTTGAGGATGGACTGCTCAAGCGGTGTGGAAAAAAGGGAGAGAACCTGTCCGGTGGGCAGAGAAAAAGAGTCGGGATCGCACGGGGACTTTATCAGGATGCGGATGTGCTGTTTCTGGATGGTGTGGCGGATCGGGTGGATTCTGCAACGGCAAGATTTCTGGTGGAGCATGTTTTGGAAGAATTTCAGGGACTGGTGGTAATGGTGTTTGAGGATGGCTTTTCGCAGAAGCTGGACGGAATGGTTGTTGAGGTGTGAGCCTTAAATAAGTAAGTAGAGAATGTGCGGATGCCGGTATGATGCATGAGGCTTCATGCCGCCGTGATGGTCTGCACCGGAGATGCTTCTCCTATCACGATACTCACACTTTCTGAAGAAGAAGCGCTTCATGCACAGAAAATCATCCGGGATGGAAGAGAGCTTCTTGTGATTTCGGAGATGGATCTGTATCAGAGGGAGAATGAGACAATTGCAGGTCTTCTTCGGACGAAAAAAACCACAATACCGGAAGTCAGGGTCTATCCTTCGCCAGATGAAGCACCATAGGGCTTGCAGGTTGGTAAATGCGGAGACAGCGGCGATCGTTCAGGTTGAGTGAAAATAGTGAAAGCGATAGCAATAAAGACATTGATATCAATGGGGAGCCTGTCACATGATTGTGATAGGCTTCCCATTATTATGTTGTAGTTTGTCATTAACTGGTTTTCTTTCTTCTTCTATAAAGGTGCACATAAGGAACAAGAAGGACATTTGTATGCAAAATAGAGCAAACGAGGAGAAAAGAAAATGGAATTTGTAACTTCACAACAGGGAATTGATAGGAAATTTTGGCGCGTTTGTAGAAATTGAAGTCAGTGATAAAGTGAATTTTGGAATGTTGATAACGATATGGCTGTCTATTCTTGAAAATATTCAACGGCTGGGAGTGAATATGCCGGGATTTTTGGAAAAATATCTGGATGAAATCCGGAATAAAATAGAAAAGGAAAAGTAATGGTTTGGGTGAGTGTGGGGATCATGTTTTGGATGGCTGTTTAAAAAAATAGTGGATGAAAAATCGTCATTCGGAAACGGGTGGCGATTTTTTTATGCTCTAAAAGAGAGAGGCGATAGGTTGTGGCGGGAATACGTCAGACAGGGTCTGACAGGGCAGTGGAGGGCGGAGGGGTAAAAGGGGAGTGAGGGGCGGTAGGGTATTGGCGGAAGTACGTCAGGCGTTGCCTGACGGGGCAGTGTAGGCAGGAAGGGAGTTGGGAGGGCTTGGGGAGCGGGGAAGTCCGCAGCGCTGCAATCCGGTAAATGCTGCGCATTCACCGGATTGGCGGCATTCGCCGCATCACCGGAAGGAATCCGGCGTCTGCCGGTGAGCAAGCTCCCCGCATCCGTCGGTTTCCTTCCGGTGGCACTGCTCATTGTTATGCAACAATTTGACTGTTCTTGTTAACAATTTGGGGTGGCAGGACGGAGGGGGTATGGTATGATAATTACAGGAGGGGCGAGAGCCCTGTGTTTGAGATTATTTTATGGGAGGTCAGTTTGAAGAATAAGCGTGGTCGCTCATTCTTCAAACGGCTGTTTGTGCCGCAGGCGTCACAAAGCAGCCATGATCGCAGAGCAGAACCGGATGTTCTGCTCGCGGTTCCTCCGGCGCGAAGCGCCTGCGGAATGGGAGGTTACGATGAAAGATCAGTTTTTAGCAAAATTTGGGGAACTTTTTGGAGGAACAGACGGTGCGAAGGTTTATTTTGCGCCGGGCAGAGTGAATCTGATCGGAGAACATACCGACTATAACGGCGGTCATGTTTTTCCATGTGCACTGACGATCGGTACTTATGGTGTGGCACGCAGGCGTGAGGATAAGAAGCTGCGGTTTTATTCGATGAATTTCGAGCAGCTGGGTGTGATCGAGTCGAGCATTGAGGGCTTGAAGCCGGAGAAGGAAGCGGACTGGACAAATTATCCCAAGGGTGTGATGTGGGCGTTTGGCGAGAAGGGGATGGAAGTGACAAACGGTATGGATTTGCTGCTGTTTGGCAATATTCCGAACGGCTCCGGGCTGTCTTCTTCCGCATCGGTCGAGGTTTTGACAGGCTATATCCTGCGCGATCAGTATGGTTTTGAGGTTTCCAATCAGGATCTGGCGCTGATCGGTCAGTTTTCCGAGAACAAGTTTAACGGTGTAAACTGCGGCATTATGGATCAGTTCGCAATCGCGATGGGCAAAAAGGATCATGCGATTTTCCTGGATACTGCGACGATGGAATTTGAGTATGCGCCGATTCAGCTGGAGGGTGCGAAGCTTGTGATTTCCTGCAGCAACAAAAAGCGCGGTCTGGGCGATTCTAAATATAATGAAAGAAGAAGCGAGTGCGAAGCGGCTCTGGCAGAGCTGCAGCAGGTGATCGGCATCGAGTCGCTGGGGGATCTGTCAGAGGAGCAGTTTGAAACCTACAAGTCCGCCATCAAGGATCCCGTCAGAGTAAAGCGTGCGCGTCATGCGGTTTATGAGAATCAGCGCACGATCAAGGCAGTTGCAGCGCTGAAAGCAAAAGATATCACAGAGTTTGGCAAGCTGATGAATGCGTCCCACGTTTCCCTGCGGGATGATTATGAAGTAACCGGCATTGAGCTGGATACGCTGGTAGAGGAAGCCTGGAAGGTAGACGGTGTCATCGGTTCCAGAATGACCGGCGCTGGCTTTGGCGGCTGTACGGTCAGCATCGTAAAGGATGAAGCAATCGAGGCCTTTCAGGAGCAGGTTGGAAAGGCTTATCTGGAAAAAATCGGTTACGCGGCAGATTTTTATGTGGTAGAGATCGGTGACGGTCCGGTAGTATTATAAGAAAGGCAGGCAATCAGGGCAATGATTCAGGATAAAATCCGTGAACTGGTGCAGTATGGACTTTTGACAGGTCTGGTGTCTGCAGAGGATGAAATTTATACGACAAACCGGCTGCTGGAGCTGTTCCAGATAGAAGATTATCCCTATGGATTCGGGGAAAAGATAGAACAGACAGAAGAAGAGTCGGTCAAAAGACTGCCGGATCTTCTGACGGAAATGATGGATTATGCGGTGGAAAACGGGATCATGCAGGAGGATGGTATCGTTTATCGGGATCTGTTTGATACAAAGATCATGAGCTGTCTGGTAGGGCGCCCCAGCGAGATCATCCGCCGGTTTCATGAGGAATATGAAAAGTCTCCGGAAGCAGCGACGAATTTCTTTTATAAATTCAGTCAGGACACGGACTATATTCGAAGATACCGTGTTTGCCGGGATGAAAAGTGGGTAACGCCAACGAAATACGGCGATCTGGATATTACGATCAATCTGTCCAAGCCGGAAAAAGACCCCAAAGCGATTGCGGCGGCAAGGCTGGCAAAGCAGGGCGGTTATCCGAAATGTCTGCTTTGTGTGGAAAACGAGGGTTATGCAGGTCGTATCAATCATCCGGCGCGTCAGAATCACCGGATCATTCCGTTGACGATTAACGGCAGCAGATGGGGATTTCAGTATTCTCCCTATGTGTATTATAATGAGCACTGCATCGTGTTTAACGGCCAGCACACGCCGATGAAAATCGAGCACAATACCTTTGTGAAGCTGTTTGACTTTGTAAAACAGTTTCCTCATTATATGCTCGGCTCCAATGCGGATCTGCCGATCGTCGGCGGTTCGATTTTGAGCCATGATCATTTTCAGGGCGGCAGATATGAGTTCCCGATGGCAAAAGCACCGGTCGAAAAAAGCTTTACGGTCAAAGGCTTTGAAGATGTACAGGCAGGAATTGTAAACTGGCCGATGTCCGTAATCCGAATTTCCAGTCCGGATACAGAGCGGCTGATCGCCCTGGCGGATGTGATCCTGGATGCATGGCGCAGCTACAGTGATGAAGCCTCCTTTATCTTTGCAGAGACAGAGGGGGAGAAGCACAACACGATCACGCCTATCGCTAGAAAACGTGGCGATCATTATGAGCTGGATCTGGTTCTGCGCAATAATATCACCACGAAAGAGCATCCCCTTGGTGTGTTCCATCCCCATGCAAACCTGCACCACATCAAAAAGGAAAACATCGGTTTGATCGAAGTAATGGGACTTGCAGTGCTTCCTGCCCGTCTGAAAAAAGAGATGGCAGAGCTGGAAGAAGCGATCCTTTGCGGGGCTGATCTTCGGCAAAACGAGGTGCTTGCAGCTCACGCGGACTGGGCGGAGGAATTTTTGACCAGACACAGCGAGGTAAATGCCGAAAATATCCATGAAATTGTGCAGCAGGAGATTGGGCTGGTGTTCATGCAGGTTCTGGAGGACGCAGGCGTTTATAAATGCACGGAGGACGGAAGAAAAGGATTCGAACGGTTTATTGAGCGCCTAAATGCATGACTTTGTGCACAAGTCTGCAAATGTGATATAATGAGCACAAAAGAAAAACAAGCGACGCCGAAGGCGGCATTTGTTTTTC
>ERZ779885.308-NODE-308-length-55600-cov-4.637141_pt1 | contig 55600 bp, 50 predicted proteins | sample MGYA00511554_ERZ779885 | MGnify/ENA primary metagenome ERZ779885 (study PRJEB29588, sample SAMEA2160998) | human gut metagenome | biome: human gut; feature: human-associated habitat; material: faeces | place: Denmark | collected 2008/2010 ... | reverse complement strand
ACATTCGTAATCCGCTCATTTTTCTTTGAAAAATGGCTACTTACTCATGTTTTTGACCCTGGTATTATTCAAATTGTTCTTTGTGCTTCTTTAACAATGTCTGAATCTTTTCTGTTGGAGATAAGCTGTTTCCAATCGGAACGTCATGATTAAGTGTATTGATGATAGCAGCAGTAAACTTACTCATGTCAGCTTCAATGTACCAGCTTCTCTTAAGCAGCTCTGGAGAACGATAATTCAAGTTAGTTGTGATAACATAATCAAAGTAACCCTGAGAATTGAAATCATCAAACTTCTCTAATCCGTCTGTGAAAAGACCAAATGTACAACATACAACAACATTCTTTGCACCGCGGTCTTTCAGTTCCTTTGCTGTATCAAGCATACTCTCTCCGGAAGAGATCATATCGTCAATGATGATAACAGTTTTGCCCTTGATGTTTGCACCCAAAAATTCATGTGCAACAATCGGATTCTTTCCATTTACAACAGTAGAATAGTCTCTTCTCTTGTAGAACATACCCATGTCAATGCCAAGGTTATTAGCAAAGTAAACAGCACGTCCCATTGCACCTTCATCAGGGCTGATTGCCATTAAATGATCCTTGTCGATTATCATATTTGGCTCTTTCTTTAACAGCGCCTTGATAAACTGGTACGGAGGTGTAAAATTGTCAAATCCGTGAAGCGGAATTGCATTCTGAACACGTGGGTCATGAGCATCAAAAGTGATGATGTTGCTTACACCCATGTCGATAAGCTCCTCTAATGCCAGTGCACAGTCAAGAGATTCTCTTCTGTTACGCTTATGCTGACGGCCCTCATACAAAAACGGCATAACGACATTGACACGGCGTGCACCGCGGCAGGAGCCGATAAGACGTTTCAGATCCTGATAATGATTATCAGGAGACATGTGATTTACTTCACCGCACAGCTGATAAGTTAAGCTATAATTTGTTACATCGACCATTGCAAAAATATCAGAGCCGCGAACAGACTCTTTTAATACACACTTTGCTTCACCAGAGCCAAAACGTGGACAGGAAAAATCAAGCAGATAGGACTTACTGTCATAGCCACGGAAATCCAGCATCGACTGACGCTGAGCAAGTGCCTCTGCATCATGCTGACGGAAGGAAACGATATAGTCATCGACCTTCTTTGCAAAATCCTTGCAGCTGTCAAGTGCAGCAATCTTCAAAGGACCAATAGGAATACTGTTTTCAAATGAATAATCAATATTTGCCATTTATAGGACCGCCTTTTTATGTTAGTCTTGCAGTCAGAAATTGCCTCTTGCTTCATATACAATTTTTGACATACACAATCTATTATAACCGCAAAGAAAAGCATAAGTCAATAGAAAAAGTCGACAGAAAAAAATAGTTGCATTTTTGTTTTCTTTGTGATACACTGACTTAAGTGTTATTCTCGTGTGATAACCAATTATTTTAATAAGGAATGGGGTTTGGCATGTCAGCATTAAAGATTATCGTTACTGTTATTTATTGCATTGTTGCGATTGCATTTACAGCTTCTGTACTGATGCAGGAGGGAAAATCCGCAGGTCTGGGCGCAATTGGCGGTATGGCTGAGAGCTACTGGGGCAAGAATAAAGGTCGTTCCATGGAGGGAAAGTTAGAAAGATTCACTCTGATTGGAGCAATCATTTTCTTTGTTGGAGCAATTCTTCTGAACATGAACTTTTAAGTTACAGTTCACACGTCTGTTAATGAGCAAAACAGAGCTGCGAAGCAGCGACACACACAACATGTGGTTTTGTGAATTGGCGTCCTGTGAACAGTTACTTTATCAACAAAAGAAGCGGCTGTCGCAGATTGCGGCGGCCGTTTTGTGCCTTTTTATAAGATCAGCACCCCTTACACGACTAAAGCACTAACATATAAGAATATATAAGAAAGAAGTTTAATTTAAGTGAAGCTATATAAAGAAAAAAAGAAAAAATATTATCGAAAAAAACAGCAGTATAGCGAATCTAGTGAAGTGTTCGATACATCTGCTGATGAAGATTCTCTTAATTCAGAGCAGGATCATGACGATTCAAATCGTGAAGGCAATAAAAAGAAGCTGCTGTTAGAGTTAATGTATGATAAAAATTACCGCCCGATGAAATTTAGGGAATTGTGTGTGCTGTTAGATGTCTCAAAAGCACGCCGTTATGAGCTTGAGACTGCTTTGAATCAGCTTGTTGATGAGGGAAAAATTGGTATTTCTGCTCATGGAAAATATGGTAAACCAGAGTTATTTACGCTTAAGGGTTCCTTTAGCTCCACATCAAGAGGCTTTGGCTTTGTTACAGTAGAAGAAAAAGACAATGATATTTTTATTGCCCCTGATAACACCTTAGGCGCCCTTCCTGGCGATGTTGTCTTAGTATCTGTAATTTCCCATGCCAATGGAAGCAGACGCGAAGAGGGACGTATTGTACGCATTTTAGAACACACGCTTACAAGTGTTGTCGGTACTTTTCAGAAGAACAAAAATTTTGGCTTTGTCCTTCCTGATAATCAGCGTATTCTTCGTGATTTCTTTGTTGAAAAAGGAAAGGATATGGATGCACAAAATGGAGACAAGGTTGTTGCTACAATACTTGACTATGGAAATGAGCATAAAAATCCACAGGTTGAAGTCACTGAAATTCTTGGTGCAAAGAATGAACCTGGTACTGATGTGTTAAGTATTGTGCGAAGCTATGGTATTCCAGAGGAATTTCCACAAGAGGTGCTAGATAGTCTTGATTCCATACCAGAAGAGGTTACAGAAGCAGAAAAAATTGGCAGACGCGACATGCGTGATTTCCATACAGTTACAATTGACGGTGAGGATGCAAGAGACTTAGATGATGCCATATCATTGACTTTTGAAAATGGTATTTATCATCTTGGTGTGCATATCGCTGATGTTACTCATTACGTAAAGGAAGGCTCCTTGCTTGATGAGGAAGCGAAAAATCGAGGTACAAGCGTGTATTTGGCGGATCGTGTAATTCCGATGCTTCCAAGAAAGCTTTCAAATGGCATATGCTCTTTAAATGCCGGGACAGATCGCTTGGCTTTGTCATGTCTTATGGACATCGATGAAGAGGGTACCATTGTCAATCATGAGATTTGTGAAACTGTAATTTGTGTTGACCGCCGCATGACATATACTATGGTAGCTGATATTCTCGATGGTGCAGAGGCACCTGAAGAATACAAAGACTTTGTTGATGATTTCAAGTTAATGAAGCAGCTTTCTGATTTGCTTCGCAAGAAACGCTCTGGACGCGGAGCCATTGACTTTGATTTTCCAGAATCAAAAATTATTCTCGATGAAAAAGGTCGTCCTATTGAGATTAAAGCATATGAACATTCTGCAGCGACACGGCTGATTGAGGATTTTATGCTGCTGACTAATGAGACAATAGCAGAGGAGTATTACTGGCTGGAGCTTCCGTTTGTTTATCGTATTCATGAGACGCCAGATGAGGAGAAGCTTAGGACATTTGCCACCTTCCTCAATAATTTTGGCTATTCGCTTCATCTTACAAACCACACCATTCATCCGAAAGAGCTGCAAAAGCTGTTAAGCCGCATTGAGGGAAGTGAGGCAGAGGGGCTAATCTCACGAATTTTGCTGCGTTCAATGAAACAGGCAAAATATTCACCGGAAAATCTTGGCCATTTTGGCTTGTCAGCGAAGTATTACTGCCATTTTACTTCACCGATTCGCCGTTACCCTGATTTGCAGATACACCGCATTATCAAAGAGCAGCTGCACGGAACACTTTCAAAATCACGTCAGGAGCATTATGAGCATATCCTTCCAAGCGTCTGTGACAGCTCAAGCAAGCTTGAACGGCGGGCAGACGAAGCGGAGCGTGAGGCAGATAAGCTTAAAAAAGCCCAATATATGCGCCGTCATATTGGAGATATCTATGAGGGTGTAATTTCTGGCGTTACCGCATACGGCTTCTATGTAGAACTTACAAATACAGTAGAAGGACTTGTACGTGCTGCCAATTTAGATGATGATTATTATATCTATGATCAGGAGCATTATCAGCTGGTTGGTGAAATGACAGGACGTACCTTCAGCATCGGACAGAGTGTATCTGTTGTCGTAGTTGATGCGGACACGCTGACTAAACAAATTGAATTTTTACTCTACTATCCAGAGGAAGATTGGTCAAAGGGGGAAACGAGACATGGCAAAAGAAAGTCGAAAACTCATCGCAAATAATAAAAAAGCATTTCACGACTATTTTATCGAGGATACTTGGGAAGCAGGAATTGCACTGGTAGGTACTGAGGTAAAATCTCTTCGTATGGGAAAATGCAGTTTAAAGGAATCCTTTATACAAATTCACAAGGGTGAAGTTTTTATCTACAACATGCATATCAGCCCGTATGAAAAAGGCAATATCTTTAATAAAGATCCGCTTCGTCCAAGAAAGCTTCTTGTACATCGATATGAGATTAACAAGATTGTTGGAAAAATCGACCAGAAGGGCTATACATTAGTGCCGCTTCAGATTTATTTCAAGGGAAGTCTTGTAAAGGTTGAGTTTGCTCTTGCAAAGGGTAAAAAGCTTTATGATAAGCGTGCCGATATTGCAAAGAAGGACACAAGAAGAGAGGCTGAACGAGAATTTAAGGTATCAAATCTATATTAAGCAAAAAAAGAGATCCTTGGAAAACCAAGGATCTTTTTTAGTGGAGCTGAGGGGAATCGAACCCCTGTCCGAAAGCCCATTCATTAAAGCTTCTCCCATCACAGTTGCTCTACATTCATTCCCTCATCCGACTGCCGAACAACAGGCTGCAAGATTCAGTAGCTTCATAAATCTCTTACCACCGCAAAGCTTAGGCGGTAAGGTGCCCTGCAAAGTCGATGCCAGATTCTTAAGCAGCAGGTGACTTAAGGCTGACAGCTGCCATTAGGCAGCGTATGCTAATTCGTTGTTAGCGTTTATATTTAAATCCGACTTTTAACGTGGATCCGGACCACGGATGGCTACTCTAACTTCAAAACCCCCGTCGAAACCAGTACAACCCCGGGAATGCATTCCGGTACAAATTTGCACGGTCACTAACAGTTGCATACTATTTTTATATGATATCACAATGTCATTCATCTGTCAACTGTACTTTTTTGAAAAATCATTAGCCTTTTTTTATATGGTATGCTAAAATAAAAGCCAATAAACCTCACAATTTAACAGAAAGGATAAGGTGACACTCATGCCAAACAACTCTACTAAACTTGCACTGGAAGCTTCTTTAAAAAATTTGTTATTAAAAAAGCCCGTTGACAAAATTACGATTACAGATCTGACAAATGATTGCGGCATCACACGCATGGCTTTTTATTATCATTTTAAAGATATCTACGATCTCGTTGAATGGTCCTGCTACGAGGACGCCTCAAAGGCTTTACAGGGAAAGAAAACGTATGAAACCTGGCAGGAGGGATTGATGCAGATCTTCGAGGCTGTTATGGAAAACAAACCTTTTATCATGAATGTGTATCATGCACTGAGCCGTGAGCAAATTGAAAACTATCTTTTCAGGCTGACGCGTGATTTAATTATGAATGTTATTAATGAATGCTCTAAAGGTATGAACATAACTGCCAGTGAGCAAAGCTTTATCGCAGACTTTTATAAATACAGCTTTGTCGGTGTTATGCTTGACTGGATCAAAAAGGGCATGAAGGAGAATTATCATGAGATTGTAAACGATATATGTATCACAATGAGCGGAAATATTAAAAATTCACTTCAAAACTTTGCAGACATCAAAAAATGATCCATAATAAGTTAAAAAAGGCAAAACCAGTGATTTTTTTATCAAAATAAGGGGTTTGATTAGTTTTTTGTCATTAATCATTTTTTGTATATGTATCTTTTTAATTTTATGAGTTAAGATAAGACCATCAAGAGAAAACAACAATGAAAGGTGGTACTGATGATGTCAGAAAAGAAAAATACATTAGGAAAAGCAGTAGCAGTTGCAGCAGGAGTAGGTGCAGCATATCTGGCACTAAAGAAGAAGGAAAACGAGAAGCAGGTTCTTGAACAGCAGGCTGCCCAGAACAGCAATTATAGAAACACTGAGCGCGGCAAATATGATAAGAACAGCAAGGGAATTTATTATACAAATGGTAATTACGAAGCATTCGCAAGACCTGAGAAGCCAGAAGGCGTTGATGAAAAGCATGCCTATATCGTAGGAAGCGGACTTGCTGCTTTATCTGCAGCTTGCTTCTTAGTACGTGATGGTCAGATGCCTGGATCTCATATTCATATTTTGGAGGCTATGGATATTGCCGGTGGTGCATGTGATGGTATCTTTGATCCGTCCCGTGGCTATATCATGAGAGGCGGACGTGAGATGGAAAATCATTTTGAGTGTCTGTGGGATCTTTTCCGCAGTATTCCATCTCTTGAAGTTCCAAATGCATCTGTTCTGGATGAGTTCTATTGGCTGAACAAGCATGATCCAAATTATTCCCTGTGCCGTGCAACAGAGGACTGTGGAAAAGATGCTCATACCGATGGAAAGTTCAACTTAAGTCAGAAGGGCTGTATGGAAATCATGAAGCTTTTCATGACAAAGGATGAAGATCTGTATGATAAGACAATCGAAGATGTATTTGACGATGAAGTATTCAATTCTACATTCTGGCTGTACTGGCGTACCATGTTCGCATTTGAAAACTGGCACAGTGCACTTGAGATGAAGCTTTACTTCCAGCGTTTCATTCATCATATTTCTGGTCTGCCGGATTTCAGTGCACTTAAATTTACGAAGTATAATCAGTATGAATCTCTGATTCTTCCAATGCAGAAGTATCTTGAGGCTGCTGGCGTTGAGTTTAGATTTGGCGTTGAAGTAACAAATGTTATTTTCGAATTTAAGGATGGAAAGAAGATTGCATCTGCAATTGAGTGCAAGGAGCATGGCGTTGAGAAGGGTATTGTTTTGACAGAAAACGATCTTGTATTCGTCACAAACGGAAGCTGTACAGAAGGTACTATTTATGGTGATCAGAATCATGCACCGAATGGAGATGCAGAGGTTCGCACAAGTGGCTGCTGGAATCTGTGGAAGAATATCGCAAAGCAGGATCCATCCTTTGGTCATCCGGAGAAATTCTGTTCCGACATTACAAAGACAAACTGGGAATCTGCTACCGTTACTACACTGGATGACAAGATTATTCCATATATCACTGATATCTGCAAGCGTGATCCGAAAACAGGAAACGTTGTAACTGGAGGTATTGTAAGCTGCGTAGATTCTAATTGGCTGTTAAGCTGGACAATCAACCGTCAGGGACAGTTCAAGACACAGGATAAGGACAAGGTTTGCGTATGGGTATATGGTCTGTTTACAGATAAGCCAGGCAACTTTGTTAAGAAGCCAATGAGAGAGTGTACAGGTAAAGAAATCACAGAAGAGTGGCTGTATCATTTAGGTGTTCCGACTGATCAGATTCCAGAGCTTGCTGAGAACAGTGCAGTCTGCGTACCGACTATGATGCCATATATCACTGCATTCTTCATGCCGCGTACAAAGGGCGACCGCCCGGATGTTATTCCGGATGGCTGCGTAAACTTCGCATTCTTAGGTCAGTTTGCTGACACACCTCGCGACACTGTATTCACTACAGAATATTCTGTAAGAACTGCTATGGAAGCTGTTTATGGACTGCTTGGTGTAGACAGAGGTGTTCCAGAAGTATGGGGCAGCGTATATGATATTCGTGAACTGCTTGACAGCTCTGTAAAGCTTATGGATGGCAAGTCTCCGCTTGATATCCAGCTGCCAGGACCGCTGAATGCATTAAAGAAGCCTCTGCTTCATGTCATTCATGGAACAGTAATTGAGAAAGTGCTTCAGGATCATGATATTATAAGATGAGTTATTGCAAAATAGCAGCATCGAAGATGTGATTTTGCGAATAGAATTTTGAATAGTTGGCAAAAAATCGGCAGGATTATTCTTGCCGATTTTTTCGTGATTCAAAAGAAAAATTTTTTCGCGGATTTGCCTTTCTTCCCTACTTGTGCGACACTTCGATTTTTGCTATGATTGGGAAAACAGATACAAAACCCATTCTGCCAGAGCAATATGTAATAGCAGATCGGGGGATGTTTGCAGGAAGAAAGGAGAAATTTTGATGATGATGAGAAGACAAATTGCAGTGGCTCTTACAGGTATTATTGCAGGAAATACGGTGCTGTTTGCTCAGGCAGCAGCGACGACAGAAACTCAGTCACAAAGGACAGCTGATCGGTATATGATCATTGATCTGGCAGGTATTCCTTTTACCTGGACAGATGAAAGTCTTACGGAAATTCAGGTTTCAGAAGCAGCATCAACTGAATTTGAGGATTTTTCTGAGAGTTCTTTGGAAGCAGAAGAGCCTCCGTACTATATGTCTCTGACCTCATTAGACAATGAGTATATTGAACATCTTGATCAGTTCGATTCTCTTAAGAACATTACCGATCCTATTGACATGTATACCGGCAGTCAGATGGCGTATGCCGTTTCTGATATCAGGACAGACGAGTCGATCATATCTTATCTGCTTGATCAGTATGCCGGGTATGATACATACTCAGCTGTTGAGTTTTATGAGGTAGCCTCTTTGAAGCCGGCAGATGAAAACGGTATTTACAGTCTTTTATTACAGCAGGAGGAGGAGAATGCTGACGTTGTGCATTACAGTGTGGCAGATGGAACTCTTCAAAAGTCTGCGGTGGAAGCTGTTCTTAACGAGTATGGTCAGCCTTCATACAGCCTGGAGACAACTACAAACCATTGGATGATTGTTCATCTGGTTTCAAAAGTGCCGGCAGAAGGTCAGGATACTGTCCAGACAGAAGAAAAAGAGACAGATGAGGAAGCCTCAAGATCCCTGGAGGGCGCATTAGAAGAAGATAATGCTGACCCAACAGGCAGTTCCAGAAAAGATTCCCAGACATCGGACTATGCAGCTGCTACATCGAAATCGTCATCGGAAACCAAATTACCGGAAGTTTCCACCACAAAAGCACCGGAAACAAAGCCGTCTGCGACGCCGTCAACAGTAGCGCCAACTACTGTTCAACCAACTACGACTACTTCGACACCAACTACAGCGACACCGACCACGACAGCACATACGCATACGTGGGTACCGGTTACAACTATCGTGCATCATGATGCAGTGACAAGCCAGGTATGGAAAGAGGATTCGGCTGCGTGGGATGAGACAGTTATCACTAAGGCCGCATATGATGAGCAGGTACTGGTACAGGCCGCATATGATGAGCCAGTGTATGAGTGGGTTTCAGTTTGCAATGTGTGTGGATATCAGTTTCCGTTAGGAACAACGGGTGACCAGTTAGAGTATCATATCTTTGATGACCCGGGTTGTGGAGGCGGCTGGCACGGTGTTCAGGTACAGACGGGTTCCGTACATCATGATGCAGTATACAACACAGTACACCATGAAGCGGAGACTAAGGTTGTGCATCACGATGCTGTGGGGCACTATGAGACAGTCGTGACAAAGGAAGCATGGGATGAGAAAGTGACAACTGGTTACAAATGCTCTGGCTGTGGTGCTGCAAAATAAGAAAATCATAAAATTTCATAGAACAGGTAAAAACATCTTTCAGGCAGATTCGCGAAAAGAAGCGGTTTGTTTGAGAGGTGTTTTTTCTTTTCTGCCGGAAAGCTGCCAGAAAAGATGTCCGGTATGGGCAGTAACAATGACTGCTCTCGGGACTGTCACTGACAGTGTCGAGAGCATACAAACAAAATAAAACTATTCATCTGCCGGTTATTGCCATGGCAGATGAAACTATGTCAACAGTAGCAGTTGAGAGTCAGATTGAAAAAGTAACCGAAGAGTCTTCAGATGTATCCGTACAGAATGAAACTGATGCACAGACAAGTGTGGAAGCAACAGTGGCAGATACAAGTTTGGGATCGGCAGCGGTTGTACTTGCCGGGTATTCCTGCTATCTGTACCAGAATCCAGAGTCTTCCGGCGTAAAACGGCAGAATACGGAAGAGTCGATTGCACTGGCATATATTGACGCATTAGTGTCGTCTGAAAAAACAATGGAAGACAGAATATGGGAATCCTCTTTCGAAGAAGAGGATTTAGCTGCAGGAACGGTATCATTTTTTGATAACGCTGAGAGTAAGGCAGAGTCTGCAGCTGCATATTCGGTGTTTTAGACATGGATGAAACCATGGCTCAGCTGCCCGATGATTATGTATTTGTATATCATGAAGGTTCAATTGAACAGCAGGATCTTTATCAGGAAGAAGAACTAGATGCAGACGGAGCTCCGGTCTTGGTACGACCGTTGTTTTTTGCGATGACAGCAGTGTTTTTGCTTTTGATTTACCTGTTGTTGTTTTTAAAAAATAAATAGGTTAAAAAAGATCAACCGTGCCCACTTGCGGCAGTATTTTGCTTATGTAATAATGAAGGCAGGATTGAAAGATCAATCGCAGTAACATCTATTTTTATTTAATTTTGGGAGGACTTTACTATGAGAAAAACAAAAATGTTTGTACTGGCATCAGTCGCTGCAATGGCGGCAGCAACACTTTCTGTTCCGGCGACGGAGAATGTAACGGCAGCGAAGGTAAGAACGGACGAATATCTGATTATTGATCTGGCGAAGGTATTGGACGAGGTGTGTGAAGCTTCGACTGAAGCTGAAACTTTAACAGAGGAAAGTTCCCGGGCAGAGGATACGGCTGTTGATGCTTATCTGGATCTGTTTGCCAATGAGGATGCCGGTGGCTACACGGTGACGGGTGCATTTGCGGATGAGCCGATTTTGAAGCAGCTTTTATCACAGAATGCGGCATTTGCCGGCTTTGATGCGGCCGGATTTTACGAGATTACAGGAGACACCCGGGAGGATCTGGAGCAGTATCAGTTAAATCTGGTGCTTGCGGACAATGCCAATCTGTATCATTATGACATTGCCGACGGCGAATTGGTAAAGACCCCGCTTGAAGCATTGTTTGGTGAGGATCAGGAGAAAATAGTTTCCCTTTCTTCTGCAACGAATCACTGGATCGTTGTTCACCTGAGAGCGGCAGAGGCAGAGAAGGTGGACGAATCTGCATCGGAATCCGAGGAAGGAAAAGCAGAGGAATCACAGGAGGAAACCTCTGCCACGGAAGCTGAAACAAAAGAAGCGGAGACAATTAAGCCAACAAAAGCACCGGAAACGACAAAGGCACCGGAAACCACGGCTCCAACTACAACGGCTCATACGCATACCTGGGTTCCGGTAACAAACACAGTTCATCATGATGCAACTTACAAAACGGTTTGGGTGCAGGATTCCGCAGCATGGGATGAAACTGTTGTTACCAAGGATGCCTGGGATGAAAATGTGCTTGTTCAGGATGCCTGGGATGAGCCTACTTACAGTTGGGTCGCAATCTGTAATGAATGCGGTCATGTGTTTAGTGCGGGAGAGGATGTCAATGAACACATGGCTGCCGGTTGTTGGTCCAGCTGGCATCATGAACAGAGACAGACTGGTTCTGTTCATCACGAGGCGGTTTACAATACCGTTCATCATGATGCAGTCTATAGCACGGTTCATCACGAGGCCGAGACTACGGTGGTTCATCACGAGGCAACGGGTCACAATGAGCAGGTAGTAGATCAGGAAGCCTGGGATGAAACGGTAACAACAGGCTACAAATGCTCAGGATGTGGTGCGACAAAGTAATTGGCGTTGCATTATTATGGCAGCAGATGGGTTTATCTGTCTGCTGCCTTTTATTTTAATCTCTAAGCTTTACCGCATTTCTTGCACCGCGTCGTCTATCATCTTCAAGAGCAGCGTAGTGCTTTTTTGTTGTATTTACATCGTTATGTCCAAGAACATCTGCCACCAAATAAATATCGCCAGTTTCGCGATATAAATTTGTTCCGTAGGTACTGCGCAACTTATGAGGTGTGATATGTTTGACTGTCGTAACAGTTTGAGCATATTTTTTTACGAGCTTTTCAACAGCTCTTACACTGATTCGTTTTTTTTGAAGGGATAAAAACAAAGCTTCCTCATGACCAGCTACAGCCTCTGTTTTTTTACGTTCTTCAATGTATGAAAGAAGAGCGCTTTCAACTTCATCTCCAAAATAAACAACAACCTCCTTACCACCTTTTCTATGAATGCGAATACCGTCATTTTTAAAATCAACGTCATCAATATTTAGTCCTACGCATTCCGATACGCGGATGCCTGTTCCAAGCATTAATGTAAGAAGCGCTACATCACGCAATTTTGTCCTGTCATGGAAACGTTGTTCTCGCTCAGATAGTTTATCACCATTTTCTGCCTGATCGAGCAGCAATGCCACTTCATCGATATCTAGCCTTGTAATTGCCTTATCATGTACCTTTGGCATAGTTACAAGATCAACAGGGTTATACATAATATCTTCATGCTGAATAAAATATCGATAGAAAGAGCGAAGAGAAGCAAGCTTTCGTTTTAATCCTAATTCATGGTTTGTTTTTGTATTATTGCTTCCTTCATTTTGTGGATCCGTATATGCCTGCAAATATTCCAGATATTCCTCAATATCAGTGGGACGAAGCTTCTCCAAATCGTCTAATGTAATATCACGAATTTCCTTTTGAGCAAAAATAGGATTATTTTCATGCAAATATGAAAAAAATACATTTAAATCGTATGCATAAGCAATTCGGGTGCGCGATTCTGTATGAGGCTGGATACCACGAAAATAATCTTTTGCATAGGGCGGAAGAGTACTGATTAGCATTCGCAGGCGGTATGTATTATCAATATCAATCTGCTCACTGTATGAATTAGCTCCCATTTACAATTCACCTCCTGTCTGATCTGCCTTTGAAGAATTTATTGTTTTTTCTTGCATTTTGCTGTTTTTGATCAGCTGTTTTACGTCCATATGTGTGCGTGCAGCTGTCCAGTCATCAATATTGCCATTTTCAATAGCATGAAAAAAGCGATCCTTGACATCTGGATAGATAGATGTTAATTGTTTCATAAGTGGCTCCATATCACTTCTTGCAGAATGACCATCGCGCGGACAAAGGTTTTTAATAACGGGAAGCTGATACTGCTGTGCAAAGTTTTTAATTTCACCCTCGCTTACATAAATAAGTGGACGAATTACAGCAATTTGACTATCATCATATGCAGTATATGGTGATACGGCATAAAAACGCCCCTCAAACAGCATAGACATCATCATTGTATATATAATATCTTCTTTATGGTGACCAAGAGCCAGCTTGGTACAGCCAAGTTCTAATGCTTTTGAAATCAGTGCACCACGACGAAGATTCGCACAAAAAGAGCAAGATCCATTTGGATTTTCAGGATGAAATACAATATCTTTTATTTGCGTATGACAAATAAAAAATGGAACGTCAAGTTCATCACAAAGCCTCTGAACAGGCGTAAAATCCATTCCAAAGCCAATATCAATAGTAATTGCACAAATGGTAAAAGAAGCAGGATAGAAGCGCTTGAGACCGGCTAGCGCATATAATAATGCCAGACTATCTTTTCCACCAGAGACTGCCACTGCAATTTTATCTCCATCTTCAATTAAATTATATTCATCTGCTGCCTGACGTACATAGCGGTATAATTTTTGTAATTTCATCCTTCTTTTGCGCAGGAAACCTCGTCCGAAGTGTCGGGCGGGGAGGAATGCACCGAAACACGTTCCTTAACTTCCTGTCCTTTCTTCTTTTTTGTTTGATTCGTATGGCACTCTGTAATACCCACCTGCATATTGATATATTGTCAGCTGCTTGAGTGCCACTGATTTCTTTTCAGGCAACAAGATTACTCGTGAGCCATTGTTATGGCATCCGGCATTCTCATACTTTTTCTTTTGATATAGCAAAATATCATGCGGCTGTATTGGATAGTGCTTGTTACGAATGCTACGTTTTCCTTTTGTGACTTTCTGCTTTCGATACAGGTGTAGGTTTTCAGAATCTTTTCTATGATTTCTGTTGATCCTGCCATTAAACAATTCCTGACCAGATTGTTTCTTTCCATCCCTGCTGTCAATATACTTTGCATCATAGAATTTTTCCAAAACTCGATTATTTCGACGTTTTTTCTTAAAGTACACAGGTTTCGTTCGATGCTTTGGACAAAACAGACCCATTACATAAGCATCATTCACATGTGACTTTTTAATGTCAAGTTTCCGTCTGCTTTCCTTTGTCTTTGCTCCGTATGTGATATGTACAGAACTGTTTGGAAGCAGGGCTGTTACCTCGTTATACAGCGTCCATCGGATGCTTGTCATATAAGAGGCACCTTTAAACTCAGCCAGTTTTGGTTTCCAATTCCAGAGTTTTCCACCCGGCTTGTGATTTTTTGGTGTGTGGCACTTATCACATACCGTAATCAGATTTGACATTCTGTTTGTTCCGCCCTGACTCCGATATTTGATATGATGCACATGCAGAATCGCCCCATCTTTAACGCTTTTCTCACAGCACTGGCACTTATAGCCATCTCGGAGAAACACAGCTTCTCGGAGCGTCGCGATTCCATATCGTTCACCATGCTGGTAATCAGAACCCTGTGGCAGTGGCTTTCCTTCCTCCACGGCTTTTAGAACATGTGTATCAAAATTTCCTATTTCCAGCGTGATATCTGTTATCGGCATCACCTTACAGATTCGTTGAATTGCATCGATATGGATCTCTTTCTTGTGCTCCAATGACGGAGCGATCCATCCTTCTTTTCGTCTTCGATTATCAAAACGAGGAGCACGATACCGCTTTCGGTTACGTCGTTGTCTGCGATACTGTCTTTTATCATCGCGTTTCAACTTTTCGTCAGTAAGCGTATCAATCTGCATTCCAAGATATTCGTGCCTTTCTGATTTTGCAGAGATTCCGATATGGATATATCCGGTATCCATGCATAGTTCAATCGGCTGAATCTCTGCGCTTTTCCGTTCCGTCAACTGAATCGTAAACGGACGATAGCCGAAAATCTTCGCCTTCTTTTGTTTGAGCAGCTTACGTGCTCTGTATTCGTTTGTCGGCATCAAAGGCTTGCCAAACAGATCAACTACTGCTACCATAAGCAGCTCCTTTCCTTTTGTGTTTCTAAGTTTCTAATAGGTTCGCTTACGCGTCCCATACCAGACGATGTTGCTGTCCCGTATGGATTCTCAATAAAGGTTGTCCTCTTCGCCAATGTTATCGGCAGTTTAACGCATACCACACTTCCCCGTACCCGTAAGGGATGTTTAACGGCATACCGTAGAACCTGGGACTAGAGGAGTATCCACAGGGTACCTATTTTGCCGATAACGTAGAAATCGAATAGTTCGCCTGACCTGGTTTGGTAGGTTCCATCGAATTCCAAGGCTAATCAATATCGACCTTTCGGTCACGCCTTCTGGTAACAAACAGAACCCATAAAAGAGTGGTTTCCCTTTTACAAGCCCCGTCCGAGGTCACCTCGGGCGCGGGTTATTGACAACTATATGTCTTACCTTTCACGAAGTCTCCGCACCTATGCGGTGCATAGCACGCTGTTTCCATAAGCGGTTGGTGCCAACAACCAGGATACCGATTCGATGAGCAACACAGTATTTGATAATTGCTGCACTGATTGTACTGGTCTTGTCGAAAATCAGCCATGCAGAACCTCCATTAATTTTTGATAAAAATTGTTTAATTATAAATCTATTATATGCCAAAACCGAGGAAAATACAACATCTTGTCGTATAATTAGAATTATACGACAAGATGAATTTGGGAAAAAGGGGCTTATAGGCAAATTACTACTGTCTCTCGCTTGCATCAGTATTTCTTTTTTGCTATGATGATGCCGAAGAAAAGACAGTGTTGACAAGAGAAAGGAGAAATTTCTATGATGAAAAGACGATTTACTACAATCCTTGCAGGAGTCCTTGCAAGTAATACTGCTTTTTTTGCAACTCAAACGATTGCAACGCAGGAAATGCAGCCTACAATGCAGGCAACTGATCGGTACATGATTATTGATTTGGCAGGCATTCCATTTGACCAAGCTCAAAACAACATGGATGCCCAGATTCCTGCCGATACGCAGTTAACCGAAGACTCATCAAGCCTGTCCGAGCAGGATGAGTCTGAAATGTCAATGGAATTGGTGGATCAGTCGGAGTCTTCCGTATCGGAAGAAACACTCCCTTACTATCTGTCCCTCTCATCAGTTGATGCAGCCAAAGTTGCTTACTTTGACAAACTGGATGAGTTGGAGAGTAGTCTGTCCCAAACTGATCCTGATATTGCCGGTACATTGACATATGCCGTTTCTGACATTCACGCAGGGGAGCCAATGATTTCTTACCTGCTTGATCAGTATGCCGGGTATGATACATACTCAGCCGTCGAATTTTGCGAAGCAGCCTCTTTACAGCAGGCAGATGAAAGCGGAATGTACAGACTTTTGTTGCAGCAGGAGGAGGGAGCTGATGTCGTGCATTACAGCATGTCAGATGGAACACTTCAAAAAACTGCTGTTGATTCCTTCGTGAATGAGTATGGTGATCCGGCTGTCAGTCTGGATGCAAATACTAACCACTGGTTAATCGTGCATTTGATTCCTGAGTCTACACCGGACGAGTCAAGTGTAGACGGTGAAAACCAAGAAGGAACCGACGAGGCAGCCTCTCAGTCACTGGAAGGGAAAGTGGATGAGGATACTTCTGAAACATCATCACAAAACGTCGCAAAGGCAGACCCGACAAAACCATCAGCTACAGTAGCGCCAACTGCTGCAACAACTGCAACCACTACTACTTCTCCGGCTCCAACTACCACACAAACACCGACAGCAGCACCGACTACCACTGCGCACACCCATAACTGGGTCGCAGTAACAAAAACTGTCCACCACGATGCAGTTACAAGTCAGGTATGGAAAGAGGATAGTGCAGCGTGGGATGAGACGGTTGTAACGAAAGCAGCATGGGACGAGCAGGTACTTTCTCAGGCGGCCTACGATGAGCAGGTGCTGGTTCAGGAGGCGTATGACGAGCCGGTGTATGGTCGTGTTGATATCTGCAATAACTGTGGTCATGAATTTTGGGACCCAAGTGATGATATTGGTGTACATATGGCTGCTGGTTGTTGGTCAGGTTGGCATACGGAGCCGCGCCAGATCGGCACGACTCACCATGATGCAGTGTACAATACCGTCCATCACGATGCCGTGTATACCACAGTCCACCATGATGCCGAGACGACCGTTGTTCATCACGATGCAACCGGACACTACGAGACAGTAGTGACACAGGCAGCGTGGGATGAGACAGTGACAACCGGATACAAATGCTCCGGATGCGGCGCGACAAAGTAATTGGCGTTGCATTATTATGGCAGCAGATGGGTTTATCTGTCTGCTGCTGGACCGAGAAAATCAACCTACAGAGACCGGAGTTTTATAAGAATATTTATTTTATTTAAGGGGGATAACACCATGATGCAGTAATCAGCAAAAAGAAGGGAGAGACGACATGGCAAAAATAGACAGACAGAAAATTTTCGGCAGGGGGTATTATGAAGAAGATTTCCAAAAGGACAGAAAGTGGAGCTACGACCTGACAATAAACTCAACCTTATATTTAATTTTGCGGATTTCAGCCCTACAATTCTGGAAAAAGCTGTTAGTATGAGATGGCGTTAAGAGAGCTAGATATAATAGCAGTTGGCGAAGAAGACCAATGCGTGTTTTTTAATATTTGATTATTACAAACAACAGGCAGAAGAAATACACCTCTGCCTGTTGTGTTATTTAATTATTTACTTGCGGTTTCTGATTCCATAGTTTCAGTTTCTGTCTCAGATTCTAAATGGGAACTAATTACAAGCCAACGGCCACATTTAGAAGTCTGATAGGAGACTGTGCCATCTGTAACTTCCAGCTGTTCTGATGTGATCTTTCCATTTTCATCCAATTTATACAGGACAACCTGAGAATCAGGATCAACATCCATGCTAAAGGTAACATCTCCGTATGGAACTACCTCTTCATCATCTATGTAAGCCTGAACGTTTGTAATATCCAAATCTTTTGCATGAATATCTGGCAAAATATCTGCAATCACAAGACCGATAATAGGATCATTTGACCCAATCTGAGTGTAGGAGAGAGTGACATTGTCTGAAAGACCCTCGATTTGTGGATATCTTTCATCAGAATCTGTAGTTATTTCCTCTGCAAATGATTCTGATTCAAATTCTGTTTCAGGCACCTCAGTGCTTGCAGATTCATCAGCCATACTAGATTCCTCTATATCAGTTGGATCAGCTAACTCAATAATAATTGTCTGAGGACCTTCTTTCTTTTCAGCGCAGCCAGATACAGCAGCACATGCAGCAGCAGTAATCGTGCCTATGATAAAAAATTTTTTTCTCATGATGATTTTCCTTTCCTGATATTTTAAACTAATTTTAACTATACCAAAAAGTTGTCCATAGATCAACCAAACAAATGTATTTTTTTGATTTAGAGGTGAAATAAGAGATATATCAATTTATTCGCAAAACCCTAGTTTAACGAATAAATACATCTGAAAGTAAAATGATGGCTTAAACACCATCATTTTACTCGTTCTTTTAATAAATTGTCGCATGCAGTTTTTCAATGGTTTCTGGCCATACAGGATCCAGATTTTCTCCATTTGAAGTATATAATCCGTCATAAGGAATACGATCCATTACCACTGTATAATTTCTGCATTCCAAAGCAAGTGCGGCCAATCCAGTGATTTGCTCAGCTGTAAAATTATGCTGAATTGACAAGTTTGTCATTGATGAACCTAATTTCAATATTTCTAATGCATTCATGGTTTTAAGCTTTTCAAGAAGTTTTTGCAGAACAATTCTTTGACGTTCGGTTCTCTGAAAATCGTTGCTTCCTACATAACGATCACGCATATATCCAACTGCCTGCAAACCATTTAAATGTAATGTTCCAGCCGCTGAAAGCTGATATTCTGACGGATCAAATCCTCTCAATGTTGCCATTTCATTGATATAACCATTGATTACTGGAATCTCTGCATCTGTTATATCAAGATCAACGCCCCCGAATAAATCAATTATATCGGCCATGCTGACAAAATCAGTTGCGATGTAATTATCAATCGAGATTTGAAAATTTGATTCAAGTGTGCTTTGTAACAGTTTTGCTCCACCTTTGGCAAAAGAACTATTAAGTTTTCCATATCCAACATTTGGAACATTTACACCAGTATCACGCATAAATGAAATGAAAGAAATTGTCTTCTTGTTTCGATTTAATGAAGCTAAAATCATTACGTCAGAATTTCCATTCCAGGAACCATCACGTCTATCACTGCCAATTAAGAGTACTTGATACTGATCTGGAATTGCAAGCGTTTGTGACTTCTCTTCTGCTCCATGTTTTGCAAGATTTTCAAACTTGGAAAAAGTATTCTCAAGCCAATTCACAGATTTGGAAAATGTATTATCAGAATCTAGTTTTCCGGCAACAAAAACTGCGCTTGGACCATTTTGGGAAAGAATTGTTTCAGTACAGCCAGATAAAACTCCAACAATAGTGATTGTACATAAAAGCAATATTATCCGTTTTGCTATTTTGTTAAGCATAATCTTTAATTTTCTCCTTTATTAAGACTTGCATTATCGTAGATTGTCATTTTTATACGTCAATCTTTCACAAGTGTATAGTCTACCACAAAACAAAAAGCGCGGCAACGGTAAATTTCTTTACGCCCATCTCTTTTTGTGATAAAATTATCCTATTGAAATCTATGCGAACGCATTTTCGCAAACTTTTGTTTGCATTTTCTCATAATTTATGCTATACTATTTTCAAGTATAAATCAATGCTTATCAATATATGATTAATAACTTAGCTTGAAAAAGGAGGACTTATTTATGACATATGGAAAAATCACAAATAAGCAGCGTGAAGTACTAGAATATTTAAAACAACAGGTTCTGCAGAAAGGTTATCCGCCGTCTGTACGTGAAATCTGTGATGCTGTCGGATTAAAATCTACATCTTCCGTTCATGCCCATCTTGAATCACTTGAGAGAAATGGTTACATCCGCAAGGATCCAACAAAACCTAGAGCAATTGAAATTGTTGATGATGGCTTTAATCTTGTTCGCACAGAGACTGTCTATATTCCTGAGGTTGGAAAAGTCGCTGCCGGACAGCCAATTCTTGCCATTGAAAATATCGATGCCTATTTACCATTCCCGGCATATATGATTCCACAGGGAAAGGATGTTTTTGTATTGACAGTTAAGGGTGACAGTATGGTTGACGCAGGTATTTTTGATGGTGATAAGCTTGTTGTCGCTAAGCAAAGTACCGCACAGAATGGTGAAATTGTCGTTGCACTTGTAGATGATTCTGCTACTGTTAAAACTTTTTATAAAGAAGATGGTCATTATCGTTTACAACCTCAAAACAGCTCTATGGAACCTATTATCGTTGATAATGTTGAGATCATAGGAAAGGTAATCAGTCTGTTCCGTCCAAAGATTGTTTCTTAAAAGCTAAAAAGACCGTATCTTTAGAGACGTTTCTCCAAAGATACGGTCTTTTTGTGCTGTAAATTATAAAGCGGCCTCTTTAATGCCAAGCTGTTCCTTTGACACTGAGATTGCATCTCTCCAAAGACGCTCAAGATCGTAGAATAAACGATCTTCCTTATTGAATATATGAACAATAATATCGCCAAAGTCAAGCAGTACCCAGCCAGATTCTGATTTTCCTTCAATACGGCAATGATTGCCATTTTTCATCATCTGCTCTTCTACATTATCAGCAATTGCCTGTAGCTGATTGTTATTCTCAGCATCTGCAATCACAAAATAGTCTGCCATAACAGAAATACCGCTGATATCAAGAACACTGATTCGGCTTCCTTTTTTATCCTCAATTGCATTGTAAATCAATGCTGCCTTTTGCTTTACTTCCATAAGTCAGTTCCTTTCTGTTTCATTTTCTACGTCTTTTTCACCACACAGCGCACGATAATAATCACAGGACTTTTTTGTCAGGCTGTCAATCGGAACTTTTTTTGACTTCAGATAACGAAGCGTCTGATCCATAATTTCGTAAACGGTGCGATCAATATCAATAAACGCCATTTGACGCAGTTTGGACAGGTTTGACGCTTTATTTCTCCTTGGTTCAATATAGTCAGCAACAAAAACAATCTTCTCAAGAAGACTCATTGCCGGACGTCCTGTAGTGTGATTCTCAATAGCATTTAAAATATCCTGATCTTTAATCCTATAATGGTCAGCTGCAATAAAAGCGCCAAGCTTTGCATGAAGAAGAGATGGGCTTTGTTCTTGTGCCTTTGTGATCGGAATATTGTTGCGCTTGCATTTATCAAGTTTAATATCATCCGGGATACATTTTGCACAGTCATGAAGAAGACCAGCTAATTCTGCCTTGTGAAGATCTTCTCCATAACGCATTGCAAGGCAAACAGATGTGTATGCAACACCAATGGTGTGCTCAAAGCGGTCTTCATCCATCTTCTTTTTCAAGCGTCTTCGGATGTAAAGAATTTCATCATTAACCATAAAATGGATCCTCCCGTATATTATTATTTTGGAAGAACGATCTTTCTCTTCTTCTCTTCTTTTGCCGGGCGATACAGTACGATCATCTTTCCGATTACCTGTACAACTTCTGCGCGTGTACGCTCTGCTAATACCTCAGCAATAGAAGAACCATCATCAAAACAGTTCTTCAATACATGAATCTTAATCAGTTCACGTGCTTCTAATGCTTCGTCTACTGATCTGGTAATTTCTGGTGTCAGGCTGGACTTTCCGATCTGAAGGATCGCAGACTGATCCATAGCCAGACTCTTTAAATATGCTCTCTGCTTACTTGTCATTTAAAGTCTCCTTTTTCTTTACTCGTGATAATAATCAAAGTGCTGACCATACATTTTAACAGTATCGCCATCTTCGATTCCAAGATCCTCAAGCTCCTTTAAGATTCCTGTCTCCTTTAAGAAGCGCTGGAAGAAAGTAAAGCCCTTCTCGGAATCTAAGTTTGTATAGCCAAGCATCTTTTCAATACGAGGTCCTTCAACTGTAAATAAATGTTCATCTGTTTTTTCTACTGTATAAGGAAGATTGCTTCCAAGATCGTATTCCGGAACATATTCCTTTTCATAAACAGTCGGTTCTGGATCCATTGTAGACAGAATCTGCCATACATGGTATAAAAGCTCTTTTAAGCCCTGATTTGAAGCTGCTGAAACTGGAAATACCTTTAAGCCTTCTGGTTCAAAAGTATTCTTTAAACGCTCAATGGGATCTTCATCGCCATCTTCTGTCTGAATAACGTCAACCTTATTGGCAGCAATGACAGCTGGTTTCTTTAACAGCTCTGGATCATATGATGCCAATTCATTCTGAATGGTGCGAATATCTTCAACTGGATCGCGGCCTTCAGTGGAGGCTGCATCTACTACATGAATGAGTACTTTTGTACGCTGAATATGTTTTAAGAACTGGAAGCCAAGGCCGATTCCTTCTGAAGCACCCTCAATAAGACCAGGAATGTCAGCAAGTGCAAAACCGTTTGTACCCTCAAGGTCTACAATTCCTACATACGGATCAAGCGTAGTAAAATGGTAATTTGCAATCTTTGGCTTTGCATTTGTTACCATTGATAAAATGGTAGATTTTCCAACATTCGGATATCCAACAAGTCCGACATCTGCGATAACCTTTAACTCTAAGCGAACCCAAAGCTCCATAGCTGGCTGACCTGGCTTTGCAAACTTAGGAACCTGCATGGTAGGTGTGGCAAAATGCATATTTCCGGCGCCGCCTCTGCCACCTTTTAAGATTACTTCACGCATATTTTTTCCAGACATATCGGCAATAATCTTTCCGCTTGCATCGTCACGAATGATTGTTCCTTCTGGAACCTTTACAATCAAATCCTGTCCGTCTGCACCATGAGAGCGGCGTTTCTTTCCGTCCTCTCCAGACTGCGCAATATATTTGCGTACATGACGAAAGTCATTTAATGTATTCAGACCCTTATCTACTTCAAAAATAATGTCTCCGCCTCTTCCGCCGTCGCCGCCATCAGGACCACCGGCAGCAACAAAAAGCTCACGACGAAAGCTTACATGTCCATCGCCACCCTTACCGGATTTAATGAATATTCTGGCACTATCTATCATAAATACGTTACCAATGCCTTTCTTTTGATTTTCTTTTTATATATTGTTGCTTTTTTTCTTGTTTTTATCTACATTACCCAAAAGAGACCGTTGCGAACGGCAACGGTCTCTCCTCGTTTCATACTATTAATCTTACTCAGCCTTTGGATAAACAGAAACCTGCTTCTTATCCTTGCCCTTTCTCTCGAAACGGACAACTCCATCAACCTTCGCAAATAAAGTATCGTCTCCGCCGATACCTACATTGTTACCTGGATGGATATGGGTTCCACGCTGTCTGTAAAGAATGTTTCCAGCTAAAACGAACTGTCCATCTGCTCTCTTTGCACCAAGTCTCTTGGACTCGGAATCACGGCCGTTCTTTGTAGAACCAACACCCTTCTTATGTGCAAATAACTGAAGATTCATCTTGAACATGATTTACACCTCCCTGAATCGGATTTTAATATACTTCTTACCATACTCCTCGGCAATACTTGTCAAACCAAGTACCATCGAGTCCAACAATAGCCTGGAATCCTTCCCGACACCATGAGGAAACGAAACAGCAAGACTGCCAGTTTTCTCATCTATCTCACCGGAGAATGTATCATCCGTAAATTGCTCAATAGAATTTACGGTATTCTGCGCTAAAACGGAAACCGCTGCACAAATGATATCCTGCCCGTGCTCTGCATAGCCGGCATGTCCTTTTATAGAAAAACCAACATACGCTTTGGAAGCATCCCGGATAATCTCTACCTGAATCATTGATTAAGCGTTGATCTTCTCAATCTTTAACTCAGTATAGGACTGTCTGTGACCATTCTTCTTGTGATAGCCGGTCTTTCTCTTGTACTTGTATACAATAACCTTCTTAGCACGGCCCTCGCCCATAACAGTTGCGCTTACAGTTGCTCCAGCAACAGTCGGGGTACCAATGATCATCTCACCATTGTTTACAGCTAAAACCTGATCAAAGTTGTAGGTCTGTCCAGCTTCTACTCCAAGCTTCTCAACGCGAATGACATCGCCTTCTGCTACCTTGTACTGCTTGCCACCAGTTGCAATAATTGCGTACATATAGCACCTCCTAGATAATTACTCGCCAAGTACGGTGTCTGCTAAATTGCAGCGCTTAAACCTCATTGTGCGGCACACGATTAGTACTTTAACATATCTTTAATTGTTTGTCAAGTGGCTCTCTTATTTTTTTTCTCGTAATTTCAACAAGACCAAGTGCTGTTATATCAACGATTCTTGTATGCACAGGATCTTTACGTGCAAGAAGGGAAAGTTCTTCCATCAGTGCATCCTCAAGTGCATGATCAGTCATGTTAATAAAATCTACAAGAATCATACCAGATAAGTTCCTGAGTCGCAGCTGATACAAAATTTCCTTTGCTGCTTCTAAATTAATGCGGTAAAAATAAGAATCCTGATTTTCCTTTTTGCGTCCTGATGCAATTGCTTTTCCTGTATTAACATCTATTGCTACAAGCGCTTCCGTCTGTTCAATAATTAAGTAGGCGCCTGATGACAGATATACTTTACTTTTTAATGCCTTTTCAATAGTAGTATCCAAGTTGTAACATTTTCGCATAGGATATGAAGAATCCTGATAAAGCGAATAAGTTAATCCCTCACTTCCTTTACATTCATCCAAGGCATTTTTTACTTCGTTTAAAAGTTCTTCATTATCACAGACAATTGATTCTAAGCCATTTAAAGAAGTATCACGGATGGCACTTATATAGGCTGGAAGCGGCTGCCAAAGCAAGCTTCCACTACTGCGAAAAGCTGCTGTTGACAGTACAGTCTGAAGCTGCCTGCAGCAGACTGATATTTCATCTAGTACAAGATCAGATGATACCTCTGCCGCGTTTGTGCGTACCATCACAGATAATGAAAAGCCCCTAAGACTTACAGCTTCAAAAAGCTGCTTTACTTCTTCAAGAGCCTCTGCCTCCTCAGAAATCTTTTCACGAAATGTAGCCTCTGTAATCTTTCTCGACAAAAAAATCTTTGTCTTTGGCTGTTTTCCTGCCGGCTCCATCATAACGACACAATATCGTCCTCCAATTTGAAGGGCAGAACCAGCACCAGGTTCTTTTGTCTTTAGCGCTTCCTTTGTCACCTGTACAACAATCTCATCGCCTTGTGTAATCATTCCCTCACGCTTACATGAGACAGCAACAGGCAGCGGATTTTCTTTTAGTGAATAATAAAGCTTCTGATCACCCGCAGACAAAAATGCACCGCTAATGCTTGGCACTATATGATCTACCTTTGCCAGATAAATACGTCCTAAAAATGCAGGTACACGCTCGTCCACACTGCATTCTATAATACGTCCATCATCCCAGAGGGCCGTCAGCACACGGTCCCCCTGCATAGAAAGAAGTCGGCGGCTCATAATACGTTTCCCATCTCGCGAAGCGGCACAAACTGCGGTGCTACAATGCAGTCTGGCGCAGAGACTGCCGTATTAGTATAAGTCTCAAGGCGGCAAATTGAAATGTCTCCAGGATTCCAGGAAAGACCAGTCTGCTCATGATATGCCTTTAATACAAGTTCAGGCTTTAAATTATCGGTGCTTCCAGTTGATACCTGCAAAAAGATTGCCGGACCGTCTCCTGTCTCACTTTTTTCCTGTAAACAAAAATCATAAATCAGCGGGCGAATATCCATTTCGCGAGTGCCTTTTTTTGTTTCCTTAATAATTACAATAGATTCCTGCTGTAAAAACTCTTCAAAGCCTTTTAAATAAGCAGCAGATGTCATGCCAAACGTATCAAGCGGTGTGTGTTTCTCTCGAAATGTCAGGCAATAATCTGCAGCAGCCACACAGCTCATCGCGTTTTTTGCATCATCTGGCAATACACGATAGTCAATAATCTCCATTCCAGGAACCATGACTTCATTGAGACGCGCCAGCATTTCCTTAGAGGAACCGCTTGAATTAACCTCAAGATCAGCATACTCACCGCAGCTTGTAATGCCTACACCAAGAGGAGCCGCAAAAGATAAAATAGGATGCGGATTGTAACCCTGTGTATAGGCAAGATCTACATCTGCACGTCGAAGCGCCTTCTGGAAATAACGCATTATATCAAGATGTCCGATATAGATCATCTTTCCGTATTTAGCAAACTGAATTCTGATTTTCAAAGCAGACACCTCCTCCAAAACGCTTTGCTCCGCAGCCGGAACAGGACTGGCGGCAATTCGGCGTAATCTTCTCCTGCATTGCACGCTCCCATTCTCTCTTATAAAATGCCTTTGTCACGCCAGTATCAATGAAATCCCACGGGAATACCTCATCAAGACTGCGCTCTCTTGTATTATAAAAATCAATTGATAAGCCGCATTTTTCAAAAGCAGCTGTCCAAATCTCATAGTGGAATGTTTCTCCCCATGCATCATACAGTGCACCCATCTTATAGGCTGTCTCAATGGCATCAGCCACTTTTCTGTCACCGCGTGCCAAAACACCCTCGAGAACTGTTACATATGCTTCATGCCAGTTGTACTTGAGACTCTTTTGGTTATGCTGCTGCTTCATTGTGTGATTTACAATTCTTGCGCGTCCCAAGTAATCCTCAGGAGAATACATTCTTGCCCATTGGAATGGTGTACATGGCTTTGGAACAAAGAAAGATGTACTCATGGTAATCTGACATTTTCCATTTCTTCTTTCCTTTGGGATCTCATAATAAGCCTCTGCCATGCGCTCTGCAAGCTCTGGTATGCCCTTCATATCCTCTTCTGTCTCAGTTGGCAGTCCAAGCATAAAATACAGCTTTACATGACTCCAGCCGCCCTCAAAAGCTTCTCTTGCACCCTGAAGAATTACCTCCTCAGTCAAGCCCTTGTTTATTACATCACGAAGACGCTGTGTACCTGCCTCTGGTGCAAATGTAAGACTGCTTTTTTTGACATCCTGCACCTTACTCATAACATCAAGTGAAAATGCATCAATACGAAGAGACGGCAAAGAAATATTGATTTTTCGCTTGCTGCATTCTTCAATTAAGAAATTTACAAGCTCAGGCAGCTTTGAGTAGTCACTAGAGCTTAATGAGCTTAATGAAATCTCATCATAACCGGTATTATGAAGCATTGTAACTGCAAGTTGCTTCAGACGCTCTACATCACGCTCACGCACAGGACGGTAAACCATACCAGCCTGGCAGAAACGACAGCCTCTGATACAGCCTCGCTGAATCTCTAACACAACACGATCCTGCACAGCACGAATATGAGGCACAAGCGGTCTTTCCGGATAGACTGCACCTGTCATATCGAGTACAATTTCCTTGCGTACTGTTTTTGGCACATCATCGTAGATTGGTGTCATTGCATCAATAGTTCCATCTTCCTTGTAGGTGACATCATATAAAGAAGGTACATATATGCCAGGAATTTTAGCTGCCTCATGTAAAAAGTCTTCCCTTGAGCCGCCTTCTGCGCGCCACTTTTTATAAAGATCAAGAAGTGCACGATACTGAGTCTCACCCTCTCCCATATAGAAAAGGTCAAAGAATGGAGCAATTGGTTCTGGATTATAAGTACATGGTCCTCCTCCAATTACAAACGGATCATTAATATCACGGTCAGCGCTTCTAAGCGCAATGCCACTTAAATCCAAAATCTGCAGGATATTTGTGTAGCACATCTCATATTGAAGTGTGATTCCAAGAAAATCAAAACTCTTTACCGGTTCCTGCGATTCTACTGCAAACAGCTTTATGTCTTGTTCTCTCATCATTTTATCAAGATCAATCCATGGAGAATACACGCGGTCACAATATGTATCCTCAAAACGGTTAAACATATCATATAGAATCTGGATTCCAAGATGAGACATACCAATCTCGTAAACATCTGGAAAACACATACAGAAGGATACCTCTGCCTTTGATTTATCCTTATTTGCCGCATTTACCTCATTTCCAAGATAACGAGCTGGCTGCTCTACCTTCATTAAAAGCTCATCGGACAGAGCCATCTTCACTGATGGCCTGCTAAATTGCTTTGTTATCATTCAAAATTCCTCACTTTAATCTTTTTGCTTTTCAGTAGTTCTTGTTTCTGAATATAGATTTCTGAATATCAGATTTCTTTAACTGCATACTTTTCAACAATTTTCTTTAAAATCTCAACACACAGCTCCATCTGCTCAATACATGCATATTCAAAGCGGCCATGATAATTTGCGCCTCCTGTGCAGAGGTTCGGACATGGAAGTCCCATAAAGGATAATCTTGCACCATCTGTACCACCACGGATCGGAACACTCTTAGCATTTAATCCAAGCTCTCTCATAGCTTCCTTTGCATACTCAACCAAATGCATATGAGGAAGAATCATTTCCTTCATGTTTTGATAAGAACCGGTACGCACCACCTTAAAAGATCCCTCTCCATATTTAAAATTCAGATACTCCGAAGCCTTATCAATCTCAGCTAACTTCTGGTTAAGCTTTCCAGCGTCATGATCACGTACAATGTAATGCATTGTTGTATGATCTGAATCGCCTTCGATACCGCCAAGATGATGAAAACCCTCATAGCCATCTGTATATTCCGGATTATCAAATACTGTCAGCATCTGCTCAAATTCCATTGCCATGCGGATGGCATTTTTCATTTTGCCCTTTGCGCTGCCTGGATGGATGCCATATCCCTGCACTTCAACACGCAGATTTGCAGCATTGAAGTTTTCATATTCAATTTCACCGACAGAACCGCCATCTACTGTATAAGCAAAGTCAGCACCAAAGCCCGGCACATCAAAATATTCAACACCATTTCCCACTTCCTCATCTGGTGTAAATGCGATGCAGATATCACCGTGCTTTACTTCCGGATGTGCCAAAAAGAATGCTGCCATTGTCATGATCTCAGCAACACCGGCCTTGTCATCTGCGCCAAGAAGTGTTGTTCCATCTGTAGTAATAAGACTCTTTCCTTTTAATTCGGCAAGTGCCGGGAACTCATTTGGTCCCATAGAAAAGCCACTTTCACCAAGTTTGATTACACCGCCGTCATAATTTTGTATTATCTGCGGCTTAATATCTTTTCCGCTTAATGCAGGTGAAGTATCCATATGGGCAATAAAACCGATTGCCGGAACCTTCTTATCTAAGTTAGACGGAATCTTTGCATACACATAGCAGTGATCGCTAAGACGTACATCAGAAGCTCCAATCTCCTCAAGCTCTTTTTTTAATACCTTTGCCAAGTCAAACTGCTTTTGTGTGCTCGGCACTTCACTGCTTTCATCCTTTGACTGTGTATCGTAGGAAACATAGCAAAGCAAACGCTTTACTGCTTCAGAATTCATAACATTTGTTGTTTCAGACATTTTGTTACCTCCACTATTTAATATTATCTTTCAGTATTATACCTGTTTTTTGTCTGGAGAGCAACCAATATTATTTTGGAACTGCTGATAAAAGGGATCACTTGAAAAAAACGTATTTGTCTGAGTTATATTTTCTTTAGATAATCCTTCACAGTCAAAAAAAATAGAAAGCGATGGAAGTGTATTAGAAACTGTATTGTCTATGCAGCGATTTAAAAACTGTTCTGTCTTTTGTTTTGTCCAGCCAATGCCGCGCTGAATTGGATAGGGATTAATTTTCCATAAAATATAGGTAGAGCAGGCAAGTGCCAAAAACCAAAGTATCGTTGTGACTATTTTCTCTTTTCTCCTTGGATGAAAGTTTCTATACATTTCTAAAATCCTTTCTTATTTTCTGGCCTATTCTATGCATCAGCCAGTTTTCTTTATTACAGCATTTTATCGTTTACATATTACTTGTGACAATGACGCTGCAAGTAAGCTGCTCATCGTATCTAATTCTTCATCAAGGTTTTTAGGCATCACAAAGAGGCTCCCAAGCTCTGGCGCAAACACTTCTGATATAAGCTGATAATATTCCTCTTTATCAAGCATCGCAATACTTCCAAGAATCGTTTCATTATAGCCTATCTGTTTTAAAGAATCCATTGCATCAGATACAATTGCTGCGGCACTTACAACTGTTGGAATCCCAATGGCAATCACAGGAATCTTCATATTTTCCTTAGTTATGCCCTTTCTTGCATTTCCGACACCAGATCCTGGACGAATACCTGTATCGGTAAGCTGAACTGTTGTACCTAACCGAAATGCACTTCTTGCTGCAAGCGCATCAATAGTTATGATGCAGTCTGGAGAAGTTTGTTGTACAATGCCCTGTATGATTTCACAGCTTTCCATTCCAGTCTGCGCAAATACACCGGGAACGATCATTGAAGTATATGAAGCCATTCCTGACTGAGCCATTTTCTCAATTGTTAATGGTCCGAGTGCATCTGCTGTCATATTGGCATTTCCAAGACCAACAATCAAAAAAGAATGAGCCGATGATGGAAGCAGCTCATTTATATAGGATGCAAGAAGATTTGTATCAAGAAGCTTCGTTCCAGAAAGATTTTTATCGGAATTTTCTTTATCTGCAGACTCAAGTGTCATGTAATTTCCTATGGGCCGCCCCATGCGTTTTGCTCCATCTGCCGTTTGGATTTGTATTTTTGTGACACGGATACCTTTGCCATCTTCTTTGTATTGTTCCAGTACAACGCCCGGAATCTCACCTTGCCTGCCACTGCATTCTTCCTGAATTTCAACAGCGAGATCAGTATACATCATTGTTTTGTTATCTTTTACATTGAGCATTATATTTTCACCTTTCTTAGTTAAAATGGTTCATGAAGTTGTTCAAAGTTTTATATGTAAAACTTTATTGGAAGTTCCTACTTGTTTTACATGTAAAACTTTTTTGTATTTTTTGCATTTTTTTTGAAAATATGTATTGACAGATCAATGTTTTTAGGCTATGATACCACTTGTGTTGAAACGGTGTTTTCGAGTGACACACAGTATCGTTTTCAAACTATAAAAAGATTAAAAAACAAGAAATTTTGGAGGTGCCCCATGGCAAATATTAAGTCCGCAAAGAAGAGAGTTTTAGTTAGTCAGGCAAAGGCAGATAGAAACAAGTCTGCTCGTTCTAAGGTAAAGACCTACATCAAGAAGGTAGAGAGCGCTGTTGCTGCAGGTGATAAGGCTGCTGCTCAGGCTGCAGTTGTTGAGGCTGAGTCCGTAATGAGAAAGGCTGCATCCAAGGGTGTTTATCATGATAACACTGTATCCAGAAAGATCAGCCGTATGAACAAGGCTGTTAACGCTATGAACTAATTTGTGTCTTGTACACATAAAAAGCTGTCTGCTTCATGCAGGCAGCTTTTTTTAGTCAGGCATGATATTCACGATTTGCAATTGATAATAAAACCATCTCTACTGCAATCCTTTCATTCATATTTCCTCTTTTTACAGCTTCTTCAAGCTCAACACAGCGCTCAACACAGCGTATCAGCTGATCAATGGTGAATTGTCTTGCCTGTCCAAGCAATTTGTTAACTACAAACGAACGAACCTTTAAAGCAGCTGCAATTTGATCCTTATTCTGACGTCCGACTTCCATCTCCTTTACACATAAAAGTTGGTTCATCTGACGTGCAATCAGAAATAAAATACGCATTCCCGGCTCTTTCAATGCTAATAGATCAGCATATAACTCAAGAGCATACTGTGTCTTTCCCTCTGCTACGGCCTGTGTCATATCAAAGATTCTATTTTCAATCTGTTCCGTACAGACAAAATCAACATCTTCTTTTGTGATGCCTTCTTTTCCCATACAAAAAGAAGCCAATTTTTCCATCTCATTTCTGATGTTTTCCATGTCATCACCTGTTTTTTCAAGAAACAAATCAAGTGCAGACTGTGTGATTTTTAACCCATAACGCCCAAATCCCTTTAAAATCCACTGTGTACGCTGCTGCATTGAAGGATGCGTCATCTCTGCGCAATAGCCACATTCCTTTACAGCCTTATACATTCTGCTTCGCTTATCTACCTCCTGCTCAACAAAAAGGACATGGCAGCTATCCGGAATTGTTTTAACAAGATTACTCCACTGCTCATCACTGCTTTTAAATAATCCTGTATCCTCTAGCAGAACCAAACGTCTGTCTGCAAAAAACGGCATTGTCATTACCGCATTTTCCACCTCTTGTACAGGCAGACCTTTCCCGGTATATTGATTCAAATTCATCGTATCATCGCCGATGATTGCTTTTTTTAACTGATTCTTATACATCTGAACCAGATATCGTTCCTCACCATATAAAAGATATACGCGCTCAAACTGATTGGCACGAATATCTTGTCTGAGTTTTTCCATAAAGACTCCTATTAATGTTTTTTGTATTATTGTATCATTCTTTTTGCCGTCAATCAAGCAAATGGTGTTTACTTTACATCGTCAAGGAATTATAATCTCTTTGTGATAGTAAAGAAAAATATAAGGAGATTTACCTAATGCAATCATCAATGCCTAAAATTTTATTGATCGGCAGTACATGTGTCGATGTAATCATTGAAATTGATCATCTACCCAAAACAGCAGAGGATATTCAGCCAAAGCGCCAGACACTCGCACTTGGCGGCTGTGCCTATAACGCAGCTAATATTGTACGTCAGTCAGGTGTCCCGTATATGTTTGTGACACCTATTGGAACTGGTGTATATGGCGATTATATAAGAAAGTCGTTTCAGGCACGTAAACTTCCTATTCATGTGAATGTAGATGCAGAAAATGGCTGCTGCTACTGTCTTGTCGACGAAAACGGAGAACGTACATTTTTATCGGTGCATGGTGCAGAATATACCTTTAATCATGAGTGGATGGAAAATATTGACATTTCTCAGATTTCTATGATCTATGTATGCGGCCTTGAAATCGAGGAGCCAACAGGTGACGATCTAATTTCATGGCTTGAACAGCACCGCGGCCCGCAGATCTTCTTTGCACCAGGTCCTCGTATTCGACAGATTGGTGAAAAGAAAATGAAGCGCCTATATAATCTAAATCCTATTCTTCATATAAACGATGAGGAGGCATTTGAGCTAAGCAGCTTAACGGTCTCTGATTTTAAATGTGGAGTAGATGAATTTAGCGCTGTATCTCTTTTAGAGGCGGCAAAGATTCTTCAAAATGCAACATCTAATACTGTAATTATCACAAAAGGTAAGGATGGCTCCTGCTGTCTGGAGGCAGGAAAAGATAATTTAACAGAGGTTGATGGCATAAAGACAACTGTTGCAGATACAATTGGTGCCGGAGACAGTCATATTGGTCAGATCATGGCCAGCCGCGCAAATGGCTGCTCTTGGGCAGAGGCACTCTCACAGGCGAATAAGGTTTCTGCCCATGTTGTTGCTAAAAATGGTGCTGGACTGACAGACAGCGAATATCAAGACTGCTTTGCCAGATAAGTTCCCACTTCTACACGATAACCGTCAGTTTGTATTATGATTGCACCGCAGTCTTTTGTAATCAAAACTGACGGTATTTTTGCCTCTTCTAAGCGTTTTAAAAGCTGTTTCCCAGGATGACCATACCTATTATTTTCACTGCAGGAAATCACGGCAAGCTGCGGTGTTATTTGCTGCAGAAATGTTTTAGTTGTTGAATAATCAGAGCCGTGATGTGCGACTTTTAAGACAGTTACTGGCTTTAAGCTGACAAGCTCATCCTCGCAGTCACCTGGAAGATCTCCCGTAAAAAGCATAGAAAAGTCATGATAATTAAGGCGCCACACTAGTGATGATTCATTTGTGTCATCTGATTTTTCGTTTTTTGACGGCCACAGCACTTCAAAAGACAAATCTGGCAGCGTTTTTAATGAAAAAACATCTCCTTTTGAAATCCACTTAATAGGAATCTGCTCCTTTTTTGCTACTGTTAATAGTTGTTCAAACTGCTTTTTTGATGACTGGCTCTGCGGCAGCATAAGCGTTCCTATCCTATCTGCGTCATTTTCAATCAATCCTATGATCCCATTAATATGATCACTGTCGGCATGCGATACAAAAACATAGTCAATCCGGCGAATGCCTTGTGAGTTTAAAAAAGGTTCTAATACATACGTATCAAGCATAGATTTGCTTGTGCTTCCGCCATCTGAAAGAATTGTCGTATGATCAGGAAGCATTAAAAAAATACCATCTCCCTGACCTACATCAAGCACAGTAATTTCCAATTTGTTTGTGTGATCTGCATGTAAAAAAACGCAGCCGAATATATAGCAACCTATGGCAAGAAAAACAGCAGCAATCTGACAACGGCGTCTGTTTTTTTTCCTTTTTTCCTTATCATCATCTGTCTGTTTTCTTTTTTGCTTCTCATATATAAGCCTAGTTCCCATGTCTATTGTAAATAACAGTGTAACATATAATACAATTCGCCATAAAGCTGGTCTTCCAGTATACTGTGCTGATTCTGGAAGGCTTTTTGAAAGTTTGCAAAGCACAGTGTAAAAATAAATGACAAGATGGCCTGCTTTTAAGCATACTGCACCAAAAGCAGGTGCAAATAAAGAAAGTACAAGTGCCACGGCCGGTGATACAAGTAAAATACCAGCAAAAGGTATGACAAGCTGATTAAGTAAAATTGCATAAAGAGGATATTGGTAATAATGATATAACAGCACAGGAAGCATTGCAATAGAAAGTCCCATAACACTGCAGAAGCGGTTAATCCTTACAGTTGTTTTATCAGAAGAAGGCATTAAAATTTTTTTAAAAATATCTCCAACAAGGCTTATTCCAAGCACTGCGCCAAATGAAAGCTGCATAGAGGCCTGAAAAATGGCAAGCGGCTGAAAAATAAGAAGGCAAAGGGCTGCTGCTGCCACTGCCGTCGGCATATCATAAATACGGCCTTTTTGTCGCCCGATCATTAAAATAAGATACATAACACAAGCACGAATCGTCGAGACTGCATTTCCAGTAAAGGCAGAATAAAAAATGACAATAATGCTTCCAACTATACCGGAAATGGCAAATGATCCTGTTAATTTCATAAGCAAACCGCATGCAGCTAGTCCAACTACTGATATGTGAAGTCCTGATACCGAAAGGATATGAGCTATTCCCTGATCTTTAAAAAGTTCTTTCTGTTCTTTGTCTAATTCGCTTTTGTCGCCCAAAAGCACGGCACAGTAAATGCCATAATCAGTAATATTTCCTTCTAAAAGCCGTGAGAGTCTCATCTTTATGGCATCTTTTAGCTGCCACAGACACTCAGCAATGGGATCATATCGGCTACCTTTTTGTGTCCACGTCTTACCACTAAGGCAAAAATCATACCCTAAGTTATGATAATAACTTCTTGAATCAAATTCGCCTGGATTTGAAGCCTGTGAAAATAATGATAATTTCCCATAAACAGAAATTTTACTTCCGGCAAGAGGACGCTTTTGGTTGGAATGTGCCGAGACAGGAATCTGCACAATAACACCCTCCCCTGCTGCCTTTTTATTAATAGAGGCATTTTTTAAGTAAATCCAAAGCTTCGATTTTTCCTCTACCTTTGTCACGTTGCCTTCGACAAGCACGTCATCCAATGTATTTTCTTTTGAGTACTGCATTGATAAAAGTGTATCATAAATATGACTATGTGCATTTGCGCTAAAACAGCAGACTGCCCCTGTAAAAAAAGAAAAAGCGCAGATACACAAAAAGAAAGGCATTTTTTTGAAAAAGACATTTTTGCATACAATTTGTATCAGCATAAAAATAAGCGCCAGCATCAAAATGCCGGCGCTTAAAATAATTGATATTATAAGGCTCTTTATACAAAGAAGTTCTCCTGCAAGAAAAAAAACTACAAGAACAAGGAGTGGTCGTTTCAATAGTTTAAATTCCTTTCTAGTGGACTACTCAGTGATATATCGCGAAATACGATATTGCTGTCGCCGTCCACCATGATCTGAACACGCTGGACATCTGGCAGCTCCGTCAATGAATTTACAATCGAATATACAATCAAATTGCCATCAATAGAAAGCGCATCAGTCAGAAATGACGAATCAAAATTGACATAACAAATTTTGTCTTTAACGCTTATACTGATCACCTGCAGATTAGCAGGCAGTGTTCGAAAATATTCATCTTCAAAAGGTCCCTGAATCAGGCGGTTGATTACATCTTTTTCAATGGAATAGGAACTCTCATATACAACATTTTGAATCTTTTTTACAAGAGCATCCCCTTTTTCATTTGCATAGTATAAAGTAAGTGTGGTCTTTTTTTGACTGCTAAGTCCGCTTTCTATAATATCCACATAATCAGAAGCTGTCTGAGCACCAAGAGGTGCAAAGGAACTATTTGTAAGTGGCTTTTCGTCTACAAAAAATGTTACCGACTCCACACCTTCAACCTGACAGAAGGTTCGTACTATACCTGCCCTAAATAAAAGCTCTGACACAGTGTCCATATTTTGATAGGAACTGTCAAAATAAAGCCCAAGGCTGCTGTTTTCCACTGAAAAACGCACAAGCTTTAAATCAGACGGAATAAGACTTATACGTGCTTTTTCAGTATCGCTTTTAATCAGCTTTGCCCACAGTTCATTTATAACTGTTTCCTGATCGGTACCTGTCGGCTTATAATAATAGGAGCTAATGCCATTTTCTGACAGAGCCCTATAGTAAATACGGATTCCATCTGTTGATACAGTTTTTTTATCGCATCCAGCTGCCATACATAAAAGCAAAAGAAAAAGCACCAGATTTAATTTTTTCTTCATATTCTGTTTCCTTTCCATTTACTTAATTTACTCAATATATTTGAGCGGTATTCTAACAAGAAAGGTTGTTCCCTCTCCTGGTGTACTGTTTAGCTTGATACCACCATGGTGCAGCTTCACTACATTTTGTGTGATAGCAAGACCAAGACCTGTTCCGCCAGTCTCACGTGAACGAGCCTTGTCTACGCGATAAAAACGCTCATAAATTCTTGTTTGCGCATCCTTTGGAATACCCACACCTGAATCAGATACCTTAATATAAAAATATTTATGATCAGCATTCACAGATACTCGTACCCATCCGCCGTCATTGTTGTACTTTACACCATTTTCCACAAGATTTGTAACAGCAAGACTAAGCTTCGTCTCATCAACATCTGCCGTTACAGGACGAAAGCTTTCGAAAATGATTTCAATTGAACGCGTCTTTGCGATTGGACGCACGCGCTTTAAAATCTGTTCGACAAGATTATTAATATTAACTTGGCTGATATTAAGCTCAGTTGCATTTTTATCCATACGAACAAGTGTAAGCAAATCATTGATAATTTTTGTTTCTCTGTCGATCTCGTCTGAAATATCCTGCATAAACTCGCGATAAATATCAACAGGCACATTGTCACCTAAGATCAACGAATCAGCTAACACACGCATTGATGTGATAGGTGTTTTTAATTCATGAGAGACATTAGAAACAAATTCCTGTCTCGACTGGTCAATTGAACGCAGACGCTCCAATACCTGATTAAATGTATTAATGATCTCTTTTGTTTCATTATAGCCGCCTTCTGTCGAAAATGTAACATCGAGGTTTCCATCAAGCACCTGGTTGAGTGTCGTTACAAGATTTTTCCACGGTGTTGAACTGGTCCAAGCAAAAATAAAGCTAAGTGCGAACAAAATCATAGAGCCTGTGATTTCAATCAAAAGGACCTGTCGATTCATGGAATTTATCATTTTGGCAATCCAAGCACCAGACGAGCTAAGAAGCAGCACTCCTGTAATACTATCATCACCATCTGTGAGCATCGTCTTTGTCCGAAGCGGCACAGCCAACTCCAGATACTCTGTCTTTTGTGAATAATGTTCATACGGACGACTGCTGAATGTATCAATAATCTGCTCAGAAATGCAGTATTTATTTTGCGTTACACCGTATGTATCAAATAAAATACGATAAGAGCTGTCTACAAGAAGAAGACGTCCACCGCAGTATTCCGCAAGGAAATTTAATTCCCGTGTCATCTCATCATCTACTGCTTCCGCCAGAGAATTTCCGCTCATTTGTCCTGCTACAGTCTGACATGTATAACGCAGCTCCGAAAGCTTCTGATCAATAATGGAACTTCGATAAGAACGCTTAATCATCTCAGAGCCTGCAAGAAGCGGAAGCAATCCCATAATCATGAGAAGAAAAAATATACGAAAGCGAAAGCTTCCCCAGAAAAAATTATGATCCCGTTTTGCTATCATGCCTTATAGTAATATCCCACTCCCCATTTTGTAAATACATATTTCGGTTCACTTGGATTACGCTCAATCTTCTCACGCAGCCTTCTGATATGTACATCAACAGTACGCACATCACCAGGATATTCATACCCCCAAACAAGGTTTAACAGTTCTTCACGGCTGTAGACCTTATTTGGATTAAGCACTAGAATTTTAAGAAGATCAAATTCTCTTGAAGTTACATTGATCTCACTGCCTAAAATAAACAGGCGGCGGCCCTGAACATCAAGACGCAGATCACCAGTGACAATATCTGTACTGTTTTCCGGTGGCTGCGGCGGATGAATCATAGTATTGCTGCTTCTTCGCATAATGGCTTTGATGCGTGCTTTAACTTCAAGAATATTAAATGGCTTTGTAACATAATCATCTGCACCATATTCAAGACCAAGGATCTTATCCATATCGTCTCCCTTTGCTGTCAGCATAATAATAGGCATATTGGAAAACTCACGGATTGCCTGACACACCTGAAAACCATCAAGCTTTGGCAGCATTACGTCAAGAAGAACCACATCGTATTCTGTGTTTCTTGCCATCTCGACTGCCTGCTCTCCGTCATAGGCGCAGTCTACTTCCATTTGATCCTGAAGCAGACTGAACCGGATGCCCTTTACTATAATCTTTTCATCGTCTACCACTAATATCTTTGCCACCTTCGAGCCACTCCTGTTCTGTCTTACCTAAAAAACTGTAATCATGCCTTTGATTTTCTCAAAGGCTGCTTCTTTTATCCCCGGTACATTTTTAATTTCCTCGATAGAAGAAAACGGACCATTGCTGTTTCGATATGTCACAATTGCCGCGGCTTTAACCTGACCAATCCCAGGAAGCTGCATCAGCTCAGATTCAGATGCCTGATTTATATTAAGTAAGCCATCCGATGATGCAGAGGGAACTGCTGCTGCAGATGATATGACATTTTGTGTCTCGTTTTCAATCTGGTCGATTGATTCTGAAATATTTGGAATATAAATCTGTTCCGAATCTGCAAGAATCCGAGCGAGATTTACTGCCTCTGCCTGAGCATTTGCAGTCAGACCACCTGCTTCTTCTACTGCCTGATAAAGACGTGATCCTGCCTGCAGTACATAGACACCAGGCTTACAAACTTCACCGCACAGATAAACAGCAATAGTCTCGACTGCTGCTTGTGTTGTTTCATGCAAACTGGATTCGGACACCTGACTTGTCTGTGCTTCTTCCTGAAAAAATTGCGTATCCTCTTTGGAATCGTCCATCTTTTGTATCTGTGTTGTCTGATAAAAGACAAGCTTTTCTTCTTTTTTTGTGCATGCCAAGATTTCAGACACAAAAAACAGAAAAAGAAAAAACAGCATCCACTGATGTGTCTTTTTCATCCTATCCCGCCTTTCGGCAGGCATACTGCTGCACCGATACTATCATTCTACAAAAATATGCGTCAGTATGCAAGGGGCTTTTGCAATTTTCTGAAAAACTTTCGTTTTCTTATTTTAAGCCTTCTCCCATCTAAACAACACGATCCCCGCAATGGCAATCAAAAGTCCAAGGATTTTCCTCCATGAAAATGATGCCTGACTGCTGCCAAACAAGCCAAACAGCTCTATCAGATATGCAACTGCTACCTGCGAAGTTACAATAATAATGACAGCCTGAGCGGGGCCTAGTGATCTCATACTCTGAACAACTGTTATCGTAATAAAGGCTCCCAAAATACCGCCAGTAAGAAGATACCATGGGCGAACTTCTGTAAGAAGTGCCACATTTTCACGTCCTGTACAAAGCCACGCAATAACGCACACGAAAAATGCTGTTAACTGGACAAAGCCTGTGGATACCCACAGGCTTGTTTGCTTTGTCACTTCTGTATTAAATACCCCCTGAATACTCATCAGTGCCCCTGAAATAAGAGCAAGAATGATACCCCACATAATACCTCACTTTCCATTGGATACACTTTCTAATTGATTTTGCTGCTTAATAAAAGTGTATCCGAGAAAGGAAAAATCATGCATTTACTGGAGACATTTTTTTAATTTTGCAATCATCTCATCAACATGCTTTTTTTCAATGACAAGCGGCGGAACAAAACGAATTACGTTTCCTGACGCAGAAATAATAATTAAGCCCTCTTTTTGAGCCTTTTTGATCACATCACCTACAGGAATTGTAAGCTCAATTCCCTGCATAAGTCCAATGCCACGATGATCCTTAATACAGTCAAATTCAGCTGTTAACTGCTCCAATTGCTCATACAAATATGCACCCACTTCTTTTACATGCGCAGTCAGGTTCAATTCTTCAAACTGATCCATAACTGCATTAGCAGCAGCACACACAAGTGGATTTCCGCCATAAGTAGAACCGTGATCGCCAGGTACAAGTGCTGCACATTCTTCACGGCATAAAAATGCACCGATTGGAAGGCCATTTCCAAGAGCCTTTGCTACACAGACAACATCTGGCAAGATATCATAGCTCTGATAACAGAACATATTTCCAGTACGTCCCATTCCACACTGAATTTCATCGCAGACAAGTAAAATATCATGCTCATCGCAGAGGGCACGAAGTCCCTGCATAAATTCCTTTGATGCCGGGTAAATTCCGCCTTCTCCCTGAAGTGCCTCTAAGATAATACCGCAGGTACGGTCTGTAATCAGTGATTTTACACTTTCAAGGTTATTATACTCAGCAAAACGAACACCACCAATAAGCGGCTTGAATGGTGCCTGATAAGCATCATTTCCTGTTACTGAAAGAGCTCCCATACTTCTTCCATGGAATGAATGCTTCATGGCAATAATTTCATGATCTGTGCGTCCATCTTTATTATAGGCATATTTACGAACAAGCTTGATAGCTCCTTCAATTGCCTCAGTTCCACTATTAGTAAAGAATACACGGTCCATTCCTGTCAGCTGTGTGATTTTTTTTGCTGCCTTGGCTGCTGGCTCATTGTAAAACAGATTAGAGGTATGTACAAGCTTATCAACCTGCTCTTTAACTGCCGTTTTGTATGCGTCATTGCTGTAGCCTAGTGCAAATACAGCAATTCCTGCTGCAAAGTCAAGATATTTTTTCTGATCAGTATCATACAGATAAACATCCTCGCCATGATCAAGAACGATCGGAAAGCGATTGTAGGTATGAAGCAGACTGCTTTCTGCTGTCTGAATAATTGTCTGTGTTTCCATAATTAAAGTGCCTTTCTGTGAAATAAATTACTTTTCGTCAGGTGTGTAAAAATGGTCATCGCCTGCCTTTAAAATAGCGGTACCAATGCCCTTATTTGTAAAGATCTCAAGAAGCAGGCAATGAGCAATTCGACCATCCATGATATGAACTCTTGATACACCATTTAAGACAGCATCAAGACAATTTTGAAGTTTTGGCAGCATACCGCCTCCAATATTGCCGCTGTTTAACAACTCTTCCATATGATCAGTTGTCAGCTCAGAGATTAACGTATCTTTATCCTTTGGATCTGCATAAACACCTTCAACATCTGTTAAAAATGCAAGCTTTTCAGCTTTAACGGCACGTGCAATTGCACAAGCTGCATCATCTGCATTGATGTTATAGCTTTGACAGTTATCATCAAATCCGATTGGGCAAATGATTGGCAAAAAGTCTTTTTCAAGAAGATCAAATAAAATCTTTGGATTTACTTCTTTAATATCACCTACAAAACCAATATCCTGTCCATTAGACAGCTTCTTATCACAGCGAAGCAGCTGACCATCCTTGCCAGAGATACCGACAGCCTTTACTCCAAGCTCATTTACCATAGAGACAAGACTTTTATTAACCTTATTCAATACCATCTCTGCAATTTCCATCGTATCAGCATCGGTTACGCGAAGTCCATTTACAAAACGCGGCTCCATGCCCACTTTAGATACCCAACGGCTGATTTCTTTGCCTCCTCCATGCACAATGATAGGTTTAAAACCAACCAGCTTTAACAAAACAACATCTTTAATGACGTTTCGCTTTAACTCCTCATCTGCCATTGCGCTTCCGCCATACTTTACGACAATAATCTTTCTGTTGAATCTCTGTATATAAGGCAGTGCCTCAATCAAGGTAGCGGCCTTTTCCATAATTTTGCTGTCTAATTCCATTTTGTGTTCTCCTCTTTTTTATGGGTAGTCGTTGTTACAAGCTTTTTATCAGCTGCGGTAATCGCCGTTGATCTTTACATATTCATAGGTTAGATCGCAACCAAATGCTGTTGCTGTCTCATTTCCCTCTTTAATATCCATTTTTGCAATTACTTCTTCCTCAGAAAGAATCTTTGTTGCAGTTTCCTCACTGTAATCTGTTGCAATTCCGTTTTCTACGATTTTAATAGTACCAGCCTTGCTCTCTAACCAGATATCAACCACTTCAGGATCAAACTGTGCACCTGAGTAGCCCATTGCGCAGAGGATACGTCCCCAGTTTGCATCATGACCAAATACAGCTGCTTTTGTCAGACTAGAACATACAACAGACTTTGCGATTGTTCGTGCCTGATTTTTGTCCTTTGCGCCAATTACAGTTGCCTCAAACAGACATGTACAGCCCTCTCCGTCTCCGGCAATTTTCTTTGACAGCTCAAGCATAATAAAATGAAGGGCCTCACAGAAAGTCTTGTAGTCTTCACCTTCCTTTGTGATTGGTGTATTTTCTGCCTGTCCATTTGCCATTACAAGTACAGTATCATTTGTAGAAGTATCACCGTCAACAGAAATCATATTGAAGGTATCAACTACATCGTCACTTAATGCTTTTTGAAGCAACTCATGAGAAATTGCCACATCTGTTGTTACAAAACAAAGCATAGTACACATATTAGGATGAATCATGCCTGAGCCCTTGCACATACCTGCAACTGTAACCTGCTTACCGCCTAATTCCAATGTGCATGCAACCTCTTTGCTCTTAGTATCAGTTGTCATAATTGCCTCTGCTGCAAGCTTGGCATCTTCTCTGCTACTTCCAAGTACCTTAGAAAGAGCTGTTACACCAGACTTAATCTTATCAATAGGAAGCTGTTTGCCAATTACGCCTGTTGATGCGACAAGAACTGCAGTTTTAGGAATGTTTAAAGCTGATGCTGCCTCTGCTGCTGTATCTGCACAATAGCCAAGCCCCTCTGCGCCTGTACATGCATTTGCAATACCACTGTTTACAACGACTGCCTGTACATAAGGAGATGTTGTTACAAGTTCCTTATCCCATTTGACAGGTGCTGCTTTTACAAGATTTGTGGTAAATACACCAGCTGCTGCACATGGTGTGCTGCTGAAAACCATTGCCATATCTTTTTTTGTCTGATTCTTAATGCCGGCATTTAATCCGGATGCCAAAAAACCTTTTGGAGCTGTTACGCCTCCATTTATCTTTGTAATTGCCATTTTTGTATCCTTTCTTTGATTTTGTAATTTCTATGCCAAGTATAACACACTTTGAGGTCAAATCAAGTATAATCCACTATTTTACTTTACTATGATAAAATAGTCATGTGTTATAGTTTTATACACAGCAATTGAATATATACACCGTGTTATCGGCTAATATTCAGTATTATACGCATATATTTGCATTTATGCAAGAGCTTTTTTGATTTTTTTGTTTTTCCTATTGCATTTCAAAAAGTAATGTTGTATAGTGGTGTACAGAAAACAAACAACGCATATCGTTTTGATATGGTTTTCAACAAAAAGTGAAAAAAACAGAGGAGATACTATTATGAAAGAAAAAGTTGTTTTAGCATATTCTGGCGGTCTTGATACTACTGCTGTTATTCCGTGGCTGAAGGAAAATTATGATTATGATGTTGTATGCTGCTGTGTTAATGTAGGACAGGGCAACGAAATTGATGGTCTGCAGGAACGTGCAAAGCTCTCTGGCGCTGAGAAGCTTTATATTTTAGATGTAGTAGATGAGTTTTGCGATGAGTATGTTGCTCCATGTGTTCAGGCAAACGCTACATATGAGAATGAATATCTGTTAGGTACTTCTATGGCACGTCCGCTTATTGCAAAGAAGCTTGTTGAGATTGCAAGAAAAGAAGGCGCTGTTGCTGTATGTCATGGTGCTACAGGAAAGGGAAATGATCAGGTTCGTTTTGAACTGGCATTTAAGGCACTTGCTCCTGATTTAAAGATCATCGCTCCTTGGAGATGTAATGAAACCTGGAATATGAAATCACGTGAAGATGAGATTGAATACTGCAAGAAGCATGGCATTAATCTTCCATTCTCCTCTGTTGATAACAGCTATAGCCGTGACCGCAATCTGTGGCACATAAGCCATGAAGGTCTGGAGTTAGAGGATCCGTCTCAGGCACCAAATTATGATCATCTGCTTGTTCTTGGCGTATCTCCTGAGAAAGCACCAGATGTTGCTACTGAGATTTCTATTTCTTTTGAGAAAGGTATTCCGGTTGCATTAAACGGAAAAGAAATGAAGTATTCTGAAATCGTTACTGAATTAAATAAGATTGGTGGTGCAAACGGAATAGGAATCGTTGATATCGTTGAAAACCGTGTTGTTGGTATGAAATCCCGTGGTGTTTATGAAACACCTGGCGGAACTATCCTTATGGCAGCTCATAAGCAGCTTGAGGAGCTGATTCTTGACCGTGATTCCATGGCATTCAAGAAGACTGTTGACAACCGTTTTGCAGATATTGTTTACGAGGGCAAGTGGTTTACACCTTTATGTGATTCTCTTCGCGCTTACATAAAGGCGAGCCAAGAATATGTAACTGGTACTGCTAATCTTAAGCTGTATAAGGGCAATATCATCAAGCAGGGAACTACTTCTCCATACAGCCTGTACAATGAAAGCATTGCTTCCTTTGCTACTGGAGATATGTATGATCATCATGACGCAGAGGGCTTCATTAACCTGTTCGGTCTTTCCTTAAAGGTTCGCGCAATGAAGCTGGCAGAGGCTGAGAAGAAGAAATAATTATTATGTCACTGCTTCAATATGTAAAAGACATTATTTATAAAGCAAAGGGCTTTGATAACGTAAGGATTCCACAGGCATATGACAGCTTTGGAATCCTTATGCCGGAAGCTTCATCAAGTGTACAGGGCATTCGCCCATTTCCACTTCCAGAGGATGAGCATTTATTTGCTCTCCTCTGGAATATTCATGATGGTCATTTATTGTCAGCTACAATTCTTCCGACACCTTACCCATTTTGTTATGAAAGAAGTTTCCTGTCTGGAACACGCACACAGCTGCACTCTCACGAATATCTTGAATTTTTCTATGTTTTGGAAGGCGAATATCACCAGAAGATTCTGGAAACAGAATATATTTTTCATCCTGGTGAATTTTGTCTGATTGATAAAAATTGTCTGCATCAGGAAATTTTAGATGAAAATGAGTGCACGATTGTATTCTTTGGTATTACAAATGCAATGTTTACAAGTATCAGTGATAATCATACCGCACCAGAAGATATTGCATCATTTCTTCATATGGCACTATTGGAGCAAAAAGCATTACAGCAGTTTTTAACCTTCCGACCGCGTGAAACACATGTAATTCAAGATATGGAAGATACGCTGCGTTCTGTATTATATGAGCTGTCACGTCATGACATTGCAACACCGATTATTTGCAGCGGACTTATGACACGCGTTTTTCAGATGTTGGGTTCCCAATATGAATTTTCACTTTCTAAAAAGCAGCGCCAACGTATGAATGTCATTCTTTTTAATCAGCTTACTGATTTCATAAAGCTTCACTTAAATCATATCTCAATTCAGATGCTGACACAGGAATTTCATTTTTATGAAGATTATTTTAATCGTCTTTTGAAGGTTCAAACAGGAATGACATATATCGAGTATTTGCAGATGCTTCGTTTAGAACGTGCAGAGTTGCTGCTTACCGAGACAAATAATACTATTGAACAGATTGCTGAAGAGGTCGGATATCATAACAAGGGATATTTTTACCGTATATTCATAGAGCGAAACAATTGTACGCCGGCTCAATATAGAAAAAAGAGACAGGAAAGACTATAATACTTCCCTGTCTCTTTTTATTTGATTTATAATCGTAATTATTCAGAGCCGCACCTCGATTCCACTACGCTTCATCTCGTTGTGGCTTCTCGCCATATGAAATTGCTAGAAAACGTACTCGCTCATGCAAGCATGACTCGTACTTTTCTGCAATTTCGCATGGCTCTGAATAATTACAAGTTCCACTTCCAGTCGCGAATCTCTGGCATATCAATACCATACTCATGGATATACTGCTTATGCTCTACTAATTTATCATTCATCTTCTGAAACAGATAAGCACCACGATTTCCTAACTGTGGCAGATTCTGGATTGCATTCTTTACCAGATGGAAGCGGTCGATCTCATTCTGAACACGCATATCAAATGGTGTTGTGATGGTACCCTCTTCTTTGTAGCCGTAAACATGGATGTTGCGGTTTGTTCTGGTATAGGTTAACTCATGAATCAGTGTATGATAACCATGGAATGCGAAGATAATCGGCTTGTCCTTTGTGAACAAAGCATCATAATCAGCATCAGTAAGACCATGTGGATGCTCAGTTGCCGGCTCTAACTTCATAAGATCGACAACATTGATAACACGAATTTTGATCTCTGGAATTGCCTCTCTTAAGATCGTAACAGCTGCTAATGTCTCGAGTGTTGGTGTATCACCGCAGCAAGCCATAACGATATCCGGCTCAGAGCCCTGATCATTGCTTGCCCACTCCCAGATGCCGATACCCTGTGTGCAGTGCTTTACAGCCTGCTCCATGGTCAGCCACTGCTGTCTTGGATGCTTGGATGTTACAAGTACGTTTACGTAATCACGGCTTCTGATGCAGTGATCGAAACATGATAACAGACAGTTTGTATCTGGCGGCAGATAAAGACGAACAACATCTGCTTTCTTATTTGCGATATGATCTAAGAAGCCTGGATCCTGATGAGTAAATCCATTGTGATCCTGCTGCCATACGTTTGAGGAAAGGATCAGGTTCAAAGATGCAATAGACTGTCTCCATGGCAGCTGATTGCAAACCTTTAACCACTTTGCATGCTGAGCACACATGGAATCTACAACACGAATAAATGCTTCATAGCTTGCAAAGAATCCATGACGTCCTGTTAACAGATAACCCTCAAGCCATCCCTCGCACATATGCTCACTTAACATAGAGTCCATAACACGGCCATCAGCAGCTAAGAACTCATCTGTATCATACTTTTCATCGTTCCAGTCACGATTTGTAACTTCAAATACCTTGCCAAGACGGTTTGACATAGTCTCATCTGGTCCAAAAATACGGAAGTTTTTAGAATCATCATTCATCTTGAAGATATCTCTTACAAATCCTCCAAGCTCGATCATATCCTGTGCCTCAACAGCACCTGGCTTTGGCACATCAATGCCATACTTACGGAAATCTGGAAGACGAAGATCTCTAAGAAGCTTTCCGCCATTTGCATGTGGGTTAGAACCGATTCTTCTGTCACCCTTTGGTGCCAATTCTCTTAATTCTGGAATCAGTCTGCCGTTTTCATCAAACAGTTCTTCTGGATGATAGCTCTTTAACCAGTCATTTAACATCTGAAGATGCTCAGGCTGATCCATCATAATCGGAACCTGATGAGCACGGAAGGAGCCTTCAATCTGCTTTCCATCAACTACCTTTGGTCCTGTCCATCCCTTTGGTGTACGAAGAACGATCATTGGCCACTTATGTCTTGTTGTATCATTATTTTCACGGGCATTCTTCTGGATTGCCTTGATCTCGTCCATTGCCTGATCAAGAGCATCTGCCATCTTTCTGTGCATTTCCATCGGATCACTGCCTTCTACGAAATATGGCTTCCAACCACATCCATCAAAGAAGTGCTCTACTTCCTCATGAGTGTTACGTGCGAAGATGGTAGGATTGCTGATCTTATATCCGTTCAGATGAAGGATTGGAAGAACGGCACCATCATTAATTGGGTTTAAGAATTTGTTGCACTGCCATGATGTTGCAAGAGGACCTGTCTCAGCCTCTCCATCACCAACTATACATGCAGCAATAAGATCTGGGTTATCAAATACAGCACCAAATGCATGTGCCATGGAATAACCAAGTTCACCACCTTCATTGATGGATCCTGGTGTTTCAGGAGCGACATGACTGGAGATACCACCTGGAAATGAGAACTGCTTGCACAGCTTCTTTAATCCATCCATATCCTCACCGATATTCGGATAAACTTCGCTGTAAGTACCCTCCAAATATGTATTTGCTACAAAGAAATTTCCACCATGTCCAGGACCTGAAATTAAAATCATATCCTGATCATATTTCTTGATTACACGATTTAAATGAACATACACGAAGTTCTGTCCCGGAACTGTTCCCCAATGACCTACGATCTTCTTCTTTACATGCTCCATTGTCAGCGGCTCACGTAACAGTGGGTTATCAAGCAGATACAGCTGAGCAGCACCCAGATAGTTGGCAGCACGCCAATATGCATTCATTTTTTCCAGGTACTCATCGCTTACTGGCTGACTATTTGCAATATTTGTCTCTACCATGTGGTATATCCTCCTATTATAAAAATTCAAAGTCTTTAGTTGTTTGACACACTAAGCTTATCAATCAGTATATTACACAACAAAACAAATCAAAACAAGTTCCAATTCCTGCTATTTTCACATAAAGTTACCTATTCCGACAATTATTTATATTCTTTTTCCTGAGTAAATCCGCGGCCGCGCACTTCTGTTACACGGCTGATGATTAAAAATGCACTGCTGTCAATGCTGTGGACAAGTTTTCTGACACGTCCCACCTCACGGCTGGACACTACACTTAAGACAAGCTCTGTGTTTTCTCTCATATAGCCAGTCTGTCCATTTAAAATTGTGACGCCTCTGTCGATTTCCTGTAAAATTTTCTGACGGATCCTCTCATGCTCATGACTGATTACCTTAATCTCAACCTTTTCTGTTCCTATCATTAGACATTTATCCAGAACAATCGTATAAATCAAAATTAGTAAAATTCCGTATAGTACTTCTTCTCCTGTACATGAAAATGCCTGTAAAATTAAAATCACGAAATCAAACAAGTACATCGTTACGGATACTGGCAAACGAAACAGCTTGTTCAATACAAGAGGAGGAATGTCCATACCACCTGTTGAAGCGCCTGTACGAATAACAATTCCAATCGCAGCTCCTATACATAATCCACCAAATACAGTACAAAGAACGGGATCAGTTGTTATGACAAATCCGTTTGATAAGCGCTGTATCATCTCAAGTGCAATCGGATATACAAATGTAGACAAAATGGTTGTCGCGGCAAATTTACGGCCAAGTACTAATAGTCCCAGAAAAAACATCACCGCATTAAAGCAGAGTACGAAGGTGGAAATGGGAACACCAAACAAATGTTGAATAAACAGGGCAATTCCTGTTGTTCCTCCTGTGATTAATCCGCCTGGAAGAATAAAAAAGGCGACACCGCAGGCATAAATGATGTTTCCGCCGATCACGATTGCAATATCGCGAAGCAGCGGAAAGATTTTTTTGAACATATGCTGCTCCTTTCTGAATTTTAATTTAAAAAAACGGCTGCCAGAGAGATTTTCCCTGACAGCCGTGGATCGAGGCTACGCGCCTAATACTTAAAAAGTATAACAAAAATTGCATTAAATATCAAGCTCTTTCTAAAATTCTTCAAGTGTTTTAAAGGAATATCCCATTTCTTCCCATTTTGTTAAAAGCTCATCTAGAATTTCACCGTTTGTCTTTGAGGTATTATGCAGAAGTACAATCGCACCAGGATGGATTCTTGGAATTAGTTTGGAGAATGCTTCATCATGTGTTGGCTGATTGTCAGCATTCCAATCCACATAGGCAAGACTCCAGAAAAATGTTTTATAACCTAATTCTTGCGCCATTTTTAAATTCTGTGTACTGTATTTTCCCTGCGGTGGACGATAATACCATGCCATTTCCAACCCTGTTATCTTTTTATACAGACTGCGTACATCATCAAGTTCTTTTTTAAAGCTTTCTATTGTTGATATAGAGGACATATCAGGATGGTGATATGTATGATTTCCTACTGTATGGCCTTCTTGCACCATACGATTCACCAGATCAGATGCAGACTCTAAAAAATGGCCAACTACAAAGAAGGTTGCCTTTGCATTATGTTTTTTTAACGCATCTAGTATGGCACCAGTATTTCCATTTTCATAACCACAGTCAAATGTTAAATAAATTGTTTTTTCATCTGCATTTCCAATATAAAAAGCATCGTATTCTGCGAGCTCCTTAGCAGAGGCATTTCCTGTTGGCTGTGTACCTGATGCACCAAAGCCAAGTCCCCAGTTTTCTGAATATGACACGGCAGCAGCTGTTTCCTGCAAATAGCCTGCCCCACGACCCATAAAAAAAACAGTACAAAAAAGGGCAATGATTGTAAATCCATGTTTGATTTTTTTGCTCAAGCCTTACTTCCTTATTATATACATCTGATTGCTACCACTCTATTCTGTAAGATTATTTTTTATGTGCAGCACTTTTTGTCAATGCTTGACTTTATATTTTTCAGCTCTTATAATGGACTTTGTGACAATACAAAAACAAGCATACGCGGAAATTATTAAAAAAAAGAAGGCGTTGCAGAAAAGAGGGAAAAAATGGCCTTGTTTACAGAAAATTATCAGGAAGAAATGATGCATATCCTTAAGGATATGGCGCATGTACGTATCAGTGGCACAAAAGAGGAAGCAGATTGTGCAATTTATCTGCAGGAATGCTGTAAAAAAATGGGATTTGAAACTCGTCTGGAGGCATTTCAGGTTGAAATGTGTGATATCCACGAAGCAGTACTGACTGTTGATGGCAAAGAAATTCCTTGCAAGGGATATCGCTGTGCTGGAAGCGGTACTGTTGAAGCACCATTTTATTATATGCCAAATACTGATGCCTGCTCACTTGCTCAGTGTAAGGGAAAGATTGTTATGCTCGACGGCGGTGTTGGCTACTGGGGCTATCGCGATTTAATTGAAAATGGCGCTGTTGGCATTATTACATATGATGGAAATGCAAACTATGCAGATGAAGATATTGATCTTCGTGAGCTCAGAAGCTTTGTACGTGAAGGAAGTGACAACAAAAAAATTCCTTGTGTCAATATCAATGCAAAATCTGCAATCAAGCTAGTAAATCAGAATGCAGCTAATGCAAAAATTGTTTTAAATCAGGATGAATGGATTGGTGATTCTCATAATGTAATTTTAGATCTTCCTGGTGAAACTGATGAGATGATCGTTTTGAGTGCACATTATGATTCTACCCCTCTGTCACAGGGTGTATACGACAATATGTCCGGAAGTGTTGGCCTTCTTGGTATTGCAGATTATTTCAGACAGCATCCACATCACTATAGCCTTCGCTTCTTATGGTGCGGCAGTGAGGAAAGAGGTCTTCTTGGCTCTAAGGCATATGTTGCAGCTCATGAAGAGGACTTAAAGAAGACTGTTTTAAATATCAATCTGGATATGATCGGCTGTATCATGGGTAAGTTTATTGCCTGCTGTACTTCTGAAGAAAAGCTTGTTCACTATATTGAATACCTTGCGTCTGAGACAGGTTTTGGAATGGCTGCAAGACAGGGCGTTTACTCTAGTGACTCTACTCCATTCGCTGATAAGGGTATTCCTGCTGTTTCTTTTGCACGTATTGCATCTGGAAATACAGCTACCATCCACAATCGATATGACACAATGGATGTCATGAAGGCGGAGCATATGGCAAAGGATGTTGCTTTTATCACAGCATTTACTGAGCATATGGCATGTGCAAAGCATTGTCCTGTTTCCAAGGAAATTCCGGAAAATATGAAGGAAAAGCTGGATATTTACCTGAACAGAAAGCGCGACAATACATCTCACTAAATAAAATCCTATATTAAAACATGGAATAAAATAAATAATGCAGAGGGCTGTTTTGGTGTTTGTATGTATGAGTATCAAAACAGCCTTTTAATTTTTATAAAAGCTCAATATGGCCTGCCAGTGCATCCTCTAATTCCTTACTTGAAATACCGATATAGCGCTGCGTAATAGCCGCAGAGCTGTGCTGTAAAAGCTGCTGTACAAGAATGATATTATAATTGTTGTTTACATAAATTTCCGTTGCAAAAAACTTACGAAAGCTGTGAGTGCCAATATTAGGATATCCGAGTTCAGATGTCACTTTTGCAAGATATTTTTGTATAGTACGCTCAGTAATCGGGAAAATAGTCTGATCTGTTTTTATGTCGTGATCAATACAATATACTCTCAGATACTGGTAAATCGGCTGTGGGACTGTAAATATACGCTTTTTCTGTGTTTTTTCCTCTGTAATATCAAGGCGATACCGTCCTCCATCCAACACAATATCCTGCAGTCTAAGCTTTAAAATATCTCCTATTCTAAGTCCAAGGTTTGCTTCTAGGACAAGTGCTGTCGCAATCCTATCATTTGCCCTAAAAGTATTACCTCCTTTTCTCATCGATCCAATCAAATTTTCATATTGCTCCTTGGTTAGAGCAAGTGATTTCTTATTTGCCATTCTGTAATACATCTCCTATTTTCTAATAAAATTCTTATTCTGTTTAAAGTGCTTTTTAATATAAAAGTTCGTATAATAGTAAAATATAGTTCGTTTATTTACTAACATGGCTATTATATCCTATTTTTCACCTAAAATCAAGCCAATTTCACACAAAAAGTACGTATAAATTCATTATACGTACTTTATTTTAATATAAATGTAAACGTGTACTTTACAAAGTAAACATTATGTATTACAATAGAAATATAGATTAAAAACAGGAGGCTTATCATGACTGGAATCAAATCATTTCGTATCTCAGATGAGACAAAGGAACGCTTGGAATTACTATCAGCTTCAATCGGAGGCAATAAGGATCGTGTATTTAATACACTGATGGATACCTATTCGCTTGAACAAGAAAAGGCGACAGTGGCTGCATCTGATCAAGAAAAAAATGTAGAAACATTCGAGCAGTATGCAAATACACTTGTTCGTCTTTATTTAGAGGCCTTACGTGCCGTATCATCATCTGATGATCGAATCCGCGGTGAATTTCATAATCAGCTTGAAGAAAATGCCAAGACAATAAAAGAGCTTAGAAACCAGCGTGATCGCATGGTAAATGAACTTACACTTGAAAAGACAAATGCACAAAAAGAAGCTGCCGAATTTCAGGCTAAAAATAAAGAATTGACAGCCGTAATAGAACGGTTGGAAAAGTCACTGGCTGCTGCTAACGAACAAGTTGATGCAAAGCAGGCAATGAATGAGGTACTTCTTTCTCAGGTAAAGCAGACTGAAAAAGAGAAAAAAGAATATAACCAGATGGCAGCACGCTTCCATGAGCTTGAAAAGCAATTGGAAAATGAAAAGACTTCTTCCAGAAAGGAAAAACAAGCATTTGAAGAAGAATTACGCAAAGCTATTTCCGAAAAAGAGAAAGCTGCTTATGAAGCTGAGTTATTAAAAAAAGAAGAAATACATAAAGCAGAAGAAACAATCCGAAAGGAAAAAGATGAAGAAATTGCTGCTCTGCAAAAACAACTCTTTGATATGCAGACCAGACAGCTTTCTGATCAGGCTGCCCTTCAGGAAGCAAAAACCGCACTGCTGTCCCTTCGTTTAGAATTATCACAAGCACATCAAAAAGAACTTAATGAAGTGCGTATAGAAAAAGATAAGAAAATTGAAGCACTGCAAAATGAATTGTTAAAGGCTTTTGATAAAAAATAAAGAACACAATATTTGTAATTGACATTAGAATATAGTTGTCTATAATAAAGATGCGTAAAAATAATTTTATGCTTATCTGGATAATTACAAGTTGGAGGCTTATTATGAGTACACATGAAGATTTTGAAGATTGCCCGCTGCAGAATATAATTCGAGATGGAGGCATGATGAACATCTTTCGCACGATTGGATGCATCGGAGACAGTCTTGCAAGCGGTGAATTTGAATATTGGGATAATGGTCAAAAAGGCTACTGGGACTTTTATGAATACTCCTGGGGCAAACAAATTGAGCGCATCACTGGTATTTCAGTAACGAACTTTTCGCGCGGTGGTATGACTGCTTTTCATATGTATCAGGAAGCAGACAAGCAGGACGGACCAAATGCAGATATTGCACACTTATTTGACCCATTTAATTTAAAGCAGGGTTATATCATTGCACTCGGCGTAAATGATTTAAAGGGTAAAAATAACTTAAATGATCTGTACGAAGGAAATGTCGGTTCAGCAAAAACAGACATTTGTCTTGAAGATTATAATAAGAATGCAAATACGTTTGTTGGCTGGTACGCAAAGATTATCCAGCGTATTCAGAAGATGCAGCCTCACACCAAATTTTTTCTGGTAACAATGCCAGATGAAGGTACTGGAAACTGGAAAGAGGAATCACACGCAAAGGCACTTCATGAAATCGCTGATTATTTGAAAAACTGTTACGTAATTGACTTGTATCATGAGGCTCCGAAATATGATGAAGAATTTCGCAGTAAGTATTTCTGCGGTCATATGAATGCAATGGGCTATTTATTAACTGCTCATTATTTCATGACATATATTGACTGGATCATCCGCCATAATGTACATGATTTTCGTTTTGTCCAATTTATCGGAAGCGATAAAATTCCGTTTGCTCTTGGTAAAGAAGCTGCTGAAAAACAACAGCAGGAAAATGACAAAAAGAATGCCGCAAAAGAAAAAGTTCTTGTGAGTGGTATGTCTAACGACTAATTTTGTATAAACGAAAAAGAGGAGGAATACGAATTGTTTCTCCTCTTCTATTTTTTTGCTTTTTTGTGTGTTAGAAATGTTGTTTTGAAGGAAAAGTTCTGGGTGGAAAATTTTATTCTATTTAAGTTATGCTACTTTTATGTTATTATGTAATCAATGATATCTTTTTATTTATCATTTTTTTTCGCAGAAAACCTCGTCCGACATACGACATAATCTGGCGAAGTTTGTTCAAGTAATATTCCTGCAAAAGAGAAAACTATCAATATCTTTTAA
>ERZ779885.302-NODE-302-length-56054-cov-17.731995_pt1 | contig 56054 bp, 77 predicted proteins | sample MGYA00511554_ERZ779885 | MGnify/ENA primary metagenome ERZ779885 (study PRJEB29588, sample SAMEA2160998) | human gut metagenome | biome: human gut; feature: human-associated habitat; material: faeces | place: Denmark | collected 2008/2010 ... | reverse complement strand
GTGTCCGGCCCCTCTTCGAGCGGGGCGCCGACCTTTCGCGGGCCGAAGGGCTGCGGTTCGGCGCCGGGGACAACTTCTCGGGCATCGCGGCCTGGTCGCTCGAAATCGACGGACAGTGGGTTCCCTGCGACCGGTTCCCGATCAAGGGAACGCTCGTGCACTTCTTCGACACGCCGCCCGCCCGCAGCCGCCACACGGTGCGCCTGAGCGTGACCGACGCCTGCGGCAACACGACCCGCTGCGAAACGGAATTCGTACGCTGACACGCCGGACAACACCCCAAAAAGAAAGCCGCCATGAATACCGAAAGACCGGAGGTGCTCTACCACTACACGACGATGAACACCCTCTGCAACATGCTCAACGGCGTGACCGACCGCGGGGACGGACAAACCCCGGACTACCGTTTCCGGATATGGGTATCCTGCGCCGACTACATGAACGATCCGCTGGAGGGGGTCTTCTTCCGGAAATGCCTCCACGAGGCATTCCTGCGTTACCAGTCCGCGCACGATCTTCCGGACAAATCCGGATACATGCCGTTCGCATTCACCGCACTGAACCTGAACCGGCAGACCTTCTACGCCTTCTCGCTCTCCGAACACGCCGACTCGCTGCCGATGTGGGTCGCGTACGGCAACAACGGCCAGGGCGTAGCGATCGGATTCGACACGGAGGAGTTCGCGCGGGCGGCGGCGGAATACCCCTACTGCCATTTCCTGAAAATGGCTTACAGGACCGGCGGGGAGTTCGCGGAGATGTTCTCCGACGAGGACATGGCGCGGGCCTACGGAGCGATCCGCCCGCGGGAGGACGGAGGCTGTTCGGTATGCTATGCCGACTACGACTTCCTGCACGACAAGTACAGCCATGTCAAGAACCGCTATTATGCCGCCGAACGGGAGTGGAGGCTGGTCTTCGACGACCGGCCCGACCTGCCCAAACAGTTCCGCGAACGGAACGGGCTGATCCTCCCCTACTACGAAATCGAGTTGCCGCTGAAGGTCATCCGGCACTTCGTCATCGGCCCGTGCACGAACCAGGCACTTTCCCGGAGCGCGCTCGAGTCCATGCTGTACCACAAGGCCCGGGAGTTCCGCAAGAACGAAAGGAAGGTCCTCCTTTCCGAGGTCCCCTACGTGCTGCGATAGCCGCCTCGGAAAGCAATTGCGCGAACCGGATTCTCCGCCGCCGGCCCCGGCGGAATCCGCAGACGAAAAGTCCGCAGACCGAAACCGCGTCCCGAAAAGCGGAAAATCGGACGATTAAGTTTGCAGAAGCCCCGAAATTTCGTACTTTTGCACCTGCATCGCGCCGCGACGACGATGCGAGCGTCGGTTCCGTAGCTCAGTTGGATAGAGCAACAGCCTTCTAAGCTGTGGGTCTTGGGTTCGAATCCCAACGGAATCACTAACAAAAGAGTGTTACTTGCTAACAATAAGCAAATAACACTCTTTTTAGCAACCAAAATCGGCGAGACATTGGCGAGATAATTGCAAAACGGGGATTATATCCCTGCTTCCTTTGCAACTTCCTTTCGCAAAAATAGTATTTTATTCCCATTATATTCGGGATGCAGACGCCCTTTCTTTACCCAAGCATAAAGCGTCTGCCGACTTTTTCCTGTGATTGCGCAGGCCTCCTCCATCGAACAATACTCAACTCGATTCCCCATCGCCGATGCGACCCGTCGATGAAGCTCTTCCGCTACACTATCGCGCGTTTCTTCTACAACCCGATAGGCGAACTCCTTTAACTGCTCTTCTGTCATCTGATAGACAATAATCGCCCCCTGAGGATTGAATAACGGTTCGTTTCCCATAATTCCATTAAAATAAAGGCAGCTCCTGCTGCCATCCGTCAATATGCGTCCTGATTATTTTCTTGATTTTCCGCCACAAGAGCGGTAAAGACTTTTGCCCCTTGAACCGGTAAACAAAATCATGCGGATAAATCACGCCCATCTTCGCTTCCCGGCAGACAATCATTCTGAGCAACCGATCTCGGGTGTAGCTGATATATATTTCGGAATCATCCCGTGCTCCTCCCCGACGCTTTTCCTTTTGTTCCCGCCCCATTTGCAAATCCCGAATAAATCATTACCTTTGTTCTTGGTGTCAGGGGTGATTCTTCGGGATTGCCTCTTTTTTATTCTTCATCGGAATCATCCGACACTTCTCCGGAATGTTCTCGACAAAAACCGATTGGTCGGATTTCGGGACCACCACAATCTTCAAAAACAATAATCGCTGTATCGCCGTCCGATTTGCATCCAATTAATCGACATCCCTCCAGAACATCAATTTTTACTTCAAATCGTCGATTCATTCTTATTCTTTCAGTCTTTCAATCATAAGCCTACATAGCTTACCGAAATAGAGGCAACATCCTTTGTGTTAAACCAATTAGTGTCAATCGCAAATCAGACGCCACCCGATAACTTCACCTGAAGGGCCGGACCAGCCGGGATGTGCCCATATCCACCATATATTGTTGTAGTATTTCATGATCGCGATAGGTTGTTTCGGATCAGACGTTTTCCCCAATACGGTTGCCCCATCTTCCGGCTGCTCCTTTTTCGGATTACGCCATCGGAGGAGTTCTTTGCGTTCATCTATCGCGCCGGCAATATAGCCATTGACAATATCGTCCCGATAAATAATATCCTCTTCGGGGCTATCCATGAAAAGAGTTGTGCTACTATTGGCATACTCAATTGCCCTTTCTTTAATCGTTTTCATAAATATTTCGATATTTTGCGAGAATCTCGCTATTTCACCAATTCGAACTCGTATGCCATGACCCACGGATTCGATGCCCACGTTCCTCGGCCGGATACCTTGTCGATAAGCGCGGCGAAGGCTTCGCGGGGAGTGTCGAACCATCCTCGGGCAAACCATCCTTCGGTTCCATTGAAAAAGCCATCGAACCCGTAATGATGGCATTTTTTGCCATTGCCGAAATACTCGTTAACGAAAATCCCCTCCTTCAGGCAATCAGCGTCCGAAATATCCTGCAACCGCTCGTACTTGATTCCGGTGATTCGTATTTGGTGGGGCATCAAATCTGCTCGGACAAACATTTTATTGTCCCATCCAGCACCTTCTGGAATCGGCGTCGTATTGTCTAAAATATTGTAAAATGAACTGTAATTCTGCGCCACGGCCACGACATCGCCGACCTTATAGGGCAACTTTTTCTCATCACATACATTGCCGATAGGCCCGATGATTTGGATGTATCCTGCAAAAATTCGTACCGTTACGTCGGAGGTGCTATTGAGATTAATAATCCGCCTCGTCATGGTCTTTCGCCCTTCGATCACCGCCTGCGTCAAGTCGTAGCGGTCGTTGAACATTATCTTTTTCATTCCTCGTTCAGTTTTTGGCTAAATTCGTCGGCTATATTTTGGGGCATATTGCCTTGAAAAACGCCTTCCATCATTTCCTTGATAATCTTATGTGCTTTCTCACGCATCCTCCCTTCTGTCTCCCGCTCGGCAAGTCCGGCTGCGTGGTTTAGTGCCAACCGAATATCCCATTTGGCGCTGTCGGATATCTCTGCTGGGATATTAGCCATATACCTTTCTATAAACTCTCTTGTTCTTTCGCTTTTCATAGTCTTATTGCATTTGTTATCAAACATATCATCTTTTTGCCATCTTCATTTTCAAGTTTCAGAATCGGAGTGCACTCTCTTATACCATAACCTAATACCTTCCCTTTGACGTGTTTGCTCTTTTTTGACTGAACGAGGCATCCGACAGGAAAGTCGGAAGCACATTTCCGTTTGGCTATCTCGGTATTTCGCTGCTGCTCTTCGTATGCAACTATTGTCTGTTGTGCTCGTCTGTACTCTTTTTCGGTTATCATAAACATGTTGTTTTAAAATGTTCTATAATCTCTTCTGCTGTGGCCTTACGGAAAAATGACTCGACAAATAAACCATTATCATCCATACTGTTATTGAGCTCCAAAAGTTCGGGGTTGAGTGTTCCCACAAACCATTGATAATGGTCGTTCCCGTCGTTCATAGCAGCCAGCGCCTTAAACAGTTCGACGTTCTCGCCGCAATCAATAGTATTATCAATCATTAATAAAATCAATTCTGCATACCGGCAGCAAAAGGTTATGTCTCCCATACATAGGACGTACTCACCCGTGATCCAGTCTGCGCCCACCGTATGACCGCCGTCCCTCCCTATTATGTCCTCACACCACCGGATCAATTCATTTCGCTTATCCACGTCCTTGATGCGGACAAAGCACGAAGTCGTGAATTTCATTGCTCACCTCCTTTCAGCAGTTCGGGGTTATCGTGGATGTTGCCAGCAACATAACATATTTCATGGATTCTATCGGTGAAGTATTGCAGATCGAATCCCTCTCCGAAATCAACACAAAAACTACCCATTGAGTAACAAACTACGGCATAAGCGCCTGATTCATCTAAAAGAATATCATCTTCGTAAATATCCTTGCCGTTTTTGTCTTTCATCCCCGTGTACTCGCCGACGGTGGCAGGATCGACATCTTCCCATACATAGTCGGGATCGTATGGGAAGTAGGTTATAATTAAAGCCTTCTCCTCATCATACGTGTTTGGGGCATATGATCCGTACACCCATTCCCCAGTGCATATTCGTTTCCCTCTGAATTTAATTGTTCTCATATATCTATCGTTATCTGCTCTGTTGATTTATTGACGGACAACTGATCCTCTCCGGGCAGATCATACCCGAATCCATATTCACCCATCCAATCTATTCTTATATCGTAATCCTCAGCCCCATTCTCTACGGCCCATTCATAAAATTCTTTCGGTGTCATATCTCTTGTTTTTCTGTTTTATATGTTCAGCTTATAATTGTTGGATATAACCCATTCTATCGCCTTCACACAAGATTCGACGAATGAATTTTCTACAAATAAAACCGTCTGTAAGTCGGCATAACCTTTACCATGGATATACTCTCGCCCTTCATAATAGATATATTTGTGGATATTTGTAATCTCCTCTATGTTAATATGTAAATCGCCGCAAGTGATCGGTAACATGTCGATCAGGTCCGCGATCGTGAAGGCGGGGATTACTTTGTCCTCCATATCACCAAATGATTTGTATTTCATGACAAGCTCATAATTACCAGTAGGGTAAATCGGTAGTTTATTATCCCCAATTTTATACTCAGGGAACCATACCATGCTGGCCATCTCCGCCGGCACGCTCAGCTCGATCAATAGCTTCGACTGCTCGATGCTTGTAACTTGCTCTTTCATCTCAGTTGTTTTGTTTCGTATTCTTCAATCGTCTTGAATATCTGCAACGCCACCTGCGGGACTATGGCGTTTCCGCAGGCGAAGCCGCCGATGCAGCTGAAAAGGGAAGCGTGGGTCATTCGCATAATCCGTAATAACTCATACAGCTTGTCGCCGTGTCGTCGTCGAACAGACTGCCTGTGGCGTTCTGCCACTCGACATAACGCACGACATCACGGATCGTCGGGTATTTCTCGCCGCTGGGAATTGCATGGGCGGGAATTTTATCCGGTCCAAAAAACGAGGAGTGCAATTTCATTTCGAGGCTTACAATCTCGTCTATTCGCTCTGGAGATTGCCGGGAAATGTTCAGTAAGTCCTGCTGCGATGCCATCACGCACGGCCAACACCCGACACGCTTGTATCCCATCCGGTAGAGCGGATTCGGCTCTAACCCTGCGGCGAGGATATAATCTATCACCTGCTGCGCCGACCAGTCGAATACAGGTCGTAACAGATCGTCGGCGAACTGCGCCCGGAATGCCCTAACATCCTTGCTCCGGTAGGTATGCTTTTTCGGTTTGCCTGCCTTATCGTAACCGTATGGCTCGAAATAATATTTGAAATACGTGCATTGGGCCGACATCTTCGCACGGGCCGGAGATTCTGCTCCGCGGATGCCCTGAATCATCAGTATATTGTCTTTAACCTCATCCAACACAAAGTCGATCGTCGGCTTGGTTTTGAGTTCTATCGTGCAAAACCGTGCCCGCGTCGAGGGCCAGCGCTTTTTCTGCCGCGCAAGATCGACCATCCCGTCGTACTTCTTCGATTTGAGTGTTACCAGGTCGAGGTGCAGCTTGTCGGCGACACGGTGGATGTATTCGTAAGTCAGCGGGTGTTCCCATCCCGTGTCGCAGAACACAGTCGTGAAATTCTTGGTGATATGCTCACGTGTCCACAACAGCGCTGCAAGGCTGTCTTTACCGCCGGAAAAGGTGACAAGTACTTTCATCGTCAAAACAAATTAGGTTGTATCCGGGAAAGGACATACTTTTTCGCATCGTTATAGAAATCTTTTTTGATCTCGAACCCGTAAGCCCGACGTCCGCATTGTGCCGCAGCCCGCAAGGTCGTTCCGCTTCCGGCGCACGGGTCGATAACGACATCTCCCTTGTCGCTGAACAGTTCGATCAACCGTTCGAGCAACGGTACGGGCTTTTGCGTCGGATGGATCTTCGGTGTATCAGTATCTCTCACCCAGTCGAAGCAGTTGAAGATCATCCTCCCGCCATTGTTGAACTTCGGAAGACGGTCTCGGTAGAGGATCAATCCGTATTCGCAGTTGCCGACTACTTTCATGTTGGCCTTCAGAACCTGCGCGGAGAAATCCTTGCGGAACACGAGCGGGATATAGCGTTTCAGTCCGTAGCGCTGCCCCAGTTCGATGTAATAGTGCATCTGTTCGAACGGGCAGAAAAGGATCATGCACGCCGCACCGCCTTTCCGCTTGCCCCCTCCCTCGGTTTTTTCATCTTTGACGGGTTTATCCTTGCGCAGCATCTGAGAACAGAAGTGCATGAACTCCGCGGGCCGGAAATCCTTGTCCGTATCGAAAAACTGTTTCCCGGCCAGCGCGCTTTCGCCGTTGCGGTTATCCCCGTCTATATACCAGGCCGGATTGCTCGCGTAGGCATTCGATCCGAGGTTATACGGGACATCGGCGATGATGAGCTGCGCCTTGGGGATGCCGTAAGACTTGAAATTCTGAAAGTGGTCGTTAAATAATTCGATGTGGTTCATGATCGTTTGTATCTTAAAATTCGATCTTCGGATTACGGCGTTCGGAAAGGATCCGGTTCACTCGTTCGATTTCGGCGTCTATTTCCCGCTCCAACCGTTTGCTCTCAGTCAAAGCCCGCCCCGAACGGGTACGGAAATACTCCTTCTGCGCCTTGCGCATTCGTTCCACTCTGCCGAAAAACTCTTTTGCATCCATACGTCCATTGCTGAAATCACCGTCCGAAAACAAGGCACGCGGCATCACGGCCGTGTTCGGTTGTCCGGCCCTGCCAGCCGGTGAGCGTCCTGAACTGCACAGCGGTCAATTTCGTAGTATTGTACCGAGGAGCGATCATTTGATACACAAACCCTTGCTCCTCGCACCAGTCCTGCCAGATCGTGCTGTCCCGGCAGATACTCCCGGCGCCTTTCAGCACCTCTCGGCCTTTGGTCCCGAACCACGTCCGTTTCCGGGCATCCTCGATGAACAAACGGATATTGTCCTTGCCCAAGACGGCTGCCATCATCCTAATCCGCTCCATAGCCTGCGTGATGGACATCGTATCCACTTCCGCGAGGTATTTGGCATCCCGTTGCCACACGGCGAATCCCGTGCGCTTGCCCGGGTCTATTCCGATGTAGGTCATTTCCTCAAACTTTTGCCGTTGAACGCCACCCGCTGGCATAAGTACTTTATGCGGTCGAGTATCCGATCGCCGTATCGGTCCCGGATCGCGTCTCCGGAAAGATTCGACGACATGACGAGCATCACGCCCTGATCGTCCTGCGCTTTGTTGATCGCCTCGACGACGACGTTGCGTAAGGTCCCGTAGTCTTTTCGATCGACCTCCGTGCCGATGTCATCGAGCGCAATGAATTTATGCCGCAAGATTTCGTCGATGTTGTGCTGGTTGGTCCCGCAGTCCACAACGGTAATGATCCGCTGGCAAAAGCCGCGAAACAGCATCGGGATCGCATATCTGACGAGCAGCGACTTTCCGCGCCCGCAGTTGCCGTACAGAAACAGCCCTTTGCCCTTGTTGCCGGCCAGCCATTCGGCCACCTCGTCGTACTCGGGAAGCCATTGCAGACGCTCGCCCATAGAGGACAGTACGACCGTCATGGCCTTGTGCAGCTCCTCGCGGGCATCGGGTATCGCTACCTGGAACCGGGACGACGGCACGGGGTTCCCGACGCTGCGCAACTGCTTCAATACCTCTTCGTAGTTCATGGTCAGAATTTCTCGTAGTGTTGGTTGTTGTCGAATGTGGCCGACGGATGCCGGGAGCCTCCCGTGGTGCACCGGGATCGTACCACGACGTCCGGCGCCGGTTGGCGTATCTTCCGCAGCCAGTTGTTGAAATGACGCATACAATCGCGCTTCTCCTTGGCCGTCTCTCCGTTGTCGGCGCAATGCGCCGCGAACTCGTCGATCTTACGCGTCACGAACTCGGGATCGAGGTGGTTGTTCATGCACAACGCCTCGATCCATTGCGTCTGCGCCTTCATCCACGCCGCCACCTCTGCGATCGGGACGTATTCGACCGTGCCGTCGGGCAGCGGCGCCGGGGGTGCTTTTTCCGCGCAACCTTTTTCGGGGGTCGGAGAAATGTCCTTTACCGAATCCTCGGAATTATCCGAATCTTCGCGCGCGGTTGTAGTAGTAGATATATTTCTTTCTTTTTTTCTTTTACCGCAAACTTCCGGAATAATCTGCGATTGTTCCGGAATAATGTCGGATTGTTCCGGAACAATGCGGCAAATCTCGGGAATATGGATTATCCTGCGTTTTGCCCGACTACACATTTCGAGGTATCGCCGTTGGATGGATGCCGACGTGATGATCCCACGAGAGAGCAGTTCTTTGTCAAAAAGACCCACCGCACCGCAGTATCTCACAATCTCCGAAACATTCGATTCCTTCAGCCCGAGGTATTCGGCTACGTTGAAGGCAGTACTTTCGTCCCACACAGCAAAACAGCCTTGTACCCGGTACACTTCGCAAAGCAGATAGTCGTACACAGCAAGCCCCCTGCATCCGTGATTCTTTACAAGCCGCCGGATACGAATATCCATATACCGATCCGTATCGACGTTATAGTAATTCAGTCCGGTCTTATTGTTCGCCATATCATAACCATGCCTTTTTATGTTGCATTTCCCGTTCGATGTATTCTATCCATTGCAGGTCGTCGGGCGCAGGGAGGTCGATGCCGGCCTCTGCGGCCACCCAGTTGCGGAACCGCTCGATCGCCGTGGTCATCTCCCCGGTATCGAGGTCCCGGCTCGACCGCAACCGCTCCACATCCCGATTCGCCAGCTTGTCGTATGCAGTCCGCACGAACAGTTCCGGATTGCATGACCGTTTGAAATACTCCCTTTTGACGTATTCCATCGTATTCCCGGTCTGCATGGCAAATTCGCCCAATATGGCGTGCAGATAGCGGTTTTGTCTCCCCGAGCGCTGCGGTTTACGTTCCGAACACTCGACAAGCGCCCGACGTTCGTACAAAGCCGACACGCGTCGCTTGAACCGTTCGCGGTCGATGTCCGTATTCAGATCGTAAACCATACGCACGAATTATCAGAAGGGCAGATCGTCCACGTCGGCAGCCGCCGGCAGATCGTTCACCTCGGCAGGCGTCGGAGCCTTATCGAAAACTACCGCCTTGCCTTTTCCGATATACGTCTTCGGGTCCTTGCGCTCGCGTTCTTCCTTGTCCTGACGTATGAACACGCAGTGCGTATTTTCGTAGGCGTCCGGGTGTTGAAGCTCCGACACCATAACCGAAAGATACTTTTTGCCGTTCTTGCCTACCTTGATTTTGTCCTTCGGAATATCCGTGAGGCACAACGATACGTTGATTAAATCTGCCATAGTTATTGTTTTTTGAAAGTTGTTTTAATGATCGTCCTGCTGCTGCGGGCGGGCGGATAAACCATCTCTCCCGTAGCCGGATCGGCCATGCCGGACACCGGCAGCGATTTGAGCATCGCCTCCCGCTCCCTGATGTCGGCCTTGACCGCTTCCAGCGTCTTGTACATTTCCGCCAGCCGGCTGTCGCCGCACGTCGAATAATCGTATTTCACGCCCGATTCGGCCTCCTCCAGACGACAATCGCCGAATACGTGCGATTTTCCGTACTTCGAAAGCTCTCGCAGCGTGATGTCGCGGACCTGCGGGTTACCCTTAAACTGCGCGATAGCAGCTTCCACACGGCTCATATTGATATGCGCCGTAATGGGATCGACCTCTCCGTTCACTACGGCGGAAATAGCCATATCCGCTATCTCCGATACAGGTCTGATCTCCCGAAACAATATTGCCTGTGTCTCCATGTCATTTGATATTCAATCGTGCCTGTCTATATGATTCGAAAAGCTCGGAGAACCGATCTACGACTTCAGCATCCGCATCGTAGGATTTGAGAAGCCGGGCGCCTGCATCCCACACCGGCGGGTATCCGTCGTTGATGTAAAATCCATAGATACGTTCGAGGAGCTTGTTGCATTTGGTCTTGTCCTCGATCATATCCATAGTAATGCGGTTCTTGGCCTTCGCGGGCGCCTGCTGGGGCATCGACTTAGGCGCGGACCGGAGCGTATCCGTTGTGTCTGCCTTTCCTTTGAATACTTCGGCGCCGATTCCGAGCCACGAGGCGACCTTCGTGATAGCGTCGGTCGTGGCCCCTTTGTAGGCATCCCCCAGGTCGGTGTTGTCGTTGCCTCCGTAACACTCGTAGTATATTTCATACTCGGGGATGGAAAATTTCAGCTTCACGACGACCATCTTGCCGTCTTTATCGACGACCTCTGTCTCCGTCCTCCATTTGCCCGTTCCGAACACTTCATTGAGCCGCTCGGTAACGTATATCGACTTGATGGACGAAAGAAACTTCTTTGTCGGATGCGGAGACACAGCCTCTGCGGGCAGAGGGCGAGAAAGGGCGGCCCGCTGCTGCTCCGTCATGTTCTTGATCTCACACATAGCTATTCGAATGTTACGTTGTAATTCACGCCTACGCCGATCTCCCGGCGGGCTCGGCGGATATACTTCTCAATTTCCGCAGGGGTCAATACCCGGTTTACCATATCGGCCCCGGCAAACTTGCCGTTAATGGCGTACTCGATTCGTGTCATAGTCAATAGAGTTTTTTCCGTTCGTAAAACTTATTCAGAATGCCCGGCAGCGTCGGGCGGTTGCAGCCGTACACCGTATCCCACACCTCGACGATTTCTATCGAATCCCGGGCAACCTCGACATAGGTCTCGCAGAAACCCATATAGCTGTCTCCTCCCCTTTTTTCGCTGGCCTCGTAATGGTGTACGGCCGTAATGTGATAACTGCCCCATTCGAGCTCGTACCGCTCACCGTCCATATCGCCCCGAGAATCCGCCCCGATCATCTTACGGAAACTGTCGAAAATCAACCGTTTCGCATAATCGGAGAGCAAAAACTCATTGAGCGAGGGGTGTGTTTTCCGTTCCTCGCATCCCGTGATATATTCGCTCGGGACGTCGTAGAGCTCCTCCTCCGTATCAACTGCCACAGGAGCCATTCTACCCGTCGGATGGTATTGTGTCGTGTTCATGGCTAACGACAGTCGGTTACGTACAACACGGAGCGGTGCACATTCTTATGGATACGGCGCCGCAGTTTCTTGAAAGGCCGGGCAAGGGTGCGCCGCAGCGTGTACTGCCAACGCCAGATGCGACCGCCCATTTTCACCCACACGGATTTTACCGTGATCTCCGAAAATGCTCCGTTCATAGATTCTCGAATTTATCGTTCAACCATTGTTCGGTCCGCCGTTTCCGCTCCGGAGAAGAGTACACGGCACCGAATACCGCCGCTATCACCGACAGCAGCAGCACATAAGTTACCAGGCCGGCCATACTATTTGAGGACTTTCTGTTTGTAGTTGATGAAGTCGATGGTACACCCGATGTAATCGTCGCTGAATTCCACGACAGCACGGCCTACGGCCATCAGAGGATGCAGCTCGTCGTAGATGCGCGACACCTCGACCTTCTTGCCGTCGTGGCGCGTGCCCCGGATGCTGATAATGTAGGTTTCGGGGCTCTGTGTGAAGCGAGCCCGCATTAGTTGGGTTTTACCCAGGTACTTGTAGGTGACGATCGTCTGTGTCGTAGACGGTACGGTGGTCTGAGGTACACTATGTACCCGGTTGCCACTTGTGTTGTGGTTTGGCATTTGGTTGAACACAAGTTAAACAATATGCAAAAAGAAGGACGTGCCCTCCAGTTAGTCGCCAAACCACCACAACTGCGGAGCAGAAGTGAACCGAGAACACGCCCTATAAAGGTGCGGTTTATATTTCTGTATTACCCACAATCGGGTGGTTTGGCTTTACAAATATAGCGATTCATTTCGAATCTGCAAAAATTAAAACGAAAAAAGGCGCCGAATTTTCGACGCCCTACAACAATTATAATTAAGCCTTATTCTTCTTTCGCAAACATGCCCTTTAGGACAACAAGTGCAAGACCTATGACATTCGCAGTAGTAGTTACAAGCAACGTTGTCTTGACGGTATCAGAAACCCGGCAAGGAGATGTAAATGCCGTAATTAATAAAACAGCAATTAACCATATCGGTATAATCCACATCACCCAACATATTAAATGCTTTCGGTGAATCGTATCATGCTCATATCGTTTTGCCTTTTGGCGCTTCATGTCCCCATCATCCGGATTGAACTGAGCATGTTCACCTCCTGAGATGGATGTGATCTCATCGAAATCCAAGAAATCCGCCATCTTACCGCATAATAGTTTTAAAGTAGGACTTGATGGATTCGTCTGTAATGCCTACTCCATATTCCTGCCCATTCGTGAAAAAGGCAACGGCCCACGGAGAGCCTTCCTTATGAGACCATTCGGACAATGCTTGAGCCGACCATTGGCCGAATGTACGAAGTAATCCGTCAATAAGAGACGAAACCAGCGAATCATCCCGAATCTCCTTATAGGCATCCGAATCTATATCGGCATACCCCACATTATTCATTCCCGCAAAATGCTTGCGGCAACGAGGGAATACCGGCCCATAAGGCCACGCTTGGGGCGTCTCATTGAGTAACCTTTGATCTGTATTTACAAGATACCCTCCATACAAAATATACAACAGCTTCTGTAATTTCGTTTGGTTCATAAAATAGCCCCTACGTGTTGCATAAGCCGCAAGATATTCGCCCATTTTCACGCTGTCGTACATAGCAATTGCCATTACTTTCTAATGCAAATATACACTTTTTGTGCTAAAGACACAAGAATAGCCTATCCACTCGATCATTTTTCGTATGTTCATATATCTGCAAAACAAAAAACCGAGGCGGAACCTCGGTTTTGCCCATCATTCTTTAATCTGCTATTTGCTTTGCTTCGATTTGAAAAATATAAATACTCCGGCAACAGCGGCAATAGACCCTACGGCAATAGAGGCTGCAACCGTATCGAACCCTTTATACAATGCGTAAATCACAGAGCCTGAAAGAATCAACACGGATATAAACGCAAAAGTGATTCCCAAATACGTAGCGCGAATAGCGTTTTTATTCAATTGGTCATCTGTGCTGTGCCGATGTTCCATCTCTTTTTCTGCCATCCTTATAATACGTTCGGCTGCTCCGGGCACGATTTCATCATATCGAGCCAACGCATCCGGATGCGGAAGTGGTCCGGAATAATGTTGTTGAACTTGCACGAGGTGATTTTTCTCAGCAGGATTTGTATTTTTCATAAGCTCGGCTGATGTCATTTCCTACGTTGTACCAATCCTGCGCCATATTCTCAATGTCAGACTTTCGTTTGCGATGTTCGCAACACCTCTCTATTGGATTGATTTCCAATGAAAAGAAGTATAAAATACTATCTAAGAATATGATGAAAAGGTTTTTCATAACAAACATCTTCTCAATGGCAAAGATATACTTTTTCTTGATAAACTGCAAAAATCATACTTTTATTGCCGAACGCCTGCCGGTTTTTAAACATAACGGCAAGCGGATCGGCTATTTCTGCAATTCGGGGTTGTCGTGGATGTTGCCGATAACTTCGACATCCCCCCTGTAATCATTAACCACGACACCATACAAACTCCAATCTTTTTCAGGTGATGGCTGCTTATAAATAACGTCATAACAATAACCACGCACACCTCCAATGATATGCCCGACAATTTTGCCGTTGTGCTCAAGAATATCCCCCTCGTAAATCTCCTTGCCGTTTTTATCTTTAAGCCCCGTATACTGACCGACGGTGGCAGGAACCACCTCCCAGGTACAGGGGCATGATACAATAAAATGTTTGACTTCACCGCCGCAGAGGTCTTGATAGTAGAATCCCTCCACCCAACCATCGGCAGGAGCTATGTCAGGGTCACTCTCTACGGCCTTTCCCCGAAATAGAATCTCTCGCATATTCGTATAATTTATTGATAAACAGCAAAAAACATGCTTTTATTGTGCCGACACGGGGAACCTCATACCAGATTCAACGCCATTTTCTGCGACCGCTCCGCATCCTTGCGGAACTTCTCGGCGCGGGCCTGGGTCGCATCTTTCGGGGCGACATACAACAACGTATTGCGGTCGATACGGATAGGTTTCAGCAGGTTCCCGTATTTGTCGGTGATCGGTTTCGGCATATCGTACAAATTTTGATTACAAAAAATGCGGGGGACTTGACGAATCCCCCGCGGTGGCGGCGGTACTATGCTTCGCGCCGCCGATTTGCGTTCTTTGCCCGTTTCGTGGGCTGACGCCTTGACCTCGCTACTTCCATTCACTCGGTCGCAGAATGTCGAAGGATGTACCTTCTGTCGCTTCCGTTGATCGAATGATCTCGAAGCCGGACCAAATGAACAACGTAGGGATTGCTCCCTGTTGAGCCACCCGGATTCGAACCGGGAACAGCAGGACCAAAACCTGCGGTGTTGCCGTTACACCATAGCTCAATAATATGCGTTCCCTCGTTCGGATATATCCTAAACACAGATAACTGGACGTAAAAAATACGACAAAGACGGTCATAAATACCAAGGACTAACCATTTGTCTGTTATTCCCGTCACCGAGGTACTTGCATATAGTCTCAAGCTGCTACTCCGAAGCCGACCACGCCCCGATATACGAAGATCGACACCAAATAGATAGGTTCTTTGGCTACCTCCAGCGCTTCATGCCAATCAAAAAGGCAAGCAAATAAATATTCATCGGCTCCCTATCACTTTCAAGGCCGATACGGCTACGACATTCTGTCGGAGGCGTGCGGAGGGTGAGAGATTCGAACTCCCGAAGCGTCGCCGCTTGCCGGATACATGTCCCGGTGTATCTACCAGTAGCCCTCCATAAAAGCCGCCCGAACCTGTCACGCTCCCACGCGCTTAACGCAGGACTTCGGTTCGGGCAGCCGCCCGCCCGCGGACCTCACGGCTGGCGGACGGAAACTACTAACCTAAAATTAAAAGAAGAAGCCAATCGCGGACTATTGGCAGGCGTCCGCAGCCTGGGGCATGTAATACTCGTTGAACCGCGTCGGCCGTCCATCCTCGGTAACGGCACTCAGCTTGTCCGAGCTGATCGTGTATCCCTTGCGACGAAGCCGGCTTACGATACGCCGGAGTTCCGTGGTATGGAAAAGCCGCTCGGCCTTTCTCACCGTGAGCCTCCCGCCCACTACCAGGTAGGCGAGAATCTTTGTTTGCGGATCATGTTTCATATCATCGAAGTTTTAAGTCTGTCAAAAAGATGCCCGAGCCACACACAACCAATCTCCAAACAATGGCAAACTACCATGAATCCTGCAGCCCGGGCATTAGCGCCATAGCGGAGACATTCAACCCCACTATGGCATATAATGCGCTTGATTTGTCCCGGTGGTCCTGGCCGCTCATGTCGTCGCAGCTTCGGAGCCCGTGCCGGTCTTTCGCGCATTTCGGCTATTCGCTTACTCGCGGCCGCATCTTCTCAATGGCGGCACACAGTGCAGATACGTTGCAGGCGTCGGTCGGAATGGTGCGGCTCCGACTGCCGGATCGCTTTCTGCCTTGCGGCTGGGGTTGTATTGCCAGCGATCGAACCCCTCACCTCATAGGGTGGCTATTTGAGGGAGTGCAGCAGGACTTGCACCTGCAATGCTTTAATGTCGATTGCCCCGGGAACGCCGTTACGGCTCTTGTCTCTTCTTACCGGGGCGGCATCCCTGCCATACGGTTCGGGCGAGGAGCGAATTACGCTCTATCCTCCTTTTGCATCAGACCGCTTCAAGTTCCCTGCGTCTCTCGTTGTTCCGCCATGCACTCCTTGTCATCACTCCTCTATCCACTTGATCGTCGTCCCTTTGTAACCTCCGCGCTCCAACGCCATACGGCGAATACGGTCAGGTTGTTCTCCGGTCGTCGGGTCCGTCAGATTCAAAGCATTGTAAACGGTATCTACCGTGCATCCCAGCTCCGCGGCGATCTCCTTCTTCACCTCCGGGGATACGATGATCTTTCTTATGTTCTTTTTTACCAGCATGGATTGTTTATTTGTCGAGTATTGCGATAATTCGTTCGATACATGCCCGCTGTTCATCGAGCAGGGCGGCCAGCCTGTCGGCCGATTTGGTGATGTCGTTCATTCCTTTAATTTTAAAAAAGCAGAATAAAGAATTACTTTTGTCTTGCCCCCTCAGGGCTGGTGGTCCTCCCAAATGGGATGTTAAACTGATGCCATCAACATTTAACCCTTTACGCCATGAATAGAACCAGTATTCATCGGCCGAAGGTGGTGTTTGTTCGTGCCTATACCCGCATTAGGTTCGGACGCCGCGAAAATGTGCGGAAACACTACCGTTCGTTGCCCTTCCGGTTGTAACCGACGAGGGCGGAGGGGCGGGACTGGGACGCTGCGGCGTCCCTTTTTCGTTCTTTATCCTGCTCGTTCTCATAATCAGTCTCCATAATACCGCCCCCGCTCGCCGTAGTAGTCGGCCGGAATCGTCAGCAACTCGGGGTTATAAGTCGTCGTTTTGGCCTGCGCATCTTCATCGGCGAGGTTGCGGCCCTCGATCTTCGCGGCCAACATCGCCAACTTCTCGTTGCGCCATGCCTTGCGAAGGCAAACCGAGAAAGCCATCGTCGGCTGAATCTTTCTCAGGAACCAGGCATTGCGCATGATCTTCGATTTATTGTACCTCGTTTTCATATACTCTATTTGTAAAACTCCACAGGAAAAAGGTTGTCGGCCATCCAGCTGCTGTCGCCCGAATGACGACGGATGATCTTGGCTATCTCGCGTCGCTTTAGCATATCAGGTCGAACATTACCTACTCGATAGTTCCATAATTGAGTGTCGCTTCGAATACCGATAGCCTGCTTGCAAGTATCACAAAGTCGCTTGCGTTCTTCAAGGTTAGCGATACTTTGAATATATCGCTCGAAGGGTAAGAGTAATGTCACAACATTATCTCTTGATTTTTCGCTATTTGTAATTAAATTTGCCATACAAAAATTGAATCACAATGCAAATATAGTTCATTTAAGAACCAAAAACAAATAAAATGGGGAAAAATTTAACTACGATCAGAGGGAGAATCCTCGAACTCGTTAGAACACAAGACTTTGAAGTGTCGAAATTTTTTAATGAGATAGGTGAAAGCTATGAAAGTTTCAAAGGGAACAAATTAACCATTTCGCCTAAAGCCGACATATTGGTTAAAATTAGAACCAAAATACCAAATGCGAATCTCGATTGGATTTTAACTGGTGATGGGGAAATGTTAAGTTCTACTACCCCAAATTCGGGAGTAAATGCAAATATTCTCGAAAAATTTTACGCCCTTTTTGAAAGCCGCGAAAACGAACATAAAACTATTCTCGGACAAAATTCGGAAATCATACGGCAGAATTCCGATATCATCAAACAAAACTCCGAAGTGATGCGGCAGAATGGGGAATTAATAAGGATTGTTGCTAAATTTATTGATAAATAATATGCAAAAGCTTAATAAATATGCTATATATATTGCGCTGTTAGCATTAATAGTCACCCTAATTCAAGCATCATTTCATATAGCAAATACATTTCAATTCTCAATTATTGAACCTAATACTTTTATATCCGCATGTATTAGCATAGTAAGTCTTTTAATAGTTTTTGCTGTTGGTTGGCAAATATGGCAAACAATAGACATAAAGGATAAAATAGACAAGATAAATAATATTGAACAATCTGCTTTGAAAATGCAAGATGACATATCTGCATTTAAAATATATATGGATGCTGAAAATTTAATGTTACGAGCATCTGTCAATTCCCATAATAACAAAAAAGAAGAATCTTTTGATTATATATTTGATGCATTATATAAATATGCAGAAATTAGTTATAAAGATTATGCACAAGCAAAAACAATCAAAGTAATAGCTGATACGATAGAGTTTATTACGGAGATTCCACACATTAAGCAAGAATACATAAATAGATGTGGAAAATTGGCAGGTCGTTTTCAGAATATCATATTAAAAAATGCGATCGTAGAACTGCAAAATTGTCTTCAAAAAAAGAAAGATGGGAAAATAACAGATTCAGAAACAAAAAAAATATCTCAACAGTATTTTGATATTTATCGTCAATTAGATTTGAAACCCAGATCATAATTATTCATAATAAAAATACGAATTACAATGTAAAATATACAACTTAACACAGAAGCAGTCCGCAACAACCCGGATAAGTTTCCTGATGGATACATATTCGAGCTTCAACAATCTGAAAAACAGTATGTGGTGGAAAATTTTCACCACCTTGTCCGGCTCAAATTTTCCCCGATTACACCGAAGGCATTCACTGAAAAAGGGCTCTACATGCTGGCTACAATTCTGAAAAGCGAACGGGCTACGCAAACGACTATTGCGATCATCGAGGCTTTCGCCAAACTTCGCGAACTGTCCCGCACTATCGGCGAGATGTCCTCAAACCCGGACGAGTTCAAGCAGAAGACCTTGATGCAGAAAAGCGGTGAAATCATGGCCGATCTGTTCGGGGAGGATATGCAGACAACGGATACGGAGACCGAAATAGAATTGAATTTTGCCGTGCTAAAATTAAAGCATACTATGAAACGTAAAAAATAGGTTCTCTTTATAGCAGCTATCATGAAACAATTATTCTTTATAATAACAGCGCTTCTTGGGTTCTATGCCTGCTCCGAATCCTCAACCAAAGAGAAACCGGAACTTTCGCCCATCGAGCAGCTGCTCGAATTAAATGGCATTGACAAAAACAGGCTTTCTAATCTTAATTGGTATGGTATAAAAGATGGCATTGCATCTTATCCGGAATTGCCACAATGGCCGAATACGATTATCTTAACGGGATATAAGGATAGATCCGATTTTTGGATTGCTGTATTCGACAAATCATCGAACAAACTGTTATATGAATTTACCGATGACGACAAACCAATAACAACTGCATACGGACAGACGATTCAATGGGAATATCCTTCATACAATACAGCCATTAGCCATTTTATAAATAATCTATGTGTATTTCCAGATTGCTTTTCATTCATAATGGCGTATATTTCCAATGATAATACTTTATCTTATTGGGATTTGATAACATGCTATGCGGATAACAAGCATACGAGATACAATATCGGAGAGGGGGATAATCACGATCTTGGGGCTTCTTGTCAGAAATATGATAACAGCCATGTGATTATATCAAAAACAAACAGATATAGTTATTCATGCAATTTCATATTATACGATATTCCAAACAGCGAACCTGTCTTTAATTTCGAAACTGAAAATTCGAATTTCTATTACGCAATAGAAAATGGGAATATTGTGGTGCATACAAATGACCCCAGCGAATGGATGGTTTATAATCAGTTGTATGCGTATGTGGAATATGCCAACTGTCATTTGGATAACATCGAAGAACCGCAAACGATCGTTCTTTTTGAAGAAAGCACGGATGATTTTACGCACGAGCCCAAATACACGACCGAATATTTACAGAAAGAGATAAACGATCATCGGTTTAAGGTCATTCGCACGGATTATGACGGAACTCGTGAAGTTAAATTTGTCCATATCTATATAGACGAAACAGGAGGGCACGTTGAAATAGAATAAGGTGGGCAAAGCGTAGAACAGTCGCCCCTTTATTTTGCAGGGAAGAGGAATTTATTATATTTGTTCAACCAAACCTAATATTATATACAAGATTATGAAGAGATTTTTATTATGGGGGGGGGTACTTGGCATAGCATTAAGTATGACCTCTTGTTACAGCACACGTATCCTGCACGGGAATGTAAAACCCAATGAACCTTTGGTACAGGTGAATCAAGAGTGGAACCACCACTTGATTGCAGGATTAGTTCCGGTAGGTAAGAATAAACTCGAAGCCGCAGAATACGTGAACAATGCGGAAGATTTCGTAGTAAAAACAAACCATAGCTTTCTAAACCTGTTGGTTTCAGGTATAACATTCGGTATTTATACACCAACGCAAACTAAATTTTATATCCCTTTGCGTGATATACAAAATGCCGCGCAAAATGGGAAAATTAAATCGGACAAATAAAAATTGCTAAATAAAACGCCCTGACTTTCAATAGCCAGGGTGTTTTATTGTATAATATTCTGTAATATCACTCAATCACAGCATTGTTGCAATCTGTTTCTCTACCGCGGATTTGATGAATGCATTTATTGAAATTCCCGCTTGCTTGGCAAGTATAACTATTTTTCTGTGGGTTTCAGGTGATATGCGAACATTCAAGGTTCCCGAATAACTTTTTCGAGGCTCTATGCCCTCTGCTTCGCAATAGGCCAAATAATCATCCACCGCACCGTGAAAATCATCGCGAAGTTCCGTTACTGTTTCTCCCTCGTAAGTAATCATCGTATCGTGCGGCAAGGCAAGAACCTTTCCGAAAAGGCGATTATCTTCTTCGCTGACCTCTATGCTACCTATGTAGCCTTTATAATTCATCGTATTCATATCAATTCATTGTTTTTAAGGAACTCTAACACCTGTTTTATTACATAGCTTTTGATTATGCTGTCAGGGTGGGGCTTGTGTGCCGTATAAGAACTTTCTCCCTTGACGAAAATCACACGAGAACCGCTTGTTTTCCCTTTATTGCTTATTTCATATCCAAAGATGCCAAACAACCTTACAAGTTCATCCCACGTGAAATCCTTGGGTTGTGACACAAAGCGCTGTATTAATTTTTCTTTTGTCCCCATCGCTATTTGTTTACAACGCAAATGTAACTATTTTTTAGTTGCAAAACAAATTTATTGCCGAATTTTGGCGGATTAAAACTTATTCGTAGATTTGCATTGCTAAACTTCCATGTGATACAATTTTGTCCGGAATATAAGGGTATTTTGTATCTATAATACAGTTGAATTTAACTGCGTCGAGTTCGGTAGCGGAAACGCCCGACGGCTTGCATGGAAGGCCGAGCAACTCGTAACGCAGTTTTTTATTGCTAAACATCCATGAAAAATTGCATCGAACACATGGGCCGCATCGAGGCGGCGATTCCGCGCATGTACTGCGCCTCCAAGCGCAGCGACCTGTCGCTGATCGGATCGGCTTTCGAGGCCGCAGGTTTCCGCTGTGTCCGCATCCGAACCGAATGCGAAGCAGAGCACCGAACCAAAGGCGGTGATCCCCGCCGACACGGAATGCTGATTCTCGACGGCGACCGGGTGATTCTGGAAATCATCCGAAGCAGAAAAATGAAGTACGAAGCAGCGGGACCGACCGTATAAGGTCGGTTCGAGAAAACAAAGAAAAGGCTGAGGTTTTAGCCTCGGCCTTTCGGGTAAATATTTTATTATAACATACTTCTTATTATTTCTTGTCCTTTGTCATCGCTCACCCGATCTATTGGTATGCGAGCTGTATAACTAACAAATCGCATCATCATATGTTCTCGTAAAGGAGATATCAAATTTGCAACAGGGGTCAAATAGGCCTTTGCCTCATACTTTACAGAGAGGATTCTCTGAAAATCAACAACTAAATATAAACCCTGTTCAATGTTAGAACAATCTATGAAAAAATATCTATTAATAGTTCTATTGTGAATATAGTCCAAAAATAACCGTTCAATTTGAATTCGTTGTCTTTTAGATATATCGGCAAGATCTGCTCCTTGTATAATACCGTTATATTCCCTTGAAGCCCTAATGATATCCCCCGCCTGATACATTGCAGCAACAATCAAGTAAGAGCAATGCCCGTCATGCTCCAAATCGCATGCATTGGACAGCACAATACTTAAAGGATCATTGTCTCCATCCCCCCAATCAACTCCATCAACGATTGACCCTTGGGTCAATTCTTCTATGGAATCTAATTTTTTGAGCCACTCCATGACATCTATTCAACCAAGATACGTTCACCAAGGCTACGACCCTCATACGCACTTTTAAATTCAAGAGATTCAGATATCCGTTTATAGCGTGCTACAAAAGATTTTTTAGGTATCATAATTTCACTAAAATCAATCGACGCCGTATCTGTCTGTTTTACATCTATGACATCGTTCTGCATGCAGAATACAGAAGCCGAAGGCCGGATTGTTTGTGATAATATCTCAACAGGATTTGCAGAGGAAAGTATACTTATGATTGACAACTTTCCAGCAAGAGATAAATTGCTGCTCGTATTCATAATGACACTAATGAATTAATGCATCTAAATAGCTATTAACCAATTTTTCAGAATCCATAAAAAGTTCCCTAAGTTTTTTTTCATTCGGGAAACCGAATATTGGATATTGATTATGATGATTAATTGATCCAAATATTCCATTATCCACGTTTATCCGCGGCTCGAAATCCAAAAATAATTGCTCTTTATCGTTTATGATATATTGTAAATTCAATTTACCACAAACGGCCGGTTTATTCTCTATTTTCAGATCTTCACGAATAAATTGATTAAAAAGCCACTCTTTGGCAGATCTATCCAAATCAATCCATTCAATCTCTTGATTTAATCCATATGCCGCAAATTCGTATTTCTTCAATTCGGATTGTAATTTTCCTACATATCGAACCAATTTATCCAAGTCTACGGCAGAAACAATAACTTTTTGAGGCGTAATCGCTATCGCAGGGGACACTTTTTCCCGATGTTTTATAACAAATCCCGTTGGAGTAAGAGCTGACAAAGTAGAATCTGGTTCCTCAAAAATATTCTGACAAAAATCAGAATTTAATTGAGGAATCATCATTTGTATCTTGCTAAATACCCCCACGAAAGAGATAGATATTCGATTCGCTTTCATTATATATGATATTTACTTTAGCAACGCAAAAATATGAGTATTATTTCTTACAGCTAACAGAAAAATCAAGATCTGAATACAATCATACTCTACATTCCACCTATAACTTTCGGTACAAATCTACAAAAAAAAACAAAATATTCATTCCTCACCTAATCTTTATTCCTCCAACAAAGTTTTTTGAATGTTTTTCTGATTTCATTTCACCCAATCTCTTGCACAATGTGCCGAAGCACCGCACCTTTGCCTCTGAACCTATGAAGTACATAGGAAACACGATTCAGACGAAAAGACATGGCAGATGCAAAAAAGCTGACGATCAAACAGGAGAAGTTTTGCAACAAGTACCTCGAATGCGGGAACGCTTCCGAGGCGTATCGCTTTGCCTACGACTGCTCAAAAATGAGTGAATCTACTGTTTGGGAGAACGCCAGCCGCCAATTAGCTAATAGCAAGGTTGCCGCAAGGATAGCCTATTTGAAGGATCACCTTGCCGAAGCTGCCGGAATATCAGCCCTTCAGATCATCCGGGAACATCAAAAAATCGCCTTCTCGGATGCGACAAAGATCCGCACGGGCTGGATGGCCTTGAAGGATTTCGAGGCCCTCACACCTGACGAAAAGGCCTGCATTAAGTCGATAGAGACCAAGCAGACCAAGAGAACCACCCCGATGGGCGACGAGTTGGTCGATGAAATGGTTAAGATCATCTGCTATGACAAACAGAAGGCTCTCGACAGTATCGTGAATATGCTCGGATATAATGCCCCGGAGAAAAAGGAGGTAACCGGTAAGGATGGCGCACCGATCGAGGTTTCGGCAAAGATAGACTACTCCCGTCTGTCGGATGACGATCTGAAGCAGGCGTTTTCAATAATCCAAAAGGCCGCCGATGGTGAATCCGATAAATAAACTGGTTGCTGACCGTGTGGCTATAGAATGCGAAATGTTCCGGCGGGGAATCTTCGGCTTCATCACCCGGTCGGAACACGGGCATCATGCCAAGCAGGAGGAGGCCCTGCGCATTCTTACCGACGACACCCACACGGAATTCCTATACGGCGGAGCCGCCGGAGGTGCGAAATCGTGGACCGGCTGCACATGGCTGGCATTCATGTCGCAGTGCTACCCGGGGACGAAATGGTTCATCGGCCGCGAAGAGTTGAAACGCCTGCGGGAATCGACGCTTATCACCTTTTTCAAGGTCTGCGCACAATACGGCATCGTGCGTGACCTGAATTTCAAATACAACGGGCAGGATCATTACATTCAGTTTACCAACGGCAGCCGCATCGACCTGCTCGATCTGCGTTATCTTCCGTCCGATCCCCTCTATGAACGCTACGGTTCGGTGGAATACACCGGAGGATGGATCGAGGAGGGCGGCGAAGTGAACTTCGGAGCCTACGACACGCTCAAAACCCGCATCGGGCGTCACCTGAACGACAAATACGGAATCCTGCGCAAACTGTTCATCTCGTGTAACCCGAAGAAGAACTGGATGCACTCGACATTCTACAAACCGGCGAAGGCCGGGACGCTCCCACCCTACCGAATATACCTCGCCGCACTCGTCCAGGACAACCCGTTCATCGAAAAGGATTATATCGAAGCGCTGAAATCCACGACCGATAAGGTCAAGAAAGAACGGTTGCTGAAGGGAAACTGGGATTACGACGACAATCCGAATGCCCTATGCTCGCATGACGACATCCGCGAGATATTCTATCCGAAAATCCATGCCCGCACCGGCATCAAATACATCACGGCGGATATTGCCCGCTTCGGTTCCGACCGGGCGCGAATCCTCGTGTGGGACGGCTGGGCGATCATCGAACAAGTGTCGTTCGACCGAAGCGCCACTACGGAAATCGCCGCCTGCATCGAATCATTGGCCGCCAAACACCGCATCCCCCGCTATCGGATCATCGCCGACGAAGACGGAGTGGGCGGCGGAGTGGTCGATATGTGCCGGATCGGCGGATTCGTCAATAACTCGCAATGTCTCAACGGAGAGAATTTCTCGAACCTCCAGACGCAATGCGGATACAAGCTGGCCGACAAGATCAACTCCTTCGCCATGTCCTTCGATTGCGAATTGTCCGAGGATCAGAAAGACGAAATCATCGAGGAATTGGAACAGCTTCAGACCTGGAACGTGGACAACGACCGCAAACTGTTCCTGAAGCCCAAAGACGAGATCAAGCAGGACATCGGACGCTCCCCCGACTGGAGGGACGCGCTGCTGATGCGTGTATGGTTCGACTACAATCAAATACGCCCTCTTTCGAAAGAAGACTTAGGATTATAATATGGCAACGATCAGACAAATCACACAAGCCCTCACCAATCAATTCAACGCAGCGCTGGGCCGCAAACAGAAGCTCGTCGATCTCATACGGAACGGCGACGTGTCCCGGTTGCTGGGCAAAATGACGACACACAACGGGCAAATCGCGCAAGCCCTCAAAGAATACGACCCGACAAAACACGATGTGACGAAACGTCCGGATCGTCACCAGAAAGGCAAGCCGGACATCATCACGGCCAAACTACCCATCCCGTTTCAGAAGGTCATCAACATGCAAGCCACTGCCTTCCTGTTCGGCTCGCCCGTGCAGTTTTCCGATCTTTCGGACGTAGTAGAGGCCTCCGGACCCGACGGAGAGACCATCCGAACGAGCAAAGCCGCCGAAGCCTACGAACGATTCCTGGAGATTCTCAAAACGACGCGCTTCGATTCAAACATGCGGGAATGCAAGACCAAAGCCGGATCCGAAACATTGTGCGCCAAACTGTACCATCTCTATCTCTCGCCCGAAGGCGAGCTTCAGGTGATGGTGAAGGTCCTCGCAAAATCGCTCGGGGACGACATCTACTATAAATTCGACGATTTCGGGCGGCTGATGCTCTTTGTCCGCCAATTCACCATACAGGACGACGAGGGGAACGACGAGATTCATTGCGACATCTATACCGCGGAAACGATCTTCCGCTGCACACGGCGCGCCGTCGGGTGGGAAGTTGTCCCGGAAAAGAATTTCATCGGGAAAATCCCGGTCCTTCTCTACATGCAGGAGCGGGAGTGGGCGGACGTGCAGGCTTTGATCGAACGACGCGAAGCGATACAATGCAACGATGCCGACATGAACGACTATTTCGCCAATCCGAAAGTGGTCGGCGAAGGAATCGTGGCAGGTTCTCTCAATCCGGACGATCCGGCACAAATCATCCAGACACAGAACGGAGGCAAAGTCTACTATCTGACATACGATTCTGCCCCCGAGAACCGCAAACGCGAATGCGACACGCTCGATTCGTTCATCTACGGCATGACCTATTCCGTAAACCCCGCATCGGACGTCATCAAGGAGATGAAGATTCCGAGCGGCGTCAGCTGGGAATACATGTTCTTCTTCCCTGAGCTGAAGGCCAAGAACTACCAGGACTACTACGGAACGCTGATCGACCGGGAAATCAACGTCGTGAAAGCCATTGTCGGCGTGCTTCATCCCGAATTGAAGCTGAACGGGCAGCTCGAGGCATTAAAAATCGGCTATCAATTCTCGACACCTATGCCCGACAATGTTTCCGATACGCTCGACATCATCCGGAAGTCCATCGATGCCGGAACGATGAGCCAGGAGACCGCAGTCTATCAGAATCCGCGGATCAAAGACCCGAAAACCGAAATGGAGCGGCTGAAATCGGAAAGGGCTCGATCAAACCAATTAAACAATCAGGAGCCAAATCCGGGGATTTCTCCCGAAGGATAGTCGAACGAACAGAACACAATCGCCCATATTCCACCGGCATGGATAAATTCCCCGGCTTTTATTGAATTTTTCCGCAAAAAAATTTGCACAATGTGCCGAACATGCAGATTTTTGTCGCGGAGCCTATGAAGATATAGGCCAACAGACATAGAACGAAACTACTTCCATGTAATTGTCAGGTTAGGTAGGTCTGTTGGCATCAGCCGGCAGACCTTTTTTAATGCGGATAGGAGGACTTATCCCAAACCATATAGAACGAAAGAACATGAAAGAAAAACTCCTGGCATTGCTCAAAACCAAATTCGTTGGGGTTGACGATGCAATCCTCGACCGGATCGCTACGAAGAAGGCCGAGAACGTGACGGACGAAGCTCAATTACCTGCCATTGCGGAGGGGATCGGGTTTCCGGACGTGTTACAAAGCTACGGCGACTACCGCGCAGGGGATGCTTCGCAGACCGCAGTACGCAACTACGAGAGGCGGCATAACCTAAAAGACGGAAAACCCGTAGTCCCTGCGCCCGGGGGCGGAGAGCAGCAACCCGAACCCGGAGGCAAGAGCAATCCCCGGACTTTCGATCCCGAGGCATTCGAGGAGCGGATGAAATCCTTTATCCAGACTGCCATGAAGCCCTACACGGAGAAGATCGAGGGATTCGAAGCGGCGCAGACGCAGGCGCAACGAGCTGCGGCAATCCGTGAAAAGGCCCGCGCGCTGGGGCTCGACGACGACATGCTCTCCATCATCAGGATCAACCCCGACGATGATGTGGATCAGGTGCTTTCTAAAGCAGCCAAAATGTTCGTCAAAAGCGGCGTAGGATCGGCCCCGCCCCTTTTCGGAGGCGGAGAAAGCGGAGACAAGACGTCTGCGGCGATGGCGGCCCGACTGGATCGCAAGAAGGCCGCCGAGGGTTACAAGACATCGGCGATCAAAGGTCTATAAATCAAAAAACAATCGACATGAGTTTGCAAAACAAATTTTATGATGCACCCGAACCCGACAAAGTGGTGTTCGAGGTGGTATTTTCCGAGAAGGAAGGCGGCGGCACAGTCGATGTAACGGACCTCGAAGGCGACCTGCCGGCCGGGTCCGTCGTCGGATTGGCAACCGGAAACATCTACAAGCCGATCAAGGGCGCGACGCTCGTGAAGGCCATCGGAGCCGAGGACACGACTATCGAAATCGCGAAAGGCTCCGGATTCAAACAGGGTGAATTCATCGCTTTCGGCGGAAAGGCCGTCGCCATCTCCGCGATCAACAGCTCGGATGCCTCGAAAGACGTGCTGACGACCGCAGCATTCGGCGCGACCGTCGCCGTGGGCACGAAGGGCTATCAGGCGAAAGCGGCGAAGGCATCGGGCGCGGAGGCGGTCTATGCACCGGCCTATCTGACGGGCAACAAGCTCGAAGGCGGCACGGTAAACAACTTCGTGCGCCTCGTCAACGGTGCGAGCGTCCGAGCCGTGACGACCAACATCGCCCCCGAAATTCTCGCAAGTCTCAAATCCATTAATCTCGTTTAGCCATGGCAGACATGAGAAAACCCCTTTTCGACCTTTCGCAGGTCGATATGCAGGCCGAACTGAACTCGTACATGCCGGGGGCCGGTCTGGCATGGCCGACGCTGTTCCCCCTGCGTTACACCCCGACACTCGACATCAAGTCCTTGGAAGGGAACGACGGAATCCCCGTGAGTGCAGACGTGGTCGCGTTCAACGCGAAGGCGCCGCAGAAAATACGCAAGACCATCGGCGCATGGAGCGGCCAGGTTGCGAAAGTCGCAATTTCACGGGCAAAGGACGAAAAGCAGATCAAGGAATACCAAATCCTCCGCAGTTATGCGCAGTCGAGCGGCAACCCCAATGTGGCGCTCCAGCTCGTGGATATGGTCTATGAAGATGTGGAGTTCTGCTACAACGGCGTGAACTATCGCGCCGAAGACCTGGCCCTCCAAGCCGGATCGAAGGCCGAAATCGTACTCAAAACCGAGAACAACAACGACTTGGTAACGCAGGAACTGATCAACTTCAACATCCCCTCGGCACACAAAACCGGCGTGAAAAACAAGTGGAGCGCATCCTCCGGCAGCGATCCGCTCGGCGACATCATCGCCGGGCAGAGAGCCATCCAAAAAGAGGGCTTCAGCCGGCCCATGTACGCTATCATGGGACAGGCGGCTTTCGACAAACTGCTGATGAGCGAAAAGACCGTCAAGCGGGTTTCGCCCGTCGTGCTCACCGCGACGGGCCTGGCAAGCGGCGACACGCTCACGATCGACCTCGTGAATACCTACATGCGTTCGAAAGGGTATCCGCAGATCATCGTGATCGATTCCTACGTCAAGCAGGAGGCACGCGACGGCAGCCAGACGACCTACAAGCCGTGGGCGGAGCATGTCGCCGTGCTGTCGCCGACACCGCAGCTCGGCTGGACCTGGTGGAGCGACGTCCCGCAGGTTTCGGACACCGATGCCCTGCAAGCATACCGCGAGAACGTGAAGATCACGCGCTATTCGGAGCTGAACCCGATGCTCGAGGTCACTCTGGCCGAAGCGTACATCATGCCGGCACTCATCAACCGGCAGTCGCTGTACTACATCAACACGGAGAATACCTCGTGGAACGACGGTAACGCCTAAACGGACCTGAGATGACCAATTCGGAAGCAATATCGGCACGGCTCTATCCCTATGACGTGGGCGACGACCTGATTGCAGTAGCCTGCATGGACGCGGAGTTGCCGGCGGACGAAGAGTACGCGCCGGGCAACAAGGTATCGGTGGCGAAAGCGGCCATCGACATCCTGAAGCAGCTTGTCGTTCTGACGTCCGAAGGCAACGGCGGATATTCTCTCGGCTACGATGCCGAAGAACTGCGCCGCCGCATCCACGCCCTCGCAAAGGATAACGGCCTGACCGATATTGCCGACGAGTTCAATCCGCAACCGACAGTCAGATTCTTATGATACGATTTCCCTATACGCTTCAACGCTGGAACTCCGCCAGGGAAGAGTGGCAGACGGTGAGCCGATGCAATGCCCGTTACGACGGAAAGGCCCGGTTCATCGAATCGCCGAACGGGAAAGCGATCGAATACACCTACGAGGTGATCATGCCGGCGAATGTCCGCCCCATCGAAGAAAACGAAGAGGTGCGGATTCTCGACCGGCACGGCAGAAACATATTCGACCGCCGCCCCGACACTCCTGTCGGCTCCACGCTGGAAGATTCGGTATCGTATCCCGTACAAGGTTACTTCAAAAGCGGCCAACGCTACGAGTACACCAAACTTTGGCTCTAAGGCAACAACGACATGATAACCACCGGAGACGCACGCAACATTTTGGTCCGGGACTGCTCGGATTTCGGCATCAAGGGGATTTTCACCTCCTGGGCCGCACCGGAAGGCCGGATAAAGAGCGAGCGCATTGTAGTGGTGACACCATCCGAGCAATCGCCCGGCACCTATTGGGAAAACTGTTACGTATCGGTGAATCTGTGCGTGCCGGATGTCAAAGGAGACGCGAATCTGCAACGGTTGGATGATCTCGAAAGGGCCGCGAAGGCCAAATTCAAAGAGTGGACCTATGGGACACGGGACGGATCGGCATATCGCTACCGATATGAGAATATCGGCTGCGAAGAGGATAAAGACCTCGGGTGCCATTACGTCTATGTTCGGGTCCTGTTCAGAGTGTTAAACGTAAAAAAAGACTGAAAACATGGCAATCACAGCAACAGGTATAAAGAATATCTGGTACGCCGATCCGGCGAAGGTCACGGGAGACCTGACGGGGACGATGTTGGGCTCCATCCTCAAAGACCCTACCACCAAGAAGGTCCCGAATGTCCATCAGGACACGTGGAGCCTCGACGAAGCCGAGCCTTCCACGACGCAATACAAAAATCAACTGACCGACGGCGTATATCGCCAGTCGAAAGAGATGGGAGAAGTCACCATGAACTTCGCCATCGGGCAGTACGACTACAAGACGAAGGCCGAATTCATGGGCGGGACCGGCGCAGAAAAGACCTGGAAACGGGCCCGCGGCGTTACGGACATCGAGAAGTGCATGATCGCACTCACGGAAGACGATCAATACTGCGTATTCCCGAAAGCCTCGATCGTGGCGCGGAATGCCGAAACGGACGGAGCCGTCGCTATCAACGTCGTCGCCACGGCGCTGGAGCCGGACAATGCCGAAGTATCTTCCGAATACTGGTTCGACGCTTCGGAGGTAACGGATGGCGCATCGGTAATGAGCGCACCGGGCAAATAGGCACACATCATCACATCGGCAAAGGGGCGGGAGGCGTAAGCCCTTCGCCCCTTTGCTTTAACCATTCGACACATGGATTTCATCAGTTTCCGCATCGCCGGAAGAGGATACGGCATATACAGAATGTCCCCGCGGACCGCTATCCGCATCATGCAGGCACGGGACGTCGAAAAAGAACCGGACGAGAGCATAGGATGCCTCGCCGCAATGTGCAAAAGCGTCGCTTTGGGCATTTCAGGGAGCAGAAACCTATTCAGCGAACTGCGCTGCCTATATCTGAGGCGCAGATTCTCTAAGAGGGCGACATTGCCCGAACTGTTCGATGCCTATAACAAGACCCTGCGGATGATTCCGCTGGAGGATATGGCAGGCATCGGCGCGGTCATGGAACAACTGTCTGCGTCCATCTCGAAAGACCATGAGTAAATCCGCCAATATCGTTGCGGCATCATTGCTCAACAGACACTATGCAACAATCCGTATCGGGCGGTTGAACTTTCGGGTTTACCAGCCCCGCATCAAGGACCTCGCCCGGGCGTTCTCGAAGGAACGGACCGATCTGTCCATAGACGGCCGACAGCAATACTCGCTGGAGGCGGTATCGAAACTGCTGTTTCGGCAACGATGGAAGCAACGCCTGTTCCTTTGGTATGCCAACCGTTACGCCGACTATCCGCAAATCCGGGAAGCGTCCGAAACGATAGCCGGCATCATCACGGGCAGCGACCTGCTGAGCGCGGTAAAGATCGACAAGACACGCAAAAAAGCTATCACGGAAACCGTCGGCAACAACACGATCGCCGGCATCATGGCCACGATGATGGAACACCTGAACATCTCCTACCGGGAAGCATTCGAGGAGATCAACTACCCCACCATGTTACTCATGATGACCGATAAGGTGCGGTCTCTCGTGGGCGATGAACAGAAAATAGTCAAAGGCAGCGGCAAGGAAATGGCCGCAAGAAGAGGGAGGAAAAGAAGATGAGCGCACTATCATTCAAAATAAATGCCGAGACCGATAAGCTCAACAGCTTTATCGCCTCGCTCAAACGGTTGAAAGAGGTCTTGGCCGACATTCCTTCGGGGACGAAGGAGTTCGACGTCATAAACCGTAAAATCGCCGAAATGGAGGCCCGCGTCGAGCAGACCATGAAGCGGATCGCACAGATGCAGAACCAGGCGGCGAAAACGGTCTCGCAACCGACCGCCGCATCGCCCGCCGCCCCGTCGTCGGCCGGCTCCGCCGCAGGGGTGCAGGCCGTCAATGCGGAAACCGAGGCGTGGAGGGACTTATTGGAGGAGTTGCACGCCGTAAGTCTTGCAAAGCGTGAAAACATCGAGCTTATCGAACGGTTGAAAGCCGAGAATCGAAGCTTGAAGGCCCAATATGACGCATTGAATAAGGCCGAACGAGATGGATTTACATTGACGGATAAACAAATTGCTCGCCGGACCTCCCTCTCTTTGGCTTATGAAGAAAATAAGCAGGCTATTTCGCGAATGCGGAAAGAAGTAGCTAACCAAATCAAACTGGAACAAGTCGCGGAAGGTTCGATGGATGAAATGTCGCAGGCACTCTCCCGAATGCGGATCGTTTACAGATCGCTCAACAAGGAAGAACGCGAGAGTACGTTAGGACAAAACCTGCTCAAAAACATTCAGACCCTCGACACGAAGATTAAGGAGCTGGACGCTTCTATCGGCAATCATCAGCGTAATGTCGGCAACTATGCCTCGAGTTGGAACGGATTGTCGTTCTCGATCCAGCAGGTCGCACGGGAACTGCCGTCGCTGGCCGTAAGCCCGCAGACGTTTTTTCTCGCCATATCGAATAACTTGCCTATTTTGGCCGATCAACTCGCTTTGACAAAACAGCGGGTGCAAGAGCTCAAAAATGCCGGACAGTCGTTCACGCCCGTTTGGAAACAGGTGCTATCGTCTATTATATCGTGGCAGACAGCCCTCGTCGCCGGCATCACCGTTTTGACGCTCTACGGCAAGGAAATCGCCGAATGGGTCGGCTCGCTGTTCAAAGGGGAAAAAGCCGTGGATGCGGCAAGAGTTGCCACCGAACAGTTTCACGCAACGATGGCGGAAGGGAGTATCGCCGCACAAAGCGAGATTACAAAACTCAATCTGCTATATAAGGCAGCAACCGATCTATCGAAACCATATCGGGAACGGGCCGAAGCCGTTAAGAAGTTGCAAGACATCTACCCTGCTTATTTCGGGAATATGGCCGCGGAGCAAGTCATGGTCGGAAATGCGATCGGAGCTTATGAGAGCTTGCGAGATGCAATTATTGAAGTAGCAAAGGCGCAAGCGGCAAAAAACAAAATAACCAAGCTCCAAGAACAAAAAGTAACAATTGAACAAATACCTGCATATCAACAATTATCCGGTATAAAAAAACAGTATGATGCTATTTTAACACGAGGTCGTCAGAAAGGACAAACAGATGAAGAATTTACAGCAATATTACAATCATATATTGAGGCGATGAATGAAGCCCAAAAAGCTGTAGAAAAAACATTAGAAAAAAATAATAAAGAATTATATGATAAGTTAAAAGAAAGCGGCGTAAAATATTATACAGAATATATTGATTTAATAGATAGGCAAAGCGAAGGACTCGCATCAACCGCAAGCAAATTATTCACCTCACAAACATGGCAGGAACAAAATAAAGCAGCTGAAGAAGCCCGCCGCAAAGCTGAACAAGACGCCCAAAAAGCAGCTTCGGAACAGGAAAAGACTTTGAATGACCTTGAAAAGGCCCTTCAAAAGCTGCGTGACGATGCCCTGCAAGCCGAAATAGATTCGATGCAGGAGGGGACGGCCAAAAAGGTCGCACAGATAAACCTCGATTATCAACGTCGGGCCGAAGCCATCAACAATGCCGAGCAGCAGATCATAAAGCTGCAAGGTGAATTGACCCGGGAACAGGCGGAACAACTCGCCGCCGTTCGCAACGCCAATGAATCGCAACGGAATAAAGAATTCGGAGAAGCGACATTGCCCCATATAGACATCGACAATCTGTTCGCTTCGGAACGGCAGTCGTGGAACGAATACATGATACAATACGGCAACTTCCGCGAGCGGTTGCAGGCTACGAAGGACGAATACGACCGTAAAATCGCCGAAGCCGGCACGGAGGGAGAGCGGAAAGTGCTGGAAGCCGAAAAGCAGCGAACGCTCGCCGAATTGGAGGTGGAAGGCTCGACCTGGGCGCAGGAACTATCTTCGCTGACGGTAAAAGCCCTCGAGGAGCTCATATCCGAGACGCAGAAAAAGTTAGAGGCCGCACGCAAGGCATACGACGACTTGTCCGTGTCGGATTCCGAGGAAGGGACAAAACTGCGCGGAGAAATCGTCAAACTCGACGCAGAGCTCAAAAAGCTGAAAAGCGCCTCCAAAGATGCGGGAAAATCCGTCAATGACGGGAATTGGTCGAATGCCGCAACCGCTTTCGAGGCGATCGCATCGGGTGCGAGGTCTGCGGTAGAGAATATCCGCGATTTCGATGAAGGGCTGGCCGGGGCGCTGAATACCTTGATTAACGTATCCACCAATGCGGCTCAATTCGCCAATAGCGTGAACAAAATCGGGGAACAAGGCGCATCTTTCGGGAATATCATGGGTAGCGTATCCGCCGGGATCGGTCTCATATCGTCGATAGTGGGACTTTTCGGACAGGGCGAAACCTCGATGGAACGCAACCTGCGTCTGGCGAAGGAGTTCAACGAAGAGCTGCGCATCATGAACGAACGCGCGCGGATCAACTCGGATGCTTTCTCCATGATATTCGGTACGAACGAATGGGGAAACTATCTGAGCAACCTCGAAGCCATGAACGACGCCCTCGACAAATACAACGGAACGCTCGAGGAGGTCAAAAACAGAGGGAAAGAGGTATTCGTGGAACTCGGGACGGGAAACACCGGACTTGCCAATCTCAACAAAATAGACAAAGAATGGAAGGATGCGGCCGATTCCGTCGCCAATATGCAGGTACAAACCCGGCACAGCACTTGGTTCCGGTCTGCCAGATACAAATCGCTGAAGGACCTGCTCCCCGAACTTTTCGAAGGGAACGAGCTGAACATGGAAGCCCTGAAAGAGTTCGTGGACAGCAACGACAAGAATTTTCAGCATTTGAGCAAGGAAAATCAGGCCATGCTCAAAGAGATGACGGAAAACTGGGAAACCTACCAGCAGGCCGTAGAAGCCGTGAACGATTATCTTTCGGGGATATTCCAGAATCTCGGAGATACCCTTACCGATGCGCTGATCTCCTCCTTCGAGACGGGGACCGACGCAGCGGAGGCATTCGGAGATGCCGCAGGCGACGTACTGAAACAGCTTGCGAAGGATATGCTCTATTCCGCGACGATCGGTCCGGCAATAGAGAAAGCGCAACGGAAAATCGAAGAGATAAACGAAAATACCGATCTTTCGGAAGAAGACAGATATGATGCCATTGCAGGAGTTACGGAGGATTTGCTCGACGACGTACTGGCCCAGCAAAAAGTCGGCAAAGAATTGTGGGAACGCTTGAAACGAGCCGCCGAAGAAAAAGGAATCGAATGGTCGGAAGAGAATGCGCCCACCCAATCGGGAACGGCGCGCGGCTATCAAGTCGCCTCGCAGGACGAGGTGGCGGAACAAAACGGAAGGCTCACGGACATACAGGGGAAACTGAGCGACATCCGTGCGTATGTCATGGATGAAACCATATCCATCATATCGCTCATATCCTCCGTGGCGACCATTCAGGTGGCAGTCGTGCAAAACGTACAGATCAACAACGAACTGCTTCAATACGCCGTCAGAACCTATATAGAGGTCGCAGAAATCAACGCCTCGACCCGGGCTATCAACCGGACCTTGACGGATATAAAAGAAGATATAACGGCAATAAAGCGGAAAACGATGGATTTGTAACACGAAGAATAATTACAAATTTTGCTCAATGTAACGATAATAGCGTACTTTGTGCTATATGAAGATCGAGAAAGACATAGCCGATCTGGATAAGTTCATCGGAGGTATAGAGCCAGAAATCGTAGGATTCCTCGATGAGAAGGCGCACGAAGCGCTCATACGGCAAAAAGCATCCCGTTTGCTAACAAACAAGCGGGACTACCTCAATCGCACATGGAATCTCCGTTCCGGATTAGGCTATGTCGTGACATACAACGGCAAAGAGAAAAAACGGTTTATAGCCGACCGGAACCATCCCGACCCGCGAGCCGCCGAAGCGACGAACAAATTGCTGAACGAGGAGAGCAAAGCGGGGACCGGCATTATATTCGGCGACGGAATGTTCTACGCCTCCTTCGTAAGTTCGAAAGGATACGATGTGATAGATACGGCCGAATTATATTTGGCACAAGCTTTAAACGATAAAAAATGACTGGCGATTTATTGATAAACGGAGAGGATGCCTATGGAATGGGAGTTGCCATGAGCGATGATTTTTTGGGAAGCCTCCTTGCTCCTGCCTCTCTGAAGGATTTTGTCGAAAACAACGATCCCTCCAAAAACGGCAAAGAGATCATATATCCCGAAACGCCCAAATTGGCGCCCCGGGATTTGACGCTGACATTTACGATATTCGGCGACACGGCATCGGATCATCTTGCCAAGTATAAGAATTTTGTCGCCCTGCTGCAAAAAGGAGCGGTCGTCATATCCGTGCCCGAGTTAGGCCCTGAAGTGTATCGCCTGACCTATGGCGGAAGTTCGGGCAACTACATGCTGGATCGCAGCCGCAGAACCTCGAAACTCACCGTCAAATTCAACGAACCCGATCCAGCAGACCGAACGGCCCGGGAATAAAGAAAGCCAAGATCATCCTCCGGCCTTTCCTAAAATCGGGATCGGACGTAGCGCATATATTATTTATTTACGATTTTAATGCTACATTTGTACCTATGGAATTACAACAACCCATCCAAAGCAAGATTTACGAGATACGGGGTCAGCGGGTGATGCTGGACTTCGATCTGGCAGAACTCTACCAAGTGGAGACCCGAGCGCTAAAACAAGCCGTAAGGCGCAATATCGAAAGGTTTCCTGAAGATTTTATGTTTGAAATCACCGAACCCGAATATAACTACCTCAAAAACAGTTTGACATCACAAATTGTGATCTCAAACGAAAGAGGCGGCCGACGTTATATGCCGTTTGCCTTCACCGAACAAGGGGTGGCCATGCTTTCGAGTGTTTTACGTAGCAGAACGGCCATACAGGTAAATATCGCCATTATGCGGGCTTTCGTGGCAATGCGCAATTATATCACGACCACGACAACCGTAACGGCGGAGCTATCCGAAATACGGGCCCGGCTGGCGTTGTTGGAGCGAGCCGATGAAGACAACGCCGAGGCAGTAAACGATTTGTCGGAGGATATGCGTAAGGAGCTCGACAATATATATGAGGCCATAGCTGCGTTGTCGGTCAGAATCCCCGAAGTCAAGAAACCGCGAGAACCCATTGGATTCAAGAAAAACAGCTAATCCACCATGAATTTCACCAAAACCCCGCCTTTGTGATGGCGGGGTTTATTTTTATCGCCCGAAATCTTGCATAATGTGCCGGGCATCGCCACCTTTGTCTCGTGCCTGTGAAGATACAGGTCGCAGATTCCGACGAAATGACGATATACGACACCTCCGGCGAAGTAATTCTCGACGCTCCGGTCACAACGGACGCCGTTATCAGATATGTCCTCATGGGCGACTACTATATCGGGTTGCCCTTCAATCTTTTCGAACCCGCAGATTTCCCCCGCGGCTCCTATGTCATGTACAAAGGGCGGAAATTCGAGATCATGTCCAATGTGCGGCCCGAGTTCGACGACACGACCGGAGGTTACAAATATTCGCTTCAATTCTGGGCGCAGCAGAACCACATGAAGCGCCGCAAATGCAAATGGTTGCAGGGGCAGAATCCCGAAACGACGTTTCACGACACGACCGACCTCGCATCCTTCGGCAATCTGATCGCTGACAACATGAATGCGTTTCTGGGCGACAAAAACTGGAAAGTAGCTGCCGTACCGGAAGAGTTCGCCGAAGTGACGAAACTCGTCTCCTTCGACCGAGATTCCTGCTGGGATGCCATCAACACCATTGCCGAGACGTTCGACGTCGAGTGGTGGACCGTGGAGAACGGCGCCGAGGTATGGATTTACTTCGGGAAGCTGGAGTTCGGCACGCCCGAAGTATTCAAGCGGGGCGACGTCGTGACGTCGATTCCGGCCAAGAAAGGCGATGATGCCAATTACGGAACCCGATTCTTCGTCTTCGGATCCACCCGTAACCTCACGGCCGATTACGGACAGGCTCCGCAGGGCGGAACGACCAATCACGTCTCCGAGGTGCGGCTGCGCCTCCCGAACGGGCAGGAATACATCGACGCCCGGGAGAATCTGAAACCCGCGGACGTCGTGGAACAAGTCGTTTACTTCGAGGACATATATCCCAAAAATACGGATACGGTGACCTCCGTGGACCGCTCGCAGGACCGGCAAACCAGCAACGGAACGAAATACAAGGCGCGCATCATCTATGCGAAGGACGCACCGTTCGTCCCGACGGATTTAATCGAAGGCGAGACATTGCAGGCGGTCATCACCAGCGGCCCGCTGAGCGGCAGGACCTTCGACATCCAGCTCGGCGACAGGTTCCAAGACCCGGATGCCTGGGACCCCGAACGAAACCCGTTCGACCGCAAGTTCGAGATCGTCGCAGACATCGAGGATGCCGGCGACGGCGAAGAACTGATTATCCCGAACGACAGCCTCGATATAGACGTCGGGGACACCTTCGTGCTGACCGGGGTCAAACTTCCCGACGAACGCATCAAGGAGGCCGAGCAGGAACTGCTGAAAGCAGGCAAAGCCTGGGCGGTCAAGAACAGCAGCGACACGGACGTGTACGACTGTCCCACGAACCCCGTGTACTGCCAGCGACACGACAAGAATTACGATCCGGGGCAAAAGGTGCTGTTGCAAGACCCCCGTTTCGGAGCGAGCGGCCGGCAATCGCGCATCCAGGGATTCGAAAAGAAACTCTACAACGAGTATATAGCCACATATACCGTCGGCGACAATACCTCCTACTCCCGGTTGGCCGCCATCGAGAAGGACATCGAAGAATCGGCTTATGCCGAGCGTATTGGAGTGGTGAACGGGGTCGGCATCTATCTGATCCGGTCCAAATACGACACCACCCTTCCGACGGATTACAACGCCTATTCGGCGTTAGCCACCGAAACACTCTTTCTGAACAAACGGAAAGGCGGGACGGTCCTCGGAAGCACGACGTTCGACAAAGACATCACGATAGGCGGTTCGGTTGTCTCCAAAGACTTCCGTCAGGGGGATTTCTCCGGATCGGGATTCGGCGCCTACCGCGACGGGAACGGCAACGCCGTGCTGGAGGCGGACATCCTGAAAATCCGTAAGGAAGCCATCTTCAACGAGGCGGTCATCAATCAGGTGACGTTCCGTGTCGGCGCCACGGTCTTCTCCAACGGCGGCTGTGAGATCACGCGCGTCGAGGAGCTGGAAACGGCATTCCGCTGCTACTACGACAACAAGGAAGGGAAGCGCTACAGCGGTCTCACGGCCGGCGACCAGGTGCGGTGTCAGCGATACGATCCCACGCAGCACACGATCATAAAATACTACTGGCGGCTCGTCACGGCCGTCGGGGAGGATTACGTCGAGTTGTCGAAGAGCGACGCGGACGGATCCGCCTCTCCCGAGGCGGGCGACGAGATCGCGCAGTTCGGCAACCGCAGCGACATAACGCGTCAGTCAGCCATCGTCATCAACCCGCTCGACGGCGGATCGGTCGAGGTGTATGCCCATATCGACGCCTATTCGCTCTCGGAGAAGAACTACGTCGGCATGGGCGTGAATCCCCAGACGGGCGAAGCGTACATGTATGCCTACGGAGACATGTTCTTCGGCGACCGCGACCTCGCCGACCCGAAGTCCTCCTGGATCACCTACCAGAAGAAGGAGGGCGAGGAGCGCCGCAGGTTGCGCATCAAGGCCGACGTCACGTTCGGGGCCGATTCGTCCGGGCTGGGAAACCTCTCCGAGTTCAAGGCCCAACAACAGCAGATCGACGACGCCCGGAAGGAGGCCGAGGAGGCGAAGAAGGAAGTCGGGAACATTCAGTTTTCCGCCGTAAACATTGTAGACAATTCGAAAAGCGTGACGGTCACGGCACCGGACGGGAACAACTACATATACAAAGGTCTTTTAACGACCGAAGACGTGCGAGCCGGGGAACAGTTCGCTCTATCTGTCGGAAACATCGGGATTCTTGCCGGGGCGCCCACGAAATTCACTTTCGTCCTCGCCAATATCGAGGACACCCATACATGGCTGACGAGCGCGGCAGAACTCACTGCGGACAATCGTAACGCCGTATTCTCCGTATTTGAAGACGTTGTCCCGCAAAAAGCATTTCTGCTGATTTATGCCGGACCAGCGGGTGCCACATCCGGAAATATCGTCCGATTCGATGAGATCATGCTCGTCCGGGGAAACAAACCCGCATTGTCGTGGTCTCCTTCCATCGCAGATCAGCAGAAGTACACGGACGACAAAGTGAACGGTATACAGATCGGCGGAGTGAATCTCCTGAATGATTCCCGGTCGATAACCATCGGAAGCTGGTGGATCAAATACAGCGTCGATTCCGGCGCGACGATCGTCAATGAGAAATTCGACGGATACGACTGTCTCGTCGTTAAAAACAAGGCCGTCGGATATGTATCGGGCGTCTTTCATAATTCTTCGGGCATTATCGAAAAAGACGGATATTATGCGGCTTCCGTATATATCCATGTCAATAAGCCCTGTTCGGTGATATTCGGCGTCGAACAATCCGACAAATACCAGTACGATCTCCCGGCCGAAGAAACGAACAGATGGATACGTGTGCAGGCCATACAGAAGTCTATCAGGAATGACGCAGCATTCATTTTCTATATCCGTCCGTCGGAAGAAGGAACTGTCGCCGCATTCAGAATGGCGAAGGTCGAAACAGGAAACAAGGTGACGGCCTGGACGCCTTCGATCGCCGATCAGGAAGAAGCCATAGACGCCGCACAGCAGACCGCCGACAATGCCGCCGCAGGGGTCGATTCGCTCAAGAACTTCACCGACGAGGCATTCGCCGACGGTGTCGTGGACCGCGCCGAGGCGGCCGCCATCGGGAAATACACGAACTCGGTGAACGAAACCCGGAAGGCTGCGGATGCCGCCTATGCGGAGATATACGGCAACCCGCTGCTGGGCGGCACGGCGAAGTCGAACTTGCAGGCTGCGAAGAGCGCCTTCGACACCGCCGCAGCCGATCTGCTCGCCGCGATCGCCACGGCGGCTGACGACGGCATCGCATCCCCCGGGGAGCAGGCCGACGTAGACGCGAAGTACACCCTATTCAACAACGCCTACGGGACTTTCGGGACACGCTTGGAGGAGGCGAACAAATACATGCTCACGGCCGTGAACACCGCCTCGCAGGGAGCTTTGCAGCTCTCGCAGGAGTTACAGGGGGTCGTGAACAACATCAATGAGACGATCCTCCCCGACCTGCAAGCCCAGATCGACGGGTCGATCGTCTCGTGGGGCGGCGAAGAGGTCCCGACGCTCTCGAACTATCCGGCGAACCAATGGACCTCGGACACCGAGCGCAAACGGCATATCGGAGACTACTACGACCGCAAGACCACGGTCGATGGCCAGGCGGCCTACGAGCGCTACAAGTTCACCTTCGAGAACAACGCCTACCAATGGGTGCGCATCGCAGACAGCGGAGGCGCCGCAGCCATCGCCACGGCACGCGAGGCCCTCGGGCTGGCCGGGACAAAGGCGCGGATATTCTTCGGGGCGACGACACCCGCCGTGCCCTACTCGGTGAACGACGTATGGTTCCGCTCGTCCGGGTCCGGGGCAGCGCTCGAAACGACCGTCTATATATCCAATGCCGACAAGGGGCAGCAGGAAACCGCGTCGGCCGCAGACTGGCAGCTGGTGGACGACAGCCAGGTGCGGCTGCGGCAGATGTCCTCCGACGGCGTGATCTCGCGCGAGGAGAAGGCATCCCTGCGAAACCGCCTCGCGCAGATTCAGAAGGCATATACCTCCTATCAGAACGACGCCGCGACATACAGCGTGTCGATAGCCGACCTTGCGGCGGCATACTCCGCACTCGTGAATTTCCTTACGGGCACCGTGGCCGTGAACAACGACACGGACACGACGCTATCGGCCGAACAGCGATCCGCCTACAATGCCGCGTTCGCGGCCTACGATGCCGAGGTGAGCAGGTTCTCGAACCTCGTGGCCGATGCGATCTCGCAGGGAAAGGTGGATAATATACAAGTAGGCGGAGTGAATCTCCTGAATGATTCTGAAACGCTGCAATCATGGGACAAAAACACCTCATATACCAATGTAGCATTTGAAGAATATCAAGGATACAAGTCCGCAGTTATAACAAATTCAGTCGGAACATATGCAGGACTATTTCAGTACGTATCCGGCTTGAACGTTGGAGATGAATACATGATGTCAGTATGGGTTTTTGCCGAGCAACCCATTACTATACATTGCGGATTACAACTTTATGAATACTCCATTTCAGAAAATGAAGTTGGTAAATGGATTAGAATCTCCCATGCACAAAAAGCGCCTTCGGCATCAAAAGCATTTCTATGCACTGCGAGCCTTACCGATGCTTCTCATAAGATAGCATTCCGCATGGCGCAACTGGAAGCGGGAAACAAAGTGACAGCATGGTCTCCCTCTATCGCCGACCAAGAGAAGTACACGGACGACAAAGTGGACGGCATACAGATCGGAAGTGTGAACCTGGTAGATAATTCGAAAAGCATGACGAGCACGGCCCTGGAGGGAGACAAATTTAATTACGTGCACGAACATTTTCCCATAAACGGAGGTGTGCGGGCCGGGGAACAGCTCGCCTTGTCTGTCGGAAATATCGAGATTATTGCCGGATCGCCCACGAAATTCACCACGGTAATCACCGGGGAGGATAAGAATATATGGCTGACGGACAGAGCAGAGCTCTCTGCGGACAATCGTAACATCATATTCTCCGTACACGAGGATGTTATCGCACAAAAAGCGCTTCTGCTGATTTATGCCGGGCCGGCGGGCGCCACATCCGGAAATATCGTCCGATTCGATGAGATCATGCTCGTCCGGGGAAACAGGCCCGCATTGTCGTGGTCGCCGTCCATCGCAGACCAGGAGAAGTACGCCGACGAGACCGCCGGAGAAGCTGTGAACGGCATGGAGACCCTGATCGACGCCTCGAAGCTCGATCAGAACACGTACTATCCCGTGACGATCAAGTTGAACGGCATCGCCCGGTCGAAAATCACGGTCCGCGTGAATCTGAGCGACACGCAGCCCGGAAAACCCGCATGGTCTACATACAAAGAGAATCGGTTTTCATGCCAGGCGGTATGGTACAACAACGGAAACTCATGGGGATCAAACTACGACAAACGAGTGGTCGAGGAGTATCAGCACAGATATGCGGACGGCAGACCCATCGGCTCCGTCGGACAGATGACGAATTCCTCGAACGAATACATATATGTCCGGGGCGGCGGCATATACCGATTCTTCACGACGAATGCCGGGACACCCGTACTGCACACCGAAGCTTATACGGTCAATGAGCAGACCGTAGATCTCAAAACGTCCGTCGAACCGCTCGTATCCCTTCAGGAGCAGGCAAACAGCACGCAGCAGGAGGCCGAGACCACCCGCAAGGCGATAGCCGACATGAACGACGACACGATCTTCGACGTCTCGGAGAAACAGTCCATTCGGACACAGTGGGAAAACATTTCGGGGTATGCCCGCACGGATGTGGCGCTGGATTCGCTGTCGGCGACGAACGGATCGTACTATCGGGTGCGCGACATGGCCAAAGCGGCGGGAATCAGCACGGCCGGATTGCTCGCGGCGGTAAACAGCCTTCGGGTGAAGCTCGACGACTATGCGCTATACACCGCATCGAACACCCCGGGATTCGACCGCGCCGGGCTGGCCGTATTGTTCACGGCATATTACGCGCAGGAGATCGACGTGCTCAACGCCGTAAGCCAGAAGTACACCGACGGAAAGGTGGCCGACATCGAGACCTCGATGCAGGATTACGACTACCTCAAGCTCGTGTTCCCGAACAATACCGTGGACAACAACGGTGTGTTCCTATCGCGGCTGATGGCCGTGAAGAACGGAACGTCGGCATCCGCGGCGGTAGTGGCCGGATTATACGGAGGAGGCGTAGATTCGCTCAACAATGCCGGATTCAAGGACGCAACGCACGGAATTCTCATGATGTTCGCTGGCGCTACCAGCATTCAGAACGTGACGGCGGCGAAAACCCGGATATACGGGGACGGTTCGCTGTTCACAAAAGCCCTGTATGCGGATGGAGGAGAGATAGGAGGATTCACCATAACCGAGCGGGCACTTACAGCAACGCACCAAGTGGGAGCTGCTTCCGCATCCGATTTGTATTTATCATACGATCTGATAAGATTCCTGTCATCTTCGGAAAAGACAGCCGTATACATGGGAGCGAGCTCTTCTCTTCCTCCCTCTGCTTTCCCGAATACAATCTGTCCGGTGAGAATAGAAAACAACGGCAGAGATTCCAAAAAAAGATACGGAATCTATCTGGACGTGACCAATGGAACAGAGGGCATCGCCTTAATGGTCGCAAACGGCAGGTTCTCCGGATTCCGTCCCATGTCCAGATCATACGACAACGGGACATACACGCTGAAGGGCAACGAAGAAGAGACCGTGTTTTTCGTCAATACGTCGAAAGGAAGCACGACATTCTATCTGCCCTCGAATCCGCAGCCGGACCAACGATACGAGATTCGGAAGCTCCACAGCGGCAACAGCATTATCATCAATGCGCAAAACAACGGAGACATCTACGTGACGGGAAGCAACAACCCCAGTTCGCAAATATCGTGGACCGGGCGACGATGCGTAACCATTCAGTACAGCAAAAATCTCGATGCTTGGGTAATGTGGTTCAGCTACGAAGCATAAACGAACATTCAATCATACAGACTATGAACAAGACACAGATCGACTTCACGAAGTTCAGGCTCTACACGGGAATATCCCGAAAGGAAATACGCTCATTCGACGTCCGCGAGGAGCTGGCCAACTCGCTCTACCTCGCGGGACGAGGAATCCGAATGCACGACCTCGCAATGCGCATTTTTCATTCCGACGGGCCCGTGGAGCTCGACGACGCGGATGTGCAACTGCTCAGGGAGTTCGCACTGACCCTCTCGCCGGCATTCATCGACAGCCTCGATCAGAACTTATGCACCGAGACCGAGGCCGGAAAATAGTTTCTTACCTTAAAATCATAACATTATGAAAAAGACACTTGTCATCATCGCAATCGTGATCGCAGCCGTCATCGTGCTGTATTTCATCGCAAAGCTCATGCCCGTAGGGATGATGCTCCCCTTCCTCATCGGAGCAGGCGTCGGAGCTGCCGCAACCCTCGCCGGACAATCCGTCCGGCGATACATCGGTAATCGGATCAAGGGGGAGTGAGGTATGGATTGGGGCACTATCATCGTTTCGCTCGGCGGATCATTCCTCACCGGAGGCGCATTCATCTCGCTGTTGTACCGCCGCGAGAACAAACGCGCGAAACAACTCGAAAACGAAACCACCGCATCGGCACAATGGCGCGAGCTCTACGAGCAGGCCGAAGCGAAGGTATCGGCACAAAGCGTCAAGATCGACGAACTATACAGGAAAATCGGCCATTTGAGGGATCAGAACAACGGACTGACGACGCAGAATGCCGTGCTGAAGATTCTCAAATGCAAACGCATCGGATGCACAGACCGCCAGCCGCCGATCGACAAGAAGAACGAATGCAATTTCAAAAACGATGCGGCAGTACAGGACGCCACGGATACCGCGGGCGGCAATACCGAGGAAAGCGAAGAAAACGAACCGAAAAACAAATAGACAATGACACGAGGACTGAAAAACAACAACCCCGGAAATATCCGGCTCGACGGGGTACATTGGAAAGGCGAGGTGGAACCCTCGCAGGACCGGGCATTCAAGCGATTCGAGACGATGCCGTGGGGATACCGCGCGATGTTTCATCTGCTGAACAACTACAGCCGTCTGCACGGGTGCGACACCATCCGCCGGATGATAACCCGGTGGGCCCCGGAGAACGAGAACGACACCGAAGCATACATCCGCGCCGTTTCCGAATGGTCCGGAGTGCCGGCCGACAGCCGCATCACGACGACAAACCGCGACGTGATGGTCCCGATCGTGGCAGCCATGTCGCGCATGGAGAACGGCACCGAAGCGAAAGCCGCGGACATTGCCGCAGGGTGGGAACTCTTCATGCTGAACAAATGAAAAACGCCCGAACCCTGCTCGTCCTGCTCGCGCTCCTCGGCCTGTTCCTCGCCGGATGGTGGCTCGGACGCCGATCCGTCGGGGGCAGCGTCGTCGAGCGCACCCGGATCGACACGGTATTCTTCGAGCGGCCGCAATCGGTCACGCATTCCCGGCAGCTCGTGTCCGTGAATATCCCGAAGCTGCTTTTCGCTCCGGCCGATACGGTCTTCAAAACCGTAATCGCACCGGATGGAACCGACAGCGTGCCGGTACGACTGCCGTTCGAACAACGGGAGTACCGCGACAGTACCTATTATGCCGTGGTGAGCGGAATAGCCGTCGGAGGATACCGCCCCACACTCGAACGCATCGAGACATACGGACGCACCGTCACGCAGATACGCGCCGTCCGCGATCCCTACGGATGGGAAGCGGGACCCGCAGCGGGCGTCTATTATGCGGACCGGACAGGCGGCGTGTGGGTAGGGGTCACGGGACGGAAAAACTTCGGACGGCTGGCGTTATCCGCAGCCATCGGATACGACACGCACAACGGAACCCCCTTCGGACAGGCGCAGATAGGAGTGACCCTATGGCGGAAGTGACTTTCAGAAAGAATTGAAATGGCGCCTTCGGGGGCAGGCGTAAAAAAGCCCCCGCCTTTATCCGGAAGCTCTCTTACCTTCTAACCGGATAACAAAGGTGCAGCAACACCACGACAGGGGCATAAAACCTCCAACGGTGTTGCTGCACCTATTTCATGGTAAGAGAGTATGCAAATATAGAAAAATTTTCCCGGATATGTGCAAATCTGAAGTATTCCAGGACATCCTCGCCGCCGTAGCCGCAGAAACGGAAATTCCCGAGGAGCGGATTCTGTCCAAAGCCAAGAACGCCGAAATCGTAGACGCCCGGTATCTGCTGGTACACTTCCTATGGCGACAAGGGTTTCATGCTCCGGTTATCTCCACCCTCATGAACTACTCCCGACGGCCCGTGGAAAAGATGATTTCGCAGTTCGATCTGCGCAGGCGTCAGAGCGGTAAGATGTTCGAAATGCTGACGGTTCGTATTGCGTCCAAACTGCGTTCGTACAACGATTAAAACGATTGTCCGCCCTGCCCGGAATCGAGACTTTTGCATCGTGAGCTCAACGGCATGCGCTCCCCGACGCGAGCGTACAATGTAAAAAGTCAATAACATGAACGAGAAAACTTTAGTGTTCGACAACGGCGGCGCGATGGACGGCAACCTCGTGGCCGCCCTGATGAACGGCAACAACCGCAACGGCTATGGCAACGGCTACGGCTGGGAGTGGATGTGGATGATCCTGCTCTGGGCCATCTGGGGCGGCAACGGCTGGGGCGGCTTCGGCGGCCGCGGAGGCCTTTCGAACCTTCCGGCCGAGCTGAACGGCGACGCCGGGCGCCAACTGCTGATGAACGCCATCCAGGGCAACGGCACGGCCATCTCGCAGCTCTCCTCGTCGCTGGGCTGTTCCGTACAGCAGATTCAGACGGCGCTCTGCAACATTCAGGCACAGTCGGGTCTCTCGGCGCAGCAGATCATCAACGCCATTCAGGCCGGGAACTCGCAGGTCCTTTCGCAGATGGCATCCTGCTGCTGCGACGTCCGCACGGCCATCGAGCGGCAGGGCTACGAAAGCCAACTGGCAACGCTCAATCAGACCAACGCCCTGACGAGCAACGCCAACACGCAGTTCAACGTCCTCGGCTCGAAGATCGACGCTCAGACGCAGATCATCAACGACAAGTTCTGCCAGCTCGAGATGCGCGAAATGCAGAACAAGCTCGACGCCGAGCGCGCCAAGAGCGCCGCGCTGGCCGGACAGCTCTCGCAGGAGCATCAGACCGCGACGATCATGCAGTCGCAGGCCCAGGCCGTGGCTCCCGTGAACGCCGCGATCAGCGATCTGAGCAACCGCCTGGCGAAGATCGAGTGCGGCTTGCCGCCCACGACCGTGGTTCCCAATCCGCAGGTGTACGCAATGCCGGCATGCGTGGCCGCGCAGTACGGCCTGGGATTCGGATTCGGGGCTCCCGGATACGGTAACGGCTTCTGGGGTTAGTACGGAAAGGAGGTCGCTATGGCAGCATATCCTTTTCAATACGTAAACCGCAGAGGCATTCCCGTTCTGAAGACTACGGGCGTGACGGCCGAGACCACGGGCGTCGTGTTCTCCTTCCCCAACCACGCATTCGCGAATTCGTGGTATCGGGGGCTCGTGCTGGTCGAACTGGCGCAGGCCATTCCCGCCGGCACGACGGGAACGCTCCCCGTGCTCTTCGAGACAAACGGGCAGACGAAGAATCTGACGACGTACAACGGAGCGAATGTCACCGTCTCGGACATTCCGGGAACCGGTGTATTCCAGCTCTGGTACGACAAACAGACCGACACGCTGCAACTGATGACGGGAGCCGTCTGATGAGACGAAAAACAATTAACCGAAGGCGACGGGAGGGGCCCCGGTCTCTCCCCGAGCTTTCACAAAACCATTAACCGAAGATGTTTGCGAATTTAACGAAAGGCGCGCCGGTGTACGTACTGGATTTGCGCGGAACGCCCAAATACTACATGGCTACGCTCGAAGAGGCGCCGCAGCCTTATTTCCCCGCACCGGGAAACTTCCCGCCTTCGCAGCCCTCCGTCAGCTTTCCCATAGGCGACCAGAAATGGGTCGTCCCGGTGAACGCCGACATGGTGACGAAGGACGGGCTCACGGTCACCACGACACGCGAACGGCTCATCGACGCGGTGAACGCCGCGCGGCAGCAAAGCCAGAACGTCGTGGATTCCTACGAGCGGCACAAGGCCAATCTCGAGCTCTTCGACCAGATCATGCGCGAGATCAGTCCGGCGTATGCCGGGCAGGCGCAGCGGGACGAAGACATGCAGAAACTCCGAGAAGAGGTCGGACAACTGCGACAGATGCAGGCGGAATTCCTCTCGATGAAGTCGTCGCTGGACGCCTTTCTTAAATCGCAGACACCTTCCAAAACGAGCAAATGATGAGAATGTGGGAAATTGAAGGCCGGTACCGCGGTGACGGGTACGGCGAACGCGAGGAGATCGAGCGCAAGATGCGCGAAGCCTACGAGTGCGGCTACGAGGATGCGCGGCGCGAAATGCGCGGCGGATACGGAGAGCGCCACATGGGCGGCTATACGTCCGACGGCTACGGAGAACGTGGCGGGGAGTATGGCGGCGACGAGTACGGCGAGCGGCGCGGAGTGAAGGGAACGGGTCCTTATTCGCGATACCGCTATCGCTAAGTAGAATCCGGAGAGGGGAGAAATCCCCTCTCTTCAAACTTCCGAAGTATGGACAGAGAAAGACTGGATGCACACGACAGGATGCCGGACGACATTCGGGCATATCTCGAAAAGAACGGATGGTCGTTCTCGAAGAAGATGTGCGAATTCGCCGTCGGACGCATGAAGGACCGCAACGGGAAAAAGCTCGAACCCCTCACCAAAGAGCAGGTGGACAAGCTGCTCAAAACATACGAAATAGTCCTCAAGCACGATAACGGATACGACTGCGTATATGTCGCCAACATGGCGAAGTCCGACTATTGGGGATCGTCGATCGGAGACGAGCAGCAGCTCGCACGATTCGTAAAGGACTACATCGACGACGAGGACGCCTATCCCGGGATGCCCTTCACGCGCTATTTCGCCGATCTGATCGGGTCGGGAACAAATGTACCCTGGGACGATGTGCTGTAATCGGACGAGGTGCCGGCCTCGGCTGGCCGAAGCGTGGGTGCGGTTCGAAAAGGTATATTCGACGCTATGAAAATCCGGGATTTGAGGATAGGGAAGTATGGATGGCGCGTGCGGTTCTATTTCGCCGTGCATGGCTATCATACGCGCTCTATCCTCTCCTCTTTGAAGGAGATAGAGTGTCCCGGCACGATTCTGGAACGGGTGAGGGGAAACCTCCTGCGGGCGGATATGGATTCGGGGTTCACCTACTCGAACAAGACGATGCGCCGATCCGTGGTCGTCGTGGGCCTCGCAACCTCGCAGGCGCAATTCCTCAACTCGTTCGAACACGAACTCAGACACCTCTGCGACGACATCGCAGCCGCTTCAGGAATGCCAATGCAGGGAGAGGAGGTCGCCTATCTGACCGGAGACGTGAACAGCCTGCTATGGGCCGATGTTCACGATTTCGTTTGTTGTAAATGTAATTGTCTAATCCATGAATGAATACGCCAAATACCTGCTGTCCTTGCTCGAAATCAGCGAGTGGTGCACGCCTATTCACGAAGCGGTCGTATGGGAATTGCGGCAAAATTTAGTCCAGTAAATTGACGAGTTCCATCTTCATTTCCTCGTCTATATCCCGGTAACGGGCGAATGCCGCACTACCTTCCACGTGTCCCGAAAGCTGTGCGATAAGATTCGGGTCCTTCACCTTCTTATACAAGTTGCCGATGAACGTCCGGCGCGCCATGTGCGACGAAGCCACGGAATAAAGCGGCTTCATCTCGGGCTCCCGGGTAACGGCATTCAGCACTTGCACGGGGCGTTTCAGTCCGGCGGCAAGAAACGCCCGCTTGATAGATTCATTGTATTTCTGCGAAGAAATAAACGGGAGCAACGATTGTCGTTCCGAATCCCGATATTTCTCGATAATGGCTCTCGCCGTATCGTTCAACGGAACACGCACGGTTACGGGACGCCCCTCTTTGGTCTTACGCGGAATATACTCGATCGCTCCATTCACAACGTTGTCCCGTTTCAACTGAAGCAAATCCCCCACCCGGCAACCGATCAGACATTGGAAGACGAATATATCTCGCTGGACCGATATTCCGGGATGCCTCGATAAATTCGTATGCTGCAAACGGGTCCGCTCCTCGAGCGTAATATAAATCGGCGTACCGTATATCACCGGTGCGATGCGGCGTTTCTTAAAAGGATTGCGATTTATAAACCCATTCGTCTCGGCCCAGTTCAGAAACGCGCGCAACATGACCATTTTACTGTTCACGGTGTTCAGTCCCCGATCTTGCGGTTTACGGGATTCCGACACCCGCTGATACAAACCTGCCGCTCCGGTAAGGCGAGCCTCATTGCGGAAATATTCCTCGAAATCGTCAATCATATCCACGCAGGCCAAATTCTCGAGAGTAAGGGCAAACGAAGGGGATTTCAACCGCTTATACTGTTCAAATCTTTTAAGCGCCCTGACTACGACATGATAGGACCTCATGCGTCCGACGGACAAAAGCCGGGAGCCAAGGAAATCATCGAAATACTGCCATAGAGTTTTCTCCTCCTTTGAATCGTCCTTCGCCTCCACCAGCGAACGCAACCAATTCGGAGGCACGCTTCCCCGCCCTATTTCGTTGAAAGCCCTACTCACAAGCGACGTGATTTCAGCCAACCGCTTTTGCGTCTCCACGGAATCGTTAACCTCCGCCTGTACCTCAGCGGACGGCCTCATCCGAAAATTCGGGATCCGGATTGCCCCATCGGCCCAATAGGCAGGAGAGACGAAAAGTCCCGTTTTTGCACGCTGGTTGATCTTGCCATGCGAAAAACGCATCATGATCTCAGATTGCCCAAGCGCATTCCGTTTCGAGGATAAAGTGTAGTATATCGTTGCCATCGCAGTAGTTTACGGCAAAGATACACAACCCGTTTTATTTGGCGATATTTTGGCGACATAAATTATACACAGCTATACGAACCCGTAAAAGCCAAAACCAATAAATAGCAATACAACAACCATTTACACCGATATATTCACATCATTACACACGGTTGCCATATATCGGTAAAATGTTCAGTAATCCCAACGGAATCACCCGAAAGCGCGGAATGTCCCCGGGGCGTTCCGCGTTCCGCTTCCCGGAACGACGCCCCGCCGGGGAGGGGCGCAGCGCAAAATGCGGATTTTCATGCCATTTATTTTGCCGGGCGGAATATTTTGTCTATATTTGCAGGCTTAAAAACCCGTAAGGGCGAGCGTTTTTTTATTAACCTTATACAATTTTATAGCAAATGGCTGTTAAAATTCGTCTGGCACGTCACGGTAAGAAGGGTTACGCCTTCTATCACATCGTTGCCGCAGATAGCAGAGCGCCACGTGATGGTAAGTTCATCGAGAAGTTGGGAACCTACAACCCCAACACGAATCCTGCTACGATCGATCTGTGCTTCGAGAAAGCACTGGATTGGTTACAGAAAGGCGCACAACCTACGGATACTTGTCGGGCCATCCTCTCGTACAAGGGCGTATTATACAAGAAGCACCTGTTAGGCGGTGTCGCCAAGGGCGCATTCTCGGAGACCGAAGCCGAAGCCCGCTTCAACAAATGGCTGAGCGAGAAGGCCGGCAAGATCGAGGCCAAGAGCAACAAGCTCGCCACGGATGCCAAGTCGGCCGAGAAAGCACGCCTGGCTGCCGAAGCCAAAATCAAGGAGGAGCGCGCAAAGGCCATCGCCGAGAAGCAGGCCGCTGCCGCAGCTGCCGCCAAAGAGGCCGAGGAGGCTGCCGCCGCCGAAGCTGCCGAGGCTCCCGCAGAGGGCGCAGCAGAGGCTCCTGCCGCAGAATAACACCAGGAAAGCTTCTTTCCGGAATCCCGGTAAATTTCCCGCAACGGGAGGTTTACCGGTTTTTTTCATTACTTTTGCAGATAGTTCCCATGCGGGCGCATCCCGTGCGGGAATCGTCCGGCAAGGCACAGCGAGGCGCTGCACGGCACGACGAGGCGGCAGCACAGCGGGGCCGGGTGTAACGGAGCGGCCGGGATACCCGCGTCCCCCGTTCCGCACCGCGATACGGACATAAGAGAAAAAAACGAACCGATATGAGCGTTACTATTCCCGCAGGCAGGATCAACAGGCTTTTCGGCACCGACGGCGGTGTGATGCTGTCGCTCTATGCCGATTTCCCGGAGGAATTCGATACCGGCACCCCGCTGCTGGTCACGATCGACGCCCTCGAGGTGCCGCTCTACTGCGAGCGCTTCGAACGCCGCGGCACCTCGGGCGCCGTGGCCTCATTCGCCGATTTCGACACCGAGCGCCGGGCTCAGGAACTCGTCGGGCTTGAATTCCGTATCGAATGCGACGAGGACGAAGACGACGAATTCTACCTGGAAGACCTGATCGGCTTCGCCGTGACCTGCACCGAAGCGGGCGCGGACGGCGCAAAGGGAGCGGCCGCCTTCACGGGTTCGGTCACGGACTACTACGACAGCGACGCCAACCCGCTTTTCGAGCTGGAGATCGGCGGCCGCACGGTGCTCCTCCCCGCCGCCGAGGAGTTCATCGCCCATATCGACTTCGGGGGGCGCACGATGAAACTGGTGCTGCCCGAAGGGCTGCTCGACCTGTAAATAACAATATTACTATGGCACGTGTCGTAATCGGACTTTCGGGCGGCGTGGATTCATCGGTCGCCGCCTACCTGCTCAAACAGCAGGGGCATGACGTCGTGGGGTTGTTCATGATCAACTGGCACGACACGACGGGAACGCTCGAGGGCGACTGCCCGTGGCACGACGACCGCGTCTTCGCCGAGCTGGTCGCAAAAAAACTGGACATCCCGTTGCACGTCGTCGACCTCTCGGCGGACTACCGCACCCGCGTGGTCGATTACATATTCTCGGAATACGAAAAGGGACGCACGCCCAACCCCGACGTGCTGTGCAACCGCGAAATCAAATTCGACGTCTTCCTGCGCGAAGCGCTCCGGCTGGGCGCCGATTTTGTCGCCACGGGACACTACTGCCGCAAGGCCGAGGAGACGCTGCCCGACGGACGGACAATCTATAAACTCCTCGCGGGCGCCGACCCCAACAAGGATCAGAGCTACTTCCTCTGCCAGCTCTCGCAGGAGCAGCTGCGCTACGCCCTGTTCCCCGTCGGCGACCTGCTCAAACCCGAGGTGCGGCGCATCGCCGCCGAACAGGGATTGGCCACGGCCAAACGCAAGGATTCGCAGGGCATCTGCTTCGTGGGCAAGGTCGACCTTCCGGCCTTCCTGCAACAGAAGCTGGCCTCGAAAAGGGGTAACGTCCACGAGATACTCCCCACGTGGCCGAAATACGGCCCCAAGGCCCGAATCCCGGCGGGCACACCCGATGCCGGACAGGCAATCCCCGCCCCGGCATCCCCGGCCGCCGAACGCCCGGAGGGCGATCTCCACTCCCCGGGCGGACAGCACGCGGCCGACGTACCCCCCACGACCGAACAGCTTGCGGCACTGGCCGCCCCGTGGCGCTACACCGTACGCGACGGCAAAAAGATCGGCGAGCACAACGGCGCGCATTTCTACACCATCGGCCAGCGCAAGGGGCTGGGCATCGGCGGCCGCAGGGAATCGCTGTTCATTCTGGCCACCGACGTGGCGCAGAACGTGATCTACGTGGGCGAGGGAGACGCGCATCCCGGTCTGTGGCGTCCCGCGCTGCACATCGCACCCGGCGATGTGCACTGGGTCAATCCCGCCCGGGCGATGGCGCCGGGCGAAAGCCGCCGGTTCCGGGTCCGCATCCGCTACCGCCAGCCGTTGCAGGAGGCGCGGCTCTTCATGCGCGGAAACGGCGTCTATCTGCTCTTCGACACCCCCCAGCGGGGTATCACCCCGGGGCAGTTCGCGGCATGGTACGACGGCGACGAGCTGGTGGGATCGGGGGTGATCGAAGCCTGAGAGAAGCACGGAACCCTCTTTTTTCAGACGCGGCCTACCCGTTTCCACACCCAGCGGAAAGAATAAGCGGCGGCACTTGGCCATGCCAAGCATTACCAAGACATGCATATCCGACATAGAAAAAGTGCGGGTTCCCCGGTTTTGTCCCGTTAAAACGAAGAGCGTATGACGCAGAAAATATCGCAGGCGACATCAGCCTATGGAATAGACGTATCGGACAGGTTCACCGGACAAGTGGAAAATCCGAAACACCGGGCCAAATACGATCCGAAACACATCAACGGAATCGCCCGATTCCCCGGCTGCCCGCCGCGCGGTTTCCTGCCCGAAAAACCCCTCTGATCCCCACGGTCATGACGCTTCGCCGAACGATACGCCACACCCTCGCGGCAGCCGGACTGCTGCTGGCCGCCGCGCAGGCGGCACGCCCCGCAACGGCCG